>Ga0326726_10001731_pt1 | contig 20281 bp, 15 predicted proteins | sample MHFenrmetagenome_2_FD_207603 | JGI IMG/M metagenome (GOLD analysis project Ga0326726, IMG submission 207603) | Lab enriched peat soil microbial communities from Michigan Hollow, Ithaca, NY, United States - MHF15MN | ecosystem: Environmental > Terrestrial > Soil > Wetlands > Peat | place: USA... | reverse complement strand
GGTTTTCTCGCCCGACGAGGCCCCGGCGGCTCCACCGGCTCCCGGCGATCCCGAACGGGAAACGTCCTGAGGCCGTCCGCACGCGAGATCATTCATTTTCCCTTCCGGCCCGAACCCCTCCCGGGGATGCGCTGACAGGCCGGATGAGCCCGACAAGGGTCCCATGAACCCCCCCAGTAAGCTCGCGGGAGCGGTCTGGCTGCCCGTCTTCGGTCTCTGTCTCCTCGTGGCCGCAGCCACTTCGGCGCGTCCCGGGGTCGAGAGGATCCCGTTCAGTGACATTCCCGCGAACGACCCAGCCCGGGAGGTCATCCAGACAGTCCTTGGATCAAAGTTCTATTCCCTGCGGGACCGGTTCAGCCCGGAGGAATGGTCCGCCGGAGGCTACGGCGCCGCCTGGGACCGGGCCCGGGGCTATTTTCCCGGCAAGACGTACCTCGTCCGCCCCGGGACGTATTTCATGACCCACGGCTTCGACGCCGACGGCCGGCTGTTCATGGAAGTCCATGAATCGGCCTACCTGACCCTCTGCGTCGAGAACCGGCGGACGTTCATGCCCGGTTCGATCGTCGAAGAGTACGGCCGGATGCGGGCCGCCGCGAACGGGACCGAGGCGGGCGGCTTCCGGGAAAAGACCGGCCGCCTCGAATCCTTCTTCCGCGACGAGAAATCCCGCGGCGAGCTCGAGCGGGCGCTCGGGGGCCCTCTCTGCGCCCGGCTGCTCGCGTCTCTGCGCGAAGAGGACTACCACATGCTCGCCGGCGGGCTCATGCACGAGGGCATGCACGCCGGCTTGGACGCCGCCCAGGCCGCCCGGCTTCAGGCGGAATTCAAAGCCGGGACGCGTCCCGTCCAGTGGGACGAGCTCAGGGCCTTCACGGCCGAGATCGGCTACCACGCCCGCTTCGGCGGCTGGGCCGCGGCCGATATCGGCGCAAGCTGGGAGCGGATCGCCGCCCTGGCCAAGGACCTGGAAGCCTATCGGAAGATGGCCAGGCTTCCAGCCGGGACGGCCAAAGACCGGTTCGACAGGATCAAGGCCCAGATCTGGGCCCAGGCGGCCTTTATCCGGCTCCGGGCCCGCGAGATCTGGCAGTCGGCCCGGCGCATGGAAGACCTGTCTATCAGCTTCCGGAAGGATTATGTCGGCACGGATGTTCCCGCCGACCTCGAGGCGATGCTGGCCAAGCTCGAAGAAAGCACTTCGGGGTTCGTGACCGCGACGGAAACAGCCATTCGTTCGACCGAACTGACCCTCCGCGCTCTCGAGGCGCTCTTGGATACATGGGGCGTGTGGGCGTCGGGCCGGCGGCCGTTCCCCCCTCCCGTCACGGACTCGCGGGCCGTTCTCGAGCAGGCGGGAGAGATCCGCTGGCCGGCCGCGAACACGGATGCCTCCGCCGCCCTCATGCGGCGGGCTGGGCAGGAGATCGAGAAGGTCCGGACGATCTCGTAAGGAGGCCGTCCAATCCCCACATTTTTTCCGCGATCAGGGTGCGGACCGTCGTCTTTGGCGGGACGAACGACATGGCCCGCTCGGCGAAGGCGGTGATGGACAGGGCCGGATTGACGCCGAGGTTCTCCGGGATCTGCGAGCCGTCGCAGACGATCATGTTGGCGTAGCCTCTGACCCGGTTCCGCTCGTCGATCGCGCCTTCTTCCGGCGTCGGGCCGAAGGAGCAGCCGCCCAGGATGTGCGCGGTGATGGGCGCCCCGACCGTGACCTCGCTGATGACGTTGGACGCCGCCCCTCCGGCCCGCCGGGCCAGCCGGCGGCCGAAGTCGTTCCCGACCGGGAACCAGGTCGGGTGGCGGCATTCCGTGCCCGGCTTCGAGGCCAAGACCGGAGCGAAGGGAAAGAACCAGGGCCGGCGCCGCTTCAAATGGAAATAGTTGTCGGCCGTCTGCATGACCAGCAGGATGATGGTCTCGTTGGCCCATCTATGCGGGTTGCGCATGCGGAGATTGCGGATGGGATGAATAAGCTCGTTGCCGATCCAGCGCAGGGGCCGCGGCAGCCGCTTCCCGCCGTCCGTCAGGGCGGCCACGAGGGCGCACATGGCGCCGTGTCCTTTTCCGAAGCGGACGGGCTCGAGACGCGTTTCTTCGTCGGGCTGGACGCTCGAGGTGATGGCCACGCCACGGCTGTACTCGACGTCCCCGGCGAACGACCTCACGCCGAGCATGGTCTCGCTGTTCGTCCGGGCGTAGCGTCCGAGGTGCTCCGAGAGGTTGGGCAGGCGGCCTTTGCGCTTCATGTCCAGGAGCAGGGTGTTGGTGCCCAGGGCGCCGGCGGCGACGACCAGGCCCTTGGTCCGGAAGACGAGGCCCCGGCGGCGGCGCAGCAGGCCCGTCGTCTTCCGCGTCCGGACCCGATAGCCCTCGCTTCCGTCGGCCCCGAGCGGTTCGATGTCGACGACCTTGTTCTCGGCGAAGATCCGGGCCCCGAACTTCTCGGCGAAATAGAGATAGTTCTTGTCCAGGCTGTTCTTGGCGTCCTTGCGGCAGCCGGTCATGCACTCGCCGCAAAGCTCGCAGCCGACGCGGTCGGGCCCCTCCCCCTGGAAATAAGGGTCGGCCGCGGGCTCCCCCTCCTTCCCGAAATAGACGGCGACGTCTGTCCGGCGAAAGGTCGATTCCCGGCCGATCTCGGCCGCGGTCTCCCGCATGAGCACGTCCTGAGTGGTCTCAACAGGATTGGGCGTGAGGCCGAGCATGCGGCCGGCCAGCTCATAATAAGGAAGGAGCTCGGCCTTGCCGCCCAGGCGCTGGACGCTGGGCCGCTCGAAGAAGACGTCGGGAGGCACATAAAGCGTGTTGGCGTAGTTGAGGCTGCCCCCGCCGACGCCCGACCCGGCCAGGATGAAAGCGCCGTTGAGGAGCCGCAGACGCCAGGTCCCATAGAGGCCGAGCCCGGGCATCCAGAGGAACTTGCGCAGGTTCCAGTTGCGGCGCGGGAACTGGTCGGCGTGCCAGCGCCGGCCGGCTTCGACGACCCCGACCGAATAGCCCTTCTGGGCCAGGCGCATGGCAGCGACGCTGCCGCCGAAGCCTGAACCGATGACCAGGTAGTCGAAGGTGAGCTCTTCGGTCTTCTTCATTTGCCTCAGGTGGGCCTCAATGTACAGAAGTCGGGCGGGCGGGTCAAGCCGCCGGAGCCTGGCGGCTTGGTCAGGGGGCAGGATGGGCAAATCTCACAAGGACCGGGCCGGCTCCTAAGTGTCCTGATATTAACGGGATAGTCCTCGAATGAGGACGATTTTTTAGGTTGAGTCAGATATTTCAGGCGGGCCTTTTGGCACGTTTGGTGCTATCATTCTGCGGGAGCCGTCGTGATGCGCAGATTCTCGGCCTTCGGCACCGCTCTCTTCGCGCTGGTAGGGAGCCTCTGCGCCCAACAGACCTCCGCCCCCGCAACAGACCCCTTCCAGCTCGGGCTTGTCCTGAAGCAGGCCCGGCAATACTGCGCCCGGCTGGAGAAGGCCGCTCTCGATTTCATCTGCCTCGAAGAGGTCGCGGAGAAGGTCGATATCAGTCGGGACGGGCGAGAGGGGGACTTACGCATGGCCCCTGACTCGGTCCAAGGAAGCGCCGCAACAAGCTCCGGCGGCGGATACGCCGGAGGACACATGGGCTCCGGCCGGCCGCCTTGGTCCGCCAATCCCAAATCAGGCGACAGGAACGATCACCTCTACCTCTTCGATTATCAGTTCGTCCGCCAGGACGGGAAGGTCCAAGAGAAGCGGGTCCTGCTCGAGAAGGACGGCAGGAAAGTTCCGCCGCAGACGCCGCTGCCGGGCCATAGACCTTTCGATTTTTCCGATGTGCTATTAGCCCCGGTCCAGCTCCTGGACGAGCGTTTTTCCGAATATTATGCCTATCGCCTGCTGGGAAAAGAAAAGATCGACGGCGCCGAGGCCTGGATCCTCGAGGTCAAACCGAGGTTGACGTCCGTCTCGATGTATCTGGGGGCCCGGATCTGGCTGAAGACCGACGATTCAAGCGTGCTGCGGATCGAATGGGACCCTTCGACCTTCGGCAACTACGGGGCGATCCTGGCGCGGGCCGAGAGCTACGGCGCTAAGCCGGAGGCCCGGTCCACGACGGAATTCGGGATCGAGAAGAACGGGCTGCGGTTCCCGAGCGCGGACATCACCGAGGAGGCCTACCGAGGAGAGGACGGGAAGCTCTTCGTCAGGGCCCGGACGAGCGTTATCTATAAGGACCATAAGTTCTTTACTGTTGAGACCCAGACGACGATCAAATAGAAAAGGAACAAGGCAGGAAACATGGCGATCGGGAAGAAGGACATCACGGCGGACCGCATGATCCTGCTCGCTATTTTAGCTGCTCTCTTCGTCCTGGGCTCATCTGCACCTCCAGCCAATCCCCTCGCCACAGCCCAAACGGGACAGATCACCCAGAAGCCCCTCCAGTACGAAGTCTCTGTCGTCCTCAAGCTTATCCACGTCTATGTCACGGACAAGAACGGCAATCCCGTACCGGACCTGGCCGTGAGCGATTTCACGGTCGCGGACAACGGCCAGCCCATGACGGTGACGGATTTCGAAAGGCGCGTGCTCCGGGCTGCGCCTTCCGCCGCGCCGGCAGAGGCGCCTGCTCCTACGCCGCCGCCCGCCAAGAAGATCGAGCCGGCTTTGACGCTCGGCCGCGACGAGAACCGCAAGTTCTTCCTCTATTTCGATTTCGCCTATAACAACCCCCGGGGAATCACCAAAGCCAGGAAGGCCGCTCTCCATTTCCTGGACACCGACGTGGCCCCGGGCGACGAGGTCGCGCTCGTTTCCTATTCGATGCTCAAGGGCTTTGTCGTCAACGAGTACCTGACCACCGACCACGCGAAGGTTCAAAAGGCGATCGAAGCCGTGGGGCAAAAAGAAATAGTCGGCCGAGCCGACGAGGTCGAGGAACAATACTGGCAACAGGCCACCGAGGGGCTCAGGACCTGGGAGAATTCTCAGGGGGGGGGGACCAAGGACAATAGCTGTCAAGAAGTCCGGGAAACGAATATCAAGCGCTGGGAGTCCAAACAGATCGCCCAGAAGTTCTTCCTGGGGATGACGACATTAGCCAAGGCGCTGCGCATCGTCCCCGGACAGAAGCAGTTCATCCTGTTCTCGAGCGGCATTCCGGCCTCGCTTCTTTACGGGAATCAGGCGGGAAGCCCGATGGGCAATCGGGACAGCAATACCGGGTATTGGACCCCGGGAAGTGGAGTGCTCTTCGAAACAGGCGACCCCGTCCTCCGATCTGAAGCGGAAGAGATGAACAAGGAATTCGCAGCCTCGGGCTGCTCGTTCTTTGTTTTCGATACCCGAGAATCGGCTATGAAGACGTCCATGTTCGAGCGGGACATCCAAACTCTCGAATCGGGAAACAGGACCGGTTCTTCCCCGACGAGCGCGTTCGACGCCAACAGCATGTACAAGAGTAACAGGATCACGGGCGCTGAGACTCTCAACCAACTCGCCAAGGCGACCGGAGGCGAGTACTTCTCGAATATCGACAGGTACGAAAAGAACTTCGATCAGGTCCAGGCCGTGACCGGGACCTTTTACGTTCTTGGCTATCCCGTCAACGAACACTGGGACGGCAAGTTCCACGAGGTCAAGGTCGAGGTCAAGCGCAAGGGCTGCGAGGTCCGGGCCCAGGCCGGGTATTTCAATCCCAAGCTTTTCAGCGAGTACTCGGACCTCGAAAAGCAACTTCACCTTTTCGACCTGGCCTTGAACGAACGGGCGTTCTCCCGGCTTCCGATCTCCGTCCCGATGACGACGCTGACGACGGCCGCCGAAGGGATCACACGGCTCGCGGTCATGGCAAATGTCCCGGCTGAAGTTACGGAGAAGCTCGCCGGAAACCGGGTCGAGTTCGTGGCCATCTTCTTCGACGCCAACGGCGAGATCAGCGACGTCATCAGGGAAGAAAGGGATATGGGTCCTCTTCGAGGCAAAGGGCTGGCCTTCGGAGCCGGCGCCGTCCTCAGACCGGGAGACTATGCCTGCCGGTTGGTTATCCGGGACATGACTTCGGGACAGAGCGCCGTGGCATCGACCAAGGCCACGATCGGAAAACAGCAGATGACCGCCCTTTCTCTTGGGACGCCGCTCATGCTTGGACCCCGAACAGGGAGAACGTTCATTTACGCTGCGGCCAAAAAGGGCCGGGCGGCCTTCCCCTGGGCCGAGATCTATCCTTTTGACAGCTCGCTCTTTTCGCCGATCCCTACGGACCTTCCGCCGGAGACCGCCAGTGTTCTGGCCGTGATCCCCTGCGCCGTGCCCGATGGAGGGAAGCCCGAGCTGGCGATCTCCGCATATCTTATCGACACGCGAACCGGAGCCCGATCTGCGGTTCCTATCGTTCGATCCGATAGCGTCACCAAGGGGCCGCTGGAGATCCTGACCTTGGAACTTGCCACGGCGGACCTTGTTCCCGGCACATATTACCTCCACTTCAATGCCCAGGACCGGGCCACGGGCTCGCTCGGGCATACTTTCACGACCTTGATCGTCCCGGAGGGGCGCAAGGAAGATCGGCCATAGAGCAGATCATGCGAAAAGGCCATCCCACTCGCGTCCAAGGCGCTGATAGCGGCCGCCGGGGGAGGTCAGTCCTTGGCCTTCTTGCCCTGGTCACCGGTCTGGGGCTTCTTGCGGGAGGTCGAGAAACTGCCGCCTATCCCCAGCAGCAGGCCGTCGACAAGCCCCTCCAGTATGAGGTCTCCGTCGTCCTCAAGCTCATCCAGGTCTATGTCACGGACAAGAAGGGCAACCCCGTGCCGGACCTGGCGGTGAGCGATTTCACGGTCACGGACAACGGCCAGGCGATGACGATCACGGATTTCGAGAGGCGCGTTCTTAAGGCCGCTCCAGCTGAAACCGCAGCCGAGGCGCCTGCGCCGCCGGCCGCCAAGAAGATCGAGCCGGCTCCACCGGCCACCCGGGATGAGAACCGCAAATTTTTCCTATTCTTCGATTTAGCCTTTAACAACCTACGGGGTGTGGGCAAGGCCAAGAAGGCGGCACTCCATTTCCTTGATACCCAGGTCCGGCCCGAGGACCAGGTCGGCCTCATCACCTATTCGATGTTCGGGGGAATCAAAGTCCACGAATTCCTGACGGCAAATCACGTCAAGATCCGAGAGGCCTTGGAGGCGCTGACCCAGAGAAACAGCTTGGGGCGGGCCGACGAGATCGAGGATTGGTATTGGCGTCTGGTTCAGTCACAAGCCGGGCCTGATCCCAAGGCGGCGGCCTCGAACGGCGAAGTCCCAAAGGAAGTAAAGACCCCGGACTATATCAATGAGGCCAGGGCGCAGCGGGCGGAAGGCAAGCGGTTGACACAGACGTTTATCGAATCGCTGACCGCCCTCGCCAAGTCTCTTCATAACGTCTCGGGTCAGAAGCAATTTATCCTATTCTCGAGCGGCATCCCCAACTCCCTCATCTACGGTGCGCAAGCCGGGAATCCCAGCATGACGACGGCCTTTGGAGGCGGTTCGCAGTTCGACACGGGCGACTCGGCGCTCAGGACCATGAACGAGGCAATGTACAAGGAGTTCGCGGTCTCCGGATGCGCCTTTTACACGTTCGATACGCGTGAATCCGCCAAGGGAACGGATCTCTTCGGTTGGGATACGCGGGGGCTGGAGGTTGGCGGCCGGACCGTCCTCAGCACGCAGGGCGTCTTCAGTGATACGACAAGCCTTTTCAAGGACGACAAGCTCAGCGGACGCGATTTCCTCAAGCGCCTCTCGGACTCGACCGGCGGCGAATACTTCTCGAATATCGACCGGTACGAAAAGAACCTCGACCAGGTCCAGAGCTTGACCGGGACCTATTACGTCCTCGGTTTTCCCATTAACGAACGCTGGGACGGGAAGTACCACGAGGTCAAGGTCCAAGTTAAGCGCAAGGGCTGCGAGGTCAGGGCCCAGGCCGGCTATTTCAATCCCAAGCCCTTCAGCGAGTATAGCGATCTCGAAAAGCAGCTCCATCTTTTCGACCTGGCCCTGAACGAGCGGGCCCTCTCGAGGATGCCCGACAAAGTTCAGATGGGCGCCCTCGCGTCGACCTCGGAAGGGATCTCGCGCCTCGCGGTCATGGCCAGGTTGCCCGGCGGGGTCACTGCCAGGTTCTCGGGGAAGCGCCTCGAGTTCGTGGCCATCTTCTTTGACGCCAAGGGCGAGATCAGCGATATGGTCCGGGAGGAGGTCGACCCGGCGTCCATCAGGGGCCGGGACCTGGCCTTCGCGGCGGGTTCGGTCTTGAAGCCTGGGGATTACACCTGTCGCCTCGTCATCCGGGACATGGACTCCGGGATGAGCGCGGTGGGTTCGGCCAAGGCGACGATCGTCAAGGCCCAGGTCACCGGGATGCAGCTGGGCACGCCTCTTGTGCTCGAACCTCGGACAGGCTGTTCGCTCGTTGTCGCCGGCGCGAGGAAAGCCAAAACGGCCTTCCCCTGGGCCGAGATCTACCCGTACGACAGTTCGTTGTTCTCCCCGGTCCTGACCGAGCTATCGCCCTCGGTCGCGAGCCTCGAGATCGTCATTCCTTATGCTTTCGCGGGTGCCACGCCGCCCGATCTGACGCTATCGGCCAATCTCGTCAATGCCAAGTCGGGAGAGCGACTGCCGGTCACGATCGCCCGCATGGACCGGGCCCCGAAAGCGCCGCTCGAGATCCTGACGCTGGAGATCTCGGTGGCCGGCATTCCCGCCGGGACTTACTATCTCCACCTCTATGCTCAAGATCGGGCGACAGGCGCGCTCGGTCATACGTTCACGACGCTCACGATCCCGCGATAATATTAGGATCGACGTCTCCTTTGAGCGCCGCCCCGCGGCGATCCTACGGCCGGGTTGACGGCTCATCATCCCGACCACCGGCCGGACACCCGTTCCGGCACCGATAAAGGCGGGGGACAAACCAAACCCTGGACGCTTGACAAATCTCATCCTAAATAATATATTCCTATACGTACACGTTATATGCTATTTTATTCATAACTGAACGCATGGATACGATATGAACAACAACATCCTGACCCTCCAGGACCTGGCCGCTAAGACCGGGGTCCCGGCCGAGCGCGTCGCCGAATGGACCAAGTTCAAGCTCCTCAAGCCGGACGGCTATGCGGAGAACAAGGCCCCCTTGTTCTCCCCCGGGGCTTTGGAGCGCGTCGCCCTCGTCCAGCGCCTGGCCGACCTCGGTTATGCTACCGAAGACGTCCTCAAGATCGTCAAGAAGGTCGGCCTGCCCCGCGACGGCCGCCGCAAGAAAAAGGCCCCCGACCAGGACCGTTTCCTGACCGTCGGCAACCTGGCCGAGCGCTCCGGCGTCAGCCCGCGGACGATCAAGCACTGGGAAGACAAGGGCATCATCGAGCCCGACATGCGGACGGAGGGCGGCTTCCGGCTGTACTCGGAGTCTTATGTTTTTCTCTGCCAGCTCATCCGCGACCTCCAGCTCTTCGGCTACACGCTCGAGGAGGTCAAGGCCGTATCGGACGACGTCCGGACGCTCCTGGCCATCGAGGCCGATCCCGACGCCCACTCCGAGGCCGAAGTCGAGAAACGGCTGGCCGCCATGCTCGAGGCCATCCAAAGCCTCTCCGACAAAATGAAACTTCTCGAGGAGGGCGTCGAGCGCTGGCGCGACCTGCTCAAGAAAAAAAAGAAAGACATTCTCGCTCTCCAGGCCAAGAACCGGAAGCGCGGGAAGGCCGCCAAGGAGGCGAGCGATGTCTAAGATCGTTCTCATCGAACCGAAGGCCCCGAATCTCCACATCTTCTCCCAGTTCCCCCTGCCGCGGCTGGGAACGCTCATCCTGGGGACGATGATGAAGAAGCGCGGCTGGGAGGTTGAGCTCTTCGTCGAGGACTTCCGCAAGGTCGATTTCGACCTTGTGGCCACGGCCGACCTCGTCGGCATCTCGACCATCACCTCGACGGCGCCCCGCGCCTACGCCATCGCCGACCGGGTCCGGTCCATGGGCATCCCCGTGCTCATGGGCGGACCCCACGTCACGTATCTGACCGAAGAGGCCCTGGAGCACGCCGATTTCGTCTTCCGGGGCGAGGGCGAAGCGGCTCTGGCCGCCTTTATCGAGGCCCGCGAGAAAGGGGCCGGCTACGCCGATGTGCCCAATCTCTCGTACCGGGACGAAGTGGGAACGGTCGTCCACAACCCCATGGCGCCGCGAGCCGCGGACCTCGACCGCATCCCCTACCCGGACTTTTCCCTTCTCCGTCCCGACGCGAAGGGGCTGAAGCACATGTCCTCCATCCCCGTCCTGACCTCGCGGGGCTGCCCCTTCGACTGCTCGTTCTGTTCGGTGACCGGCATGTTCGGCCGCAAGTACCGCTTCCGCTCGACCGAGAACATCATTGAGGAGCTCCGCCTCTACAGCGGTCAGAAAAGGCTGATCTTCTTCTACGACGACAACTTCGCCGCCGACCCCAAGCGGACGCGCGAGCTCTGCGAGGCCATGATCCGCGAAAAGCTCAAGATCACGTGGACGACCCAGGTCCGGGCCGATGTCACGCGTGATCCCGACCTCGTCCGGCTGATGAAGGCCTCCGGCTGCCACACGGTCTACATCGGCTTCGAGTCCGTCAACCCGAACGCCCTCGAGGACATGAAGAAGAAGCAGACCGTCGAGGAGATTACCCGGGCCGTCAAGGTCTTCCGCCGCCATCACATCAACATCCACGGCATGTTCGTCCTCGGTTTCGACCAGGACGACTGGCGGACGGTGCGCAAGACCGTGCGCTGGGCTAAGCGGTCGCGCCTGACCTCGAGCCAGTTCCTCATCCTGACCCCGCTCCCGGGATCGGCCTTCTACGACCGGATCGCCGCGGAGAACCGCATCCGCTTCCACGATTGGGCCCTTTACGACGCCCACCATGCCGTCTTTCAGCCGGCCCGTATCTCGCTGCCCGACCTGCAGAAGGCCCAGAGCTTCGCCCACCGCAAGTTCTATTCGCTGAAGCAGGAGGCTCGCAAGCTCCTGGCCGGCCAGTGGATCGGGGTCGCCATCGCCCATTACGCCCGCAATCTCGACCGCACCTGGAAGAAGCGCAACCGGACCTTCCTCCGGGCCATCGCCCTGCTCAAGCCGCGGCCTGGTTCCAAGGCCAAGGTCACGGTCGATTATAAGGAAGATAGCAGCCTGGAATAACAGGGGCTTGAATGGGGCTGTCCCCGGAGGGGACTGTCCCTCTTATCTTTACGCAACCGAAGCATAATTCCCCGGATCTGAAGGCCAGGCAAGAGGGGCAGTCCCCTTTCGGGGACAGTCCCTTACAGAACGGTTTACAGGGCCTTCCGTATATCCTAAAATAGAATTTCCATAGTTTCGGCTTCAGACAGGGAGTCACGCATGCCAAATGTCCTCAGCGTTATAGGATTAAAGAAATCCTACGGCAGCCAGGTCGCGGTGGCCGGCATCGACTTCGAGGTCCGGACCGGGGAGGTCTTCGCCCTGATCGGCCCGAACGGGGCCGGCAAGACCTCGACACTGCGGATCATCGCCACGCTCTTGACGGCCACGGCCGGCGACATCAAGTTCCTCGACCATGACCTCTGCAAGGACCCCGATTTCGTCCGGGAAAGGATCAGCTATCTTCCCGAAGAGGCGGGCGCCTACAAGGACATGAAAGGGATGGATTACCTCCACTTCATGGCCAACTTCTACGCCCGGACGCCCGAGGAGGAAAAGACCTTCGTCGACCGGGCCGTCGAGATCACCAAGCTCGGCGAGCCGCTCGGCGACCGGCTCAGGACCAAGGTCGGCACCTACAGCAAGGGCATGACCCGCAAGCTCCTGCTGTCCCGGGCCTTGATGACCAAGCCCATGCTGGCCATCCTCGACGAGCCGACCTCGGGCCTCGACGTCCTCAACGCCCTCGAGATCCGGGAGATCGTCCGCCGCTACGCCAAGGAGGGGACCTCGGTCCTCCTCTCTTCGCATAACATGCTCGAGATCGAGTTCCTGTCCGACCGGGTCGCCATCATCGACAAGGGCCGCATCCTCGATAGCGGGACGCCAGCGGAGCTTAAAGAGAAGCATGGGGCCGCGAATCTGGAAGAGGTCTTTAGGAGTTCCGTCCGATGAAAAAATTCGCCAACCTGCTCAAGAAAGAGATCAAGGAGCTGGTCACCAAGCAGCTCATCTTCACGCTGCTCTTCATGGTCATCCTCTATAACTTCATCGGCCAGGTCAGCAAGAAAGAGGTCCAGAAGATCGTCGGCGTCCAGACCATCTCCGCGCTGGACGAGGACGGCTCCTCGGGCTCTCAGGACCTGCTCAAGAAACTCGCTTCGTTCAACTACAAGATCATCGACCAATCCGGCAAGACCAAGGAGCAGGCCCTCGAGTCCGCCAAGACGAACGACTCGAAGCTGCTCGTGGTCATTCCCAAAGGCTTCGGCGACTCCCTCGCCGCGCTCAAGCCAAGTCCGATCGAGACCTATTCCTTCATGCGGAGCTTCTCGCTTATCGGGACCAGGGGCCAGATCATCGTCGACCGCGTCATCGCTGACATGAACGACGTCCAGTCCAACAACTTCCTCAAAGAGAAGCTGCCGGACTTCGATCCAAAGAGCCTCAAGAACCCGATCAAGAGCAAGGACTTTATCGTCGTCAGGAACCACGTGGCCCAGGGATCGGCGAATCAGGTGGCGGGACTGATGTCTCAGCAATCGATGCTCATCCCCATCGTCCTGATGATGATCGTCATCTATTCTTCGCAGATGGTCATCTCGGCGATCGCCATGGAGAAGCAGAACAAGACCCTGGAAACGCTCCTGACCGTGCCCATCAAGAGGACCTCGATCATCACCGCCAAGATGCTCGCGGCGGGGCTCGTCGGCCTGATCTCGGCCGGCGTTTACATGTTCGCCTTCAAGGGCTTCGTCGGCGGCATGACCGGCGACCTCGCCAAGGGGACACAAGCCGCGGGCGGCGCGCTGATGCGCCAGCTCGGCCTCACGTTCAGCACGACCGGGTACATCGTTCTCGGCCTGGCCCTGTTCCTGGCCATCCTGGTCGCCCTGGCCCTGGCCATGATCCTCGGCGTCCTGGCCGAGGACTTCCGCAGCGCCCAAACGATGATCATGCCACTCATATTCCTGGTCATGATCCCCTATTTCATCTCGCTTTTCGCCGATATGAGCTCCCTGTCGCTGCCGGCCAAGATCCTGATCCTGGCCATTCCCTTCTCTCACCCGTTCCTGGTCTCGCAGAACCTCTACCTCGGCAACTGGGGCATGATCGCTTTCGGGCTAGGCTACATGTTCGTGATCTTCGTCGTCCTGACCATCTTCGCCGCACGGATCTTCTCCACGGACAAGATCCTGACCATGAAGCTGAGGCTGGGCAAGAAGAAAGCGGCTGCGGCCTGAGCGGGGCGCCGAGGTCCCAGACGGTTCGATGAGCCGCCGCCGCGGCCCGATGGGGAAGCTGGCCTTCTTCGTCGGGACACGGGCCGTGTCGAGCACCGGCTATCGCACCCTCTAGCCCTCCGCCTCCGGCGCCTCAAGGCCAGCCGGCGACCGGTTTGACAACCCCGCTACCGGGGACCACAATGGAGGTGAAAGGGAGGGCTTGTCATGCACATTCTTTGGACGATCATCGTTGGGTTTGTCGTTGGCGTCATCGCCAAGTTCATCTATCCCGGCCGGCAGCACATGGGTTGGATCCTGACGATCATCCTCGGCATCGCCGGGGCGTTCGTGGCCACCTACCTCGGCCACTGGCTTCATATCTACAGGGTGGGCGAGACGGCCGGGTTCATCGGTGCCGTCGTCGGCGCGCTGGCCCTGCTTTTCATTTACAACCTGGTCAAAAGGAACGCCTAGCTCCGGGGCCGCGGCCGGACCAACCGGCGAACGAAGGCCCAGACTCCGAGAGCGAGCAGGATCGCGATGACGATCGGGGCCACGATGGCCACAACCGTCGTCGTCCCTGAGACCGCGTCCTCGGCCAGGCTGACGACCGGGTTCCCGAGGCCGGCGGTACTCGCCGTCACCGCCGGGCGGGCGACCGCCTTGGCCGCGTGGACGCCGCCGGCGATGAGCAGGCCGCAGACCATGGCCAGGACCGGGCTGACGTGGCTGATGACGTTCCCGCTGGCCGCGAACAGGATCGCCCCGGCCGCCGGCCGGAAGACCGTCTGGATGACGTCATTGACTGAGTCGACGGCCGGGATCTTGTCGACCGTGAACTCGATCAAGAGAAGGACCCCGATGACGATGAGCACCACGGGGTGCGTCAGGGCGCTCCATGGCGCCTTGAGCGTGATCAAGGTCGTGTAACGGGCCAAGAGGCCGACAATGAGGAGCGGCAAATAGGCGTTCAGGCCCGTGGCCGCTGCCAATCCGAACGCGCCGAGGACTCCGAGCACACCGGCCTCCCGCTGGGGATTCTATGCCCCGGGCCGTCGGACCGTCAAGGTGACCGGTAAGGCTACCGCGAGGCCGCGCCGACCAGGGTCACGGGGCCAAGCAGCCCCGATGGAAGCAGGGGCGAATCCTTCGAGTAGTGCTTCCAGGTCGAGAAGGTCAGGCGGGCGGAGGACGGGCGTGGTTCGCCCTTAAGCAGCCAATCGGGCCAGCGGGCCAGATTGCCGCCTGGCGCATAATCGGCGTCGGGAGCTTCACGCTCATCACCGATCAAGCGATTGGGCCAGAGGTTGGCGACTCGGATCTCGAGACGATTGCCCTTTGGCTTGACGGCGTCCGTGATCTCGACCCGCCACGGATCGCACCAGACGACGCCGAGATCGCGTCCATTCAGACGGAGGGCCGCGACATTCTTGACCGTCCCCAGGTCGAGCCAGAGGCGGCCGTTCCCGGACGCAACTTTCGCGGTCGCAGGCAGATCGAAGGTCTTCATGTAAGTCGCCTGACCGGAATAGAACTTGATCCCTTCCTCCGGCCGCCGGCTCCAATCCTCGAGCGTATCAAAGGTGACCTTCGCCGGGCCGCCCCATTTCGGATCGAAAGCGACGTCCCAGGGACCTTCGATAATCGCGACGGCGGTGAAGGTCGGAAAGTCTGGCGAAGTCTGAGGGTTCGGACCCGGCGCCGCGTTCGCCGCAACGGCCTGAACGAACGGCGAGCTCGTCGCTTCGCGAAAAACCACGAAACAGGATCCATGCGGCTCGAACCTGAGAGGAATGGAGGTCGTTCCGCTGGCAGCCGAGAACACATCAAGCCCGCGACTCGTCCCGTCGAGCGGATCCCAGAGCTCCGGCCGCTTGCCGCTGACACGGAAACGGACGGTCGTCTCGACGATCGAGGGCTCGGGATTGGCCACAAAATAGATATCTGTCGCACCATCCCGGCGATGGATCCAGCGCAGCGGCGCGTCGGAGGAAAAGTCCGGCGGAACGGACGGCCTTTCGAGCAAACTCGTGACGGTCGCAAAATCGCCGTATTGCTCGGGTTCGTCAAGCGGCAGGGCCCCGACCTGCCAGGTCGGCTGATCGGTCGGCGTCTGAGCATCCGGCCGGGTCGTGCCGCCGGCCCCTAGATCCGACGGCCGAGCCGGTCCTTTCACCCATACGACACGGCCGCGACCGAAGGCGTGCTCAGTGACGCTGACTCCGTCGCAGTCGCCCCAGATTTCCGCCGCCAATCTCTCGACCTCGGCGTCGCACTGAGGGAAGCCCGCAAGCGAAGGCGACTTGCGCGGCCGCGGGCCGATGACGGTCGCGCCGGCGGCCACGAGGTCCCGGACCTTGCGCAGGAGGCCCGGGGTCATGGTCTCGCTTTCGGGGAGCACGAGGACGCGATAGCTCATGCCATCCGGGAAGAGGATCCGGCCGTCCTTGACCGAGGCGGATTTAAGAAGCGTCTCCGGCGGGCAGCCGTCAAAGGCGGGGCCGGCCGGTCCGGGCGGGTCGCCCAGGAGGGCCGAGGCCGGCGGACGGAAGACGTGGGGCGCGCCTTCGCCGACGAGGAAGCAGATGTCCGCGACAGGCAGCCCCTGCCTGAGCATGAATTGGCAGCGGGCCAGATAGCGGTGATAGGCCGGGACCATGTCCCACCAGGTCTGGGTCCGCTCCCAATGGACGCCGTACGGCCCCATGGTCATGCCGGGTTCGACCTTGAGCCCGGCTTGGTGCTGGGACCGGTGAAAGACGATCCGGTTGACGCCCGCGGTGAAGGCCCAATCGCCCAGGGCCTTCATGGACGCCGGATGGGCTTGCCAGGCCTCACGGTCGTCCGAAGTGAAGGATTCCGCGGCCACCACGTTCCGGCCGTTGGTGTGGGCGATGCCGGCCGCCTCGATGACGCTGTGGGCGGTGTGGAAACCGTAGAGCCAGAACTCGCCCATGGGGACGTCGGCGGCCGTGCCCAGGGTCATGTCGGCGCAGGGGGTCATGTCGTAGGGCTCGATGGACAGGCGGAAGCCGTCGCGGCGACCGAGCTCCTTGAGCCGCAGGGCGTGGTTCTCGAGAACGAGCTCGTTGGCCGTCTGGCGAAGATCCCAGAGGAACCGCTCGCTTGTCTCCATGTCCCCGACCGGCCTCCCCGTGACCGCGGGCAGGTACGGCAGGAGGTCGTAGCCGCGGCGCTTGCGGAACTCCTCGCGGAAGGCGCCGGTCCAGTTCTGGGCCCCCATCTCCCAGCTGTCGATATGAAGCGTTGTCCAGCCGGCCCGGCCGTCGGTGCGCCGCGGGCCGATCTCGCTGAGAAGGGCCCCGACGAAGGCGTCGTAATGGGCGTCGAAAGCCGCCGGGTCGAGCTTGTCGCATTCGAGGCCCAGGCCGGGAACCGGGGCGGGACGCGTATTGGCGCCGGTGGTCGTCCGTCCGAACCGGAGGATCGTCCAACGGCCCGCCGGGACATCCCAGGCCAGCCGGCCGTCCGCGGCGAGCTTGTCCGTGAGATCGACGATCCGTCCCGGATCGATGGCCGCGCCGGGCGGAACGAGCGGATACTCGGCGGCCGCCGGGAAGAAGGGCCGGACGCCTTTCTGCGAGGAATAGGGGGCCCGGACATAGAGCGCCTTTTCGTCGATGTCGGCGATCTGGGGACCGGCGGCCGGGGAGGGGAAAGCGAGCACAGCCACATCCCGGTAGAATCCGTCCATCATCTTCTTGATATCGGCCGGGAGTCCGCCCTCGCCGAAAAAGGCCGGACGCCTCACAGGACGCGGAAGCGACGCGTCGAACCGGGCCGGCCCCGAAACCTCGAGCGCGGCCGCGACGATATGCTGCATGGACTGCTCCGGCTTGACCCAGGGGCCGCCCGAACCCGTCCAGCCCGGCCCGGCGTTGAGCGTCACCTCCAGGCCTAGCCGCTCGGCTTCCTTGACCACGTGCTTGAACAGAAGGCGCCAGGCCGGGCTCATGAACTCGACGGGACCGCGCGGGACGCCGACGTTGACCTCGCAGATGACGACCCCGCCTAGCCCCGCGGCCTTCATGGATTCGAGGTCGGCGGTGATCCCCTCGCGGTCGAGATTGCCGTCCATCCACATCCAGTAGGCCCAGGGCCGGGCGGAGTCGGGCGGCTGGGCAAAGCCGGCGTCGAGAGCACGAGACCCCTTCGAGCCCGGGCCGCGGGACGGAGCCGTCCCGCCGCGGCAAGAGCAGGCGAAAAGGACGGTTGCGGCGGCCAAGCCGGCGGTCAGGCATGAGGTCATGAACAGGGACGGACGTCGGCGGGTCATGGCTCTCTCCTTTATCGACTCCCTCTTAGTACACTCCCGCGGCGAGAGTCAAGGAGGGAACCGATCAAAAGACGAGGCTGAGGGCCGATCAACTTGCCTGCGGACCGCGAGGGAATGGTATAATCCCCGAGCAAGAAATGTGCTCCTCGCTTCAGGAGGAATCCGCATGAAGACCATCGATCTCAAGAAGACCCTCAAGCCCTATTACACGGCGCCGGCGGCCAAACCCGTCATCTTGGACATCCCGCCTCTCGCGACTCTCCGGGTCGACGGCCAAGGGGACCCCAACGGCCCGGACTTCCAGGCCGCCGTCGGTTCCCTCTACAGCGTCGCCTACACGCTCAAGTTCACGTTCAAGAAAGAGAAGGCCATCGATTATCCGGTCATGGCCCTCGAGGGCCTGTGGTGGGCGGACGATCCGGCCTTTTTCATGAGCGGCCAGCGGGACAAATGGCACTGGACGGCCTTCATCGTCGCTCCGGACGTCGTGACGAAAAAGGATGTCGCGGCAGCGATCGCGGCCGTCCGGAAGAAGGGCCGCGTCCCCGATCTCAGAGAAGTCCGGTTGGAGACGTTCGCGGAGGGCCAGGCCGCCCAGCTCATGCACGTCGGGCCCTACGACGCCGAAGGACCGACGATCGACCGGCTGTTCAAGTTCATCGCCGACGAAGGCTATAGGCTCCGCGGCCATCACCACGAGATCTACATGGGCGACCCGCGGCGGACCGCTCCGGAGAGGCTCAAGACCATCATCCGCCACCCGATGGCGAAGGCCTAACCGCTACTTCTTGGCCCAGCTGCCGTCCTCTTTTTGGATCCACCAGCCGGCTTGGGCAGCGGCGATCCGGCTCTCGGCGAAGATCTTTTGGACCTTCGCGATCTGGCTGGCCTCGATGTTCAGGGCCTTGGCCACCTCGGCGTAGAGCTTCATCCGCACGTCGTTGTCGTCCTTGACGAGCTTCCGCAGCGTCCCCTTGGCCTGCAGATTGAGGCTGCTCTCGTCGCGGATCTCGACCAGCCCGTTGTTGGTCAAGCCCACGTTGCCGGCGTTGAAATAGGGCATCAGGGCGGCCAGGTTGTTGGCGCTTTGGTCCTTGAGGGCCCGGATGGCCGGATTGGAGACCGTGGTCTCCTGTTGGGCGAAAGCGGCGGGGACGAGCGAGAACGCGGCCGCCGGCGGCAGGACGGCGATCTTCTTGACCGGCTCCTGGCCGGCCTTCTCGGCCGCCTGCTTCTGGATCTCCGATTCGATCTGGGACGCCGCGGCCTTGACCTCGGCTTCGGGGAAATAGATGTTGACCGTGACGCAGGCCACCACGAAGGCGAGACCGATGGCCCCGGCGGTCCCCAGGACGTGACGTTGTTTCATGACATCCTCCTCGCGACGCATCGTTATTGGCCGATCCGCTTGAGGCGGCCGGTCATCTCCTTAAAGCTGATCTTTCTTTTCGGATCTCTGTTCACTACACTTATACCAAAAAGCGCCGGTTTCTTCACCAGGTACTCCGTCCCGCCCTCGTGGATGGTGCCGTTGAGCGTGAACGTGTCGTTGCGGAGCGTGCTGACGATGCCGAGCTTCTGGTAGCGGAAGCCGCGAACGAGCTTCATCCAAAAGCTGCTCGTGCCGCCCGAGGCTTTCTGGCCGGAGCTGAGGACGGTCAGGTTGTCCACGGCCTTCAGGCTGAAGGTCTGCCGCACGCCCTTGCGGGGCACGGATTCGATGCGGAAATTGAAGCTGTCCGGCTGGCCGTAGGAAAGGACCAGTCCGCGGACCTCGCCCCGGACGATGCCGGTCACCTCGCCGAAGGGGACCTCGTCGGTCACCCTCCTCATGTCGAGGTCGAGGAGGTCGATATCGAGCGAGATGGCCCGCCCGGCCGCGAAAGGCTCGCTGACCGCCAGGTCCCGGAGCACGACCTTGCCGCCGAAGACGCTGGCCTCGCCGCGGCCCTCGATGGCGATCTTGTCGGAGCCGATGTCGAGACGCGGGAAGTCGGCCTGGATCTTGCCGGTCAGCTTGAATTGCGGCGATTGGATGGGGAACTGCGAGATGTCGATGTCCTTGAGGGCCAGCGAGCCGAGGCCGCGGATGGCGCCGGTCGCGGGATCGAGGCAGAACGTCGTCGCCCCGAGCTCGAGGCGGCCGCCGAACATCGGCAGGCTCAACGGCTCGAAGCCTAGGGCGTTGGCGCCGGCCCGAAGAGCGATATCGATGGGCTTGAGGGTCAGGAACGGGCTCTGCAGCTCGCCGATGTGGAAGTGCCCTTCTTCGGAAAGCACCGGCAAGGGGCCGGAGGCGGTAGCGGCTGGACGCGAGTCGTAGATGACCGGCACATCGGCCGCGATGCCGAGGAGGAGCGTCTTGGATCCGGGCAGTTCGACGTTCGCGTCGGCCAGCTTGATCCGCCCGCCGACCGAGAGCGCGTCGGCGGTTTTGCGGATGGACAGGCTGGCGCCGAGCGTACCCTCGAGCTTGGTCCGGGCGGCCTCGGCCACGCCGGCTTGTGAATAGAGCGAATAAAGAGGGCCTAAGCTGAAACTGGCCTCGGTCGCCAGGTCAAACGTCGGC
>Ga0326726_10001730_pt1 | contig 20281 bp, 27 predicted proteins | sample MHFenrmetagenome_2_FD_207603 | JGI IMG/M metagenome (GOLD analysis project Ga0326726, IMG submission 207603) | Lab enriched peat soil microbial communities from Michigan Hollow, Ithaca, NY, United States - MHF15MN | ecosystem: Environmental > Terrestrial > Soil > Wetlands > Peat | place: USA... | reverse complement strand
GGCGCCGCCGCGCCGTCGGCGTCGTCATCGCGGAAACCGACGAGCCGCCCACCCAGACTGCGCGGGCGGTGCTGGAGGCGCCCGATCCGGAGCCCGCGCTCTCGGCGGCGCTGCTGCGCCTGGGGGAGTGGCTCTCCGCCTACTACGGGTGCCCCCTGGGACTGGCGCTGCGCTCGCTCCTCCCCGGGGCGCTGTGGGGCGGACGGGCGGCACGGGCGCCGGCGGAGCGCTTCGAGCGGACGATCGTGCTGGTGCGGGCCCTCCCTTCGCTGGTCGAGCGGGAGCGCGCCTTCGCCCGGGCGCCGAAGCGGCGTGTCCTGTACGAGACGCTCGAGGCGCTGGGCGGCGCGGCCCCGGTGCGTCACCTGGTGGAGCAGCTGAAGATCGGCCCCACCGTGCTGGAGGGGCTCGCCCGGTCGGGACTCGCGCGCATCGACCGGGTCGCCGCGCCGCGCGACCCGTTCGCGGATCTGGCGGTGGCCCCGCCGGCCGAGTTGACGGCGGACCAGCGTGGGGTCGTCGCCGGGATCCTCGCGACGCCGGTCGACACGCCCGCCCTCCTCGAGGGCGTCACCGGATCGGGGAAGACGCTGGTGTACCTCGACGTGCTGCGGACCGTCGTGGCGTCGGGACACGGCGCCATCCTGCTCGTGCCCGAGATCGCTCTGACGCCGCAGACCGTCGCGCGGGTGCGCGGCGTATTCGGCGACGCGGTCGCGGTGCTGCACTCGGGTCTCTCCGATGCCGAGCGGGCCGATGCGTGGCGTGCGCTGCGCAGCGGCGCCCGCGCGGTGGCGGTCGGGGCGCGCTCGGCGGTATTCGCGCCGGTGCAGCGGCTCGCCGCGATCGTCGTGGACGAGGAGCACGAGGCGAGTTACAAGCAGGGCACCGCGCCGCGCTACCACGCGCGCGATGTGGCCCTCGTGCGCGCCCGGCTCGAAGGCGCGCGCCTCATCCTGGGCAGCGCCACGCCGTCGCTCGAGACGCTGCACCGGGTCGAGCTGGGCACGGTGCGCCGCTTCGCGCTGCCGCGCCGGGTGGACGACCGGCCGCTGCCGCCGGTCGAGCTGGTGGATCTGCGTAGCGCGCCGCGCATTCCGGAGGCGGGGTCCGTGCCATGGAGCGAGCCGCTGGACAAGGCGGTGCGGGAAGCGCTGGAGCGGGGGGAGCAGGTGATCCTGCTCCTGAACCGGCGCGGCTTCGCCTCCTTTCTGCAATGTCCATCCTGCGGCGACGTCCCGGGGTGCCCGCGCTGCGCCATCGCGCTCACCGTGCATTCCACACCGGCTGCGCTGCGGTGCCACTATTGCGGGCACGAGGAGGTCGTGCGGACGGAGTGTGCCCGGTGCGGCGCGCCCACCCATCGGATGCGCGGGCTTGGCACGCAGCAGCTCGAGCACTTCGTGAGCCTCCGCTTCCCGGCGGCGCGCATCGCCCGCATGGATCTGGACACGACCAGCACGAAGTGGAGCCATCACCGCATCCTCGAGCGGTTCGCCCGGGGCGAGGTGGACGTGTTGCTCGGGACGCAGATGATCGCCAAGGGGCTCGACTTCCCCCGGGTCACGGTGGTGGGGGTGGTGGACGCGGACACCGGGTTGCACCTGCCCGACTTCCGCGCCGGCGAGCGCACGTTCCAACTGGTGGCGCAGGTCGCCGGGCGGGCGGGGCGTGGGCCGGCCGGGGGCCGCGTGGTGGTCCAGACGCGGGCCCCGGACCATCACGCGCTGCGCGCGGCGGCGGCGCACTCGGTCGAAGCGTTCGCGGCGGCGGAGCTGCCGCTGCGGACCGCCCCCAATCCTTCGTATCCGCCTCACGTGGGACTGGCGCGGTTCGTGGCCCTGGGGGCCACGGAAGACGCGGCGGCGGCGCGGGCCCGGCGCGTCGCCGACTGGCTGCGGCGCGGCAGCACGGAGCGGCTGGGTGGCGCGCTCACCGTGCTCGGGCCGGCGGCATGCCCGATCCCGCGGCTGCACGGCCACTGGCGCTGGCACGTGCTGGTCAAGGCGGCGGAGCCGCGGGCGCTCGGTCGGGTGATGCGGGCGTGGCGCGCGCAGAGTCCCGCGGCGGTGGTGGCGGATCGGGATCCGGTGGCGTTGCTGTGAGCGGGTCCGCTCACGTAACTTTCGCCGCTGTTTCTTCCCCTGGAGTCGGTGCAGTGCGGCGTCCCGCCTTTCATTATCAGCTGCCCAGGTTCTCCGAGCCGCCGCTGGCGCAGGCGCCCGCGGCGCGGTTCGCGCCCGCACCGGCCGACGGCGTGCTGCCCGATGGGTTCTTCTCCACCACGAATCTCCCCACCTACGTGAAGGGCGACGGCGCCTGGACCCGCCCGACGCTGCCGCGCATGGACTGCGTGATCGTGCGCGAGGCGAGCGGCCAGCTCGTGACGACCGAGCCCCGGCGGGTGCCGCGCGGCGCGGCGGTGGCCATGGGCGCCTCCGAGGACGGCAGCGAAGGCATCTTCGTGCACGCCGAGGGGTTTCTGGGCGGAGTGCACAGCGCCAACGAGTTCCGCTTCATGCAGACCGAAGTGTCGCGCGAGAGGCCGGTGGACTACGGCGTCCTGGCCGAGCTGCTGGGCGACGAGCGGGCGCGCGGAGGAACGATCGTCTGGGTCATCGGCCCCGCGCTGGTGCACGCGCGGGCGCGCGAGGACATGATTTGGTTCATCGAGCACGGCTACGTAGGCGCCCTGCTGGGCGGCAACGCGGTCGCGGTGCACGATCTCGAGGCGGCGATCTTCGGCACGACGCTCGGCATGTCGAGCTCGGGCGAAGGGGTGAGCGGCGGCCACGCGTTGCACATGCGCGCGATCAACCAGATCCGGCGGGCGGGCTCGATCCCGGCCGCGGTGGAGCAGGGGATCGTGCAGAGCGGCATCATGCACGCGTTGGTGCGGCGCAAGATCCCCTACGTGCTCGCCGGCTCGATCCGCGACGACGGGCCGCTGCCCGGCGTGCTGAGCGACACACTGGCGGCCCAGGACGCGATGCGGGTGGTGACCGCCCAGGCCACCTTCGCGGTGTTCGTGGCCACCGCGCTGCACGCCATCGCCGTCGGCAACATGCTGCCGGCGTTCGTGGACGCCCCGACGCCTGCGGACGTCCGTCCCCTGACGACGATCTGCGTGGATCAGACGGAATTCGTCGTGAACAAGCTGCGCGACCGCGGAACGCACCAGGCGTTCGGCGTCGTCACCAACGCGCAGGACTTCATGCACGTCCTGCGGTTCTACGTGGAGCGATGGGAACAGTCCCGGATCCCGGCCCCGACGGCCCCCCCGAGTCCCCCAGCCCCGCGCTAGGCGCGGCCGCGCGGCCCGGTCAGGGTCCCGGCTGGGCGAAGCTCGCCGCCGCCGTGGCGCTCGAGGTGCCGCCGGCCGAGATCGAGACCGTGTATCTCTTCCGGCCGATCAAGCGGGAAGGGCGCGAGTGGGGCACCGCGGTCATCACGCGCCGCCACCCGGAGGGCCGGCTGGTGGTGTATACCGCGCGGTACATGCTCGTGGTGCGCGGCAAGGAGAAGGGCCAGTCGCGGGTTGAAGTGAGCGCGGTCGCCTTGTCGCCCGCCGAGGTGGTCGCGCAGGTGATGCAGCAATCGGCGGAGCGCAGCGGCGAGGCGGAGCCGCCGCTGGCGGTCGGCCCCGGGGTCTGGTATGAAGGTTGACGGGACCCGCGCGCTGGACGCGTTCCGCCGCTACCTGGCCGACCGCAACCTTCCCGCGACGCAGCAGCGGATCGCGGTGGCGACGGTGGTGCTCGACGCCGCGGACCACCTCTCGGCCGAGGACGTGGCCGGCCGCGTGGCGCGCGGCGGCGTGGCGGTGGGGCTCGCCACCGTGTATCGCACGCTCGATCTGCTGGTGACGAGCGGGCTCGTCGCCCAGCGCGATTTCGGCGAGGGCTTCAAGCGCTACGAGCCAGTGCCGCCCGGGCAGGCGCACGAGCATTGCATCTGCTCCGCCTGCGGCCGGGTGATGGAGTTTTCCAACGACCGGCTGGAGCGGATGATCGGTCTCCTGGCCGAAGAAGTCGAATTTCGACCGCACCACCACCGGCTGGAAGTCTTCGGCGTGTGCCGCGACTGCCAGCAATCGAATCCCCTAGCGCGGACGAGGTGAAGTGATCGACCCAGCGCAGTTCATGCCGACCCGGGCATTCCTCACCAAGGGCGTGGGCCGCCACAAGGAGAAACTGACGAGCTTCGAGATGGCGTTGCGGGACGCCCACCTGGCGAGCTTCAACCTGGTCCGCGTCAGCTCGATCTTCCCGCCGCACTGCCAGCTGGTGGACCGGGAAGAGGGGTCCAAGAACCTCCGGCCCGGCCAGGTGCTCTTCACCGTACTCGCCGAATCCGCGACCAACGAGCCGAGCCGCCTCGTGGCCGCCTCGATCGGGCTGGCCGTCCCGTCCGATCCCTCGCACCACGGCTACATCTCGGAGCACCACAGCTACGGCCAGAACGAGAGCGTGTCGGGCGACTACGCCGAGGATCTCGCCGCCTCGATGCTGGCGACGGTGCTGGGCGTGCCGTTCGATCCCGACCAGGCGTGGGACCAGCGCCGGGAGCAGTGGATGCTCTCGGGCGACATCGTGCGCACCCTGAACGTCACCTCGACGGCGGAGTGCGGCGACGACGGGCGCTGGACCACCGTCGTCGCGGCCGTCGCCTTCTGTGGATAGACGGCTCGCCGAGCTGCCCTGGGGCGCGCCGATCAACTTTCTCGGACTGCCCGAGGGGGAAGCCCCGCCGCTCGAGAAGGCCGGGGTGGTGATCCTCCCGGTGCCCTACGAGGCGACGGTCTCCTACATGGGCGGCACCCGGTTCGGGCCGCGGCGCATTCTCGAGGCGTCGCGGGCGATCGAGCTGTACGACCACGAGGTGGATGGGGAGCCCTACCGCGTGGGCGTGCACACGCTGCCCGAGCTGCTGCTCAGCGGCGCCGGGCCCGAGGCGGCGCTGGGCGAGCTGCGCCAGGCGTTCGACGCGCTGCTGGCGGACGACCGCTTCATCATCATGCTGGGCGGCGAGCATTCGATCTCCGCCCCGCCGATCGAGGCGCACGCCGCGCGGCTGAGCGGGGACGGGCGGCGGCTGAGCGTGCTGCAGCTCGATGCGCACGGCGATCTGCGCGCCGAGTACGAAGGGACGCCGTTCTCGCACGCCTGCGTGATGTACCGCGTGCACCAGGCAGTGGATCTCGTGCCGGTGGGCATCCGCGCGATCACGGCCGAGGAGCGGCGCCTGATCCGCGAGCGGGAAATCCCCACCATCTTCGCGCACGAGCTGGACCCCGAGGAGCGGTGGATCGAGCGGGCGCTCGGCAGTCTCGGGCCCGACGTCTATATCACCATCGATATCGATTTCTTCGACCCGGGCCTCGTGCCGGCGACGGGCACGCCCGAGCCCGGGGGCGGGAGCTGGTATCCCACGCTGCGGCTGCTCGAGCGCGTGTTCGCGGAGCGGCACGTGGTCGGCGCCGACGTGGTCGAGCTGGCCCCGCTGCCGGGAATCGTCGCGCCGGACTTTCTCACCGCCAAACTGATCTACAAGCTCGTGGCGTATCACCAGCGTGCCCGCGATGCCGGTAGCCGACGGTAACGGCGTTCCGCTGCTGGCCGCGTTCGCGGCGGGGTTGCTGAGCTTTCTCTCGCCTTGCGTGCTGCCGCTGATCCCGAGCTACGTCAGCTTCCTCACCGGCATGACCGTCGAGGAGATGCAGGTGCGGCGCGGCACGACGCTGCTGCACGCGCTGTGGTTCGTGGGGGGCTTCTCGCTGATCTTCATCGCGCTGGGTGCGTCCGCATCCGCGCTCGGGGTGGCCCTGCTCGCGTCGCAGCACTGGATCGCCCGCGTCAGCGGCGTGCTCCTGATCCTGTTCGGCCTGTATCTCGTCGGCATGGTGCGGCCGGCGTTCCTGATGCGCGAACGGCGCGTGCACCTGGCGCGCAAGCCGCTCGGGTATGTGGGCTCCTCGGTGGCGGGCGTGGCCTTCGGGGCGGCGTGGACGCCGTGCATCGGGCCGATCCTGGGAGGGATTCTCACCCTGGCGGCGACGCGGGCCAGCATCGCCCAGGGCACCGCGCTGCTCGGCGTCTATGCGCTGGGGCTCGCGGTCCCGTTCCTGATCACCGCCTTTGCGCTGGATCGGTTTCTGGTCTGGTTCCAGCGGTTTCGGCCCTACATCCGCTGGGTCGAGCTGGTGGCGGGGATCCTGTTGATCATCCTCGGCCTGCTACTCATCACCGACCGGTTCACGCTCCTCGCCACCTGGCTTCAGGGGCTGACGCCCGAGTTCCTGCGGAGCCGGTTGTAGCTCGCCGTCCCTTTTCACGTGGAGGGTCGATCGTGCTCGATCAATTCAAGAAGTTCATGCTCGAAACGAACGCGTTTTCCCTGGCGATCGGGGTCGTCATCGGCGGCGCCGTGGCGAAGCTCGTCACCGCGTTGGTGGCCGACCTCCTGATGCCGATCATCTCGCTCATCCTGCCCGGCGGCGCCTGGCGCGAGTTCAGCATCTCGTTGGGGGAGGGCCACGATCCCCTCAAGATCGGCGACATCATCGGCGCGACGATCGACTTCGTCATCATCGCGATCGTCGTCTATGTGGTGATCGTCAAGCTGTTCAAGATCCAGCCGGCCAAGTAGATCGTTCGCGCGCCTGGCGCGTGTGGCACACGGACCCTCCCGGACGACGCGGGAGGGTCCGTCGTTTTCCGGTCGGCGCCGCCTGGACCGAAGGAACTAGCTGCCTTTTCATCCTCCTGAGGGATGTCCGGGCGTGACACCCGTGACCAAGTTCAATTCGTGCTGGTGTCACCCACTCGAGGAGGATGGTATGAAGCGAGCGGTCATGGTTATGGTCATCGCGTTCGGCGCCATGGCCCTTCGGCCGCTGACGGCCCAGCAGTCGGTCGGGCCGGCGCCAGCGGCAGGGGTGAATGCGGCGCCGGTGAGCGCTCCGAGTACCGCGCTGCCGGGACCGCGCCTCCAGCCCGAGTACCGGCGCTACGAGCCCAGTGTCGCCGATAGTAGCACATCGCGCGCGGCGCTCATGCCCAGCGGCGGCAGTCATACCATCGTGATCTCGACGCTGGCGCTGATCCTCATCGTCGTGATCGTGGTGCTCTTGGTAACGAAATAGAGCGGGGCATGCGCGGCAGCGGGGCCAATCCCACCGGCCGCGATTTCCCCGAAACCCGAAGGAGTCTCGTATGCCTATCCTAGCCTGGATCGTCGTCGGCATCATCGGCGGTTTCATCGGTAGCAAGATGGTCAACAAGCGTGGCGAAGGGCTCGTGGGAGACCTGTTCCTCGGCGTCATCGGCGCCGTCGTGGGCGGTTGGCTGTTCAATCAGTTCGGTCATTCGGGCGCCACCGGCATCAATCTCTACAGCGTCCTGGTGTCCGCCGTCGGCGCGATCGTCGTCCTGGTCGTGTACCACGCGCTGAGCGGTCGCCGCATTCACGCGTAACCATCCCCCCGCGCCTGGGCGCCTCCCGCCTCACCGGGCGGGAGCGCCGCGCGGTACTCCGGGCAGCGCATCGATCTTCACTGCGCCGGAGTAGCTGACCGAAGACGCCCCGCAACGGACATCCGCTGCGGGGCTCTTTCGTCAAACCCATCCGTTGGACCGTGAAGGAGGCGTTAAAGAAAGCTGCATCGTGGCTTCCTCGAGCCTTGCGGCCCCACGCGAAAGAATTACCGAAACATTTTCGATCGTGGCATGGCGCACAGAACGCGGGTGTTGGTGATCGAGGACAATCGGCTGGCGCGCGCCGGACTCACGGCCCTGCTCAACGCACAGCCGGACCTCAGAGTCGTGGCGGCGGCTGAAGGGCCCGACGCCGGGTTCCTGCGGGCGCAGGAGACCAAGCCCCACGTCGTGCTCGTCAACGCGTCCCTGGGGAATCGCAGCAGCAACCGCTTCGTGGAGCGACTCCGGAAGATCGCTCCCGAACCGAAAGTCGTCGTGACGGACCTGCTCCCGGCGGAAGAGGCCATTGTCGAGTTCGCCACCGCCGGGGCGACCGGGTTCGTCCCCAAGCGCGCCAAGCTCGACGACCTCGTCGGGACGGTTCGCTCGGCGGCGGGTGGCGTGAAGGTCGTGCTCCCCCCGTTGACCAGCGCGCTGTTCTCCTGCATCGCAAGAGCAGCCGGTGGCCGATGTGTCCCACCCGTGGCCGATACGGTACGGATGTCGCAGCGGGAGCGGGAAGTGATCGACCTGATTGCCGAGGGCAGGAGCAACAAGGAGATCGCCCAGCGACTCCATCTCGCCACCAACACCGTCAAGAGCCACGTGCACAACATTCTGGAGAAGCTCGCCCTGCACAACCGCCTCCAGATTGCCGCTCACGCACGCCGGGCGGGAGGGTCGAAACGCCAATCCCCCTGAACGATTCTTGACACCAGCGGCGCCGGGGTGGACTTTTCATCTCGTCACTCCAGGCTTCTCGCCGCACTAGGCTCTCCGGCAGAGTACTCCGTTTAGAAGAAGGCCCATGACTGAATCCGTTGGCCGCCGCAGGCCGGTACCGAAGTCAGCCGGGAACGGCAAACACCCGCTGGCCAAGGCGCCGACCGGCATCGCGGGCTTCGACGAAATCACCAACGGCGGACTGCCGCGCGGGCGCCCCACGCTGCTGTGCGGCGGTGCGGGCTGCGGCAAGACGCTGCTGGCCATGGAGTTCCTCGTGCGCGGGGCGCTCGAGTACGGCGAGCCCGGCGTCTTCATGTCGTTCGAGGAGACCGTCGACGACCTCGTGGAGAACGCCCGGTCGCTCGGCTTCGACCTGCAGCGCCTGAGCGCCCGGCGGCGGCTGCTGCTCGATTACGTGCGGCTCGAGCCTTCCGAGCTGACGGAGGCCGGCGCATACGATCTCGATGGGTTGTTCATCCGGCTGGGTCACGCGATCGACTCGATCGGCGCCAAGCGCGTCGTCCTGGACACCATCGAGCTGCTCTTCTCCGGCCTGTCCGACCGGTTCGTGGTGCGTGCCGAGCTGGCCCGGCTGTTTCGCTGGCTGAAGGCGAAGCGCGTCACGGCGATCGTGACGGGCGAGCGGGAGGCCGAGCACCTCACGCGCCACGGCCTCGAGGAGTACGTCTCCGACTGCGTGATCCTGCTCGATCAGCGGGTGGTGGAGCAGAGCGCCACCCGCCGGTTGCGAATCCTCAAGTACCGCGGCTCGGCGCACGGCGGCAACGAAATGCCGTTCCTCATCGACGACCACGGCATCTCCGTCCAGCCGATCACGTCGCTGGGACTCGCGCACCAGGCGTCCACCGCGCACGTGTCCACCGGCGTGGCCGGGTTGGACGAGATGTTCGGGAAGAAGGGGTACTTTCGCGGCAACAGCGTGCTCGTCTCGGGCACGGCGGGCACCGGCAAATCCAGTCTGGCGGCGCACTTCGTGGAGGCCGCCTGCCGGCGCGGCGAGCGCTGCCTCTACTTCGCCTTCGAGGAGTCGCCCAGCCAGATCACACGCAACATGAGGTCGATCGGCATCGACCTCACGCCCTGGATGCGCCGGGATCTGCTGCGCATCCACGCCCAGCGGCCGACGGCGCTGGGCCTGGAAGGGCACCTGGTCGCGATGCACCGGCTCATCGAGGAGTGGCGGCCCCGGGTGGTCGTCGTGGACCCGGTCACCAACATGATCGCGGTCGGGAGCGAGACCGAGGTGAAGGCGATGCTCGCCCGGCTGATCGATTTCATGAAGCTGCGGCAGATCACCGCGCTCTTCACGTCGCTGACCGAGGGGGGCGGCGCGGCCGAGCGCACCGATCTTGGCGTGTCGTCGTTGATGGACGTCTGGATGCTGGTCGGGAACCCGGAAGCCAACGGCGAGCGCAACCGGACGATCCAGATCGTCAAGGCCCGGGGCATGGCGCACTCGAACCAGGTGCGCGAGTTCGTGATGACCGACGACGGCGTCACCCTGGTGGACATCAGCCGCCGCGCCGACGGCAGCGTGGCGATCGGGTCCGCCCGCGGCGCCGAGCAACGACACGCGCTCGCCGGTCGTGCGCGGCCGAGCCGCTCGCACAGGGCGAAATGAAGCACGGCGCGCAGCGCACCTGGCGGCTGCGGCTGTACGTGGCCGGGCAGACGCCGAAATCGATCACGGCCCTCGCCAATCTGCAGCGCCTGTGCGAAAGCCGTCTGGCCGGCCGGTACCACATCGAAGTGGTCGATCTCGTGCAGCAGCCGCAGCTGGCGCGCCGGGACGACATCGTCGTGGTCCCGACGCTGGTGCGCCAGCTGCCGCCGCCGATCCGCAAGATCATCGGCGATCTCTCGAACGTCGAGCGCGTCCTGGTCGGGCTGGACGTGCTGCCGCGGGATGACGGCGCGTAAGCGGCGCACGCCATGATCAAGAAGCGCAAAGCGCCCCGTCGACCCGCGGCAGAAACTGCAAACCTGCGGAGCCGGCTCCGAGCGGCCGAGGAGACCTTGCGCGCCCTGCGGGCCGGGGAAGTGGACGCCCTGGTGGTCACGCGGCCCGAGGGCGACCAGGTGGTGACGATGCAGGGCGCCGATCTGCCATACCGCGTGCTCCTCGACCAGATGTACGCGGGTGCGGTAACCCTCACGCCCGACGGCGTCATCGTCTATTGCAACCAGCGGTTCGCCGACATCGTCCGGCTGCCACTCGCACGCGTCATCGGCTCGGCGCTGCGCCGGTTCGTGCCGCCCGCCCAGCAGGCGGCGTTCGCCGGACTGCTCGAGCCGGTGAACGGCACCCGGACCAAGGGCGAGCTGGCGCTGCGGGCGGGAGATGGTGCGGCGGTGCCGGTGTCGGTCAGCTTCGCGCCGTTGCGATTGGCGGGGAACGCGGATGTCAGCGGGGTGATCGGGGTGTTCGTGGATGACACCGAGCGCCGGCAGCAGGAGGAGCTCCGCAGCCGGCTGATCGAGCAGGTGATGACGGCCCAGGACGACGAGCGAGGGCGCATCGCCCGTGAGCTGCACGATGAGACGGGGCAGGCGCTGACGGCACTCTTGGTGGGGTTGCGGACGATCGAGGGGGCCCGCTCGATGACGGAGGCGGTCGATCTGGCGCAGCAGCTGCGGGAAGTGGCCGCGCGAACCCTGCGCGACGTGGGGCGACTGGCCCGGGGGCTCCACCCGAGCGTCCTCGACGATCTGGGACTCGCGGTGGCGGTGACCCGCCACGTGCGGGAGTTCGCCCGCCTGCACGGCATCGCCGAACAGACACGGATCGAGGGACTCGAGGCGGATCCTCCACTGTCGCTCGTGCAATCCACCGTGTACCGCGTGCTGCAGGAAGCCCTGACCAACGTCGCGAAACACGCCGGCGCCCGGCGCGTGAGCGTTCACCTCGTGCGCGACGACACGACGGTCGAGCTGCGCGTGCGGGATGATGGCAACGGATTCGAGCCTGGCGCGATCGTCCGCCGAGGCCTCGGGCTGCAGGGCATGCAGGAGCGGGCGGCGTTACTCGGGGGCGCCGTGCAGATCGCCTCGGCGCCCGGGAAGGGCACCACGATCACGGCTCGCTTTCCCGTGCGCCGACACTAGCGCGCATGCCGAGCATCCGCGTCCTGATCGCCGACGACCACGCGGTCCTCCGCGCCGGCCTGCGAATGCTCATCGAGGCCCAGTCCGACATGCAGGTGGTCGGCGAGGCCGCGGACGGCCCCGAGACGGTGCGCCGGGCAGGAGAAGTCGCCGTGGACGTCGTTCTGCTGGACCTGACCATGCCCGGCTCTCCGGCATCCGTGACCATCGAGCGGCTGGTCGGACTGGACCCGAGCCCGCGCGTGCTCGTGCTCACGATGCACGACGATCCGGCCTACCTGCGGACCGCCTTGCAAGCCGGTGCTTCCGGCTACATCGTGAAGAAGGCGGCCGACGTCGAATTGCTATCCGCCATCCGCGTCGTCCAGAGCGGCGGGACCTTCGTGAATCTGACGCGACCGGGTGAAGCAGAGGGCGGCCACGAGGTCCAACACGTCCCCCGCGTCACCCCTTCGGGTGGGCAGCCCAAACCGTTGAGTCAGCGGGAGGTGGAGGTGCTCCGGCTGCTCGCGCAAGGGCACACGAATCAGGAGGCAGCGGACCGGTTGGCCGTGAGCATCAAGACCATCGAGACGCACCGCAAGCGGCTGAGCGACAAGCTCGGCCTCAAGAGCCGCGCCGAGCTGTTTCGGTTCGCCGTCGAGGCGCGCCTCCTCTAGTGTCGGGGATTTCCCCGATCCCCAGTTGATATTGGGGGTCTTTCCCCCATATCCGTTCCCCGGGGCGTTCGTAGCTTTGCATGCGGGAAGGAGTGCGGCGGCTCACGGACCTCAACGCGGATACGGCTCTGGCAAAACGCATTCGGGTGATGGTCATCGACGACAATCGACTGGTCCGCGAGGGGCTTCGCGCCCTGCTCGACGAACAGCCGGACCTGAAAGTCGTGGCGACCGCGGAGGACCGTGCCACCGGGCTGCGCCACGTGCAGGAGCTCACACCCCACATCGTGCTGGTGGACGCCGCCTTGGACAACGGCGACAGTTACTCCTTCGTGGAGGTCCTGCGCAAGACTGCGCCGGAGGCGAAGGTGATCGTGATGGACCTGCTGCCGGCGCCCGAGGACGTGATCGAGTTCGTCAAAGCCGGGGCCAACGGCTTCATCATGAAAGACGCGACGCTCGACGATCTCGTCAGCACGATCCGATCGGTCGCGCTGGGTGCGGACGTGGTGCCCCCCGCCTTGACCGGGACCTTGCTGTCCCATATCGCGCAGCAGGCGGCGTCCGTGCGTCATGTGCCGGGTGTCGCGGAAGCCGTGCGGATGACGAAGCGGGAGAAGGAGATCATGAACTTGATCGCCGAGGGCATGAGCAACAAGGAGATCGCCCAGCGGCTCAGCATCGCGACCTACACCGTCAAGAGCCACGTGCACAATATTCTGGAAAAGCTCGCCTTGCACAGCCGGCTCCAGATCGCCGCATACACCCACCGGACCGGTCAGCCCCCCACCCCCGGCGATGTCGTCTCCTCCGGCTGAGTCGCTCCGCGCCCGCGCCCGCGCGTCGCTTACGCGGCGCGCGCTTTTCTCTGTACGCGGGTTCGTGCGCGAGCGGGTTTCTTCGCCGGGCGCCGGCCGGGCTTCGGGAGCGATAGCGCAAACCGCGCCGGCCCCCTGAGGGCGAAGCCCATGTTGAGGTGCTGCAGCTCGGCCTCGATCGCCTGATCGAGGGCGTTCACCTGGGTCGGGTTGTCGGTGACGACCAGGATGTGGGTGATGTTGGTTTCCAGGACGATCCGACCCGTCCACAGGCGTCCGCTGCGGCGAGCCGCCGCCCGTGCGCGGCGCAGCAACGTCCGGATCTTCTTGAACCGCGGCTCAGGCTGAGGCGGATTCAGCTCATACGCGTACATCCAGCGCGCATGTGCCCGCCGTCGCTGTCGTGTGGCAGCCATAGAGTGCTCCTCCCTTCCTAGATCGCAAGCTACCGCAGCGGTGTTTCGTGGCGCCATCGCTCTTGCGGAGGACGCCGCCGTGCCAATGGGGTGAGGACCGCCGCGATCCATCCCTAGGAGTTAGGTCGCTATTCGCCCGCTGGGGGGATGTTCGGGTCGGGCTGACTACGGCAGGTTGCCATGCACGGGAGGAGACGTGTGTGGGTCCATTCCTATCGGATTGTGCCGCCGCAGCCGACGCGCCGCCTCGACGCGATCCGTGCGCTCCTGACGCACGAACACACCGCCGCGCAGAAGGACGCCCGCACCTGGGCGAGTCGGCTCGTCCTGGAACGGCGGGCGACGCGCATCCTGATCGTGAGCGACAGCGCCGACCAGCGCGCGGTTGACCACCGCCTCGCCGACGAAGTGCGTCGGCTGCAGGCGACGTTCACCCTCACCGTGCCGGTGGAGATCTCGCTGGGCGCCGGCAGGGGAACGACCGCTCCATCATGAACAGGAGGAAGACAGATGCTGCTCTTCATATTCGCTGTGCTGGTGGTGCTCTGGTTGCTCGGGTGGGGGGCGTTCCACGTCGCGGGGGGCCTGATTCACCTGGTGCTGATCGCGGCCGTGGTATTCCTGGTGCTCCACTTCGTCCGGCGGCGGCAGGCGTGAAGCATCGAAGCGGTGCATCGACACCGGCGGCGGTCCCCGCGACCGCCGCCGTATCGTTTAGGACCGCCGGCTGCTGAAGCGGCGGTGTCCGAGTGCGCTCAGATCGATCGCGAGCGCGACCACGAGGCCGATCACGGGCCACAGCGTCCACGTGCCGCCGAACCAGTGGTGCACGGCCGAGTACCAGAGCAGCGTCGTCGGCAACAGGAGGAAGCCGATGATGGGCACGAGCAGCGTGGAGAACAGGCCGTCAAACCAGTGCGTGAAATACCAGAGCAGGGCCACCGCGAGTCGTGGCGCCAGTAGAATGAGGGCGAGGAGGAGGCAGGGCATGGCGCGGCGACGCTCAGTTACCCGATCCGCCGGCGGGCGTGATCGCGTAGATCGCGATCTCGATGCGCCGGTTCTGCCGCCGGCCGTCATCCGTATCGTTCGTGGCGATCGGCTCGGTTTCGCCGCGCCCCGCCGTGGAGATGCGGGCGCCATCGATCCCCTCGCCGGTGATGAAATTCGCGGCCGCCAGGGCTCGCCGGTTCGACAGATCCATGTTGTACGCGGTGCTGCCGACCGCGTCGGTGTGGCCCACGATCAGCGTTCGCGTATTGGGATACTTCTTCAGACTCGCGGCCAGTTTGCGCAGGTTGTCGCCCGCCGCGCTCCCGATTTGATCGGAGTCGAATTCGAAGAGCAGCCCCTCGGGGAAGGTCACCGCAATGCCCTCGCCGATGCGCTGGACGGTGGCCCCGGGCAGGTCGTAGGCGAGCTCCTGGGCCTGCTTGTCCATCTGGTGCCCGATGATCGCGCCCGCCGCGCCGCCGATCGCCGCACCGATAATCGCCCCGCGCACCGTCGAGCCGGTGGCCTTGCCGACGACCGCGCCCGCGACACCACCCGCCCCCGCGCCGACAATCGCGCCTTGTTCCGCCTTGTTCAGGGCGCAATCGGCCGCGAAGGACACCAGGGCCGTCAACGCCAGGACGCCGGCCAGAGATCGTTTCATTGCGAGTATCCTCGGATTCAGGGACAGGTTCCGCCGATGCCAAATCCACCTGATGGAGAATGCTCCGCGGAGGTGTCGATCGGTATCGCTCGGAGGGATGAAGATCGGGGCCGTCGTGAGACGGCCCCTCCGTTCTCACGTCTTCATGATCCTCCGACCAGCTTTGCGTTTCTTCACGGGACCGCGCCCGCCCGGCGCCTTCGCCGCACGCCGCTTGGCGGCGGTCATTCTTCCGCCTCTGCTCTTCTTCGCCATGGTCGACATCTCCTGGGGTATGTGCTGTCGACGCCAACCTTCGGAGTGAAACAACGTCTTGTCAATAGCCCTCGCTCCAAAGAGCTAGTCCTTCTCCCCCGGCCTCGCTAAGTCGCATTTCATCCCGCTGGCCGATGTTGCCCGTGACTCTCCACGTGCAAGTTGTACATGAGGATACCAGCAGTTTCCCGCCGGCCATGCGTCATGGCTGGTCCGGCGCAGCTCGAAACATCCCGGGAGTACCCGTCCAATGTCAGGAACGCCTTTCTTCACGCGCGGCCGGTCACTCGGCCTGGTGTGGCTCGTCGCCGGCATCACCGCGAGCGGCTGCGCCATGAATCCGGCCACCGGCTCGAATCAGCTCATGCTCGTCAGCGAAGCGCAGGAAATCGCAATGGGCCGGCAAGCCGACACCGCGGTCATCGCGACCATCGGACTCTATCCGGACGCCGCCTGGCAACGCTACATCCAGCAGTTCGGCGCGCGGCTCGCCGCCACCACGGAGCGCCCCAACCTCCCCTGGACGTTCCGGGTGGTGGACGACCCGGCCGTAAACGCCTTCGCGCTCCCCGGCGGCTTCGTCTACGTGACGCGGGGACTCCTCACTCATCTCACGTCCGAGGCGGAGCTGGCCTCCGTCGTCGGCCACGAAATCGGCCACGTCACGGCCCGCCACACGGCCGCCGAAATGAGCAAGCAGCAGCTCATCGGGCTGGGCCTCGCGGTGGGCAGCATGGCGAATTCCCAGGTCGCGAAATACGCGGGCGCCGCGAACCAGGCGCTCGGGATCCTGTACCTCAAGTTCTCCCGCGACGACGAGAGTCAGGCGGATCAGCTCGGCCTGCGCTACATGCGCCGCGCCAACTACGATCCCCGTGAGATGCCCCAGGTGTTCCGCATGCTCGACCGGCTGAGCACGGTCGAGGGCGGCGCCCGCCTTCCGACGTGGCTCGAGACGCATCCCAGCCCGGCGAACCGCGTCAGCGCCATCAACACCCAGATCGCGGCGCTGCCGCAGGATTTCTCCGGGACGAGCATCAACCGCGATGCCTACGAGCGGCTGCTGGAGGGCCTGGTGTTCGGGTTGAACCCGCGCCAGGGCTACTTCGTGGGCAGCCAGTTCTCGCATCCCGACCTGGCCTTCCGGGTGACGTTTCCCGAGGGCTGGAACACCAACAATGGGGCGCAGGCGGTCGTCGCGGTCAGCCCGCAGGGTGATGCCGCCGTCGAGCTATCGCAGGCACAAGCGCAGAGCGCCGACGCGGCCGCCCGGGCCTTCCTGTCGCAGCAGGGGATCACGGGCGGCACGGCCGTGCGCACGACCCAAAGCGGGTTGGCCGGCGTGAGCGCGCCCTTTGCGGCCACCACCACGAACGGCGAGCTCCGCGGGACGGTGACGTTCGTCGAATACAATGGCGGCGTCTATCAGCTCGTGGGTTACGCGTCGGCCGCGCGTTGGCCGAACTACCAGGCGACGGCGGAGCGCACGCTGCAGAGCTTCCAGCGGCTGACCGATCCCACGGCCCTGAACGCGCAGCCGCAACGCATGACCATCGTGCCGATCAGCCAGCGGACCACGATCGACGCGCTTGTGCAGCAACGGTCATCGCCCATTTCCGCCGAGACGCTGGCCCTCATCAATCAGGTCGAGCGGCAGACGGCGCTCGAGCCGGGCCGGCTCGTGAAGTGGGTCGTCGGACAACCGCTTCCTACAACGACCTCCTCGCGCGCGACCGGTCAATGATCGCGCGGCGGAGGCAGCAGGTTCTCGCAGGACAACGGAGACGCATTATGAAACCGAACTATTGGACCCGTGTGCTTGCGGCCTTGAGCGTCGCAGCCCTCGTGGCCTGCAAGCCAACAGGACAGGCAGCGGAAACATCGGGCTCGAACACTCCGGCGGCGCCCGCCAGCCGGACGCTCGATGCCGGGCGGCAGTTCACCATGGCCATGACGCAGACCATCAGCTCACGCACCGCGAAGGCGGGCGATCCATTTACCGCGACGGTGGTGGCGGACGTGCAGGATGATGGGGGCCGGGTGGCGATCCCGTCGGGCTCCGTGGTGTCGGGAACGATCACCGACGTCAAGTCCGCGCCGAACCCGAGCAGCCCGGGTACGCTCACCCTGGCGGTCAACAGCGTGACGGTGCGCGGTCAGAGCTATCCGATCGAGGTGAGCATCGACTCGCTCGATACCGAGCGGCACGGCCAGGGCGTCTCCGGCGGCGACGTCGCCAAAGTGGGGGCGGGCGCGGCTGCGGGTGCCATCCTGGGCCGGGTCATCGGCAAGAACACGAAGGGCGCGGTGATCGGCGGGATCGTGGGCGGCATCGTCGGCGCCGGCATCGCGGTTCAGGGCAAGGACGCTGACATCGTTCTCCCAGCCGGGACGCACGTACTGGTCACGCTGGCGAAACATCTCACCGTCACATGAAGCCGCTGGTCATTGCGGGCATCGTGATCGCCGGTCTGGGGGCCTACGTGCTGCTGAAAGGGCTCACGTACAAGTCCCAGAGTAACGTCCTGAAGGTCGGCGACCTTCAGGTCACCGCCGAGGAGCATCGTCTGGTTCCCCCATGGGTCGGCGGGGTGGCCGTCGTCGGCGGGCTGGTGATGATCGGCGCCGGAGTGGGGAAGCGTCGTGGAGGGTGAGCGGCAAGGCGCCCAGTCGGGGGGGCCGGTGTGCGCCCGGTGCGGCGCCTCGGGCGACCCCATGCACGGTCACGCGACGCGCGTCGGCGACGGCGCGCGCATCCTGTGGTTCTGCGCCCGGTGTCTCCATCCTGGCGACGATGCACCCGGCGAGAGCCCTGCATAACGGTGCCCGATGACCGCCTTCCTGGTGTTGTTGCTGTTCAGTCTCCTGTTGTTGCTGAGCGAGGACTCTGATCGGACCGACGTGAATCGAAGGCGAGGAATCCCATGAGACCCACACGTCTGATGTCGCCCGGCAGCGACCCGACCGAGAACTTCGACGCCCCGGCCTACACCCGGGCGTTGACGCCGCTCCCCGAATTCAAGCGGAGTCAGGCCATCCAGGCGTCCGACCGGGAGGACGCGAACAACCGCAGCTTCAACCGGCTATTCTGGGCGACCATGGCGAGCGAAGCCGGCGGTGTGCCGAGCGGTATTCTCACGGCGAAACTGGGGCGGTTGGTGTCGAAGCTCAGGGGGCGGCAGAAGCCGGCGGGCTAGTGCACCCAAGGATTTAGCTCGCCGCCCTACCATCGTTGGGTCGTTCACGCCCATCCGCCGGAGCGATCCGGCCGGCTCACCTGGCGATTCTTGACAGCGGGAGACCGGTACGCAACTATTTGTCATGTGGTGAGTTGGCCCCGCACGACTCCGCAACGCCACGCCTCGTTTCTGAGACGCCCGAGCCAGCTTGCCGACCAGGGACCCTGCCCATGGCACAGCGGATTCGGCTGATGGTCATTGACGACAATCGGGTAGTCCGGGAGGGGCTCGCCGCCCTGCTTGAGGCGGAGCAGGACGTGACGGTCGTAGCGACCGCGGACGGCCGGACCAGCGGGTTGCGCGACCTGCGCGAGCTCGCGCCCCACATCGTGCTCGTCGACGCGGCGTTGGACAATGGGGACGGCTACGCTTACGTGGAAGCCCTGCGCAGCGCCGCGCCGGAGTCCAGAGTGATCGTAATGGATCTGCTGCCGGCGCCCGAGGACGTGATCGAGTTCGTCAAGGCCGGGGCGAGTGGATTTGTCATGAAAGACGCGACGGTCGCGGATCTCATGAGCACGGTTCGATCCGTCGCCCTGGGGGCAGATGTGGTTCCGCCGGCCGTGACGGGGACGTTGCTCACCCACATCGCCCAACAGGCGGCGGCGCTGCGTCGCATGCCGGACGTCGCCGAGGTCGTGCGGTTGACGAAACGCGAGCGCGAGATCATGAACCTGATCGCCGAGGGCATGAGCAACAAGGAGATCGGCCATCGACTCGAGATCGCGACCTACACCGTCAAGAGTCACGTCCACAACATCCTCGAAAAGCTGGCCTTGCACACCCGGCTGCAGATCGCCGCGTACTCCCACAAGACCGGAACGCCCCCACCTACGGCCTAGTCCGACGCTTCCTGCTCCAAACGATCTAGATCGATCCCCGCACCGGAGCTACGCCCTCCCTCATCCGGCGGACGGATTTCCGAGTAACGTGGTGGCTGACATGTTATTTGCTCGGGTTACGCCAAGCACGCGCCCGCGGGGAGGCAGCGATGAAGCCGCTCGTCAGTGCCGAGCAGGGGATCGCCGGTTGCCTGCGACTCGAGGCCGGGAGGGCGGACGTGGATGCGCCCGCCGCGATCGTGGCTCGAGCGCTCGGCACGTCTCGTCGACGGGCTCGAGTCGCGCTCGAAGGGCCGTTGAGCCTCGCCCGTCGGTGCGCCCGCGTGATCGCCGCGCTGAAGGCGGCGGGTGCCGACGAGGCGTTGGTGCGCTTCCTCCAGCCGATCGACCTCGCGATCCACGCCGCCCAACCCGCCACCCTCAGAGACGAAGATCCAGCGCGCGGTCGAGCGCCGGTGGAGGGAGGGTCGCGATGGTAGCCGCCGTGGTCCTCGGCGTGTTCAGCATCCTGTTGTTGCTGAGTGAGGCGACGACGCCAACCGGGGTGACACGCTCACGAGGAAAACGATGAGCCCTGAGTCGTTCGAGGATCTCGATGCCCCGGCGTACACCCGGGCGCTGACGCCCCTCTCCGAATTCCGGCGGAGTCGGGCGCTCGAGGCGGCTGCCCGCGACGACGCCGGCAACCGCACCTTCAACCGGCGGTTCTGGGCCGCCCTGGCAGCGGGATTCATGGAGCGGACACCGAGCGCGTCATCCATCCCCGAGAACCCCGAGTTCCTGCGGCACCGCTGGTAGCACCGCCTCCTAGACCGTCCGGCGCGGCGCCGGCGCCGACGGGGACAT
>Ga0326726_10001729_pt1 | contig 20284 bp, 21 predicted proteins | sample MHFenrmetagenome_2_FD_207603 | JGI IMG/M metagenome (GOLD analysis project Ga0326726, IMG submission 207603) | Lab enriched peat soil microbial communities from Michigan Hollow, Ithaca, NY, United States - MHF15MN | ecosystem: Environmental > Terrestrial > Soil > Wetlands > Peat | place: USA... | reverse complement strand
AGTAGCTGAACATGTGTCCCTGGGGATTCAGTTCACCGCGCATGCGTCTGCTCCGTTGATTTGGGCCACCGCATTTTATCGCGATGGAGAGGCATCATGAAGTGGGTTTTTCAGCAACCTGCTAGGCCACGCAGCCGCATGCGTATCGCGGTTCGACCGCAAGTGTCGATAAAGATGCGCACGGGGCGCTCACGGCGCGCCCCGGTCTTCGTTGAGTGGTATTGATGCTATGGAGTGGGCGTCGTCGTTGGCGCGTGTTGTGGCGCGTGTTTTGCCTGGTAGACGCTATACTCGGCCTTGTCGAGCTTGCCGTCCTTGTTCGTGTCATACTTCGCCATGTGATCGACGCCCATCAGGTCGGGCACGACCTGTGCCTCGCTCTGGCTGATGTAGCCGTCGCCGTTGGTGTCCAGTTCCTCGAACGTTTTCAGCGGTGTGTCGCTCGCTTGCACCGTGGCCAGGGCCAGCCCGCCCAAGAGCGTGGCAGCGGAAGTGAGCCAGAATCGTTTGTTCATGATACGTCCTCCATTCAAGTCAAGTTATGAAGCTGTTGTTGCGCTTATTTAGCCGGCGCCGTCGTCTTTGGCGGGTGTGCGGCCTGGTACGCACTATACTCGGTCTTGTCGATCTTGCCGTCCTTGTTGGTGTCATACTTCCCCCAGTGAGAGAGCTCGGAAAGGCTGGGGTCGCCCGCCTGCGCCTCGGCCCGGCTGATGTAGCCGTTGCCGTCGGTGTCCAGCTGCTCGAAGGTTTGCGGCTCTGTTTCGCTCGCTTGCACCGTGGCAAGGGCCAGCCCGCCCAGGAGCGCGGCCGCGATATTGAGCCAGAATCGTCTGTCCATGATACGTTCCATGATACGTCCTCCATTCAAGTCAAGTTATGAAGCTGTTGCGCCTTCAGACACAACGCCATGATCGTGCCTGAAGGCGCCCACCCGGTCATGCCGCCGATTCTGTGAAACGGTCACAAGATCGCCGGCGGTCCGGTTGCTGTTGTCCCCGCCTCCTGCGGGGCTAAAATTTCGGGCTCAAGTTACCGGTCACCTCCCATTGCAATACCCAGCCGGTTAGTCCCGTATTCGGTCTCCCCGGGTTTTCGGCCGCGGTGATCTTGTGCTCGGCATAGCATCTCGTCGCCCCGGCTTCGGCACCGGTGCACTTGAAGTCGACGCCCACGCCGCCGTCCTGGCCCAGCGGGAACCAGTAGCCGTTCCACTGCATTTCCAGCACGTTGAAATGGACGTGATAGTTGTTGCCAGTACCGTCATGGACTATCTCCGCTTGGCCATACTTCGTGGCGGCCTTTGAGTCGCCAGCCGGGGCGAGGAAGTTGAACCGGAACCCTTTGAACGACGCATTCTGTTCCGTCGCCGGGTTGGTACCCGCGCCGGGTGCCGCGGAGCCCGCAACCTTCTGAGCCCCCGGGTTGCTCGGCAGATTGTCGGCGCCGGTCATCTTGTTCAATTGTACGCCAGGGCCCGAGCCGAATACCCATCGGCCGCCGCCATACACGCTCTTCTCGGCGATGCCGGGCAGACCGGTCGCCGGGTTGATCATGCGGAATTCCATGTTAGGGGCAAACGATGCGGTGTACACCGGATGCGCACCCGCCGCGATCGTAAAGGGCAAGGGCCCCACTGCCGGGGTCGCGTTGTTGGTGAAGTTCAGGTTTCTCGAAGCCTCGGCGCTCGCACCGAATCCAAACGCAAAGGCCAGAGCCATGGTAACAACCAATTGTTTACGTGTGATCATATCGATAACCCCCTGTTATGAATTAATTTCCCTGTTATGCCTTTGCAGTGGCAGATGTCAAACAAGGACCATCAGGTCTTCCATTTCTCCATTTCCTCAGATCATATCGATAACCCCCTGTTATGAATTAATTTCCCTGTTATGCCTTTGCAGTGGCAGATGTCAAACAAGGACCATCAGGTCTTCCATTTCTCCATTTCCTCAGTTTGTCCCTGAGCCAGCAGTTGGATCCTCCGGTCTGCGCGCCTGTCTGTTGGCCCACCGGGCGCATCGCAGTAAGTGCAAAAACTGTACCGATACTCCGCAGAGCAAAAAAGTCGCGCCATCATGCGAAAAGATGCGAAACGAATTGTTTAATGGCACTCAAGAATTCTCAAAAATGAGATTATGAGAAAAAAAATCCTCGACATTGAGAACTCAATGCGTGAACGGCATCATCGTCATGATCCGCGAACGCAAACGCCGCAAGCCGTGCGGAATTTCCTGACCACCTGTTACTCGACGCACATCTGCTGCAGATCAGTGGCTTGCAGTAACAGGGCATTCTGACGCATCGCCAAGCGCCTATCCCTGATTATGATCTTAAACCGTACTCGTATGTGTAATGCAACACTTTCTGCACGTAGCTTTGCGTCTCCTCATAGGGTGGCAACCCCCGGTGTTTCTTCACGGCATCCTCGCCGGCATTGTAGGCAGCAATGACCAGATAGTAATCGTTATCAAATGCCTCAAACAAATAGCGCAGATGCTGCACAGCCACGCGGATATTTTCGCCAGGATCATATATGTCGTGCGCTCCGTAAAATTTGGCGGTTGCGGGGAGCACTTGCATCAGGCCAATCGCGCCTTTATTCGAGGTGGCATTGGGATCGAACGACGACTCGGCGTGCATGATGGCCTTGACCAGGGCGAAATTCACGCCGTATTCATCCGCGCTGTGCTTGATCAGCCGGTCATAAGTCGACGGTCCTTCGCGAAATCGCGCGCTGTGCTCGGTGGCCGTAAGCCGGCGCGCGCGTCTTACCTCACCTCGCACAGTCACCAGTCGCCAGTGCTTGTCGTTCATGGCATGATCCGTCACCAGGGACGACCCGTCAGTCTTTTCGTAAACGAATAATACGGCATCCGCTGTACCGCCTGCGGCGAACAGCACCAGAAAGATCAGCGCCAACAGACAGCTTTTCATCGCTGGCGGTCTTGGCTTATCCATGGCGGAAATCTCCCGCTCTTTCTAGACTTCGCAGCGTATATCAAATTAGCGGAGCCGGTTTTGATCTTTATCAATACCGTTCAATACAATGTCTCTTATGCTGTGCTTTGTATCGGTGCCTGTGAGCGGGGTTTGCTCTTTCTTCCGGAACGTAAAAAGTTGGGGAGTGAGAGCTACCAGTCACACTTAGATTGGGCCACACCGCTCCTTGAGTCCTTCAGGGATTCGCGCCATTCGTGCGTTGTGCCAACAGGCAAAACATCTGCAAGGCGGCTAGTGAGGTGCGTCGTTATGCAAACGTCCGGTCTCGCTCAGCAACCGTCTGCGGACGACAGTACTCCACAGACAAGCATCCCGCCAGACAGATTGATGGCCGACGTCCTGGTCCAGCAGGGTAAGCTTGAGACCCGCGATCTGGAACGTGCGCTCCAGCTTCAGCAAGAGAGCGCAGAATCCCTGGAAACGATACTGGTGAAACTGGGCGTGGTGTCTGAGCGCGATGTCGCTCAGGCGCTCGCCAGCCATCTTGGGCTGCCGCTAGCGACAGCCCGGGATTTTCCCGAGGTGCCGATTGGCGAAGGGCGAGTGGCGCCTAAGTTCCTCCGGCAACACAAGGTACTGCCCTTGGCCGAGGATGACACGACAGTGACCCTCGCGATGGCCGACCCACTCGACAATTTTGCGGCCAACGCCGTGGCGCTGGCCACGAAGAAGTCGGTATTGCCCTGGGTCGGCGTTCCCTCAGAGCTCGAAGCGGCGATTGAACAACTGTACGGAGGCGGCAGGACCCGGCTGGGTCAGATCGTTGAGGAGGCGGATGCGTCCACCCAGGCGGTCGAAGAGCAAGATGTCGAGCGTCTCAAAGATCTTGCCAGCGAGGCCCCCGTGATCCGTCTGGCCAACCTGCTGATCGATCGCGCCGTCGAAGCGCGGGCATCAGATATTCATATCGAGCCCTTTGAGAATAAGCTGAAGGTACGTTATCGCATTGACGGCATGTTGCGCGAGGTCGAGTCGCCGCCAGCTCACCTGTGCGCGGCGCTGACCTCGCGGGTCAAGCTCATGGCCAAGCTCGATATTGCCGAACGGCGTTTGCCGCAGGACGGACGCATCCAACTGCACGTGCAGGGCAAGGAGATTGATCTGCGCGTCTCCAGTGTGCCGACCATGTATGGCGAAAGTGTGGTGATGCGGATCCTGGACAAGACGGGCATCGTCCTGGATTTCCCTGCGCTGGGATTCCAGGAAGATACGTTGCGGGCCTTGGGGGAGGTGCTTAACCGGCCGCAGGGGATCATCCTGGTCACCGGGCCCACCGGCAGCGGCAAGACCACCACGCTTTATACAGCGCTGCATCGAATCAACACGCCGGTGCGAAAGATATTGACCGTGGAAGATCCGGTGGAATATTACCTGGAAGGCATCAATCAGATCCAGGTCAAGCCGCAGATCGGACTGACTTTCGCCAACGCCCTGCGTTCCATCGTTCGCCAAGACCCGGATGTCATCATGATCGGCGAGATGCGCGATCTGGAAACGGCGAGCATCGCCGTGCAGTCAGCGCTCACCGGCCATCTGGTGCTGTCGACGTTGCATACCAATAGTGCGGCGGCCAGCATTACGCGCCTGCTGGACATGGGCGTCCAGGACTATCTGCTGACCTCCACCATCAGTGGAATTCTCAGTCAGCGTCTCGCGCGCGCCCTTTGTACCCACTGCCGCCGCCCGACGGCGGCATTGCCCGAGATCGTGGAAAAGCTGCACCTGAGAGAGCACGCCCAGGCCGATGCCATTACGCTTTTCCAGGCGGTGGGATGTGAGCAGTGTCGCGGCACCGGCTACCGCGGGCGACTGGCGATCGGCGAAATGCTGATCATGTCTGACCCGATCCGCCAATTGATCCTGCGCCACGCCGATGCCAGCGAGATCCACCATGCCGCCTGCGCGGAGGGAATGCGTACCATGTACCAGGATGGGCTGCAGAAGCTAATACAGGGCACGACCAGTCTGGAAGAAGTACTGCGCGTGGTGCAGGAGGAATAACGCGATGCCCGTTTTTCACTACAAAGCGGCCAACACCAAGGGCGATGTCCTGGAAGGGGACATGCAGGCGCTGAGTAAGAACGCTGTCTTTGAGCACTTGCAGCAACTGGGTCATATGCCGATCCTTGCCGAGGAGATCCGGGCAGGACAGGCGCGGCGAGGTTTGGTCGACAGCCTGTTCGCGCGCCGCCGAATGATTTCGCAGAACGAGGTGGGCATCTTGACCCGGGAGTTGGCAACCCTGCTGCGCGCGGGCATGCCGCTGGAACGGGCCTTGGATATCCTGATCGAGCTCGCCGATCAGCCGCGCCTGAAAGAGACCCTCACCGATGTGCGCAATGGAGTGCGCGGCGGGTCCTCGTTGAGCGCCGCCATGGAGGCCCAGAAAGGTGGTTTCACACACTTTTATACAAACATGGTGCAAGCGGGTGAAGCGGGCGGTGCGCTGGATGTGATGCTGGTGCGACTCGCCGAATTCATGGAGGAATCCAGTCGCCTGAAGGAAACGGTAAAATCGGCACTGATCTATCCCGCGGTTCTGGTTACGGTTGCCGGTTTGTCGATCATTATTCTGCTGACCTTTGTCGTACCGCAGTTCACCGTGCTGTTTGAAGAAGCCGGTCGGACGCTGCCATTGCCCACCAGAATTCTCGTGGCTATGGGCACCGTTCTGCAGCACTACTGGTGGGTTCTCCTCCTGCTGGCGGGTGGGTTGGCGTATTACCTGCGCCGCATGCTGGAAGATCCGGGCCGGCATTATCGCTGGGATCGCCGGCTGCTGAAGCTCCCGCTGGTGGGCGATCTGATCGCCAAACTCGAGGTGACGCGCTTTGCCCGCACGCTGGGCATGCTGTTAACCAACGGCATTCCGCTATTGCAGGCGCTCACGATCGTGAAGCAGACCGCGATGAATCGCGTGATGGCCGAGGCGATCGAGATGGTCACCGGCAGCGTGAAAGAAGGTCAGGGACTGTCGGGACCACTTATGCGGGTCGGCCGATTCCCGCGGCTGGCCGTGCATATGGTGCGTGTCGGAGAAGAAACCGGCCACCTGGCCGAGATGCTACAGCAAGTGGCAGAGACCTATGAGCGCGAGGTGAAAACCGCGATCCAGCGCATGCTCGCGCTGCTCGAGCCGACGCTCATATTAGGAATGGGTATTGTGATCGCCGGGATCATCATGTCCATTCTGCTCGCCATCCTGAGCATCAACCAGCTGGCCTTCTGAGGCGACGAGGAGCCGCTGGCCGGCCTTGAACAAATGCGGGGTAAGGAGGAGAACTCATGGAAATCAAAAGGCCTGCCGTTAGGACCGACGCCGTTGGCTTCACGTTGATTGAGCTGCTGGTCGTGCTGGTCATTTTGAGCATGCTGATCGGGCTGGTGGGTCCGCAGGTGCTGAAATACGTTGGCGAGTCGAAAACGAAAACCGCGCGAATCCAGATCGAGGATATTGGTGCCGCGCTGGATCTGTATCACTTGGAGATCGGCAGCTATCCCTCCAGCCAGCAAGGGCTCCAGGCCCTGGTGGAGAAGCCGCCGGGGGTGAATGTCTGGAAGGGCCCTTACCTGAAGAAACAGGTGGTGCCCAAGGACCCCTGGGGACGTGATTACCAGTACCGCTCACCGGGTGAGCACGGTCGCTATGATCTGTTTTCCTTGGGCGCCGATAATGTCGAAGGCGGCGAGGACGAGAACGAGGACATTGTGAGCTGGAAGTAGACCACGAACGCGCGGCCTGTGCGCGCAAGAGTCACACGGGCCGAGCGTCGGAGGGTACCGAGTTTATGGCTGGATCACGGCAGAATCCTCCGTTACGGTGCCGCTTCCCTTGCCGGAGCAGACTACGCGCGGCCGGCGGATCTGGCTTGGCCCGACGGTTCGCGAACACGATACCGGTAGCGCCTGGCGTTCATTTACCAACCCCCGGCTTCACTCTGCTGGAACTGCTGGTCGTGCTGGCGCTGGCGACGCTGATGATTGGCATCGTCCCGGCCATGATGTTGGGCAGCCTTCCTGGTGCCGAGGCCAAGGGGGCCGCGCGGCACGTGGCGGCGGGGCTGCGGTACGCCCGCAGCCAGGCGATCACGCAGCAGCAAGAGATCGCGTTTGTCCTCGATGTCGAGCAGCGGCGTTACCAGATCAGCCCAAGCAATCGGCAGTACCAGCTGCCGGGAAGGCTGAGCATCAGCATGATTACCGGGCAGTCGGAGCTTGCTGGCCACGCGACCGGCACCATTCGATTTTTCCCGGATGGCAGCTCCACCGGCGGGCGCATTACCCTGGCGTACGATGCGCGCGAATATCGCGTGGACGTCAACTGGCTGACCGGCGAGGTGGCGGTCCATGACTAACGCACAAATTCCTCGCAGTGCTGGATTCTCCCTGTTGGAGGTGCTGGTGGCATTCGCGGTCCTGGCGCTTTCTGCGGGCGCCGTGCTGCAGGCGTTTTCGAATGGATTGCGTGGCCTGGCGCTTTCCGAGGAGTACAGTCGGGCCACCTTGCTCGCCGAGTCCAATCTGGCTTCTGTCGCCGGCGAGGATGCCTTCAAGCAGGTTGAGCAAACCGGGAGCTTTGATGAGCGTTACCGCTGGCGGCGGACGATCCACCCTTATGCACGGCAGGGGCAGGAGGAAAATGCGGGATCCGTCATGCGCCCTTACGAAGTGAAGGTCGAGGTCTCGTGGGCGGAGCACGGCGTTGAGCGCTCCGTTTCCCTCACCACGCTTCGCCTGGTTCGCACACAGTGAGGTTAACTAAGTCTATGGCCACCGGCAAATATTTAACCCGAGGCTTTACCCTGCTGGAGCTGCTGATCGCCATGACCCTGCTCGGGTTCATTGCCGTGATCGCGACGAGCGCCTTGCACCTGGCCACGACGGCATCGGCGGCCGCCGAGGCGAAAGCCGACGTTGCGAACCGAATGCGTCTGGTGCATGGGGTTGTGCGACGGCAACTGGGTCAGGCGCGCCTGATCCAGGTGCTGACGAGCCAGGGACAATCGGTGGCGTTTGAAGGAACGCGGCAGTCGGTGCAATTTGTCACGGCGCCACCGGCGCATCTCGCGTGGGGCGGACTGTATCTGGTGACGCTGGAGGTCGCACCGCGCGATAGCGGCAAGGCGTTGATGGTGTCGTATCGCCTGTTTGTTTCGGACAGGCCGGAGCCTGCCAGCGCCGAACCGCTTGAGCACGTGGTGCTGGTCGAGGGTATCGAAGACGCAGAATTCGCCTACTTTGGTGCAGGTAGCCTCGATCAGCGACCGACGTGGCAGGACCACTGGGAAAGAGGTCCCTCTGGCCTTCCCGGCCTCGTGCGGTTGCGGGTAAGGATGCACGGCGCGGATGCGTCAGCGTGGCCAGAGCTCGTGGTTTCACTGCACGCAGGGTGAGGGCACAGTGACTATGCACGCAAAGTCTATGATGGATGCGCAGGTCGCCACCAGGTCCCGTGAACGCGGGATCGCCCTGGTCTCGGTCCTGTGGCTAGTCGCATTGCTGGCAGTAATCGCCAGCAGCTTTTCCGTCAGCACGCGCACGGAGGTGCTGCTGGCACGCAATCAGATCGACTCGACGCAGGCACGCTACGTGGCGGAAGCGGGCATTCAATTGGGAATCCTGCAGCTTCTCGATCCGAACCGGCAAAAGGCGTGGCCCGCCGATGGATCGGCGCAGGAAATCACGCTGGGGGAGGTTCAGGTGCGCATCGCTATACAAGACGAGACCGGAAAGATCGATCTTAACATGGCGCCCGCCGAGCTTTTGAGGGGCCTGTTGCAGTCGGTCGGGGTCGAGGCCGCGGAGCGGGATCGCCTGGCCGACGCGATACTGGATTGGCGGGACACGGACGACCTGCGGCGTGCGAATGGTGCTGAAGCGAAAGATTACGAGGCCGCCGGATTGCCCTACGGTCCCAAGAATGCCCAGTTCGATAGCGTGGAAGAGTTGGAGCGCGTCATCGGCATGACACCGGCGTTGTATCGAAAGCTGCAACCTTCGGTAACGGTCAATTCTCAACGGGCCACCATCAACGCGGCGGCCGCGCCGCGCTCGGTCCTGCTGGCGATACCGGGGATGAGCGCCGAGCAGGTGGACGTCTATCTCGCCGTGCGCCGCGAAGACTACGCACAGCGCTTGCCGGCGCCGCCACCGCCGGCCGCGGGCGGTGTGTATCTGGCAGAGGGTAGCGGTGTGGCTTACTCGGTCCGAGCGGACGCTCTCATGCCGGGGGGTGCGCGTGCCGGTATCGAGGCAATGGTCAGTTTCGGGCAAGGTAGCCTCGGACGGCCGTATTCTGTACTCGCCTGGAAAGAAGGCGTGTAAGGTAAGTGAAGGGGGTGCTTGATGGAACAGACGCGCGCCACTTGGGACGAATTCGATAACCCACGACACCTACAGTTTCGTGGGGGGAGCCGGCCATGAACACAACGCCACGCGGCCCAAGATTCGGTGATCTGATCAGCCGTGCACAAATCGACCGATTTGTGCACTGGTGGATATCGGAACTGGTGTCGTTGTTGCCACCGCGTCTGCGTCAGCTGCCACGCTTCGGAATTGAGAGGCTCATTCTTCAGATCGAAGATCCGGAGCTGGTTGTCAGCGAGTGCAAAGGCGGAGTCGCCCGTGAAGTCGGCCGGTATCGGTTTGAGACCAGCGCGCCTGGGGAAACGGCGGTTGCCGCGGCGCCGATTGGCAGCCTAAGCCCCGGGAGCAGCGAGGTGGTGTTGCGGCTGTCGGCACTGCAGGCCTTGTGCAAGACCCTGATCTTGCCGCAGGCCGCCGAGGAAAACCTGCGAGAGGTGCTGGAGTTTGAAATGGATCGCCAGACGCCGTTCACGGCCGCAGAGGTATACCACGACTTTCACATCGCTGAAAGAATAGCAGCCAAACAGCAGCTGCACGTCAAGCTTGTGGTTGTGCCACGTCAGACCCTGGACACCGTGCTTGACAGGGTGGCCCGCTTTGGGGTGCGGCCCGACGTGGTCGATGTCTTGGAAGCAGGAACGACGACGAGTTTGTGTGCGGATCCCGAAGTCAATCTGCTTCCATTCGGCCGGCGCTCGCGGAAACCGCGTTGGGGGCGATGGCTCAACCTCGCCTTGGCGGCATTGGCGGGACTGCTGCTATTGACGGCCGTCTTCGCGCCCCTGGTAAAGCAACGGACAGTTGTTGCGGGCCTGCGAACCTCGGTCGACGAGGCCCGCCGGGAGGCGGAGGCGGTAGCAGAGTTAGATAAGCAGATAAACCGATTCGTCGAGGAGGCGCAGTTTCTGATCCAGAGCCGGCGGCAATCGCCCAGCGCGGTGGTGGTGCTGAACGAGCTGACACGCGTGATCCCGGACGACACCTGGATCTCCACGTTCGAACTCAAGGGCAGCACACTGGAGATCACCGGACAGTCACCGTCCGCATCGACCATTCTGGGGTTGGTCGAAGCATCCAGCCTTTTTCAAGATGCGCGATTTCTTTCTGCGGTGACCAAGGACCCGACGACAGGCAAGGAGCGCTTCGAACTTTCCGCCAAGGTCACCAGTGGGTCAAAGCCATGATTACGGACCTTATCCCTGCTCGGAGTCGTGTCCTCGCCATCGGCCTGCTGGTCGTGGCGCTAGCACTTTGCTATCTGGTGCTCGTGCATCCAATAGTTGCGGCCTACCGGGAGACGGCGCGGACAATCGCCGAGCTCGAAGCGAACCTGGTGCGGTATCAGCAGATTGGACGTCAACTCAGCCTGCATGAGGCCGACCTCGCGCGGTTTCAGCGCGCACAGCCCTCGGGAGGCTATTTCCTCAGGAGTGGGACCGATGCGCTGGCGGCCGCTGAACTGCAGGACCGTGTCAAGCGCCTTGTCGACAGCAGCGGCGGCGAACTGGTGAGCACGCGTGATCTGCCGGTCAGCCAGCACGGGCGCTTCTCGTCCGTGGGTATTCAGGTGCAGATGTCCGGATCGGTCGGGACGGTGTTGTTGGTGCTGTACGCGCTGGAGTCGGGTCGGCCGTTAGTGATTGTTGACAATGTGAATCTGCGTGCGATAGCGGAGAGCCGATTCCGCCGGACTGAACCGGAAGTGAACCGACTGAGTGCAAGCTTTGATGTCTCGGGATTCATCCAGGCGGAGGCGTTATGATACCGGCACTACGCCGTTACATGCCGGCACTACGCCGTTACCGACTGACGTTGAGCCTGGCGGCAGTGAATCTGCTGTTGATCGCGGCGGTGGCCTCGGAGCTGTGGTTGAGGACCCAAAGCGAAGAGGAGTCCGAAGCGTCATCCGCCGCCGCGGCAGGAAAGCAAGATGTCCATGTGGTGCCAAAGTTCGACTTCCGTTTGCTTCCGGTGACCAGTTATCGCGAGATTGTGGAACGGTCGTTGTTTGTGAGCACGCGGCAGGCCGGAGTTTTGGACGAGCTGGTGGCGGGCGAAGGGCGCCAGAGCGAGGGGCCACCGCCTTTCGTGTTGGTGGGTACCATCATCCTCCCGTCTACGCGCGTGGCCCTTCTGCGTCAAGCCACCGGAACCCGCGTCCTAAGGGTGCCGGAGGGCAAAGACGCCAGCGGTGGTTGGCGGGTCGCAAAAGTGGATCGCGACAGTGTCCTGCTGCGCCGAGGGGGGCAATCGCAGGAGCTCAAGTTGAAAAAATCTCAGAAAAAACCGGAGAGTGCAAAAAAATCTGAGAGTGCGGTGGTAACGCCGCCGGTGCCGCCCGCATCGCCACCGGCGCATGGGGGCTCCCCGTCGCCACCGGCGCAGGGAGAAGCCTCCGCCCCATAGACGGTCGGGCGGGGGAAGAGATCGGACCCAGGCTCGCATCATTATATATATATATATGCCGTGGGGCCCGGTTCAAGGTGAGGCTATCGAAACTGTCGGGATGGGCTAATGGGCAGAGGCGCCCGCGACCATCCCCGCTAAAGTTAACAGGAAAAACGCTATGTAATGGCAGAAGTTAGGGGGGTGTGTGATGGCGTCGAAACTATTTTTGTCATGGTATATCGCCGCGAACCTGGCGCTGCTCGCCGCGTGCGCGGCGACGCCGCAGGCCGAGTTGCCGGCAGAGCCGCCGTCCGCTTCCACACCGATTCCAGCGGCGGGCGAAGCGGCCAAGGCGACTGAGGCGGCCAAGGCGACTGAGGCGGCCAAGGCGACTGAGGCGGCCAAGGCGACTGAGGCGACTGAGGCGACTGAGGCGACTGAGGCGACTGAGGCGACTGAGGCGACTGAGGCGACTGAGGCGACTGAGGCGACTGAGGCGACTGAGGCGACTGAGGCGACTGAGCCGGCCAAGGCGACTGAGGCGGCCAAGGCGACTGAGGCGACTGAGCCGGCCAAGGCGCAGCCCGATGCGATGCCGGCGCGGGAAAGTGCCCAGCCCAGGCAGAAGTCCGAAGGGCCACAGCTTTATCGCGGGACCGGGGTCTTTATAGATATGAACCCCGTTATCCACGGCAAACCGGTCAAGGAGACGAAAGGCAGCATCACGCTCAACTTCGAGAGTATAGATATCCAAGACGTGGCCAAAACCATCCTCGGTGATGTGCTGCATGAAAACTATGTTATAGACCCGGCCGTGAAGGGGACCGTTAGCACCGAGACGAGTCGGCCGGTGGCGCGCGCCGACCTCATGCCAATCCTGGAGACCTTACTGCAAATGAATAAGGCGACGCTGGTCAAAGAGGGTGCGCTGTACCGGGTGGTGCCGCTGACGGGGGTGGTGCGGGGATCTCTTCCGGCGCAGGTGGGGACGGAGTATGGCGGACGGGTGCAGATTGTTCCGCTGCGGTACATCAGCGCCAAAGAGATGGAAAAAATCCTCACTCCCTTTATTCCGGAGGGAAGTGTGCTGAGAGCCGATCCCGCACGTAACCTTCTCATTCTGGCAGGAGCGGGACGGGAGCTAGCGCATTGGCTGGAGACCGTGGCGATTTTTGATGTCGACTGGATGCAAGGCATGTCGGTGGGGATATTTCCGGTCCAGAATACCGAGGCCAAGACGCTCTCCGCTGAACTCGACAAGCTCTTTGCTGCACAACTGCAGGGCGGTGTGGCCGCCGATATGATCCGCCTGGTGCCGATGGACCGGCTCAATGCGGTGTTGGCGGTGACTCCGCAACCTGCCTATCTCGATCAGGTAAAAGCCTGGGTTGAGCGGCTGGATGTTGTTAGTCGGGGGTCCGGCATGCGGCTGTTCGTCTATCGCGTCAAAAATCGCAAAGCCGCGGAGCTGGCTGTGGTCCTGAATAGCGTCTTTGGTGGTACTCAGCAGACCATATCGCGCCCAGCGCTGGCACCCTTGTCGCTGGCCCCCGGCCTGACGCCGACGGAGATCAAGTCTTCACCCGCCGGCCAATCACAGCCATCGGTATTGGGTAAGGCGGCGAAAGCGGCGGTAGGCAGCATTAATTTCGGTCCCACGTCTGGAGAGGGCGAGGAACTGGCGTTCGCGGAAGGTGGCGGGATTCGGGTCATCGCGGATGAGGTAAACAACGCACTGATAGTGATGACGACGGCGCAGGGTTACCGGTTGGTCGAGGAGGCCTTGCGCAAAATGGACATCATGCCGCGTCAGGTATTGGTTGAGGCTTCTATCATTGAAGTGAACTTGAAAGACGAGTTGCGCTTCGGTCTGCAATGGTTCTTTAAAACCAGCGGAGGGAGAATGGGTGTGAGCGGCAAGGCGGTTCTGAGCAGCGGAACTAGCGATATCTTGGGCGTCGGTCCCTTCCCGGCGTTTTCATACTCCATCGTGGATAGCGCCGGCCAGATAACCGCTGTACTTAATACCCTCGCGAGTGAATCCAAAATTGACGTGCTCTCCAATCCGACGCTGGTGGTGCTGGATAACCAGACGGCCAATATCAAGGTCGGCGATCAGGTGCCGATTCGTACTTCTGAATCCACCAGTACCGCCACTTCCGGCATAGCTCCGGTCATCACCAGCACGATAGAGTTTCGCGACACCGGCGTTATGTTAGGCGTGAAACCGCAGGTGAATCCGGGCGGTCTGGTGACCCTGCAAATCACGCAGGAGGTGAACGACGTGAAACAAACCACGAGCTCCGGGATCGACTCTCCCACGATTACCCAACGCATGATCAACACGGTCGTCGCAATCCAAAGTGGCGAAACCGTGATCCTGGGCGGGCTGATCAAGGAGAACAAGAACAAGAGTAACAGTGGTGTTCCGGGGTTGAAAGACATACCGATACTCGGCGCGCTTTTCGGCGAAACGCATAAATCGGTGGACCGCACGGAGCTTGTCGTTCTCATTACCCCGCGGGTGATAAACAGTCCGGAGGACGCGCGCAATCTCGCCGAAGACTTCCGCAGCAAAATGAAGGGCCTGCAGCCGACCAAGAACTTCAAGAGCGAGAAACCCGGCCAGGCAACGCCCTAGGCAGACCGAATGGTGGGGCTTACCGCAGCCCGTTTCATGGCGGCGAAGAAAGCTCGCTGAAGCGGGAGCAGTGGCGATGGCGGCGGGCGTCGTTCTTGCCGCGCGCAAGAGCTGCCGATACCCTGGGGCGACAGATCTTAGCGCCCGCTCTGGTGCCGAGCAAACCGGCGATACAGCCACGCGCATGCCAATACCAGGCACAACAAGGCAATCGCCACCTGCGCCGGCGGATAGTCGTAACGGTCGGCCAGCACGAACCCGATGACACCGCTTGTTACCGCGATGATGGGCGCTACCAGAAACATGGTACGTACCTCGTGGCACAGGTTTTTGGCCGCGAGCGCCGGCAGCACCAGACATGCCAGGGCGTAGTAGACGCCCGCCACACGGATGGACAGACCCACGGCGAGACCAAGCCAGGCGTAGGTCATCGCGGCCCACCACGTCACGCGCATGCCCAACGCGGCGGCCATCGGCGGATCGATGGCAAACAACACCAGGCGGCGATAGTTCGCCAGCAGCAACAGGGCGGTGGCGACGGCGAGCGTCCCGAATAACGCAATGTCCGTATTCGTGGCGCCGATGATGGTCGAGGATAGCAATCGATAGATTTCATCAAGGCCGCGCGGGGTATGCGAAACGATCAGGATCGACCCGCTCACCGATAGCAGGAATACCCATCCGGTCACAGCCTCCGGGGTTTCTCTGCCCGCGGCCGCCGCGCGCGCGGTGATGAGGGCCGCACCCACGGAAAATACTATCGCCATCAGCGACAAGGTGGCGTCGGACTGAAGCCAGTGAACGTTCTGCAGCACGCTTAGACCACTAAGCCACAAGGCCAGGGCGATTCCCAGGGTCGAGGCCTGCGACATCGCCATGGAAATGAAGATCTGATCACGGGCAACGACCAGGACCCCGATGAGCGACAGCTGGAATGCGATGAGCCAGCCGACGAGGTAGCTCTTGTAGAACAAGTCCCACGAGGCAAGAAAGTCCGTAATCATGTTGGACACTCCGTGGCGCCGCCAGGTCGGTGCGCTTCGCCGGCGCGAGGCAGAGGAACGTCCAGGGGCATCCCATAGGCGCGCGTCAGGTGTTCGGGTTGCAGGATCTCCCGCACCGGACCGGCCAGAATGCCACCCCCGTAGAATAGCGCGGCATGGCTGCCGTAGTGCGCCGCGGTGGTCAGGTCGTGACTGACGAATAATATGGTGACATGCTCTTCCAGGTTCAGTGTCGCCAGGTATTCCAGCAGTGCCCGTTCCGCCAGGAGGTCCAGGCCAACGGTAGGCTCATCCATGATGATGAACGCCGGGCGTCGCACCAGCGCGCGTGCCACCAAGGCCCGCTGGCGCTCGCCGCCGGAGAGTGCCCAGTAGCTCCGGCCGGCGAACCCGGCGAGACCAACCTTCTCGAGCGCCCAGGCCAGATGCTCCGCCTGTTGCTTGCGGCCGGCCCGCACATTGACCAACCCCAGGAGCACGAACTCACCGACCGTCGTCGGCACCGTGGCGTTGAGGTCGCAACGCTGCGGCACGTAGCCGATGCGGTCATGGGTGCACTGCGGGTGCAGGATGACTTGCCCTTTTTGTGGCGGGAGTACGCCCAAAAGCGCGTTGACAAAGGTGCTCTTGCCCTTGCCATTGGGGCCAATGAGAAACCAGAATTCCCCCACCTGCACCGCGAACGAGACGTTGTCCAGGACGATGCGCGTGCCATAACCCAGACGCAGGCCCCGGACCTCTACGAGCGGCTGTGGTTCTGCTCCGCTTCTGCCGGCGGCCTCAGGTTGCATCGATGTTTCCTTGCCGTTCATGTTCTGCTCCACGCTCGTGTCTGGACATTATCGTTCCTGATGGATTTCGAATCGACCAGGTCTAGGCGGATGAGTCCCATGGGCTGCCAGTTTTTGGACATCGTAGTTAAACAGGCTGATGTAGTCATCGGCTTCTGGCACGGCGTCAATCCGATGCGCCAGACGTATCACCTGGGCACCGGTTTGATCGGCGATGAACTGCGCCTGGCGCGGGTCATAGTACACCGTGACGATGACAAGCTTGTCGTTCTCGGCCCGCATGGTTTGCACCAATTCCCTTAGATGCTTCGTCGTCGCGGCGACCCCCGGCTTGGGTTCAATTTCTCCGAGCATCTTAAGACCGAACCGCTGCGCAAAATAGCCCCAGATCTTGGTGTCGGCCACGACCACTTCGCCGTAATGCGGGTACATCTTGCCGAACCACCCGCCCAATAATGGCAGATCCCCGCGTGCCTGCAGGAACGTACCCAGATTGTCGTGTTCGAAGAGAGTGGCCAGTTCCGGTATGCGCTCGCTGCCGTATTTCCGGGCGAGCTGTTCACCCAGCAGCGCACCGGCGAGCCGGCGAGCGAACGCGTCATACTGGGTGGTAAAGAAGGCTTTTTGCCTGGGCTGCAACTGGATAAGCTTGTCCCGGATCCGCGCCGCCACCACCAAGCCGTTCAGCGGATCGAGCAGATAATACGGACCGGGGGCGCCGACATAGTCGGCGGCGTGTGTCAACGCGGTAGAAGCATCCAGATGGCCGGGGGCGCCGGGGAGGAGGCGGATGTTGCCCGCCGCCTGCAGCAGTTGCGGCGCCCAGCCAGCCTCCACACCGCCCAGCTCGATGTAGAGATCCGCCTCGCGTAGCGCCTTAATGAAACTCGGCTTGGCTTCGATCCGTTCCGGGTCTTCCGTTCCCTTGGCGAACACCGTCACCGAAACCTGTTGTCCGCCGACCGCGCGGGCCAGGTCACCAAGCTCGGGAACGGTGGCGCAGACGTGCAGCGTCGGGCCCTGTGTCGGCGCCGCGCTGCCCAGGTCCGCGAGACTAAGACAGATCAGGCAGAGACCCAGCGCGATCTGGCGCGAAACTCTGGAAGACCCTATCCACATAACGTTTCCTGGTTGCGATTTCGGAATCGACGCGACAACGGGTCGCCGGCGGAGCATGTGGTGTGCGCTTCGCGCAAGCGCGCGCGACCGCCATTGGCCACCGGCGCATGCTCCCGGGGCGGGGCGCCATCATTATTATTCTTCATGGCCGCCACCGCGTTCGCGTTCTTTTTCGCCGCCCCGCTCTTCTTCATGTCCATGGGCGGCCGCGCTTACGAGCTGCCGCACATTGTAATCGACGAAGGCAAGATATTCGTCGGTACCCGGCCGGGAGCCGGCCTGGTGCGCAAAGGGGATGATGGTGGCGCCGGTCTGCTGTGCGAGGAATTTCGCATGGCGTGGGTCGTAGTAGGGGGCAGACAGGATGACCGAGATGTGCTTGGCCTCCATCTCATGCACCAGCTCCATGAGATGTTTGGTCGTCGGGGCGATGCCGGGAGTCGGTTCCATGTGGTCAAATACCTTGAGTCCGAAGCGGCGCGCAAAGTACGGGTACATATTATGATCGTCCACCACGGTCAGCCCGTAATAGGGCGCCATCGCCCCGAGCCATCCGCCGAGCAAACCGCGCTGCCCCTGCTGGGCCAGAAAATCGGGGAGCTTGCCGTTTTCAAAGAGCAGCGCCAGCTTCTGGACGTCGGCGATGCCGTAGCGCTTGGCGAGCTCATCGCCCACCAGCGCGCGTGCCAGCGCGTTGGCGAAGGCGGTGTAGCGCGTCTCGAAGTAGCTCCGCTGGTCGGGCCGCTGCGCGATGAGTTTGTCCCGAATCAGTCCGGCCACCTTGAGACCGTTCAACGGATCCAGGAGGTAATGTGGGTTGCCCAAGGGGCCGACATCACCCGCGGAACGGTCGGTGCCACCGGTCGGGACTTGCAGCGGCGTGATCACGCTCGAGGCATTCACGAAGCCCGGCGCACCGGGGAGGATGCGCGGATTGCGCGCATTCTGCACCAGCACCGGCGCCCAGCCGAGTTCCATATCCAGCCCCAACTCGATGAACAGATCGGCCTCGCTCAGCGCGCGGACGAAACTGGGTTTGGCCTCGACAAAGTGCGGATCCTCTTTGCCTTTGGCAAAGACCGTCACCGTGACCTGATCTCCTCCCACCGCGCGTGCGAGACTGCCGAGTTCGGGAACGGTGGCGCAGATACGCACGGGCTCGGCGGCCGACGTAACCTGCGGGCCCAGGCTCAAGCCGAGCAACGCGAGGGTCAGTCTGAGAAAATTTTTCATCATTGCACCTCCCTGTTTCTCTTCCTAGAACTTGTGCGCCGGATGAGCCCCATACAGGATTTCAGCGCCCAACCAGATGGACTGGGCATGCCGATCGGCAAGGTGATCGGCGTGATCGTAGTTATACTGAAGGCGGAATCGCGCGAACTCCGTGGGATCCCAGACGAGCAGCGGTGAGATGCGGTAGCGGTTATCGCGATACGGGTCCGCGGCCCGGCCGCCGACGCTCTCGCCGCTGCCGCCGGCGTTCTCAATACGCAGCCCACCCGACCAGCGATAGTGAAAGCCATAGACCATCTGCATGTAGTAGCCCCAGTCGCGCAGCGTGGTCGCCGGCAGAACGACGCCGCTGGTGGGATCGGTTTGGGCGTCCGCCGCGTAGTCGCGGCGCATGACTTCGCCTTCGAAATGCAGGAACGGCCAACCGCGAAAATTGCTCGCCGGCCGCCAATGGGCCACCACATCCATGCCGTAGATCTGCGTGTCCCCATTGGTGCCGGTGTTGTTGGGTCCGGCCACGGCCGAGAACCCCAGCTTGGTGGTCCAGTCGTTGGTAACATCCCAGGAATTATCCCAACGCAACAGATACAGCATGTCGTTCAGGCTCTGGGTGTCGAGGCTCGTATCGATCGGTCGTTCGCCGATCGTTGTTCCGGCGTTTTGTGCGGCGCCGCGAAAACTCACCAGGGTCTCATTGTTGGCATTCTGCACGCTCACGTACAGCTCGGAGTACCACGAGCTTGGCAGCAGCCACGCGAGGCGTGCGCCCGCGGACCGCAACCCGTCACCGCCTAACAGTCGCGTGGCGATGAAGGGTTGGTCCTGCCAGTACCAGGAATGCGGATGGGTGGGATTGATCCGGCCGAACTCGGTCAGAAACAGACCGGCCTTGAGCTGCAGTCCGTGCGGCAGTGTTTGCGTGGTGAAGTAGGCCTCTTCGACCTCGGCGTTTTCCTCGCCAAACACGATATAGGCCTCCCCTGTCAGGTATGGGTCCACCGCGCCCTTGAAGCCGAGCTCCGCCTGCTGCAGGGTGAAGCCGCGACGTTTGGGATCGTGCCCACCTCCCTCCAGTGTTTCGAGGGAGGCATCACTTTCAGTCGACCATCCTGCCGCAATCAAGGTGTTGATCGACACGTCGATCAGCTTCATCTCCGAGGCGCGCGGCGGAGGCGTTGCCGCGGCCGGCTGTGATGGAGGTTCCAGTTGCTCGATCGCCTGATCGAGAGGCGACGATCCAGCCTTCGGCTCCTTGGCATCGGTAGGGCGTTGCGTGGCCGCCTGTGCTATCACAAGCTCCGGGGGTGAGGTGCGTTCGGTGCGCGCGAGGCGCCCATTCGGTGGGCGGATACGCGGCGTGCTGTCTTGCGTGGACTTATCTTTCATCGCGGCGTGATCCAGTCGCAGTGTATCGAGCTGCAGTTGGTCCGAAGCCAAATCGGGGACGGCCGCCGCGCGCGCTGCCACCCACACGAGCAGGCTCATCGCAACAGCAGTGCTCAACGCAGATTTCCGCCGCATGAGGTTTCTACAGGTGGTAGATGTGCGGGAGAAAACACTATAGAACCCAGAATAATATTTCTCAATGATTTTTTCTTGATGATTTTTCTCTGTAGTGCCGCGGCCCTCAGTAAACATCCGGCACGATCTCTGTGCCAGATGCCTTCGGTCTCGCGGCGCATTCTTTGCCCCGAGCGCCCTGCGGCTGGGAAGCGCCACAATGGCTCTACGCTGGGTCC
>Ga0326726_10001728_pt1 | contig 20286 bp, 12 predicted proteins | sample MHFenrmetagenome_2_FD_207603 | JGI IMG/M metagenome (GOLD analysis project Ga0326726, IMG submission 207603) | Lab enriched peat soil microbial communities from Michigan Hollow, Ithaca, NY, United States - MHF15MN | ecosystem: Environmental > Terrestrial > Soil > Wetlands > Peat | place: USA... | reverse complement strand
CGCGGTCGCGCTACCGACTCAGTGACGGACGGCGATCGCGCCGCCCTTCATCACCAGCTTCACGTCCTTCATCTTCGTGATGTCGGTGCTCGGGTCGCCGGCGACCGCGATCACGTCGGCGAGCTTCCCGGTCTCGAGGACGCCGAGGGTCGCGGCCACGCCGAACAGCTTCGCATCGACGGAGGTCGCCGCGCGCAGCACCGCGAGCGGTTTCATGCCGTTCTTCACCATGTCCGCCATCGATTGCCACTGCGTCCCGTGCGGGCACACGGCGGCGTCGGTGCCGAACGCGATCGCGACCCCGGCCTTGAGCGCGTGCTGGAACATCGTGTGCTCCTGGCTGCTCGCCGCCTTCTGCTTCTCGACCACGTTCGCCGGCGCGCCGGAGTGCTTCATGCGCTCGTCGAGGCACGGCGTCGGCGTGTACACCAGGTACGTGCCCTTCTGCTTCATGAGCGCGAGCGTCTGGTCGGTCGCGAACGTACCGTGCTCGATCGAGTCGATCCCGGCCTTCACCGCGCGAACGATCGCCTCGTTGCCGTGTGCGTGCGCCGCAGCGAGCCTGCCGAGCGCGTGCGCCTCGTCGACCAGGGCGTCGAGCTCGGCCTGCGTGAGCTGCGGCGAGTCGACCTTGTCGGCGAGCGACAGCACGCCACCGGACGCGCACACCTTGATGACGTCGGCGCCGTGCTTGACGTTGAACCGCACCGCGGCGCGCATCTGATCGGGGCCATCGGCGACGCCTTCGGTGATGTCGGGCTCCTTGAGCAGACCGGGGCGGTAACCCGCGGTCGGATCGCAGTGACCGCCGCGAGTGCCGATCGCGTGAACCGCGACCTTCATGCGCGGGCCCGGCGTCTTGCCGGCGGCGATGCCGTTGCGCAGCCCGATGTCGATGAGGTCGCTCGAGCCGAGGTCCCGCACCGACGTGAACCCGGCCTCGAGCGTGCGCCTCGCGTACGTCGTGGCATCGACCGTCTGCTCGGGAATCGACTTCTTGAAGCCGTCGAGCTCGTCTTGCTTCCAGTCCTCGCTGGCCTCGAACGTGAGGTGCGAGTGCGCATCCATGAGCCCGGGCATGAGGGTCGCGTCGCCGAGATCGATCACCTCGGCATCCGCTGGCGCCTTCGCGGCGGTTCCGACGCCGATGATCTTGTCGCCGTCGACAACGATCCGCCCCGGCCTCTGCAACGTGTCGCTCTTGCCGTCGTACAGCCGCGCCGCGGTGACGACGATCGGCTTGGCCTGCGCGATTCCGGTCAAGACACACAGCACGATCAGGGTTCGCATCGCGACAGCTTAGTCGCGCGCCGCCCGGATGATCCACCCGATCGCTGCCGCACCGACAGCCAGGGCGACGAGGAACACGATCGCGCCCCCGGCGGCGGGCGCGGGTTCGATGAGGGCGATGCGCGGGGACTCGCGAACCACGACGGCCGCGAGCAGGGCGGCGGCACCGCCGGCGGTGGCGACGGCGAGGATGCGATCGGTGGGGCGCTTGATGACAACGGCCCAGGCACCGAGGTCGACGACCGAGGCGGCGATCAGGATGCCGCCCCAGGCGACCGCGGGACCGGTGAGCTCGAACCCCGCGCGCCACAGCCAGATCGCACCGGCGATCGACGCGACGCGCCCACCGATCGCGATCGCGGCGAGCCGCTGGCGCCCGGCAGCGTCGGCGGACCACGCGGCGACGAGCGCGAACAGCGTTGCCATCGCGCCCGCGAACACGACGAAGCGCGGGGCGATCGAGCCGGCGAGGAAGATGCGGTGGCCGGCGGCGTAGAAGTCGTGCCACGCGGGCTCGGCCTGCGCGAGCTCGTGGAGCTCGCTCCACGAGTAGGCGACGAACGCGAAGCAACCGAGCCCGACGACGAGCGGGAGGCGCTTCCAGCGCTCCGAGGTCTTCGCGAGGTAGAGCGCATAGAAGCCGACGATCAGCGCCGGGACGACCGCGCCCCAGCGCGGGCCGAGCAGGAGGTTCGCCGTGTAGAACCGCCGCTGGTGCAGGAGCTGGACGAACAGGAGCGGCGCGACACCCGCGGTGATGCCGCAGCCGAGCATGAACGGCACCCGATCGCGCACGGTCGCGGCGACGGCATCCTCGCGCGCCAGCACGTAGGCGGTGCCGGCGACGACGTAGCTCACGAACACCGCGTGAAGCGCGAGCGTGCCGAGGTAGAGCGCGAGGACGCCGCCGCCGACGTCGAACGGCCACATCACCGCACCCCCGCTTCGTCGAGCCAGCGCGCGATCTCGGGTGGCGTCGTGGTCACCGGCCACGACGCGGGCGTGCTGGCGGCTTCCCAGCGCAACAGCTGGGCGAGCGCCTCGACGTCGTCGGCGTTGCCCGCGAACGGCGGCATGAACGCCTTCGTGTGTTGCAGCTTCGCGATGTTGAGGCGAAGCTGATCGTCGGTCCACGTGCGCGTGAGCTCGACGAGCGCGTTGCCGCCGCGCATCGTGTGGCACGCATCGCACAGCGCACGCGCGACCTTCGCACCGCGGCGCAGCTGATCGTTGGCGTAGCGGCGGTCATCGCGCAGCGGATACGGGTCGTCGGCGGTGATCCCGGTGGCGCGCAATGCCGTCACCTCGTCGGGCGTGATCGACGTCGAGTACAGCTGACCGCGCACCGTGTACGGCTTGCGCGCGCCTTCGCGCACGAACTCGCCGGCGGCGGTGGCGCCGAACGCGAGCGCGAGCAACAGGGTCGCGGTCGCGCCGTTGATGTAGAGCCGCTGGAGCAGCAGCGCCACCACCGCGTAGCCACCGATGAGCAGTGACGCGCCCGCGGCGATGCCGACGAACATCATCATCGGTGCCGAGCCACCGAGCAGCCACGACCGGCTGTCCTCGGGGATCACCGCGAGGTACCACAGCGCGAGCAGCGGCATCAGCGCGATCGGCGCGGCGAACCGCGACGCACGTCGGATCAGTGCCGCGCGCCGCGGCCGCTCGAGGTCGAGCGTGTTGATCACCACGCACGCGGCGAGCGCAGCCAGCGCCATCGCGACGCACGTGCGATAGCACAGCGACGGCCAGAAGCTGGCGTTGAAGAACCCGGCCCACACCCCGTCGCCGCTGCCCGGCGTGAGCTGCCAGCTCAGGATGCCGTTGATGAAGAACAGGCTCAGCCACGACGCGATCGCGTACAGCCCGAGCAACCGCGATCGCGTGCGCGCGTCGAGCCGGCGCCCGATCTTCACGAACGCGTAGCCCGCGACGACCTCCACCGAGAAGCACACCCACTCGGTCGCCCACAGCCAGTGGAACTTGTCGACCATGAGGCCGATCGTCCGCGCGCCGACCTGGATGGTCGTGAACCAGATCGCGACCCCGGTCAGCGCGCCGAGCACGAAGCTGACGAGCACGAGCACCTGGAAGAACCCGTCGACGAACGCCCGCGCGTCCTGCTCGCGACCCTTCTGGGCGAGCCGCTCGAAGTACCACAGCAGCATGCCGCCGCCGATCGCGAACTGCGCGAGGAACACGTGGACGATCCCGACGCCGCCGATCACGAGGCCCTTCATCAACGGACCGAAGTCGTTGACCGGGTAATGCGGGATCGGCGCCACGAAGCTTGGATGCTACAGCGGCTCGTCCGACAGCGGGAAGTTCGAGGACCCCGCTTGCTTCATCGCGGCGCGAGCAGGATCAGGACCGCGCGCCGCACACCGAGAGCGTAGTACAACCGCCCCGCATGTCCACAGGCCTGATCCACGCGTACCTGCTCGACGGCAAGGGCGGCGCGCATTCGCTCGGCGGCTGGGATGCGGTCGCGAAGTGGTCCGCGAACGACGGCCTGTTGTGGATCAATCTCGATTATTCCATCCCGGAGACCGCTCGCTGGCTCGAGGACAAGTCCGCGATCGATCCGCTCGTGCTCGCGGCGCTCGTCGATCCGGATCCCCGGCCGCGCGCGGTCTCGCACGTCGAGGATCTGTTGATGATCGTGCGCGGCATCAACAACAACGAAGGCGCCGCTCCCGAGGACATGATCTCGGTGCGCTGCTACATCGAGGCGCGCCGCATCGTCACGCTGCGCCATCGCCCGTCGAGCTCGATGAAGCTGATCGTCTCCGATCTCGACCGCGGCCACGGACCGGCGACCGCCGGCGACTTCACCGCGCTGTTCGTCGAGCGCATGGTCGAGCACGTGGTCGCGCGCGTCGACACGCTCGGCGATCAGATCGCCGCCTGCGAGGATCAGGTCGTGTCGGAGGGGCGCGGCGGCGACCTGCGCGCGCGCATCGCCGACCAGCGCCGGCGCGCGATCCAGCTGCGTCGCTTCATGGCCCCGCAGCGCGAGGCGCTCGCGAAGCTCGCCGCGATCAACCTGCCGTGGCTCGAACCGATGCACCGCGCGCGCGTCAACGAGGCCGCCGATCGCATGACGAGGACGGTCGAGGAGCTCGACGCCGCTCGCGATCGTGCCGCGGTCACCCAGGAGGAGCTCGGCTCGCGCGTCGCCGAGGCCACGAACCAGCGGCTGTACGTCCTGTCGCTGATCACCGCGGTGTTCCTGCCGCTCGGGTTCGTGTGCTCGCTGCTCGGAGTGAATGTCGGCGGCGTCCCGTTCCAGCACGACGACTGGGCGTTCTGGGCACTGATCGGCATGTTCGGCGTTGGGGTCGCTTTCCAGCTCTGGCTGTTCAAGCGGCGCGGCTGGCTCTGAGTTAGGGTCGTGGAATGGGCGAGACCAGCCTCCACGTCAACTTCAAGGACGGCGGAGTCCTCGATGCGAGCGTCGCGAACCTGACCGATCTCGAGGAGCTGCACCTGCGCGAGGTGCCTCCCGGATACGTGCTTCCCGACGAGCTGCTCGCGCTGCCGAAGCTGCGCCACCTGAGCATGAGCGGCGCGAACGATCGCCTCGTGATCCCGGCGCTCGTCGGCAAGCTGGCGCTCGACCGGCTCGACGTCTGGGATTGCGGCGCGGCCGACCTTCCCGACCTCCCCACGCTGCGCCATCTCGAGATCGTCGTCGCGAATCCGAAGCCCGAGGTGGCGATCCTCGCCGACCGATTCCCCGAGCTCACCCACCTCGAGGTGTGGGGCTCGCACCTGCCAACCGGCGAGCTCCCGGACGCGATCGGACGGTTTGCCAAGCTCGAGGTACTCGCGCTCGTCTCGTGCGGCGTCGCGACCGTGCCCGATGCCATCGCGAACCTCGGGGCGTTGCGCGAGCTCCAGCTGCGCGGCATCCCGATGACGCAGTTGCCCGACGCGATCACGCGCCTGCCGCGACTCGAGATCTTGCGCTGCTCGTCGCAGCTCGTGGGCTTGCCCGCATCGCTCGCGGCGCTCACGACGCTGCGCCAGCTCGATCTCCAGCACGCGCTCAACAAGGGCGCGATGGTGTCGCGATGGGACGACACGCACACGCTCAAGGCCCTGCCGAAGGTGCTCGCCGAGCTCGTGGGGCTCGAGCGCTTGAATCTCGATTGCTGCGGCGTCGTCGACGTCGCGGTGCTGCGGCCGCTCGTCAACCTGCGCGCGCTGTCGCTGACGTGGTCGGCTCTCGAGCACCTGCGCGATGTCGCGGCGCTCGCGCAGCTCGAGGAGCTGTCGCTCGAGCATTGCGATCGCATCACCGACTTCACGCCGCTGGCGGCGCTGGGCAAGCTGCGCGTGCTGAACGTGAGCGACACGCGACCGCCATCGCTCGACTTCATCCGCTCGCTCCCAGGGCTCCGCGAGCTCTACATGGACAGTCTCGATGCCAAGCGGATCGACGCGATCTACGAGCGCGAGCTCGAGCTCCACGCCGACGACGAGGTGATGGAGCGCTACCAGGCACGGGTCGCGCTGCGCGCGTTGCCGCCGATCGCCGAGATCGTGGCCGCGCTGGACGGTCCGGAGGTGACGGCCGTCGAGGCCGCGCTCGACCAGCTCGCCCAGTGGGTCGCCGCCTCGTCGACGCGCGATCGCAACGCGATCACCGCCGCGCTCGGGCTCGCCGCGAAGCCGGTGGACGACGAAGACGAGGACGACGGAGGCGACGACGATGACAGCGACGACGATGACGACCTCGACGACGACGAGGACAGCGAGGATGACGACGGCGACGACGAGGTCGACGAGGGTGACGACGACGGCATGATGCACGCGCTACCGCAGCTCGATCGCGCGATCGACCGTCACCTCGGCGCGCTATCGCCGCTCGTGCTCGCGCGGGTGTTCGGGGCCGCGTTCCGCTCGACGAGCGACAACTTTGCCGTCGCGGCACGGGTCGCCCACGAGCTCGCGCGTCGCGGTGACGCCCCGGCGCAGCTCGCGATGATCGACGCGTGGGCGTTCGCGAACGAGTACTACGACGCGGGCCATCGCGAGTTCTGCGGCACCGTCCAGGACGACCTCGTCGACGCGGTCTTCCCCGAGCTCGGCGGAGCCGCGCTCGCGAGGCTGCTCTCGATCTGCTCCGACGATCATCTCGACGACGAGCACGGCGACCACATGGTGGCGCTGTTCGCACCGGCGCTCGAGCGCGCGCAGGACGAGTTGCCGCTGGTCGTCGACCGGCTCGAGAAGTACCTGCTCGCCGTGATGGATCACTCCACCGGGCCGCGTCAGATCGCCGCGTTGTGGGCCGCGCTCGACGAGGTCTCGGCACCCGCGGGTCGCGATGCGATCGCGAGCATGCGCGCGCGGATCACCGACCGGCTCGCCGTCGTCGAGCGTCGTGGTGCGATCGCCGCGCGGCTCGAGGCGCGCGACACGGCGACGGTCGCCGCCGCGCTCTCCGAGCTCGCCGCAACGCCGCCGGAGATCTCCAGCGCGCTCACGAGCGCGATGTGGCGCGCGAACCACGCCACGCAGCTCGACCGCGAGTCCCGTCGCGCGTTGCTCCTGTGGTGGAAGGCCCACGCGCAGGAGCACGGGCTCGGCGAGGCGATCGCGCGGATGGCGAGCTACGTGCCGAGCGCCGCGCTGCGGACCGATCTCGACATCCTCGGCCTGCCCGCACCCGAGCTCGGCCGGATCGTGCGCGTCGGGATCGAGCGCACGCGCGCCGACCACAGCGCCGCCACGCTCGATGCACTACGCGAGCTCGCGAGCTTCTTCGACGGCCTGCCGCCGCATGTCGCGGCGAGCACCGAAGCCCAGGCGCTGATCTACGGCGCGGCGAAGCACTACAGCCTCGACAGGTTCGAGGCCGGCGTCGCGGCACTCGCGGCGCTCGATCGCTACGAGCCCTCGAGCCGCGCGGCCGAGGATCACGACGAGCTGGCCTCGGTCGTGGCGCACTTCGCGGAGGCCCACGAGTGGGAGCCGTTGAAGCGGTTCGCGCGCCACCTCCACAAGCTCGCGATCACCGGACGCTCGCTCGAACGAATCCTCGCGCAGCTCGTGGCCGTGACGCTGATGGATCGCGATCCGGACGGCGCGCGTGCGCTCGAGCCGCTCATCCCCGCCGAAATCACGTGGGACATCCTCGCGTACAACGTCGCGTGCGCCGCGGCGGTGCGCGGAGATCGCGCGGCGACGTTCACGTTCACCGAGCGCTCGCTCGTGCTCGGCAAGAGCCCGGATCAGTTCCTCGGCGACAGCGACTTTGTCGCGTTCCACGACGACGCCGCGTTCGTTGCGCTGCTCGATCGCTATCGCTAGAAGAACGAGCAGTTGATGCCGTGAGCCGAGGTGCCGGTCGCGCCGGCGTTGCCGGCCGACGCACCACCCGCACCGCCGGCACCGCCGGAGATCGTCGATTGTGGGATCATCACCGTCGTCACGCCGACGCACACGAGCGCGGCCGAGGGCCCACCGCCACCGCCGCCGCCGTAGCCGCCGGGTCCGCCGGCGCCACCGAGGCCACCCGGCCCACCGTTGCCGCCGTCATCTTGTTCTCCGCTGCCGCCGTACGGGCCGCCGAGTCCGCGACCACCGCCACTACCACCACCACCGCGACCGCCACCGGCGCCGCCGATCCCACCCGGGCCCCCGAGGACCATCGACGCCTTCACGTTGATGGTCGAGTCGACCGCGATCACGCCGAACGATCCGCCGCCGCCGGTGCCGCCGTGGCCGCCGGTGCCACCGCAACCACCCGCGCCGCCGCCGCCGCCCGACGAGCCGTACGAATCGCAGCTGGTGGTGCCGCCGCCACCGCCGCCGCCGCCGCCACCGCCCGAGCCACCGCCGCCGGCCGTGCCGTCGCCGCCGTTCGCGGGCAGATAGGTCGTGCCGTTGAACGTGCCGGCCGCGAGCCCACCGGCGCCCGAGCTGCCGGCACCACCCGAGACCCCGTCGGCGCCCGTCTGACCCGGTTGCTGGGTCGTGCCGCCGAACGCACCGCTCTGCGGATTGCCGACACCGTCGCCGCCGATCGAGCCCGCGTTGCTGTCGTGGCCGGCATCGCCGCCCTTGCCGCCCGTGCGACCACAGGTCGACGTGCCCCCCGCGCCACCGAGCGGGCGATTGCAGTTGCTGCAGAACAAGCTGCTGGAATCCTCGCAACCCGGAACGCCGGTCGTGCCGGGATTTCCAGCGGCACCCGTGCCACCAGGACTACCCGCGCTGCCGGGCCCGCCCGCACCGGCCTGCACGGTGACGTTGTTGAGCTCGATGTTCGTCGAGCTCGTGACGACGATCGCGACCGAGCTGGCACCGGCGGCCGTCTGATCGGCGCTGTGCACGGTGATGCCGTCGAGCGCGGTGCCGGTGTGGATCTGATCGAAGGTGATCGCGGGCGACGGACCATCGATCTCGGTGACGACGCCGCTCACGCGCGCCCACGTCTGATCGAAGCCGCCGTAGACGGTGACCCCCGGTTCCATCGCGACCGCCTCGGAGTACACGCCGGCCATCACGAACACCGCGAAGTGCGGGGTCATCTGCGCGGCCTTGTGCACGCCGGCCGAGATCGTCTGGAGCGGATCGGCCTTCGTGCCGGCGCCGTTCGCGGTCCCGGTGCGTGACACGTAGATCGCGTCGCACGGCAGCGTGCCGCAGAACTGGGCATCCGGGCCAGGGGCATCCAGATAGACCACGCCGTCCGCGTCGGTGGTGCCTTCGCTGCCGTGCGCGCACGCGACCAGGAGGACGCAAATGGGCCAACAACCCCTCATATTGGAAGCATACCCAACCTCGACGAGAACTCTACGAGAAACAGATCACGGACGGCGCGATGCGTCGAGCGTCGGCGGATCGCCGCTGAGGTTGTGCAAGTACATCGCCTGTGCGCCGTAGGCGATGAAGCGGCCCTCGTCATCCCACACCTCGGCATCGGCGATCGCCCAGCCGCCCCGCGCGCGCCGCATGGTGACTGCCACGAGGAGCCACTCGCGCTTCGTGTCGTCGACGGTGTAGGTGGTGAGATCGAGGCTCGGAGCGTAGAACCGGTAAGCGCCCGGACCGATGGCGCGGTGCAGGGCCGTCGGCATCGTGTCGATGATCGGCGGCAGGGCGAGGCGATCGAGGTTTCCGTCGGCATCGCGCTGCGGTACGCGATACCGAAGCCACCTCGCATACCTCGCCGGGCCTTCGGTGAAGTCCGGCAGCCAGAACGGCTCGCCATCCGCGAGCTTGCAGTCGTACTGGTGATAGAAGCGGAACCGCGTGTGGGGGTTCTTCTCGCTCGCGTCCTCGACCGGGGTCGCGTCGGCGAGTGACTTGGCCCACGCCGGCATCGCGACGCCCTTCACGTCGGGGCCGCGGCGATCGCGCACGAACGTGGCGAGCATCTCGACGCCGCCGGCATCGTCGTTCGCGCTGCCCTTGACGTGCTCGAGGGCCACGCGCACCTGGGTCGCGCCGCGGCCGCGGCGGATCACGTGCACGTCGGCGACGAGCTCGCCGGGATGGATCGGCGACGCGAAGATCGACGTTGCCGAGGCGAGGCGCAGCGGCGGCTCGGCGAGGTGCGCCTCGGCGGCGCGGAGCGCGCACGTCATCACGACCCCGCCCGAGGGCAGCACGTAGTCCCAGTTCGTCGGCATCGTGAGGTGATAGCGGCCCGGCACGTTGCCGGCGCGCACGCGAGTATCGGCCGCGAGATCTGCGTACATCGAAGGCGAGATTACTCGGTCTCGGGAGGATCGTCGCTACCGGCAGGGTCGCGAAGCGCACCGACGCGGCGGAGCTCCAGCACGAGCGCCTCGTCGAGCTCGGGATGTTCGATGGCGAGCTCGGCGACGGCGGTGCGCCACGGTGCGTCCTCGAGCTTCGCGAGCAAGACGAAGATCGAAGCGGGCGCGGGCACGGCGTCGAACGTCGAGTAGCCGGCGATCCACACCACGTCGCCGGCGGGCTGGATCGCGGAGATCGCGGGCACCAGGCGCTCGGCGACGGCGGGGCGGTGGACGCGAAGCCGGCGGATCAACCGCCCGCGCGGCGAGTGGACGATGCGATCGCCGGCCGCCGCCGGATCGACGGGCGGCACGCGACGCACGATCGCGAGCGCGGCGGCCTCGTCGAGCTGGTCGACCGCGGCCGCGCAACGCGCGAACCACGCGAGGAGCTCGTCGTCGCCGGCGGTTGGCGCGACGCCACCGAGCGTGTCGACGAGGTGATCCGCGATCGCCGACTCGAGCGCGACGCCGAGCCCCGCGGCTTGCGACCACGACAGCGCACCCGCGAGCCCGCGATCGTGCCGGCAGAAGAACGCACGACAGCGCGCGCTGCGCCCTGCCCACACGCCGCACGCGTGATCGCCGCCGACCCAGAACGGACACCGCATGCCGACGTCGCGGCCGAAGCCGGCCCTGGCGCGCAGCGGGAACGCGTCGTCGTAGCCCGTCGTCGCGCGGATCCCCCACGCCGACACGCCATCGCGATTCGCGATCCGCGCTCGCACCGCGGGCGCATCGATCACACGACCCGCGAGGAAGTTCGCGAGCTGCGGCTGCGCGGTGCAGCACCGCGCTTCGCGAGCCATGCTGAACGGATACGGCACGCCCGCCTCGCCCGCGACCACGAGCGGACAGCTCGAGCAGTCCGCGCGCGTCTCGTCGGGCCACCCGCCCTCCGGCTCGCCCGTCGGATCGAGCTCGCCGAGCCACGCGCGGATCGCGGCCGGGAGCTGCGCGAACGGCGATGCCATGGCTACATCCTGCCACGGTCTACCTAGAGCGACAGGTCAGCCGCGGCGCAGTGAGAGGCACCGAACGATCCGACCGCGTAGTCGCCGTTCGGCGACGTGATCTCGAGGTCGCCGCGGATCAGCGATGCCGTGACCTCCGCGAGCGAGATGGCCCCGCCGGTGAACGTGCCGGCGTCTTGATGCTGTCCGCCGCCGACGACCCACAACGCGTCGGCCGGGCGCGCGAGGCCCGATCCGCCGAGCGCGAGCTCGCCGGCGGTCGTCGGGAGGCCCTCGACATCCAGCCCGACCGCGATCTCGAACGACGGCGACGGCACCGGCATCGTCGGGTCCTCGAGCCACGCGCAGCCGTCGTAGCTGTAGAAGCGCAGCTCGGTGATCGACGTGACGGTGTCGCCCGAGACGTGTCTGGTGGAGTCGAACAACGCGTACTCCGCGGTGAACGGCAGGCCGCCCACGTTGCCGCTCACCGACGCGTTGGTTCCGCTACACGCGACCATCAGGATCCAGACGAGATTGCGCATCGGAGCCGCGCACGCTGCATCGTCTGTGCCGGTCCCAACTCGTTGAACCGTCTCGGTGCCGCGGGCACGGCGCGTGTGCGCGCACACGCGAGCGCACAGCTCAGGGCACTGCAAGGCGGAGCGCGCGCGCGAGCCTCTCGAGATCGTTGGCCGCCTTCGCCGCCGTGGGGTCGGCCTGGCCGCGACGGCGCAGCTCGGGGAGTCGCTCGAGGAGCCGCCACGTCGCGTTCTGCGCGAACCACAGATCGACGGCGGACTTCATGCGCGCGGCGACCTCGGCGGCCCGCGCCACGGTCTCGAGCGCGGACCCGTCGAGCTCGCCACCCGCGCCGACACGATCGATCAGGCGGCGCAGCCCTTCGCTGGCGGCCAGCGCGATCTCGGGCGTGTCCAGGTTGACCTTCACCTCGACGGCTTCGGTGAGCTGGTCGCGGAGGGCCTGGAAGCTGGCGCGCTCGGCATTGAGGTTCGCGAGCACGCGCCGGCGAAGCGTGCCCTCGGCGACCGCGTGCAGGACCTCGGGTACGGGCAGCTCGCGCGCGACGAGCCAGCGAATCAGCGGGGCGTGTTGATCGTACGCGTCGCCGAGTTGCTCGGAGGCGATGCGCAGCGAGTCGCCGAGCACGGCCTCGATCACGCGCTCGCGGCTGCCGGGCAACAGCGCGCCGAGCGACAGCTGCGAGCCCGGGAAGTGATGATCGATCGCGCGCTGCGCGGCAAACACGTCGGCGGTCTTGAGCGCGGCGCCGAGATCCTCGACGAGCTGCTTCCACTCCTTGGGATCGAGCGCTGGGCGGATGCCGCCGGTGACATGCTGCTCGCCGAGGTAGAGCCCGGCGAAGCACCACGCGGTCGCGGCCTCGGTGAGCGCGGACCGCACGCGCACCGTGGCGGCGACCATGCGCGTGCGACCGGACTTGCGCTCGAGCGTGTCGATGAGCTCCACCGAGAAGCCGGGCACCTCGACGCTGTTCGCGACGAGCGTGTGCACCGCGACGTGAGCCGCGACCTTCGGCGGATCGATCCGCGCGGGACGCACGCGCTGCGCCCACACCCTGCGGCCATCGCCCTCGTCGGGAAGGTTGGAGATCGCGGCCGATAGCCGCTCGACGAGCTCGGGCTCGACGGGGTGGCCGCCGATCGTCTCGACCAGCTCGGCGACGCGCGCCGCGTACTGCATGCACTGCACGGTCTCGATCCCCGACAGCTCGTCGAAGAACCACCCGCAGCTCGTGTACATGAGCATCGCGTGGCGAGCCATCTCCATGAGCGAGAGCGCGCGCACGCGCTCGTCGGGGGTCAACGTATGCGCCGCGTGTTGCGCGAGGAATTGCTCGCGCGCCGCGCGATCGCCGTTGGTGCTGCCGAGCAACACGTCGACATACGCATCGCGCGCTGCCCACGGATCGTGGAACAGCACCGTGCCCACCGAGTCGAGCGCGCCGGCGACCTGATCGCGCAACCAGTCGAGCGCGTCGCGCAGCGGCCGCCGCCAGCGCTGATTCCAGCCCGGCCGACCGCCGCTGTTGCAGCCGCAGTCCTCGCGCCAGCGCGACACGCCGTGCGCGCAGCTCCACGACGAGTTCTCGACGATCTGCACCTCCCACGTCGCCGGCACCTTCGCGCGAAACTCGCCGTAGTTCGTGAGCCGCGTGCCGTGCCAGCCGCCCTCCACCTTCGCGAGCGCCCACGCCAGCGCCATGTCGCCGTAGCGATGATGATGACCGTAGGTCTCGCCATCGGTCGCGATGTGACACAGCGTCGGCTCGCCGCCCTCGACGCCGCCGCGATTCGTCATCCGCTCGATGATCTTGTGGCCGTCGGCGAGCAGGCGCTCGAACGCCACGGCCTGAGCGGTCGCACCGTCGTAGAAGAACAGATCGATCGTCCGCCCCGACGGCAACGCGTACTTGTACGCCCGCCCCGGATCGACCGCGGTCGTCCGCCACTCGCCGTTCGGCGGTCGCCACGCCTTCGCCTGGTGCGGCGCGAGCACGGTGAACGCGATGCCCTCCGCGGCGAGCGCCTCGAGCGACGCGGTATCCACGGCGCACTCCGGCAGCCACATCCCCTCAGGCGCGCGCCCGAACCGCTTGCGGAAGTCCGAGATCCCCCACCGCACCTGCGTCTGCCGATCGCGCTTCGAGGCCAGCGGCATGATCATGTGGTTGAACGCCTGCGCCATCGCCGAGCCGTGGCCACCGAACCGCTCGACGCTCGCACGATCGGCATCGATCAGCGCCGTGTGGACGTCCGCTGCCTCTTGTTCGAGCCACGACATCAGCGTCGGCCCGACGTTGAAGCTCATGCGCTGGTAGTTGTCGACGATGCGGATGATCTGGCCCTGACTGTCGACGACACGCGCCGCCATGTTCGGGCGATAGCACTCCGCCGTGATGCGCTCGTTCCAGTCGCGATACGGAAACGCGCTCGGCTGCGGCTCGATCGCCTCGAGCCACGGGTTCTCGCGCGGCGGTTGATAGAAGTGACCGTGGATGCAGACCCACTTCTCGCTCACGGGATGTCTCCTGCGACGAACATCACGATGCCGAGCGGCGGCACGGTCACGACGAGCGAGTCGTCGAACCCGCGACACGGGACCGACTCGGCGTGCATGCCGCCGCGATTGCCGATCCCGCTGCCGCCGTACACGATCGAGTCCGAGTTCAAGATCTCGCGCCAGAACCCGCCGCGCGGCACGCCGATGCGATAGCCATCGCGCACGACCGGCGTGAGGTTCGCGGCGATCATCACCGGCGGATCGTTCGCGTCGCCCGTGCGCAGGTATGCGAGCACCCCGCCCTCGCGATCATCGCCGACGAGCCAGCGGAACCCGACCGGATCGCAGTCGCCGACGTGCAACGCGCGATGCATGCGATACGCGCCGTTGAGATCGCCGAGCCAGCGCGCGATGCCGGCATGCGCCGGGTGCATGCCGGTGGCCCAGTCGAGCTGGTGATCGTGGTTCCACTCGCCCCACACGGCGATCTCGTCGCCCATGAACAGGAGCTTCTTGCCCGGCAGCGACCACTGGTAGCCGTACAGGAGCCGCATCGTGGCGTACTTCTGCCACGGGTCGCCCGGCAGCTTCGCGATCAGCGAGCCCTTGCCGTGCACGACCTCGTCGTGTGACAGCGGCAGCACGTAGTTCTCGCTGTTCTGATAGATCGCGCGGAACGTCAGCTCGTCGTGGTGCCACTTGCGGTGCACCGGCTCGCGCTCGAGGTGTGCGAGCGTGTCGTGCATCCAGCCGAGGTCCCACTTGTAGCCGAAGCCGAGCCCGCCGTGCTCGGGCGGGCGGGTGACGCCGCCCCACGCGGTGGACTCCTCGGCGATCGTCTGCACGTCGGGGAACGCGCCGTACACCGCGCGGTTGAGCTGCTGCAAGAAGCTGATCGCGTCGCGGTCGTGATTCGAGCCGTCCTCGTTCGGCAACCACTCGCCGGGCCGGCGCGAGTAGTCGCGATACAGCATCGAGGCCACGCCATCCACACGTAGCCCATCGATGTGATAGCGGTCGAGCCAGCTCATCGCCGACGAGATGAGGAACGCGCGCACCTCGTGGCGACCGTAGTTGAAGATGTAGCTCGTCCAGTCGGGATGAAACCCGCGCCGCGGGTCGGCGTGCTCGAACAGGTGCGTGCCGTCGAACTCGCCGAGCCCGTGCTGGTCGGTGGGGAAGTGTGCCGGGACCCAGTCGATGATCACGCCGATGCCGCGCTGGTGCAGCTCGTCGACCATCGCCATGAAGTCTTCCGGCGCGCCGTAGCGCGTGGTCGGCGCGAAGAACCCCGTGACCTGATAGCCCCACGAGCCGTAGAACGGGTGCTCCATCACCGGCATCAACTCGACGTGCGTGAACCCGAGCTGCGTGCAGTGATGTGCGAGCTGCGTGCCGATCTCGCGATAGCCGAGCACCTCGTCGCGATTGCGCCGCCACGATCCGAGGTGGAGCTCGTAGATGCTGATCGGCGATTGACGCGTCGAGCGCGCGCCACGGGTGTGCATCCACTCGCGATCGCCCCAGCGATGCTGCGGCTGCCACACGATCGAGGCCGTCGCCGGCGGATGCTCGGCGCGCGCCGCGAACGGATCCGCCTTGTCGAACGTCCGGCTATCGAGCGACGTGATCGCGTATTTGTAGCGGGTGCCGTGGCCGACGTGCGGGATCACCGCTTCCCAGATCCCGCTCGACTCGCGCGCCGCGAGCGGCGATGCGCCGGGACGCCAACCGTTCCAGTCGCCGGTCACCGACACGGCGCGCGCATTCGGCGCCCAGACCGCGAAGTACGTGCCGCCGTCGACGACATGCGCGCCGAGCTTCTCGTAGAGCCGGTAGTGCGTTCCCTGGTTGAACAGGAACAGGTCATCGGAGGTAAGAAGGCTGTGCAAGGTCGATAGGATAGCCGATCACGCAACCGTTCGTGCGGCGTGCCGATAACGAGCGCATGGAGGTCAGAGACATGCGTACGTTTGCGATGATCGCCGCCCTGGCGGCTTGTGGAACGATCACTCCCCCCAACGGCTCGGGCGATGACGTGGGCTCCGGGTCGGGCTCGGATATCGAGGAGCCCCACCCGCCGGACACGCTGTACGGTCACGTCCACGACGAGCGCGGCGACACCATCGACTTCTCGACCAACGAGCCCGTGCACACCCACGCCGGTCCGTCGATCGATCTGTCGGCGGGGTGCCCGGCCGTCTACAAGTACGCCTACCTGATGGACGACCAGAGCCCGGTGTTCGGTCGCCAGACCACGACGAACCCGCTCGCGTGGCACGTGACGACCGACGTCGCCTCGCTCGACGCCAGCGCGACCGCGTATCGCGTTCGGGCCGACAACGGCGCCGTGCTGCTCGACTGGACGCCGACCGCACCGGATTCCACCGGCATCTACACCGTCGAGCTCCACCGCAACGGCGCTCACGGGATCGCCGCCCTCGGCACGCAGCGCGGCAAGATGTACGTCGATGTTCGGTTTCGCGACACGAGCGGAAGCGAGACCGTCGACTCGGCCTGCTGGGAGCACCATCCGCTCGCCGTGCCGCTCCAGATCGAACAGCTCGAGACGTCGGATCTGTTCCAGATGAGCTTGCCGGCCGATTCCTCGATCTCGTCCCTGATGAGCTCGAGTGTGACGGTGTACAGCACGCAGGTGATCCAGCACGCCGGCGAGGCGGTGACGATCTCGTTCGACGGCGCGATGCCTACCGGTCACTACGATACGAAGTACGTCGATGACTACGTGCTCGATTCCACGTTCAGCAATGGCACCGCGACGACGAACAACTGTGGGGATTCGCCCTGCCCGTCGGTGGCACCCATCAATCCGCCAGCCATCCTCAGCGACGGAGCCCTCGCCGGGGTGTGGACCACGATGGTGGTCGACGACGCGAGTGGTTCGCCGGTCTCGCTCGGAACCTCGTGGACGATTCCGGCGCGCGCTGCGAACGAGGCGCCGCACGCGTATCACGTGCTGATTCGTTTCAGCGATCTCGATCAACTACAGGCTCCCGCGTCGATGGCCACCGGGTTGGCGTACGGCGAATTCCCGGTCGCTTCACTCGTCTATACCGGCCTGCCATCGAGCGAGACCGCGCTGCAGTGCACGGGCCAGGGTCACCACGTCGTCAACCACAACGGCATCGATCTGGCCGTGTTCTGGTGCATCACCGGCCAGCACTTCACGCGAGTCGTGGCACTCGATCACGTCGGCCTCCAGTTCGAGCCGTTCGCGCTCACGGTGACGACTGCTGGCGAGCCGGCCCCCTACCTGCCGAACAGTTCGGTGGCGATCGGTGCGAGGTCGTGGGACGCGGGCGACGACGGGATCTAGTCCCAGCCGGGCTCGTCGATACCGTCGCCGCCGGGCGCGCCGTCTCCTGCCATCTCGGAGGAAGACGGCGTGTCCGTCTTTTCGGGCGTCGCGACGTCGGCCTTGCCGGAGGTCGGATCGTCGTCGGGCATGTCCCAGCCGGTGTCGAGCTCGTCCATCGGCGGCAGCATCGACGCCGACTTCGTGCGCGCGACCGCGGGCGGCGGTTCGGCGGCGGCCGGCGGCACGGGTGGTGGCGGCAGCGGCTCGAACGGCAGCTTCGCGGGCGCGGTGGGCGCGTCGTGCGCGATCGCCGGTGCCGCGGCTTCGACGACAGGCGTCGGCTTCGGCGGCGGCGGCGCCGGAATCGGCGCGTGCGCGGCCTCGTGGTGGTTCGCGGGCGGCTCGCCCGAGGTGCGGTCGCGGCGACGCCGGCGGGTGACATCCTGTTCACCCGCGTCGTCGCGCGGCTCGTCGGCGGCGCGGCGCGAGGCGCCGGCAGCGTCGAGGACGCGCTTGCAGACGTCGGCGAAGCGGTCGGCTTGCGCGCGATCGGCATCGTCGAGGAGCGGGCCGGCATCGGCCCACTGGGCGCGCAACTCGTCGACGACCTCGACCGGGTCGCGGCCGGAGAACCGGAGGTCACCGAACGCGTTCGAGCGCATGGCCTGCTTGAGCTGCGCGGCGATGTCGCCGGCGGCGGGCGCGGCCTGCTTCGGAAGCAGCTCCTCGGCCTTGCCGATCAGCTTGTCGCGGCGATTTCGCAGCGCTTGCGGATCGAGCTCGGTGCCCTTCACGGCATCGGGCTGCGCGGCGATCACGCCACGTACCATGTCTTCGACGAGCGCCGACAGCTCGCGGCGATCGAGCTCGCGCACCTTCGCGCGCACGGCGATCGCACGCGCGACCTGATCGTCGCCGCCGGCCTTGACGGCCTCGAGCTCGGCGCGCACGGCATCGAGCTCTGCGCGATGACTGTTCGCCTCGGCATCCCGCGACTCGTCGCGCTTCGCGAACAACGCGTCGCACGCGGCGCGGAACGCCTTGTAGACGGCGTCGGCATCGCGACGCGGCACGTAGCCGATGTCCTGCCACTCGCGCTGCAGATCCTTGATCTGACCGATCGCCTTGCCCCAGCCAGCCTCGCCGGGCGCGTTGTTCGCGATGGTCTGGGCGCGCGCGATCAGCGCCTGCTTCTTCGCGAGGTTCTCGGTCTCCTCGGCGTGACGCGCGTCGAGCATCGGCTTGCGACGCTCGAAGAACTTGTCGCACGCGGCGCGGAACCGCTTCCACAGCTCGTCGCCTTGCTTGCGCGGTAGATGACCGGAGTCCTTCCACTGCGCCTGCAGCCCCTTGAGCTTGTCGGCGGTGGCGGCCCAATCGGTCGACTCCGACAGCGCTTCCGCGTCGGCGATCAGCGCCTCCTTCACCTTCATGACCTCGGCGAACTTCTCCGACTCGGCGGCGCGCACGCCCTTCACCTTGTCGTAGACCTGATCGCAGACCTGCTTGAACTGATCCCACAGCTCCTTCGAGCGGCGCTGCGGCATCGCGCCGACCTCTTTCCACAACGCCTGGAGCTGCCGCAGCCGGTTCGCGAGATCCGCGGACGGCTCCTCGGCGGCCATCTGCTTCGCGGTCGCGATCAGCGCCTCGGCCTTCGGCACGTTCTGGAACCGCGCCCAGTCCTCGGCTTCACGGAGCTCGCCCGCGCGCGCCACCAGCTTGCCGCGCGCCGCGGTGTAGCGATCGGAGAGCGCGTCACGTACCTCGCCGGGTACGCGCGCGATCTGCTCGAACGCCTTCGCCGCTTGCTGCAGCATGCGATCGATCGCGCGCAGATCCTTCGTGTCGACCTTCTCGAGATCGTCGCACATCGCCGTGAGGCTGGCCGCCGTCGCCGCGCCGCGCTCGGCATCCGCTTGCTTGCGAACCTCGCGCTCGGCGAGCTCCGCCACTCGACGCGCTTCGTCTTCGTCGCGCCGCGCCTTCGCCTCGGCCTCGCGCGCGAGGCGCTGGTCCTCGGACTCGGGCTCCGCCGGCGCCGCCGGCACCTCGGCCGCCTTCGCGGCCCGCTCGCGCTCGGCGCGCTCGTGCGCGGCACGCTCGCGCTCCCGTGCGGCGTCGCGCTCGATCGACCGCAGCTCGTCGGCGGATCGCGCCTGCTGCTCGTAGACTTCCTTGCGCTTCCAGAACCGCTCGACCGCCTTGCCGAACCGCTCGTTCGCGTCGGCGTAGCCGTCATCGTCGGTGCCGCCGAGCGTCTTCCACGCGTCGGTCGCCTTCGTGATCGTCGGCGCGAGGCGCTCGAAGTCGAACGTGTCGGCGACCGCCTCGACCTCGCGCAAGAGCTGTGACCGCTCGGCGCGCCGGCGCTTCACGTCGTCGGGGAGCCCCGGCTTCTTCGCCCGCTCCGCCTCCGCCATCTCGGTGATGATCTTGCGGGCGCGCTGGCGCACCGCCTTGTTCTTCGCCTTCTGCGCGACGTTCTCGAGCCGGTCGATATCCTCGAGCTTCTCGACGGCCGCGAGCCCGACTTCCTTCTGCGTCGTGTCGATCGCGAGCGCGCGCAGCACGTCGCCGTCGTCGATCCGCCCGACCGCGGCGAGCCGCAGATCCTGAGCGCCATCGCCCTTCGCCAGCTCGGCCAGCGCACGCGGATCGCGCAGCTCGCCGAACGCGCGCTTGCGGATCGCGGGCAACGCGGCGTTCACCGCGACCTCGACGAGCGCGTGCTGATCGCCGAGCTTGATGATGCCGGTGAGCGCGGCACCGGCCGTCTCGGCATCCTCGTCGCACGCGGTGTCCTGCCACAGCTCGGCCGCGCGTTCGCCCGCGTAGTCGCGCAGGCTGCGCTCGGTCTCGGCCGCGGCGATATCCGCGAGGACATTGGCTTCGTGAA
>Ga0326726_10001727_pt1 | contig 20294 bp, 18 predicted proteins | sample MHFenrmetagenome_2_FD_207603 | JGI IMG/M metagenome (GOLD analysis project Ga0326726, IMG submission 207603) | Lab enriched peat soil microbial communities from Michigan Hollow, Ithaca, NY, United States - MHF15MN | ecosystem: Environmental > Terrestrial > Soil > Wetlands > Peat | place: USA... | reverse complement strand
TGCAGCTTGTGTGGGCAATAGCGAATTTGTCGGGGTCGTTTGTCCCGGGCAATCGAATCGTCCCAGACGTTCCAGGCCCGCTGGCGTCCTTCCAGCCCCCGCCATCGACGTTCTGCCATTGGTAAGACAGTGCGTTGCCGGGGACCAGGTTCTCCAAGTGAACGACCCCGGCACATGTAGGCTCCTGGAGCGTCAGTGCAGGCGTCAGTGACAGCGCGCCTATCGCGATCTGACATCTGACGGTGGCAGGTTCCGAGGACGCGACCCACAGCCGGGCGCTGCTCGCGTCAATGTAGCCAAGCTGGCCTAGAACACGTGATGGCATGCCACGTCAGCGCTCGTTGAACGTCGTCGGTGAACCGGAGAACGGGCGAGCCAACCTATGGGGCGCCTAGCGCGTTGAGGGTAGCGGTCGCTTCATTGCGGCCGCGGTCTTGCATCGTCTTCATCTCGTTCCTATCGAACTTGAATGCCCTCCATCCCAGCCTGCCCTGTGGAAAAAGCTTGATGAGAGTAGGCGTGGTCCTAACGTCGTAGCCCGTAATGGCCTTGACCTTCGTGACATCAAGGCCCGCCTTTCCGAGTTCGATCGCCGCCATGGCGAGCCGCGTGTCTTTGGTGGCGGCCGACTCCGATAGGAGCGCGTTCATTCGGTTGCCAGTTTGGATGAAATTCGGTGACCGTGGAAACAGTTTCGGCTCCAGGATTGAGCCTCCCTGCACCAGGTAATCCTTGTCGTCCTTCGTTGGATGCCACGGGAAGCACGAGATTACTACGAGGTGAGTGAGGTTAGTCGCAGGCGGTGCGTTGACGATGTCGAAGAGCGCCTTAAGGGGGGCCTCGGAGCAGACACCACCATCGAAGTGCGGTTCCGCCTGGTCGGCGATGTTGGATGCTGGGACCGGTGGAAGGGCCAGCGGCGCCATCGCCGAAGCGAGAATCCCTTCGCGTAATTGCTTAGCGCTCGTGCCCGCATTCGAAAACACGTGCTCCATTCCGGCGGCAAAATTGGTCGTCGTGACCGCAAGCCTGCGGTCTGGCCAAGAAGCTTGCAGGGCTGCGATGTAACTGTCAGGTAGTGCTTTGATAATCGCGGCATAAAGGAGTGACGCACCGCCTGGATCCGGGTCATAGCCGCCGGTATACACGCTCGGATGCGTGGCGATGTAGACGTAGAAGTCTAGAAGAGCTCCACCCACAACAAACGGTGCACAGATGTCGTCGTTCGTAACGGTCGTGTAGAGCTGCGCCACCTCCGCTACGTGGTCCCGGGTCGTCGTCTTCCCTAACAACGTGAAGGGAGCGATTAGAGCACCGGTACTCGTGCCAGCGGCCGCGACAACCGGCGGCTCCTCCTGGCGGTGGCGCCTCCACCAATCGAAGAATGCGAGAAGCGCGCCTGTCGCCCAAGCACCGAATGCGCCGCCGCCTGTTAGGACGAGCCCAACTTGCCTCCTGTCAGCCATGACGCTCCCCCTCTCGACGCCCCGAGGTTTTGCTAGAGCGACCGACCGAATGCGACGTTCCTGCTTTCAAGACGTTGGCGGCCTGGTAGTTAGCCAGCCGTTCGATCCGCTCGTAGATGCGCGGTGGACCACTTCGCTGGAATCGATTCCCGCACGAACAGGCCTCAGCCGAAAGCCACCCGTCTGGTGGTGGAGGCCCAAGGGATTAGGGGCCCTGGGCAAGCGAGTGCCGTCTAGCGCCAAATCCGAGACCGGGGCACGGCTCGCCATCCGGTCGAGTGTGAGATCTGCGAGACTTCGGTCCGAGTAGCCACCACCTAGATCGGAATGGACCCCCGCGTACCAAGCCTGTTCCAAGATCCGAGTGGTGGCAGCGTGTCCCTGTTGATTCCAGAGTGAGCCGGCCACCCCGGGTGTTTGCATGGACTTGACCTTCAGGAAATCGCTCAAACCGCTCTCGAACTAGTCTGGTAGTAGCGCAACGACGACGATTTCGTAGGGCAGCGACCAACGAAGGACTTCGGGCTGCTCCGCCCCGTGGGCTGCTCGCCATGAGACCAATGCGAGATCCACTCTCGGCACGCCCAGGACATGGACGCGATCGCCTTTGGTGAGAGCCTGGGCTCTTTCAGCCGGTGGCGTGCCCTTCGCGAACACCATTCGACGATTGCGCACGACCATCTCATCCGAGTCTCCGCTTTCGCGCACAGTGGCCATGACGAAGTAGCCGTCCGCGACCTCTTGTGGCGGACCATTTGCTTCCAGGACAAACTCGACGTAGTTGTAGCCCGCCATCGAAGTCGCAATTGTGATCGTGGAGGATTTTTGCGAGATCACACTACGAACCCGTTCGTAGTGCAGAAACGCGTCCTGGGCAGGGTACGCAGTGTACCCAGGTATCGGACTAAAGGTTGTCGTGAGATTGTGACCGTCGAAGGACGTAAGGGGGTGGATCTGGAAGACGTGGTCGGGATTCGTGTCCTCTGCGGGCTGTACGGCTGATCCCTGAATCTGGTCAACCCCCCCACCGTGCTCCATCCAGAGGCGCCAAGCGCCCGAAACGGGCACGGTTTCACCCTGCTTGGCTTTAGCATCTGCTACTGCCCCGGGCTGCTCCTTGGCGTTCATGATTTCGACGACCAAGGGGAGGCCGACTGGAGTGGAGCGTCCCGAGATGTGCAAGTCTCCGTCCTTGCCGCCAGCGCTGATCGAGTTCGGGCCGGCCTTTGCATGATCGATTTCGAAGTCGACCGAGATCGTTGCTCGGTTCTTGTATTTTTCAACGAAGGATTTCTTCAGCGTAATTCGCGTCTCGGGGAACACCGCCGAGGAGAGGACAAGTGCTGCAAGGACAACTAGGCAGATCCGCGGAACGTAGCGCGAGCGCGGTTTCACAATGATCCTTTCGTTCGTCCGCTCCCGTTCGGCAGACGATCTGCACCCATACCGCGGGCCGCAGTCGGCTCAGCGGATGGCGCGCTAGCCGCGGTAAGACGAGTGTGGTGGTGGGGCTTGCGGACCGGCGTCGCCGGTCCGCGCTCGGTTTCGAGCGGAACTTTTACTGCGGAATAGGGCCATTCAGACCAGTCACACGCTCCTCCTTGCCGACTTGGGAAACGATTCGGCACAGAGGCGGGGTGTGGAGCGCTCCGTTCCGCCTGCATTTCGCCCCTAAAGTGGCGAAATGAGACTCAAATTGGGACAGCCGTTTTTGGGAATTAACAGGGGCTAGGCCTAGCCGGTCCGGTACCGCTCCTGTATCTGAGCCGATGCCATTTCACGGACCGAGGCGAGTTTCTCGAAGTTCGGGTTGGCACCCGACAGCGCGGCGGCGAGATCCTCGAGGACGACGCTGTCGAGGTGCCCGTCCCTCTCGACGTCTACCCAAAAGAGGCGGAGCCGGTGCTGAGCGCGAGCCAGGTCACCGTGGCGGGCCCAGCTTTCGACCTCGAGGAGCATGGCGATAAGGCTCTGGGCTCGCAGCCGACACTCGTCAAAGACCTTAGCCGCGCGCGCGGCGGACATGGCCGCCTCGGCAAAGCGGCCGGCAGCAACGAGAGCTTCAGCGAACCCAATACGCACATAACCGAGCCAGTACCGGTGCTCGTCCCGCGAGAAGTGCCGTAGAGCTCGAGCGTACTCGCGGCGCGCCTCGTCGTGGCGGCCCAAGCGCGTGAGGGATGTGGCTAGGCTGTTGAGCGCGCCCACGTAGTTGCTCCAGAGCTGGTGTCTCTCAAAGATCGGCAATGCTTCGAGATAGGCGCGGAGGGCATCTTCGTCGCGATTGAGCGCGTAAAGCGCAAGGCCTTCAGCCACTGAAGCCCTCGCGGCGTAATCCTCAAGACCTCGGTCAGTGAAGGTTTCCCGGGCCCGGCGGGCAAGCGTGATAGCCGGGAGTGGCTCATGCGACAACGCCCGTCGCTGGGCTTCCGCAAGTTCGACAAACGCAAGCTTGGTTTCGTCTCCGCCGCCCACAGCAAAACCGCGGTAGGCAACGATCAGGTGCGCACGCGCCCTCGAGTATCGGTTGGTCCAAAGGCAAGCGATTGCGAGCAGGAGATGCGCCTGAGCTCGGAGCGCCACGCGCGGTACCATCAAGTCCGCTTCATCGTAAACCCGCTCCGCGCCGCGCGACGCATCTAGTCGGGTCCAGTCGAGCGCGCTTCTCGCAAAGACGATCGCTTGAAAGGGATCCTCAGCGCTATTGCGGCCGGCCTCGTGCAGTGCGTAGAGCACGGCGAAACGATGCTCGCCCGGGCCAGGGTCGAGCGTCGAGAGAAAGGATGCGAGGCTTTGGGGTTCCCGAGCTGCCTTCAGAATGACCGGCGCCAGCGTCTGCCCTTTGGCGCTTTCCGTGATCGCATTCAGTCCGAGAGATCGGTGGGCGCCGCCGCCTCTCGTGGGGATCTCCGGCCGCTGATAAAAGGGGTCGTTACGGTCGAGTCCAAAGGCTGAGGAGACGTCCATCGCACCGCCTGCAGCTAGCTGTCTTAGCTCAACATCGAGCTGCTCGATCTCGGCTCGCGTCGTACCGCATTCAGAGCATTCCACAAGGTGGTCGGCGACCGCCCGAGAATCCTCGGGCGGGAGGTCGTTCGTGACATAACGGAGGATTGCAAAATCCTCCAGGTGGGTGATCAGGCTAGGCACTGGCGAAGCCTCTGCAGACAGCGGTTGATCGTCTTCGCGACACTCGAGTAAGCAAGCGAAACGGTGTGCGCGGCCTCTCGCAGGCTCTGTCCTTCGACGTAGTACGCACGAAGCAGTCGTCGGCAAGCGGCGGAGACGGTGTCGAGCGCTTCCTGAAGCGCGACATGCGCGTCGACCTCAACGGGTGCCTGTGCCAGGGGCTCGACCATCGAGACTTCGCTGTTGGAGAAGACACCGTGAGCAGCGATTTGGCCGGCAACAAAACGTGCGCACCGCGAGCGAAAAACGGCGAAGACGAAGCCCTCGGGGCTTTTGATGCAGCTCTGGCAACGCAGCAACTCGAGGACGGTTTCCTGCAGGAGGTCCTCAGCGTCCGAGGCCCCAATGCCAAAACGCGAACAGGCGTAGGCAAAGAGCTGACGGCGCCGTCCCTGATCCAGCAGGATGGCCTCTGCGATCTGCGTCGTCGAGGATGGAGGTGCGTCTGCACCCATTGTTTTTCTCTGCGTGCTACGCCGTTGGGCGGAGTCTATATCGCGTCGCTTGTCAAAGTTGAAAAGCGCGTTGACTCCACGTAAAGACGAGGCCTTGGGAGCAAGAGGAAGGATTTGGATTGACCTCGGACGCGCGAAGTCCAACTGAGTGCGCGGTGAGTGCGCTGCAGCGAGACATCGAACAGACCAAACGCGCTAAAGCGCTCAGGATGCTCAGCTTGGGAGCGTCGGAGAGGGAATGACCAGATGTCTCATTAGCCAATCCGCGCCGGATGGCCTGACGCGAACAATGTTAGCTGAAGGTCGCTGCCGCTGGGCGCGACCTATTCAACCGTCTTGCCCTCGCACGGATTTGAGCGAGGTGGTGCTGCTCGCTGCCGTGCCGGATGCCGATCTGGCGAGCTGCCTCGGAGAGGCGAAAGCCGCCGGCCATAAGCTCGATCAATCGGCGCTCGCGGAGAGGAGATCGGGCAGCTAATCGGTCGAGAAACAGCTTGGCGTCTGCGCCATCGGAGTAAGCGGAAGTTTCACAGGCCGACCCGCCCTGATCGCAGGCCCGTCTCCTGGTCTCTCGCCAGTGGCGTCGCAGATATCGAAGAAGGAAGTTCTGGGTTACGGCAGCCAACCACGGCGCGATATGAGCCTTTTCCAGATTGCCGCTTGCGACGAGCCAGGTGAAAACATCCTGCGCTAGGTCCTCGGCATCCGGGACCGCGAGGCCAGCGAATACTGCAGCTGTCGTGATTCGGGCAATCAGAGGCAGAAGCTCGTCGTCGGCGAGCGAGTTGCGCGCGACGTGACCGTTTCGCTGGTCCATGAATCCTCCGAGTGACCCCAGAGTTGTCGCGAGAGGTGCGTCGAGATTTTCTTCCGGGAAAGGTCCCTAAGAACTGATTCTTCTCCCATCCTTTCCCTCCTGTCAAGCGACCTTAAAGAGTAGGGCGAACCTACGACGGCCGGGTGGATGTCCCTCTCGGTTCAGAGGTGGATAGCCCTGGGGGCTAGGACGATGAGGGGACTTCGCAGCTCTGTCTACCCTTTCTCCGAGTGTGCCACGCGGCGCGCCCTTCGCTGGTTCTTCGTGCTCTTCTTGGTAGCCCCGGCTTGATCTGCCGCGATGACGTACGCCGATGTCCTCTATAACGCGAACGGCGTGACCTACGGCGTGGCCGGTGCGGGAATGCTGTCGAACCTAAAGCTTCAGAACACGTCAGGAGGTGGCGTCCAGATGCAGGCGGGGTCGCCCACACCGGCAGCGGCAGCGCTCAGCAATAACCAGTGGGGGCTCTACGTGACCGGCGGTACATGTGTCTCCGAACACCCAAATTGTTCCGGATGCGCGTCTCATGCTGCTTTACATATCAGCGAGTGGCAGAGACATAGATCGGAGAATCCTACAATAGCAATGTGTGCGCAAGGAGGAGAGGTCATGGCTTCCCGAGCGGCTTTCTATGCCTCGGACACTGCGAGTTGTATCGCGATTGGGGTAACCACTGTCACCATTGCGATAGTCATATCGCTCGTCGCACTGACAGCCACGGCGCAAGAGGACGATGCAACAGAATCGAACGTGCAGCAGGTCCTAGCTTGTGTGAACGTGAACTCCCCCGTCATGACGGCGCCCGCTTTCGTAGCACACGGTTCAGGAGGCAATACCGCAAGCGTGACGCCCCAGACCGGCGTAACTTACTCTTGGGACATTGCCGGCGGCACGATAACTGCGGGACAGGGGACCAGTCAGATCTCTTTCAATGCGGGCTCCGCTGGGACGAGGATGGCTATTGGCGTAGTCGGGACTACCTCCGCGGGCTGCGCGTCTGCTCGAGTCAGCCGTCAGACTGAGGTGGACTTTCTGGACACACCGATCGATAACTTTCATGCCTTCATCATCTTGGCTGCGACCTATGGCGTCATGCCAGGCTGCGGCAGCGGTAACTTCTGCCCAACCACCTCAGTGACTCGAGCACAAATGGCCGGTTACTTTCTTCGGAGCGAACACGGCGGAGACTATTCACCTCCTCCTGCAACAGGCATCTTTAATGATGTGTCAATTTCTAGCCCTGATGCGCCTTGGATCGAGCAGCTCTTTCATGAGGGGGTGACGGCTGGGTGCGGAGGAGGCGGCTACTGCCCCAATTCGGTCGTGAATCGGGCGCAAATGGCGACGTTCCTGCTAAAGGCAAAGTATGTTGCTGGCTACGCTCCGCCGGCCTGCCAGGGGATTTTTCCCGACGTGCAGTGCAACGACCCGACGTGGGGCCCGTTCGCGCCCTGGATTGAAGAACTCTACAAGGAAGGCATTACCGCCGGCTGCGGTGGCGGAAACTACTGTCCAAGTGCCAGTACGGCGCAGAACCAGATGTCTGTGTTTCAGGTGAAGACATACGGCGTGGTTGGTGCTGCTGCCGTTTGGTACCTGGACGACGCAGTACCAAGCGCGGTCACGGTAGGGGATTACTCGGGGAACGGAGATACTGGAGCCCTGACTGGTACCGTAGTGGTTACGGGCAGAGCCGGCTACGGGCGCCAATTCTCCTCCGCTGCTCACGACGCAATTCAGGTAAATGCGACTCCTTCGGTTGCGATTGCGCAGGACATCACGATAGAGGCGTGGGTAAAGCCCACCAGCGTCGGTCCGATGAGTATCGTTAACAAGGCTCCGAATAGCGGCTCGAGCTCAGGCGCACCTGGCAATTTCGACCTATACCTCGGGTCGCAGGGCCACATCACGTTTGGGCACGAGGCCGTCGGCGGTGGTTCGAACACATACGTCCTTATTAGCCCTGTGCCGCCCGCCAATACCTGGACTCATATTGCCGTCGCTTGGGGAAAGGGCCACGTGACCTTCTACGTAAATGGAGCGTACGTCGTTGACGGGTCAGATTCCGGGGAGACGGCTACAACTAACAGCACTCTTGTCAGGATCGGTCAGACTGCGGACAACCTTGGTGCTAACGGCATAATCGACGAGGTCAAGATGTGGCCGTATGCACGCACAGCTCGTCAGATTGCCTCTTCGTATATTCCACAGACAACTTGCTGGGGCGCGAATCCAAATGACACTCAACCAGATGACGCCGCCCTCCAAGCCTGTCTCGATAAGGGAGGCGAGGTTCGACTCATCCGGGGTACGCCTGGCTATCAGCTTTCGACGGGCCTCACGATTAGCAAGAATGGTACCGTTATCACGGGGGTCGATCCCTCTGCCCTTGCTCTGCTCCAGGCAACAGGCACTCTTGCTCACACGATGTTGTACGCCACGTCGCGCCAAAACGTAATCGTCGGCTTCTTGGAATTGGATGGCAATCGACCGGCCCGCCAGGCGTTGGTGACTGGTCTGTGCCAAGGCTACCGCATCGCCGCGGTCAACCTAGCGATTCAGGACTCCACGGGGTTCTCGGAATCCGACAACAAATCGACCCATGCCGTCTGCGGGTCATCGATCCTCGCTAACGGTACGACTTTCTCGGTGTCCCGCAATCTGATAATTGACAATGGGCACGGGCGTGAAGACGTCGATGCCCAGGGGCCGTGGGCGGATGGGATCACGCTAGAGCTGTGTGCGGACGGTATTGTACAGGGCAACACTGTTACGGATGCCACGGACGTGGGAATAGTTATATTGAAGGGAAGCCCAACAACGCCGTGCCAAGTTCTGAACAATACGATTCAGAGCGTGACTAGACACTTGTTTGCTGGCATCGCGTTTGATGGATCCGTTCCGGGGGGGCCGACGACACTCAGCACCGTGAGCGGGAATGTGATTACCTCGGTTCTGAACAAGATGTCATTCGGCATTTCCGTCGGAATTCATGCCTGGTCCACGTTATCCACTACAGTCGGCGGCACCGTCACGGGCAATACTGTCTCGGGCGCCTTTGTAAACTTGGAGGTTGACGGTGTGTCTGGTGCGACTGTCACGGGAAATACCCTTTCTGGTGCGCAAGGGACACCCCTCTGCGGAGCGTCTCCCGCCCAGAACTTCACCTCATATGCCCCGCATGTCGCCAGCTCGACCATCCAGGCAGGGTCGGTGTCGCGGAGCTACGACGGGTGCATTCCATAGAAGGGAAGCGGTCTGAGTCGATGCTCCAAGTGGTAAGCGTGACACCAGGCATGGTAGCAGCGCCGACGCCGGAACCGCTTGAGACGTGGCAGTGATCTGCCCCGATATGTGGTCCGGCCAATATGACACTTCGCCGGCCTTCTGGATTGAGGAGTGATGGAGGCGCCCCGCCGAAATTCCCGTTACGGATGGCCGCTATAGGCAACCCTCAGTTGAACCGATGTCTGTTAGTTAACTCCGTACTGGAGGTATTCTTCCTCCGAGACGATCCGGCCGGTCCCGCAATGTCCACAGTATAGGTAGACTGGCGGAGTCCCTGTGAAGGGTGAATACCCACCGCAGCGGAGGCACTGCCACGACCAGTTCTTCTGGCGTGTAGCTGGAGCCAACGACTCGGGACGCGACGCTGTGAGAACGCGATCGTGCTCTCGGCGAGCAAAAAACACGAGCCGGTGCAGCTCTAAGGTTCCGGTAGCGTTTGGTGCCAAGCGCAGCGAGCGAATCCCACCGGCCGCAAATACGCCGAAGAACTCAAGATCCGGATAGAACCGAACTCCCCGATAAGAACGCATCTCACCGCTCGCAAGCGCAACCTCAAACGTGCTTTCAAACAGTCCCTGCTGATAATCGAAGCCTAATGCGCATATTCCAGGTTCGCAGGCAAACACGGCCTCCACGCCAACTCCAACAGTAAAGCGGCCAGTGGGCTGAAGTGGCTTCGCTGATCGGCGAAGCGTCACCGAGACGGCGGACGGGTAAGACCACATGGGCACAGTCGTTCCGTCAGCGGCATGTTCATAGAGACGTAGCTCTGCGCAGCGTCTGCGTAGCGCTTCAAGCGAAAGCGGGGCCTCTAAATAGTCTCCTCCCGCACTCATGTATAGCCTGATGTTGCACCGACTCCCATAAATCGCCCTGAAAATGCCGCGGCTGACGCCGTTCTGGTTAGTGCGTTAAGCAACTGTCGATGAGGAAATCGGTATGCCTCTTGGCTATGAATTGGTACGGAACGGTGATCGTGGTGGGTGCGGTGGCGTCTGGTTGTTCAGCGTGAGCAGGTGCCGGGAGGACGGCGAAGAGCGTGAGAAGCGGCAGGAGACGTCTCATGTCAACCACCTCCGGTAGTGGAACAGCATATCTCGTCCTCGTCCGATCATGGTGCGGCAGACTGTCCGCCGGATATTGTTCGGTAACGCCCTATAAACTCAGGCGTTAGAAGCGGTCGCTATCCAGGAATGCGGGTTCTTCGGTGGAACAGATCGTTGGGATCCTCGACCTGTTCTGGCCTCCCGGTCTCGCTGACCAATGGTCAGTGCACCGTCCGTCTGGTGTCGACGGCCCTGGCCGGAAACACGAAGGCGGCAAAGAACACGGTGACCGTCGGCGGTGAGAGGTTGTCGTTTGATGTGGGCTACCTTCTCGGGACAGCGGTTCCTCTGACGTCTCCCCCAAAAAGCTGAGCCAGGGAGAGGTTGAGGAAATAGGCTTAGCGCGATCTTCTGGAGAGGAGGATCGCTGTGAAGAAGAGTCGGTTCACGGAGCAGCAGATTGCCTATGCGCTGCGGCAGGCGGAGGGCGGGGGACGGCTGGCAGAGACCTGCCGGAGGCTCGGAGTGTCCGAGCAGACGTTCTACGCCTGGCGTACGTAGTACGCCGGGATGGGAATTTTGGAGCTGCGTCGGATCCGGCAGCTCGAGGAAGAGAACCGGCGTCCTAGCAGGTCGTGGCGAACCTGACTTTGGATGGGCAGATGCTGCAGGAGATTTCTTTCCCGAAAGCTATGAAGCCCGCCGCCAAGCGGGGCTGGGTGGAGCTGTTGCAAGAGCGCCACCCCCGGGTCAGCGCGGCGGGCGTGCGAAGTGGTGCAGCTGAACCGATCGACGATGCGGTACGCGGGGCATGGGAGAGACAACACGGCTCTTTTGATGAGGCTGCGGGAGCTCGCGGGGGCGAGGCCGCGGTTCGGCCCCATGCGACTGCATCTGCTGCTGAGGCGTGAGGGCTGGAAGGCGAACAAGAAGCGGACTATCGGTTGCATCGAGAAGAGGGGCTTTCCGTGCGGACGAAGAAGCGCAAGAAGAGGGCGAGTCACCTGCGGATGGTGCCGGCCCTGTCGGCGGCGCCCAACGAGCGGTGGTCGATGGACTTTGTGGCGGGCAGCCTGGGCAGCGGCAAGAGGTTCCGGGCGCTGACCGACGTGGACGTATTCATAAGGGAGTGCCTCGCTACCCGAGGTGATCACGGTGGATAACGGGTCGGAGTTCTACTCGAAGGAGATGGACGCATGGGCTTGTGACTGATCTACGATTCTCCCCATTCGCGTATACGGAATAGCGCGTGGACTTCGTTCGCTGCGGCACCGAAGTCCCGCGCCAACGCGAGCCCGCGGGTACGCAAGAGCGTCGTGGTTTGCGGAGTCGGGGTGTATTCGACCCGGGTGCGGCGATGCGCGCGCCAAGCGAAATTCGCGGGGCACGCGGTTGCGACGCCCGCCATTTGCAGCGCGCGCCGCGGCTGACCCCGATCGATCCCTCGCAGGACCTGGACAGCCTCGAGGTGCAATGCCCACGCAAACCACATCAGATCACCGTCGAGCGTGTGTCGACCGGCGGTGGCCTTGCGAGGGTCGTCATCCGGAATGCGCCGATCCCGATCGTGGGCCGGCGGCAGCACATCGATAGCAAAGCGGTGAATGGCCTCGAGATAGTCGGCCTGAACGTCGGGCCTGGCGGCGTCTCCGAAGTGCCGGGCGAATACCTGCGCAACCAGATCGTCGACCTCGAGGACAGCTTTTGCAACTGTCGGCTTGCGCACTTCCTCCTCAAAGCGTAGTGCCTCGTCTTCATAGAGCGCCAGACGCTTCCAGGTCAGGAACGCGGGTGGCATGCGCTCGCGCGGCAGAAAGCAAGTCAGCAAACCGGCTTCGCTGCCGCCGTCGCCGAAGTAGTAGCGCCCTCGTGTTTCGGGGTGGTAGATATCCCAATACTCGGTCCATGCGTCGAGTTCATGGAAGTAGGAGACGTAGCGGGCCTCGTCGGAGCCCGGCCCGCTCCCGTCACGCGCGTTCACAGGCACCACCTCCGAGGGATCAGCCGCCCAAGACGAGCAGGTCGCCCTCTTTGAGATGAGCGCCGAGTTCTTGCTTGAGCGAGTCGAGAACTACGCTCACCGCCCGTTCGGCGACCCCTGCTGTCTTGACTTGTGAGAACTCCCGCAAACCCTGGAGCATATGTGTGACGTCGCTCAACTGCTCGGGGTTCCAGCCAGGGATTCGATGGATCTTATGGTCTGATCCAATGTACCAGCTACCGGCGTCGCTTCCAACACGCCCAATGAAAATGATCCGATTCATGATTTGGTCTCCCTCTGGCGCCCGAATGATCTTGACTGGGCGACTCGACGACGGGCGTAAATCGATCGGGCCCCTATGAACGGTGGTTGTCAATGCCATTGGTAGGCTGCTACCATTTCACCCCCTTCGGATGCCGCTTCGGGCCGGATTCCGATCGCCAGGCACACCTTTGCTGGCCGACATGAATCTATGGCGGGCGCCTCTTGGCGGCCCGCGGACCTTTACCGTCGAGGTGGTGTTCCAGGACCAGCTGGACGAAAGCTATTGCGGACGAGATAGCCGCCTGAGCACGCTGATCAGCCCGAAGGTCGTCAGAAGCCTGCTCGAGCTCGCTCATAGCTCGCCCAAGTCTTTCGCGCGTGATCCTTCGGTCATCATGGCCTTTCAGAGGCAGCAATCTCCCTTCAAGATGAAGTGGCATTCGAGCGGCCAGATTGGGACAGCTTGCGGAAAAGTATTTCCGAGGCCTGCCGAGAGCGGGAGAAGGGGAGGCCCTCATGTTCCGTGCCTCGGAAATACATTCCTGCGCAGAGGATGACCCATGAAAAGGGGCACCGCCGCTGTGCCTTCTCATTCTCCCGGGATTTCCGGCCGGCGGAGTCCTTGCGGCCCGATGGGCAAGGAGAACTCATCTCAACGTGCCCGATGCTTGGGGGCGGCTTGGAGACCTGTCCTCATCTGAAGCGCTTGAGAGCACTTACCGTTCGGAGATAGATGGCCTTTGCCAGCGGGTCCTAGGTATCCACTGGATATCGAGGCATAGGATGAGCAGAGCCTTCAGGCGGAGGTGGGCAGAGAGATGGACGCGACTGATAAGGCCGACGCCGCGCCGGCGGGTCCCAGCCCAGACAAGCGGGTCGACGCGCTGATTGCGATCTTCCAGGGGTGTTACGTGCGGCGTAGCGAGCTCGACGCCACTCAATGGAAGCTCAACCTGGAGCTCTGGACGGCGGTCGGGGCGGCTGCCTGGGCGCTGCACGGCCAGCACCTTCAGGGCTGGTCCCTAGCTTTCCTGTTGGTTCCTGCGATTCATGCGTACATGTTTTCGAAGTTCGACCAGGCTGCCTGGTGTGCGTCCAAGCGAGGAGCGGCGTACGTGGATGCTCTCGAGAAGCTCATCGGAAGCGACGTGGGCGAGCGGTTGGGATCGGCGCCGGCAAATTACAGTAAATGGCGCGTCGTCCAGGTCGGCCCCACGGTTGTTTTGGCACTGGCGGCGATCACGCTGACGTGGCGGTGACCCCAACTGGCAGGTATTTGGTGCATGGTGTTCGTAGCACCCGATCGGGTCGGAGTGACGGGGCGATCAGATCCGACTCCGACGGCGAGCTCGGCCAAGTCCTCGTCGGTAAGCGTGATGGAACATGCCCCAATGTCCTGGATCGCCTGGGGCAGCCGGGCGCCGAGCGTACGGTGACACGCCCTCACGGCTGTGACGCACTACGGGTGAAACCTTGCACGACGCTCCCTTGCCCCCTCTATCCTTTCCTGGGTCGGTTTCGACTCTTTCGCCGGACGCGACGGGCCGAATCCGACATCTCGCGAGATTCTTTTTCCCACAGAGTGTCCCAGTTTCCACCCTTCATGAACACTTTACCCCTCGAGATGGTGGCGCAGGTTCCAGCTGCGCCTGGGAGCCGGAGAGGAGAAGTGCCTTCATGGAATACACAACTGCTGTCGGCCGTCATTCTCGACTTTCTCTAGGGGTGGGCATTGCCCTGGTCGTGATCGCTCTTCTGTCCGGCAACTCGGTCCTTGCTCAGAGCGGACCCCAGCACGACGCGGACGAGGCCCCCGGCTACGTAAACAACATCTTCCACCACACGGACGTCGATTCGGTGAACCTCTACAACGGCGAGCTGACGATCCCGATACCGATCGGTCCGAGCTATCCAGTCGGCCCCAAACTGAAATTTCAGGCGATGCTGACGTACGCATCTCGCGTCTGGGAGTACGGATACCCGGACGATCCTCAGGACAGCGTTTACACGCCTCTGGTCGGGGACCCCGCGATTGGGATCGGCTGGACCTTCACGCTCGGCGCGATCAAGCCATGCTACACGCACGGTACGCGCTTCTGCTACGTGGCGCCGGACGGTTCCGAGCGGATTATGGAAGGGGTATCTTCGACGTTCAAGCCGAATGACGGCTCCCAGTTCTTCCTGCATGCGATCGACGACAAGACGGACGGCTCCCACGGCTTCGAGATGTGGGACGGGGACGGTAACACCTACACCTTCGGCGTAAATCCAAACAATTCGACCGACTACAGCTACGCCCACGTCACGGGATACGACTACACGACCGTCGGGAGCAAGACCAATTACATAAGCGACTTTGACCGGGGTCGCGACGGCTGGTACCTGACCTCGATCGAGGATCCCTTCGGCAACCGCCTCTGGGTCGAGTATCAGACCGCGACCGATCGGCCCTGCTGGACGGAAGACGCCGGCCCCAAAATGCGCTGTCCGACCGGTCTGAAGTCCTGGGTCCCTTGGAAGATCCATCTTCCGAGCCTGACCACCAATCCGATCCAGGTCAATCTCAACACCGATGGCTCGGGCACGATCAAGGAGGTTGTGTTCCGGGCCGCCGGTGACACACCGGCAACCTGGGGCATCAGCCACGGAACGGCCGATCTCTCCCGCGGTTGGCCGAACTTCCCGCTGCAGCACGCCACTCTCGTTACCATCACGGGAATCAGCCTACCCACCACTCCGGCATCGGGCTACACGTTCTCGTACCCCGCCAGCGCGTCGAGCACCCTCCTGATGTCGGAAATGATCCTTCCCACCGGCGGTACCGTCGACTACTCCTGGGGCCGTTGGTCCTTCTACAAGTCCAGAGCGGGATCGAAGCCCGGTACGTGCCAGGGGAAGATTGCTCCGCCCGTGGGCTTCGACTATGTCCGCTCCTCGGGCCGCGGGTTTTCGCCATCTCAGCCAGAGGAGGATCTGCAACCCCAGATTAGTGGCAACGACTGCACGAGTGCCAACCAGGGCACATGGCTCGACCAGTTCACGAACCTGAGGGCTCGCAAGGTGACCGACAACGTCACCGGTGCTGTCTACGAGACCGACTACGTCCAGTACGCCTTCGCCTACGGCGAGCAGGGCGACCACAGCCATGACACATACGGCCCGCAGACGCTCACGATTGTTTTTCCTCCGGCCGCGAATGGCAGTTCGCCCACGGCCATCGCGACGCTTTTCCAGACGGCGAGACTGGGAACCGACGGCGGAAGCGCCGGCGATGCGGGTGGCGCGGATCTTCGTGTAGCGACGTTCGATCACGACCTGCCGACGTTCTCGGATAGCGGTTTCTCGACGCCCCTCTGCAGCAGCGCCGCAGACACGCTGTGTGTGACTCACGCGGCTCGTGTGGTGAGTCGCTCGTTCGAATGGGACAACAACACGATCGAATGCTGCAATCGGAGGCTCCAGAGCGAAACCACCTGCTACGGCTCGGCAACAGCCTCCGGTACCTGCAGTGTGAGCGAGACGAAGGCTGTCAACTATCTACTTACGAGCACCTGCGGAACGAACCACAACACAGCGTGCACCTGGGAATTTACGAACGGCCGCCACTACAACGAGGAAGATGTCACGGTGAACCCCGGAGGAGCGACCCGGTCGACCGTCACGCGCTGGACTCCCCAGGGCTGGACCAGTGTTCCCGCGACCGTCGCGCTTCCGAACCTCTACGACCGCCGCACCGTCACGCTCGGCTCTTCAAGCTTCGACCAGTACTTCTACTTCGATGCCTCGACTGGGTTCATGCAGGGGGCCATCACCTGGGACAGCAGCGGCGGGCAGGTCCTCGAGCGGTGCCTCACCGCCGACGGAAGTGGGAACATCTCGCAGGAGTTGACCTCTATTCAGAGCTCCGGTCCGCCGCTGTCGAACGGCGAGCCCTGGGCTACAAGTCCGTGCGCTTCCCTGAGCGCGAGCTCCGAAGGGGACGGGATCACCTTCGCCAAACAGTTCACGTATCAGAACGGACAGCTCACCAATGGAAAATGGATGAACGCTGGAAGCGCACTCGCCTGGCCCTTCCTCGACAAGACGCGAGACCCGACAACTGGGTGGATCACGACATCCACGGACACCGCCGGGATCGGCACGAGCTATTCCTACGATTCCGTGGGCCGGCTAACCCAAATTGCGCCAACCGGCGAGACGGCTACCTTTGTCTGCTATCCGGGCACTCGGGAGACCGCCGCCTATCGCGCGACCTCGCAGCTTGCTTCGTGCCCAACCATTGGCAACGAGCTAACCATGCTCACGTGGCAACACCTCGACTACGATGGCCTCGGGCGCCTCGTGAGGGAGGAGCGCCAGGTCACGGGCGTCGGCTCCACTAACCTCGCGAAGCGCTACACGAAATATGATGGCCAGAGCCACGACTACTTCTCGTCCGAATGGCTCACGTGCACGTCGACGCCCTGCCAGACGGGCGACGAGTCGATCACAGCTGCCGTCGGCACCGCGTGCACGCTCAACTCCGGTACCTACACCGCAAATAGACCCTCGGCAGCGAAGGGAACCTACCAGCTCTGCTATGATCCCCTTGGTCGGGCAGGCCAGATTGTCGGCTCGAGCAACTCGAGCCTTCTCACCATCGACCGGTCAGGTGGTGTCCCGACCCAGCAGTATCGAGATACGACGGAAGCGGCGACTATCTGGTGCGTGAACGGGACCCTTAACACTGCATCTCCCTGGTGCTCGGGCAGTGGCGCCAACTCGACGACGACGACTACGCTAGATCTCTTCGGCCGAATTACGAGCGTCACTGAACCGACAATCGACGTCACGAACTACACCTATGACGTCAATGACCGGCTTCTATCGGTCAGTCAGGGAAGCCAGGGCCGCAGCTTCACCTACAACAAGCTCGGCCTTCTGACCAACGAGACGTCGCCCGAGCGGGGATCTGTTGACTTCACTTCCATAGGAAGCCTGGGCAACGTTCTTCAGGAGAAGAACCCCGCCAGTCTCTATATCAACCGCAAGTTCGACGCGGCGGGGCGCGTGACCAAGATCGACGACGGCACGAACACGTACGTCGTCAACTGCTACGACGGAAACGCTCTTTGCGGAGACACGGCCCTCTTGAACTATGCGGGATCGTCCGGCTCGAAGCCGGCAGGTAAGCTCTCCCGCCGCTACGGGTACAATTGGATACCTACCGCGGGACCGATCGTGGACGACCAATTCGACTACAACGACCCCGGGAGCGGCACGAGAACCGGAAAGCTCTCGACCCAGACAACCGCGGTCGGCAACGGGGACCTTAGCGCCACGGCAACCCAGTCTTGGCCAACTTACAACAACCTGGGCCTCATCGCCCAGTACAATCACCCCAGAACCAGCGGGACTTTCCCTGTCTCCTACACCTATACGATGGGTCTCCCGACGACAGTATCGACAACCTCTCCCAGCCAGACGATCGCAACCACCGTCAAGTACAATCCTGCAGGAGGTGTCCAGAACTGGACCGCCGGCAACACCGGGATCATCACCACGATCACGCCTGATACGACCGGGCTGCCGCGGCCCTCGAAGATTGAGGCGAAGCAGACCGCAACCCTCAAATTCGGAACCGGGACATATTCGTACGATGCAGCAGGCAACGTCCTCGGCGTCGCGAGCGGAAGCGACGGGTGCTCGGCTACGTTCGGCTATGACTTTCTCTCGAGGATTACGTCTGCCTCCCTCTGCGGGGAGACGGCCTCGTCGTTCAGGTACGACCGGTGGGCCAACCTCCTGACGAATAGAACGATCAGCTACACCATGGACTCTACGCACAACGAGATCACGAGCTGCACGCCCACCTGCGGCACGCCCGTTTACGACGTGCGAGGCAATCTCACATACTTCAATGGCGACACGATGACGTTCGACTCTCTCGACCGTCAGACCAGGAATCAGAACGCCTCGAGTGACTGGGTCTACCTATACAACGGTGCCGGGGAGCGAGTCGTCAAATTTGGCGGTTCGGCCTATGTGCTTCGGCGCGAGATGGCGCGGTACATCGCCGAGGCGAACCTGCCTGTCAAATCCGGATGGTCTCCGTTGCCGCCCGCCTGTCCGTCGGCCTTTCCGGGGGATGTCCCGTGCAGCCCCGCCGATCCCGATGTCAAGTACATCAATCAGCTCGCGGCAAAGGGCGTTGCCGCGGGCTGTGGTGGCACGAACTTCTGCCCGAACAGTACGCTCACTCGAGCACAGATGGCGGTCTTCGTGGTGAAGGCTTACAAGCCCGCTGGTTTTACGCCACCGGCTTGCCAGGGCGTCTTCGCCGACGTTACCTGCTCGGGTCCCTACGCGAGCTTTGCGCCCTGGATCGAACAGTTGGCTGCCGACCAGGTCACGGCCGGCTGTGGAGGAGGAAACTTCTGCCCGGGCGACAACGTCAGGGAGTGGCAGATCCTGGTCTGGCTCGCCAAGGTCCCTGGGACAGGAACGGGGGTCTCCTGGGCCGCCTACCACCCCGTCCCGCGCGGTGCCACGAACGGGGCTACGTATTACACTTTCCGAGACGAGCACAGCCACGTGGCAACCGAGCTCCAGGGCGGCAATGCCCTCGATTCGACGAGCGCGAACCTCTCGGTCATCCGCGACAACATGTTCCTTGGCAACCTCCTCATCGGCTTCTACGACCAGTCCCTTTCTCCGGCCGACTGGTGGTTCTCGGTATCCGACCACCTCGGCAGCGTGAGGTACTCGTTCAACAAGGCCCTTACCAAGACCGACAGCCACAAGTACTGGCCCTACGGCGAGGACACCAACGTCACGCCGCCCACCCAGAAGCTCTCCTTCGCGCTCATGGAGAGGAATGACGGGGCAACCAGGTTCTATGATCATGCGAGGCACCATGACTACAAGTTGGGCCGCTTTTTGGGTACGGACAAAGTAAGAGGATGGCAGCACAATCCTCAGAGTTGGAATCGGTATGCCTACGTACTCGGTAACCCAATGCGGCTTACTGATCCTGCCGGGCTCACGTCCTGCTCCAGTCAGGGTGGAAGCAGCGACTGGGAACACCAAAACACGGCGCCTCTCTGTCACGACTTTACTGGCGGCACCGCAGAACAGCGAGCCGAGGCGTACAAGCAGCAAGAAGCGCTGAGGCAGAGCCTAACACCGGCGACCCGAGCCTTTTTTCAAGAGAATTTCGGAATCGACATCGCTCTGGAGCTTACGCCGTTCCACGGCGCAACCTTCGACCTCGTCCACGGACTACCAGACCTCGTTGGATATTACAAAAGTCGTGTTGCCCTTCTGAACCTTGACCAACCTCTTTTTGCGGGCGACAGCACCTTATTCAAGGCCGCTCTTATCCACGAGTCCGCTCACTGGGCGCGCGAAAGTCGGTCGTTGTGGCAAAGCCTCACTCATCTTTTCAGCGTAGACGTTGACGCAGATGCGAGAGCCAAGATCGAGATGAGATTCCAACTCACGGCGCCGGCGGCACAGTTCATCGCGAGGCAACATTCCCTAACACAGATGGAAGGATACGCTGCTGAAGTCTATCAGTTCGGCGACATTCCAACACTCATGTTGAGCAAGTGAGGGAGTAGCCGTGGCTAAGATCGTGGAATTCCCTCACCTCGGGCGACCGGTAGTCCTAGGACGCTTTGCCATTTTCCTCCTTGCGCTGACGAGCTTCGCATGCTCCGATGGCACTCTACAAGTTCGGTCCGGGAATCGGATGGAAGTAAGCAATCTGCGAGCGTCGACGGCCACTTATACTGTCGTCGCGCA
>Ga0326726_10001726_pt1 | contig 20297 bp, 18 predicted proteins | sample MHFenrmetagenome_2_FD_207603 | JGI IMG/M metagenome (GOLD analysis project Ga0326726, IMG submission 207603) | Lab enriched peat soil microbial communities from Michigan Hollow, Ithaca, NY, United States - MHF15MN | ecosystem: Environmental > Terrestrial > Soil > Wetlands > Peat | place: USA... | reverse complement strand
TATTATTCGAATCCTCCCAATAATTTTACGGGAACCGTTGATTATTAACATTCCTGTACAATTTTTGCGCCAAAAAATATGATACGTGGGTCAATTCCCGGTGAAGCCATAACCGCCATATATGCAGCGATCAAGACGGTGATGCCAGATAATCTTTTTCATATTCCTTTGACGAGAACTATAATATCAGCGGCGTAATAATTGAATGAGACAATTTGAAATGAAAAACAAAAGAAGTGATGGATATTGAACCAGTGCTCTGATGATGTTTTTGAAAACGTGATGGAACTTGCCAAACGCCGTGGATTTATCTGGCCTACATCCGAATGTTACGGAGCGGTAGCGGGATTCATCGACTATGGTCCGCTGGGCGCCATGATGAAACGGCGTGTGGAAAACATCTGGCGGGATTTTTACATCGTCCAGGAAGGATACTATGAGATTGAATGCCCGACGATTGCTCAGGAAGCTGTTTTTATTGCCTCCGGGCATGTCAAGGGTTTTTCTGATAAGATGTGCCAGTGCCCGCATTGCAGGGAATACCTGCGTGCTGACCATGTTGCTGAGGGGGGAAATATTCGCAATGCCTCGATCATGAACAATAAGGATCTTTCTGCTGCTATCACTTCCTGCACATGCCCTGCATGCGAGGAAATTCTTGGCAACGTTGAAGTGTTCAATTTCAACCTTATGTTTTCGACCACCATTGGCCCTGGTTCACAGCGGACCGGCTACCTGCGACCCGAAACAGCACAGGGAATGTTTGTCGATTTTTCGCGCCTTCTGCGGTTTTACCGCGACAAACTTCCCTTTGGGGCGGTACAGATCGGAAAGTCCTACCGGAATGAGATATCACCCCGGCAGGGAATGATCCGGCTCCGTGAGTTCACGCAAGCAGAAGCGGAAATTTTTGTTCACCCGGCTGAGAAGAACCATCATCCCTCGTTCAGGCGTTACGGGGAGTATCGGATGCCGTTACTTACCTACGTCCAGCAGCAGAAATGTGAGGACCCGGTGGAAATGTCGATGCGGGAAGCCGTCGACAAAGGTATAATCGCCAATGAGTACGTCGCCTATTACGTTGCCCTTACCCATGAACTTCTGGTCACTATCGGGATCAGACCAGAACGACTCCGGTTCCGTCAGCATCTCCCGGATGAACGGGCGCATTATGCAACCGATTGCTGGGATGCGGAAGTTTTCTCTCCGCGTTTTGGCTGGGTAGAAACCGTTGGGATAGCCGACAGGACCGACTATGATCTGCACGCTCATGCTGCACAGAGCGGTACTCCCATGACCGTCTTCATCCAATACGATGTGCCAAAGACGACGAATCGCCGCCGAATCATCCCGAATATGAGTGTGCTGGGCAAACAATACCGCACGAAAGCAAAAGCGATCTTTGCGGCACTGGAAGCAGCGACACCAACGTTGGATGGCGCCGATATCGAGATCGGGGATGAAAAAATTCATATCGCCGCCGATTTATTCGAGGTCCGCGATGAAGTGATCGATGTACGCGGGGAAGATATTACCCCTCACGTTATCGAACCTTCGTATGGGATCGATCGAATGTGCTACGCTGTCCTGGAACAGGCATATGACGAGGATACCGCCGATGGAGAAAAACGCACGGTATTGCGGCTTTCACCCAATGTTGCACCCGTTCAGGTCGCCGTTTTCCCGCTTATGTCCCGTGATGGTCTTGATATCCTTGCCGAAGACATTACCCTGACTTTCCATAAAAAAGGTATACTTGCTGAATATGATGACAGCGGCGCGATCGGTCGGCGATATCGACGGCAAGATGAGATCGGCACACCATTTGCCGTCACGGTCGATTACGATACGAAGGATAACAATTCCGTCACTCTCCGCGACCGGGATACCATGTCACAGGTACGCATTCCGATCGCCGGGTTAACTGAGACAGTCGAAGATCTTATTGAGGGACGGATCATGTTCGCATCCCTTCTGCCATAACAAAACTATGAAGTTTATCAGCCACACCCTCATTAAACCTGACTCCATCGAATCACGCGAGTACCAGCTCTCGATAGCGATGCAGGCTCTGGATTCAAATACAATGGTGATCCTTCCGACGGGTCTTGGGAAAACTGCCGTTGCGCTTCTCGTCGCTGCATCCCGTCTTTATAACGAAGGTGGCAGAGTGCTGATGCTTGCACCAACAAAGCCTCTTGTTGAACAGCATCTTCGTTTTTTTGAACGGTACCTCCTCGCAAAGAGCCCTTCAGGATCAGAGCTGTCCCCTTTTGTTATGTTCACCGGTGAAGCTCCACCACCTGAGCGCACTGAAGATTGGAACAATGCAACGGTAATTCTTGCAACACCTCAGGTAATTAAAAACGACCTGATTGCCGGACGCTATTCACTGAAAGACGTAACCCTCCTCATTGTTGACGAATGCCATCGTGCAACGGGAAATTATGCCTATGTATTTCTTGCACAGCGCTATCTTGCAACGGCAGACAAGCCATTGCTTCTTGCGATGACTGCCTCCCCGGGCGGCATCCAGGAGAAGGTGCAAGAAGTCTGCATGAACCTGGGGATCTCCCGAATCGAAAACCGGACGGAAAATGATCCTGATGTCCGTCCCTATGTTTTCGAACGGGATATTGAGTTCCTCAGTATCGATCTTCCTTCCGAGCTAAAAAGAGCTATCACGATCATTAACACTCTCATTGATGAACGTCTCGCACTTCTTACTTCGCTCAATTTCACCGTGCCAAAACGAGAAAAATTAACGATGAAAAACCTCAATGAAATTAATGCCCAGATCCAGCAGCGTATCGCAAATCGTGACCCTGTTGCGTATTCCGCTGCCTCTATATATGCAGCATGCATGAAGCTCAGGCACGCGGTTACCCTTGCAGAATCCCAGGGAAGCGAAGTTCTGAAAGGTTATCTTGCAAAACTGGTTGCGGAGGGAACAGGTACCGGGGGTAGCAAAGCCAGTCAGAGCCTGGTGAAGGATCCTTCCTTCCGCGAACTATTCGAACAATCCCTTGAGTGGATAGAGGAACTCCACCCAAAACCAGCGATAACCCTTAACCTGGTCCGCGAACAATTGGATAATCACCCGGACAGCCGGATCATTATTTTTGCCACGTACCGGGATACAGTCCAACTTCTGGTGGGTTATCTCATGAAAAACGGAATCGCGTGTGAACGGTTTGTGGGTCAGGCATCGAAAGATGCAGAAAAGGGACTCTCACAGAAGAAGCAGATTGCAGCTCTCACTCGATTCCGTGAAGGTGAGTTCAAAGTACTCATCGCAACATCTGTCGGGGAGGAAGGTCTTGATGTTCCTTCAACCGACCTGGTGATCTTTTATGAAGCGGTACCCTCTGAGATCCGCTCTATCCAGCGTAAAGGAAGAACCGGAAGGTCCGGGGCGGGCAGGGTTGTTGTTCTCGTAACGAAAGGAACATCTGATGAAGTATTTCGTCATGTCAGCCAGGCCAAAGAGACGATGATGCATAAAAGCATGAAGGCAATGGGAAGTATACAGTCCCCTTTACAAAAACCGGCCATGGCTGAACAGGCGAGTATCGAAGAGTTCACGGTGCAGGGGCCGGGAATTACTATTGATGACCGGGAGACTTCGTCAAAAGTGGTTGAAGTTCTCTCCGAAATGGGTGCCACCATTCGCCTCGAAAGGCTTGTACATGGTGATTATGCAATCGGGGACCGGATTCTTATCGAGCGTAAAACTGCCCGTGATTTTGTTGATACGCTAATTAACCGGGATCTGCTTGGACAGATCAAGGAAATGGCAGAGGCAGCGCCGCGCCCGGTGATCGTCATCGAAGGTGGCGATCTTTATTCACAACGGGACATCCATCCGAATGCCATAAGGGGAGTGCTCGCTGCACTTACCCTGGATTTAGGAGTCTCGCTGCTCTTTACAAAGGATGAACAGGATACTGCACAGATGCTCTTTGTCCTGGCAAAACGTGAAGAAAGTGCACGGGGTGAGCGCAAGATTCACCCGCATAAATCCCATCGTTCTCTTCGTGAAGAGCAGGAATACATCATCTCTGCATTTCCTGAAATCGGGTTGAAGAATGCACGGCTGCTTCTCTCTCATTTTGGATCGGTGCAGGCAATCGCAAACGCCACATTAACAGAGTTACTCGCGATAAAAGGAATAGGAGAGAAAACCGGACAAAAGATCTTTGATCTTTCCCGTCGTCCTTATATCTGACACAGGATATGGAGTGATTCAACTCCAGCCTTCACTGCATTCATCAGTGTTAGAATGTGATTTGGATCCTTTTCGTTCCGGACACGTTCACAGAGCGAAAGGATCGTGTTCGTAAGATCATCCGCGAGCATCAGACATTCTTCAGAAGGCTCTCCCGATGAACATGTGCATTCCTGCCCGGTAGGGGTGGCGGAATCTTTCTCTGCACCAAAGGTATTCTTCTTCAGGGCGGGTGGTTGGTTCTCTTCGCAGACGACACAAACCGTTTTGCCCTTGACTTCAAAAAGTGGGCACCCGCAGGATTTACAGGACTTTTCAAGCATTTTTCCTCCTTTAAGGAGGTACTCTGCCATAATTTCGTCTTCCTTCCGTGGCGGCATGAAATCACCGTTGACACTATATTTAACCTATATATGTCGGTTCTACGTATTAACTACAGGTACACAGGCAGGTAATACCATGACTAACCCTGAAAAAACAATGGAAAACTGTATCCTGATGCTGCAGCGTATTCAGGAAGACAGCTCTATACCCCGGAATATCCGGCGCGTGGCTGATGAGACCCGGACGCTGCTTACCAACAATTCAAAGGCGATGGGACTGCGCGCCGCAGAAGCCATTTCAAAGATTGATGAAATCTCTAATGATCCCAACATGCCGATTCATGCCCGGACCAGGATCTGGGAGCTCGTGTCGCAGCTGGAGACAATCCCGCTGGACTGATATTCTTGTACCAGGAATTTTTACATAAATTTTTTCAAAATAACACATAAAAACGGGCTAAAACTTTTTTTTGATCCAGATCCGGCATGATTTATCAAGAACCTGTGCGTGTTTCTCTCTCTTATTCGTTAATCTGGGAAACTACGAAATTGCCGGAAATATATGCCGGTAGCTGAGGAAATCAAGCGGGTATAATCACTCTCCAGACATCGGAATCCGGATTCTGATTCCTCATTGGGAACTATTTTTTTTTTGGAAAACGATAAACATCTTTTGGAACGCACATCTCAAAACTGGCACCATGCTGGAATTCGCCGGTTTCTTTTATGGTGATATTCGTGATGGACAGGATCTCACGGGAGAGGAACAGCCCGAGACCGGTGTTTTTACCGTATCCTCTCTGGAAAATCGTTTCTTTATCATGCGGCGGAATGCCAATGCCGTCATCCTCGATCCGGATTAAGAGACATACTGGAGATTCGGTAGCCGAGATCCGGACGACAGATACTTCGCCACCGTGTTCTACCGCATTTGCAACAATATTATAAAATACCCGTTCCAACAACGGATCGGCAAAAATCTCCAGTCCCCGGGTATCAGACTGGAATCGTATTTTTTTGATATCGACGTGAGTGCAGGCCCTGAAGAAGGTGTTATCCACGTCCTGCCATGTCGGTGCAACGACTCCGAGATCCTGGTACAATTTGGTAAACTCAATATTCGCCTCGATCATTTTTACAGCACTTTTCAGCTTTGCGAGATACATTGAGTGCTGGGGTTCAGGGGGATGATCCGTGAACAGTTCAAGATATCCGCTCAACATTGTAAGTTTATTCCTGATATCATGCCGCGTGATCTCGGCCAGAAGGTTAAGTTTTTTATTGGCAAGCTGGAGGGCATTATGTGCTTTTTTAATATCCGATATATCATGAAAGATACCCATCATACAACGTCTGCCGCTCAGGTAGAGGACAGTAGTGCTGACGATAACCGGAATAAGGGTTCCCTTGTGGTCAACGATGATTTCCTCCTGGAGTCCTGTTCCTTCCTGAGCGTGTTTCTTGAAATATGCCCGGTATTTCTCCTCTTCTCCCTGAGGATGAAGATTACTTTCATGCATGGTCTGGATTTCAGGTAGTGTTTTGCCTATTAATTCCTGTGTTTTTTTATTTGCATCCAGAAGCATCTCGGTCTCTGCATCTGCAATAAAAATGGCATCATTCGCATGGTCCATTAGACCCTGATTCTTTTCGTACGCAGACTTCAGTTCATCATCGGCTTTCTTCCGGTCGGTAATATCCCGTACAAAAGCAAAGACGTATGCCCGGGGTCCGAATTCGCTGTAATTGAGAGAGATTTCCACAGGTATAAGAGATCCATCTTTTTTTCGGTTGATATCCTGAACGGTACGAATTTTTCTTTGTTTTGTCTGGAACCAGTCAGTGTCCAGATGATTCTCGATGAACTGCGGGCTGATGTCCCTGATCGTAAGTGTGGCAAATTCTTTCCGGGTATAACCGAGCATTTCACATATGGTATCATTAAAAAAGGTGATCCCGCCATCTTCGTTAATCCAGAGGATCCCCTCGGGAGCATTACTCACCGTGGAGTGCATCATGCGAAGCTCCTCTTCCGCCTTCTTCCTCCGGATTGCCTGACGTATTTTATGGCTCAGTTCACCGAACTGGGCACGGGGATCTCCTCCCTTCTGGAGGTAAAAATCTGCACCATTGTCGAAGGCTTCGATTGCAACTTCTTCCCGTCCCTTACCGGTGAAGAGAATAAACGGGATATCCTTGAATTTAGTTCTCACCTGTTTGAGGAATTCGATACCGTCCATAACCGGCATCTGATAATCACAAATAATTGCGTCTATTGTCCCGTCGTTGAGGGCTTCAATACCCTTTTGGGCAGAGGTTACGGTGACGACAGAGAATTCTCTTTCCCGCTCAAGAAAAAGTTTGCAGAGATCGAGCAAATCCGGCTCATCATCTACATAGAGAAGGGAAATCATTATTTTTTATTATGGTTTTGGAGAGGATTTAGTTTTTGTTGGATGATTTTTTCCAATCTGGGTATGACCAGAAGAAATGGAAAACGTCAATCGGGAATCCCGATTGTTATTCTAAAATAAACAGGGATATGGTTATGACAAAGACCATCCTCATCGCTCCTGTTTCTTCAGGATGCCGGTGGACCGGTCCGAAAACCATCTGTCGGAATAATAATCTCAAATCGACTGCCTTTCTTATATTCGCCGCATTCCCTGATCATTAAACCAGTAATTTCGAGAATTTTCTGCGCAAGAAAAAGCCCGAGCGCCTTGTCATTCCCGCTGCTTCGTACGAAGAGGCGGGCTTTGTCTTCCGGCGATATTCCAATTCCGTTATCAGCAATTGTCAGAATAAGACCTGTCATTGTATATTGGTAAGAGATTTCAATGCGGGTAACCTTATCGCCATGTTTATGTGAATAATTAAACAGATGAAAAAAGACTTTCTCAAATAACGGGTCGGCAAAAATCTCAATAGTGTCTTCCGGCAGGCCAAGGGTGATTACGTCCGCCTGTAGCTCGAAGAATGCCCGATGAATGACCGCTGATACCGATTGCCAAACCGGAGCCGTCGAACCAAGATTTTCATATTCCCGGGTGAACGTCGTCTGCCGCTGAATATTTTTTGCCGCGGTCTGGGCGCGATTCAGATGTTGCTGTAAATCAGGATCCTGCAATCCATAGGAAGCAAGTTCAAGAGAGCCACTCACAACCATCAGTTGATTCAGGATGTCATGTCTCGTCATGCTCGAAAACATATTGAGATTTTTTCTGGCAAGAATCCGGGCATTCTCGATCTGCTTACGGCCGGAGACGTCATATACAGAGCACTGGATAACCTGCTCGTCATTGAATGAATACTCCTCGCCGACAAATTCCACATCAATGATCCTGCCATCTTTTGTCTCCAGAGGAATATCTTTATATAAGATATATCCTGTTTTTCTCAGTTCTGCAAAGAATTGTTCAGCAACCAGCGTTTCCTTGAAAAAACCAATCTCCCCAAGATTTCGTCCGAGAAGGTATTCATGCGAATACCCGGTAAGATCAATGATAAAAGAATTTGCATCGATAATTTTCCGGGTATCGGATTGTACGATAAGGATGCCATGATCTGCTGTGTCAAACAACCTATGGAATTTTTCATCTTTTTTGTGAATTTCCGTGATGGCATGGAAGGATTCAATCGCACCGGCGAACTGCCCTTTTTGATCATACAAGGGTGAGGCGATTACCTCAAGAGTCGCGGGTCTTCCCTTCAGACGGGAAAATTGTATTGTTGCCCTGATGCTTTTATGACTCCGTTGAATTGCTGAATAATGATAGTTTTCAAGTTCTCTGTCAGATGCAAAAACCAGATCAAGGAGCCCCGGAATACGTTCCCCCGTCATCAGGAATGAATGTTCATAATTCCCCCGTCCCAGTATCTGCGCGGGACTGATTCCCGTGAATTTTTCGATCGCCGTGTTCCAGATGATCACAATTCCTTTGGCATCTATGGCAAATGTCGGTTCCGGGAGAAAATTGATAATTTCCATCATCCGATGCTCCGAATGTTGAAGTTTTTCCTGAACCTGATTTCGGGCATCCCCCAGTTCCATCGTTTCGAGCGCAAATGATGTATCTTCTGAAAGTCCGTTGAGCAACCGGATTTCGGAATCAGTAAAGAAATCTTTTTCACAGGAATAGAAGGTAATCGCACCCCGGGTAGTCTTCCCGGCGCTTATCGGGAACGCAGCTGCCGAAAGATACCCTTTTTTTATGGCAAGATCTGCCCAATCCTGCAGAGGGGTAACAGCCCGGATATCCTTACAGATATTATATTTTCTTTTCCGCATTGTCAGGACGGTTGGGCTCTGTCCATTCGTAATATCTTCCGATGACATCCTTACATTAACAAAAAAATCATCTACCGCCCCGGCGGCGACAACACCTTTAATCCGGTGGGTTTCGGGATCCTCAAACCCGATCCACGCCATCGCATACCCCCCTTCCTGGACGGCGATCCTGCATATTTCCTGCATGAGCTGCATCCGGTCATGGGAGAGCACTATGACCTCACTGACCCGGGCAAGCACCGAATAAACCCGGTTGAGACGAATGATCTTTCGTTCATTTTCCCGGAACTTAACTGCCTGTCGTACAATATGGGCAAGTTCTGCGAACTGGGATTTGGGATCGCCGTCTATCCTGAAGAAATAATCAGCTCCGGTGTTAATGGCCTCGTTAAAGTAATCATTACTGTTCCTGCCGGTAAAGATGATACTGGGTGTTTTTTGGAATTTTTCACGAACGATTTTAAGGAGCTGCATACCGTCCGTTTCCCGGATCCGGCAATCCGCAATGATTGCATCAAAGGAACTGTTTTTCAGTAACGGGAGAGCTTCATGTAAAGACAGGGCTGTATCGACCTGGATATCCTCGTCGCGTTCGAGAAAGCGCTTGCCGGAATCCAGGAGAATTTGGTCTTTGTCTATATACAGGACCGAGATCACAGTAACTCACTTCAGCTGATTTGAGAGTCAGATATATTTACGTTCTGCGATATACCACTATCGCGTCCAAAATTATTTTCGATATAATCTCTTCAGAAAATACCTGGTTTTTTGTTTTTCCGGGTTTGCAGAAAATATATCCATCCCCAAGCAAACCCAACAGTTAAAATGGATTTTCAAATGGCGTCATACGATATCGTCCACAATATGTGCTGAATATGTATCCTTTTTTTGCTCCATGGAGCAGGACATATTTATACACCGTTGAATCCAATATTTTCTCTGAGATATGGATCTTTTTTCAATTGTTCTCATTATTACCGGTCTTATATTATTTGAGACGATAACCAGCATAGACAACGCCATAATCAATGCCGAAGTGCTCTCAACGATGAGCGACCGGGCAAAACGCTGGTTTCTCTTGTGGGGACTGGTGTTTGCAGTTTTTGCAATCCGGGGTCTGCTTCCCTGGCTTATCGTCTGGTTATCCACGCCAACACTTGGTCCAGTCGGGGCTTTTACAGCAACATTCTCAAGTGATCCGGTAGTTCTTGCGGCAATTGAACAATCAGCGCCGATCCTGCTCATAGGAGGAGGGACATTCCTGCTCTTTCTTTTCCTTCACTGGCTGTTTCTGGAGGGGAAAAATTTTGGTCTCCGGGGGGAGCGCTATATTGCCACAAAAGGAGTCTGGTTTTTTGCTATTGTCTCCATTCTCCTCACCGGGATCGTGTGGTTTGCGCTCGCCAGGAACCCGTTTATGGCCTTCGGTGCGGTTGTCGGTTCTACCGCTTTTTTTATCGTCCATGGATTCCGGCAGAATGCAGAACGGGCAGAGGAAAAGATGCTTCATTCTTCTGATATGTCAGATATCAGCAAGATTTTTTATCTCGAAGTCATTGATGCCACATTCTCCATTGATGGTGTTATCGGTGCATTCGCATTTACGATGGCAGTTCCCCTGATCCTGATCGGTAATGGTATCGGGGCGTTTATTGTCCGGGAACTGACCCTGCGTAACGTTGACAATATAAAGAAATACCTGTATCTCAAGAACGGGGCGATGTATTCCATCTTCTTCCTGGGAATTATCATGATTGTGGATAGTTTTGGTATTGATATCCCATTCTGGGTCTCACCCATCCTTACGTTTGGAATTGTCGGGTTCTTCCTTATGAAATCGATACGTGAAATTTCTCCTGCCCGTGGAGCAAAAAAGAACCGGGCACAATAAATCCCCCGGACTTATTTTCTTAAGAGGGCTTTAATTTTTCGCGAAGTCGCATTACGACAATAAGTTCTGATGAGGAATCTGGATAAAATATGACTGGGTTTTACTTAAATGCAAACCTGCGCCTGATACGCCCAGCCTGATCCATACACCACAGTCCTCCTTTGAGGACCGGAACAACCACCCTCATCATACCCTCCATCTCTTGTGAAACTTCCCTGAGTTTTTCGGGAACAGGAATGTGCTGGGGGCAGATTTTTGTACATTTACCGCATGCCCTGCACAACCCTGCATGGGAAACACCAGAGAGCAATCCCCCATGACGCCCGATATAATGAAATTTTGCACTCCGGTCTTTTGGAAAAAGGTGATGGGCGTTATACAATGAAAAACAACCGGGAATATCAACACCTGCCGGGCAGGGCATGCAATAACCGCATCCCGTGCAGGTAATCTTCATCAGCTGCCGGTAGGTATCACGTACCTTCGCTATGAGCGAGAGTTCATCTGGAGTAAGTGAATTCGGGAGGACCTCGTTTGCCACCCTGATATTTTCATCGATATGCGATTCTTCATTCATTCCGGAGAGGACAACAGTAACTTCAGGATTATTCCATACCCACCGTAGTGCCCATTCGGCAGGAGATCGTCTGACCGTTGCTTCCTCCCAGATTTTTTTAACCTCTTCTGGCACCTGCCCGGCAAGATTGCCGCCAAGGATGGGTTCCATGATCATGACTGCGAGTTGTTTTCCCGCGGCATACTCAAGTCCTTCGGTCCCGGCCTGAGAATGCTCATCAAGATAATTATACTGGATCTGACAGAATTCCCAGTTATACGCATCTACGATCTCTTTGAAGGACGCAGGATCGCCATGGAAGGAGAAGCCGGCATTTTTTATTCTCCCGTTATCCTTTGCCGAGTCGAGGAATTCCCGGACACCGAGATTCTTCATCTTCTCCCAATTCGCACCCGATAAACTATGAAGCAGGTAGTAATCGATATGATCGGTGTTGAGGGTGGTGAGTTGCGAATCAAGAATATGGTCCATGTCCTCTCTTGAACGGACAGACCATGGCGGAAGTTTTGTTGCAATCCGAACTTTTTCGCGGTAACCGTCCTCAATCGCTCGGGCAAGCACGCTCTCGCTCCTGCCAAAATGATATGCGGGTGCCGTATCTACATAATTGACACCATGATCGATGGCAAATCGCAGTTGCCGGATAGCCCGTTCTTCATCGATCCCCCCGCTTTTTTTCAGGGGCAGTCGCATATAACCAAATCCGAGGATTGAGATTTCGTCGCCGGTCTTCGGAACTTTCCGGTAGAGCATGTGTATCACCAGGGTAAATTTACCATCCAAGATACAGGGTCTTTGTCTGGGAGTACCCGTCCAGCGCGTGTTGCCCGTTTTCCCGTCCCGTCCCGCTGTCGTTTACTCCCCCGAAAGGCACTTCAGGAGGAACGGTGAGATGGCGGTTCACCCAGATAATGCCTGCATTCACTTCACTGAACACCCGTCTTACGATGGAAAGGTCTTTTGTCCAGATTGACGCTCCCAACCCAAAACGGGTGTTATTCGCCTCCCGGATGGCGCAATCAAGATCCGGAACCGTCATCACCGGTAGTACCGGTCCAAAAATTTCATCGGTCATAAGGCCCGATCCCGGCATGATATTGGTGACAAGAGTCGGACGATAGAAATATCCCTTTTCATATACCGTCCCTTTCAGCGAGTGCCCGCCGGTGAGGATCATCCCTTCCTTCTTATTCCGTGTTTCTTCTATTCTCCGCGAGATTTTCTCTCGTTGCTCTGCACTGTTCATCGGACCGATATCAACTTTGGACCCGAGCCCGTTCCCAACGGTCAGGGCTTCCACACGTTCCTGCAATTTCCTCGTGAATCCGGCGGCGATCTTTTCGTGAACATAAAGCCGTTTTACTGCTGTGCAGGTCTGTCCTGCATTGTAAAATCTGCCCCGGAGTGCACCGTGAACAGCCTTATCTATGTCAGCATCATGCATGACGATCATCGGATCAGATCCCCCAAGTTCAAGTACTATATCTTTGAACGATGTCCCGGCGATCTCCCGGATCTGGCAACCGGTTTCATAATCACCGGTAAATGACAGTTTCCGGATAGCAGCGCTCTTCACCATCGCCTTCCCCACCGATTCACCACGTCCCGTAACGATGTTTAGCACTCCCGGTGGGAGGCCCCCCTCCTCGAGGATCCGTCCAAGCCGAAGATTTGTAAGAGGTGTTGATGATGCGGGTTTCAACACCATGGTATTGCCTGCAAGCAGTGCAGGGCCAATTTTCCAGCCCATAATAAGGACCGGCATATTCCAGGGTATGATCGATGCGCATACACCAAGCGGCTGGCGTATAACCATGCAGTCTCCTGCACTCCCCAGCTGGATCACTTCGCCATTCTGGCAGGCTGAAATACCGGCATAGAATTCAAGGATATTTGCAAAACCCCTTACTTCATCGGTTGATTCTTTAAGGGGTTTACCTTGTTCAAGCGTGAGAAGACGTGCGAGATCCTTGTCCTGATTTCTTACATTCTGGGAAGCATGGAATAGAATTTTCCCCCGCTCACGCATCGTCTTTCCTGCCCATGCATTGAAAGCCGTTTCTGCCGCTTCAGTCGCCAGAGTGACCTCTTCTTTCGTTCCGGCAGGCACGCGATCAATGATCTCACTGGTCGCCGGGTTTTTTACTTCAATCCAGGTTTCATCGATCCCTCCGACGTCCTTCCCGCCAATCCGCATCAGCATCCCTTTTCACTTCCTTATGATAGTAAACGTGATTGGATTCCTTCTGCAATAAATGAGCAAGATGGGAATCCTGAAAATTCCGATCATGAGGAGATGAATTATCTCATTTAATGAACCGGGGGCCCGGCTGTTGGGTCAGTTATATGGTTACTCCACTGCCATCAGATGCATCACCGTTCAAAATAGTGACAAACTTCAGGTTTTCAGAGATCTAAAATTCCATCGGTTATTGAAGTAATTCTGTTCGTATAACAGCATTTTTTGCGATAATAGCGAATTTCTCGTGCGGTCTCATCCGGGAGGGAGAAATTGGCGTCAGTAAAAACCAATCACCATTTACCAATCTCTACATCATGAAACGCGTACCATAATAGCCTGCCGAAGTTTAAAGCAGGACAAACTATATTTCCCGCATCCCCTAATGTCTGCTGGGAGGTCCTGATGGGAGACGATAAAAAAGATATTCTGATAACGAGTGTACAGCCAGGTTTGTCGGCACCGGTAACTCGGGAAAACGCACCGCCGGCCCCGCAGCAGGTGCAGGATATACTCACTGAAGTCGATGATCTCACTTGGGAACGATCCGTTGAAAAGAGCAAAAAGCCTGTAGCGGTTATGTTCTATTCACCTTCTTGTGCGTTCTGTCACCAGATGGAACCTTACTTCAGGAATTATGCAGAGGAATACAAGAATGAAGTAATATTTGCCCGGCTCAACATCATGACAAATCAGTGGACAGCTGAACGTTATGGTGTCAGGAGCACGCCAACCTTCAAATTCTTCTGTGACGGAAAACCTGTCCGGGAGATGGTGGGTGTGATCTACCCGACGTTGTTGAAAAAGATGGTAGATGAAGTCCTCATTCATGGAAAAGAATGTGCAAAAAATTCTACTACTATCGATTATGAAATCACCGGATACGGATGATCGTAAGTAATGTATCAACCGGTCAGAGATAACATAATCGATGACTGACCATAGCATTTCCTGGTAACCTCAAAGGAAAGCACACCCGGTTATGTGAAATAAAAGGTGCAGCTGCTGGAAATATCCTGTCGGATTGGAACTCAGCCTTATGGATGATTCCTCATACAAGACACTGCGATCAACAAACTCCTGCGAGAACGAAGTCTGTTAAAGAAGTAAGATTATTTTATATTTTTCTGCTGCACCCGCATGTTTCTGCAGCCTTTGCAACCGCAGCTGCCACTGCCATTGTTACCTCCTTATCAAGGATATTTGGCAGAATCCGGTCTCGCTGGGGTTTTTGCACGTAATCTGCAATGGCATGCGCCGCGGCAATCTTCATCTCATCGCTAATCCGCGTGGCATGAGCATCCAGCGCCCCCCGGAATATACCGGGAAATGCAAGCACATTATTGATCTGATTGGAGAAATCACTTCGCCCGGTCCCCACTACTGCAGCACCGGCTTTCTTTGCTGTGTCAGGCCAAATCTCCGGTACAGGGTTCGCCATAGCAAAGACAATCGCGTCGATATTCATCGATCGGACCATTTCTTCAGTGACAATATCGGGTGCTGAGACGCCAACAAAGACGTCGGCACCTCTCATTGCATCCGCAAGCGTTCCGGCAAGGGCGCAGTGATTTGTCTCTTCTGCGAGAATGAACTTATATTTGTTTTTATACAGGCCTTCCCGTCCCCGGAAAATCGTTCCGTGGGTATCACAGACGATGATGTCATGAACAGTCGAGCAGACGTTGGGATCGTATCCGATACATTTAAGCAGACGGGCAATCGCGTAGCCTGCTGCTCCGGCTCCGCATATCACGATATTCAGATCTTCAAACTTTTTACTGGTAACTTTACAGGCATTCATGATCGCAGCCAGGACAACTACGGCTGTACCATGCTGATCGTCATGCATTACCGGAATACCAATCTCCTGGAGAGCATCCTCTACCTCAAAACATTTTGGTGCTGCGATATCCTCAAGATTGATTCCGCCGAAGACGGGAGCGATATTCTTGATCTGGTCGGTGAAATCCGTGTCATAGTTTTTAAAACAGATTGGAAATGCATCGATACCGGCAAACTCCTTGAACAGAATTGCTTTTCCTTCCATAACCGGAATAGCCGCATCCCCACCGATATTGCCAAGCCCCAGAACTGCAGAACCATCGGTCACGATTGCAATTGTATTCGCTTTAAGGGTATACCGGTACGCAAGGTTTTTGTCTTTTGCAATTTCCCGGCAAACTTCCGCTACCCCGGGTGTGTATGCAAGGGAAAGATCGTGTTTTGTTTTTAGGGGAACCTTTGACCGGATTTCCAGTTTTCCTTTGTGTTTCGCATGCAGTTCAAGCGCTTCTTTGTAAATATCATCGTTTCCCGGGGAAAACAACATTCCGGATCAATCCTCATACGAGTGAGTGTTTATCAAGGCAATGAATGTTACGGGAAGCGGTTCTGGTTGTGCAAGAGGTTTTTACAGAATTCGTCCCCAATAAAAAAATCTCACTGAAATCCAAAACACCTTACCTGAAAATCAGAGTTGTAAATTCCGGATAACACTTTTTTTGGGTTTTTTTCTTATGAGAAGTTACATTATAATACATTGATGGACAGAAATATACATTCGAGTGTAAGTTAATCACCGGATTAACGTTGAACTAGCTTACACTGTGATTTAACTAACAATGAGGATGTCATTATGAAGTCAAAAGATACTGCAATTGTCGGAATTCTTCTTACCATTGGCGCGATCCTGCGCTTCTTCCTTGCACTGCTCCATACACCACTCACGCCCGTTTTACTGTCTCGCGATCATCCTTATCAAGCCACGAGTCTACGAAGCCCTTGGTATCGGGATTGTTGCCGGGATCCTGTCCATGATGATCTCAAGTTCACTGTTTCCACCGGGAAACCTTTCCAGTGAACCTGTCGGAGCTCTTGTCTGTTTCGGTCTCTATGCAGTGATGAAGAACCGCATAAAGTTAGCCCCGACAATCACGACGTTTCTCACAACTCTTGTAAGCGGGTTTATCTTTGCTGCCATCGCGATTGTATTTGTCAGCGCGACAATTTTGAGTAATCCGAAATACCACGGAAATATAATGGAATTTGTGATCGCATTCGTACCAATCGTGGTTATTACGGCAGTGTTTAATGCAGTCATTGTTCAGATCCTCTACATCCCCTCAAGCAGGGTGCTGGTCCGAGGACAGGAATGATCGAACTCGATAACGTCAGTTACACGTATCCTCACACAATTGAGCCTTCTCTACACTCCCTTTCCCTTTCTGTCAGGAAAGGCAGGTGCGTGATGATTACCGGCCCATCCGGTGCAGGTAAAACTACCCTGTGCTTTGCAGCAGCAGGTATACTGCATCATGAATACGGGGGAAAAAGGAGGGGCAGATAACCATAGAAGGGCGGGACGTCGCAACCTACGCTACCCTGTCGGATTTCGCAAAGACCATTGGAATCGTCTTTGATGATTGCCGAATCGCAGATGATCTTCACAACGGTTGAAGAAGGAATACTCTCCGCACTCGAATACCGTGGTCTTGATGCTGCAGTTATTGAAGAACGTCTCGCATCAATTATGGCAAAAACCTTCCTCACCGATCTCAGGAACCGTTCCCCCCATTATCTTTCCGGAGGGCAGAAACAACGTGTCGCATTAGCAGCTACACTTGCTCTGGGAAATGATCTCCTCAAACTGGATGAGCCTACATCAGAACTCGATGAGCATGCTACCCGGAGGATTGTTGATATTGTGGGCACCCTGAGAAATGAAGGAAAAACAATCCTTCTTGTCGAGCATTAAGTTCAAACACTTCCATGACTTGGTTGATACCCTCATCGTCATCGAATCGGGTAGTATCAGTGCGATGGGATCTCCCGACAATGTTATGAAAGATGGACGGGTGAAAAAGATCGTAATGCCGGATTTTTCCGGGATACACGACTTACGGTCAAAAAGGGATCTGAAAAGAAATGATACTCCGCCAGCAGCTATTGTCCTCCGTCACCTTTCGTATGCCTATGACGATGTTCTGGTATTGAACGACATCGGTCTCGATATTCGTGCCGCCGAATTTGTGGCGATCATCGGAGAGAATGGATCCGGGAAAACAACTCTCGTAAAACACTTTAACCGGCTCCTCTCACCGACGAGTGGAGAGGTGTTCATTCAGGGGAAAGATACACGGACCCGTACTATCGCCAGTCTTGCCCGTGATGTCGGGCTTGTTTTCCAAAATCCGGATCACATGTTCTTTGCCGACACCGTGAAGGATGAAATTAAATTCGGTCTGAAAAACCTCAATATCTCCGACGAAGACCGGGCAATCGACGGAGCATTGAACGAAGTCGGGCTCCTGCATACAGATCGAGGGAATCCGCATTCATGAGGCGCAGCTGGCACGAGGCTATAATCCCGGGACCGGCTTTTTAGGAAAAATCCGAAGCGTAGCTCCCATTGTGGTCCCCCTCGTATCAAATGCACTCATACGCTCCAATGTCCTTGGACTTACAATCGATATGCGGGGCTATCGTACCGGAAAAAGAACACGTGTGCGTGAATCAACCCTCCAGCGGCGGGATTATGGGGTTTTATTCGCGATGGGTATAGCCTGTGCAGGATATATTTTCCTTATCATGGAACAGATCGTATAAATTCATAGAAAAGCAGCTTGGAAAAATTCCTATTTTCAGAAAAAATGAAAACAAACGCCTCGGCCGGGATTTGAACCCGGGTCAAAAGCTCCGGAGGCTTCTAGGATGTCCACTACCCTACCGAGGCAGAATTTTACCTTACTTATTCTCTTCCCCACCCATATAAATGCGAAGGATGAGGGTAAACGATATCAGGAGTCTTTGGTGTGATACATATGCCAGATCCTGCAGGCACCTTCATGGCTGACCATACAGGGTCCGACCGGAGTCCTTGGACTACAGATTTTTGCAAAAAGTCTGCAATCTGAAGGTTGTGCGATTCCCCGGAGAACCTTATCGCAGATACAGGCGGAATGTTTGCTGATATGCCGAAACACAATATCGAATTTTTTCTGCGCATCGTAGCGCTCAAACTCATTTTTAAGCCTCAGGCCGGAACCCGGAATCACCGGAAAACCACGCCATTCAACATCAAATGGCTCAAACACCTCATACATCATTTTTTTCGCCTTAAGATTGCCTTCGCGGCTGACCGCACGCGGGTAGGCATTTTCAACTCTGTGTGTTCCTTCGCGCACCTGGCGCACCAGCATCAGGAGACCAAGCAGGATATCTTCTGCCTCAAACCCGGCAACCACCTGAGGCACAGGAAACTGTTCATACTCTTCATATCCCATAACCGTACAGACGTGCCCTGGGAGCATGAACCCGTTCAGCTTTGCTTCTCCCTGTTCAAGCAACCATTTCATTGCCGGGGGAACGATGCGGTGGCAGGAGAGTATAGAGAAATTTTCAGGAGGGTGTGCGAGTATAGTTGCGGCGACAGTCGGTGCAGTGGTCTCAAACCCGATTGATATAAACACGACCTCTTTATCTGTTTTCCGGGCAATATCCACGGCTTTGTGGACACCCTGTACTACCCGCACGTCTCCACCGCACGATTCCAGTGATCCTTTGGATCCCGGGACGCGGAGAAGATCGCCGTATGTAGCGATGATACAATCTTTTCCGACGAGATCCAGTGCGGCGTCGATCTCCCCCTGAGGTGTAATACAGACCGGACAACCGGGACCCATGACAATCTTAAGCCGCAGGGGAAGCAGGCTGCGTAAACCGGTACGGGCTATAGCTGCCTCGTGGGTGCCACAAATGTGCATGAATGTAAAATCCTGATCTACGAGTTCATGGAGTTTATCTGCAATCTCTTTTCCCGTCGCCATACAATCTCAAAACTATTTACTGGGAAATGACATAAGAGTACGTATAAGGATAGTAAACTATGGACATGAACTACGTATATGCAGCAATAACGGTAATTTTTGGTGTGCTGCTTGCCCTGTTTGCGCGGACAATTGTTCGCTGGCTCGAAGCAAAAGCCGGAGAAACCGATACCAGATGGGATGACATCATTATTGCTGCAATCGGTACGCCGGTCCAGGCTGCAATTATTGCAGTTTCTGTATATATTGCCCTCAAATATTTTGGTATTGTTCCGACAAATTTGCAGTGGATTCTTGAGCCCCGGTTCATCACGGCTTTTTATATTATCATTGGTGCCTGGATAATTTCGTCGTTCCTTCATGACATTATCCATATTTACGGGCATGAATTTGCTGAAACATCCGAGGGGGACTGGGATGACCGGTTAATGGAGTTGCTCGAACTTGTTATCAGGTATGTAGTCTGGTTCATTGCGCTGATGCTAATCCTCTCTATATTTGAAGTGGATATCACACCGTTCCTTGCTGGTGCCGGGATCGCCGGTCTCGCCGTTGCACTTGCGGCTCAGGATATTATCTCTAATTTCTTCGGCGGCGCTCTCATTACGGTGGACAAGCCCTTTAAGGTCGGTGACCGGATCCGGGTGGACAATTTTTATGGGGATGTTACCCATATCGGCCCCCGCAGTACCCGCCTTAAAACTCTTGAATACCAGATAGTTACGATTCCCAATAACAAAATCACGACGAATATTGTGGTAAATTATTCGATGCCCGATCCAAAGTTAAAAATGAGCATCCCCGTATCAGTGGCTTACGGCTCTGATGTTGACAAGGTAACCAGGGTTCTTTTTGAAGTTGTCAATGATGCAATAAAAAATACTAAATACCTGCTTTCTGATCCGGTGCCGGGGGTTTTT
>Ga0326726_10001725_pt1 | contig 20315 bp, 19 predicted proteins | sample MHFenrmetagenome_2_FD_207603 | JGI IMG/M metagenome (GOLD analysis project Ga0326726, IMG submission 207603) | Lab enriched peat soil microbial communities from Michigan Hollow, Ithaca, NY, United States - MHF15MN | ecosystem: Environmental > Terrestrial > Soil > Wetlands > Peat | place: USA... | reverse complement strand
GCTTGTCATGGCGTGGCAGGGCTCAAGGCAGCATCTTCTCGACCGGCAGCACGAGCAGAGAGCTGGCGCCAACGGCTTTCAGACTCTCGAGCGTTTCCCAGAATACGTTTTCCCGACAGACCGCATGTACGGCAACCTTGTCGACACTGCCTTCAAGAGGCAGGATTGTCGGAAATTCGCTTCCCGGCAGGAGGCGCGCGATTTCAGGCAGCGCCGAACGCGGCGCGTGCAGCATGATGTACTTGCTTTCCTTGACCTGCTGCACGCCTTCGATTCGCATGAGAAGCCTGCGCACCCAGTCCTGTTTCTCCTGTGGGAGCGCCACCGGCGTGCGGATGACAGCCGCCTGACTTTCGAAGATCGTCTCCACTTCGCGCAGATGATTGGCGAGGAGGGTGGATCCCGATGAGACCAAGTCACAGATGAGATCGGCGCGACCGAGTCGCGGCGCGATCTCCACGGCGCCGGACAGGGTGACGATCTCAGCCACAAGGCCGCGTTCGGCAAGATAGTGGTTGAGCACATTCGGGTAGGTAGTCGCGATGCGCTTGCCATTGAGCGACGCCGGCCCCGAGTAGGGCGCGGTCTCGGGAACGGCGAGTGACAGTCGGCAGCGGCCGAAGTCGAGCAGCTGCAATTGCTCGAACAGTGGTTCGACATGGCGCGCTTTCAGGCCGAGCCGCGCTTCCTCGACGACGTTGAAGCCGACAATGCCGAGATCACACACGTCTTCCTGCACGAGATCGGGAATGTCGTCGTCCCGCACCATGAGCACGTCGAGCGGCATGTTCTCGCCGTAGAACATGAGCTGATCCTTGCCGCGGCTGTACTTGAGGCCGCAGCGCTGCAGGAGCTCGAGCGAATTGTCAGTGAGACGGCCGCTCTTCTGGATGGCGATCTTGAGGCGTGTCGCTTTATCCATGGCGCGGATCCTTGCGTCGCGACAGGGCGCCGAGCGCGCCCTGGTAACCGCCGTTGCCCGCATTGAGATAGCGCGCCACCCGGCCGATGGTGGTGACGCTGACACCGGTGAGGCGATGTATCTCGCGATAGGGGAGGTCGCGCTCGAGAAGTTCCGCCACCACCCAGCGGTCGGTCATGGCTTCGAGTTCGGCTGGAGTACACAGATCGCGGAAGAAATTGCGGCAGTCCTCGACGGTACGTAACGCGAGGATCGCCTGGTAAAGGGAGCGCTCATGCGCGGCTTCCTGCCGCGGACTCAGTTGCCGATGATCTTTCATGATGCCAGGTCACCTTCTAACGTACTAGTGTATTAGCACATTAGTACATTGACTCATGCGGAGCAAGCGTTTGGGGCGTCGGGACACTGCAATTGACGACCAGGGCTGCCGCCCGTTAGACTCCGACCCCACTCATCGAGACCGGCTGAGGGAAAGGCCCGAAGACGCCGGGGCAACCAGTCCAGCTAACCACTGGACGTAAGGTGCCAACTCCTACGGGACCCGCCAGGGTTCGAAAGATGAGCTGCGGCGAAGCTGCCCCGGACAACCGGGGGTGCCGAGGCCCGCAATCCGCCAGCGCCGGCGGGTTCTCCGTAGGGGTCAGGCCTTTGGACCGTACGGAGCACCACATGAAGCCTTCGACAGATTCCAGCCCAATCTCCGGCGTGAGAACGCTCGAGGCCGCGCCCAGCACGGCGGTACGAGACGGCGTTCTCGACATTCCGGGACGCTTTGAGATGCACCACGGCGGCATGCTGGAGAGCGTGCGCGTTGCCTTCAGAATTTCAGGCGCCGCGGGCAGGCCAGTGATCGCCGCCCTTGGCGGCATCTCGGCCGGTCGCAATGTATTCGGTGGTATGGGCGCGGCGCGCGGATGGTGGTCGGAACTGGTGGGGCCGGGGCGGCCGCTCGACAGCGACAACTACCGTGTCCTCGGCATCGACTACCTCGGTGGCAGCGGTGACACCACCGGTCCGGCGTCGGGCGAGACCTTTCCGAGCGTCAGTTCCTACGATCAGGCGCGCGTGCTGCTTGCCGTCCTCAATCACCTTGGAATTTCGACACTGCACGCGATCGTCGGCGCTTCCTATGGCGGGATGGTGGCGCTTGCATTTGCCGAGCGCTACGCCGACCGCGTCGACCGCTTGCTTGTGATCAGCGCCGCCGACGTCGCGCATCCGATGGCGACTGCCTGGCGCAGTGTGCAGCGGCGCATCGTGCGGTTTGCCCAAGCGCGGGGCGCAGGTGCAGAGGGCGTGCGGATCGCGCGCGCACTCGCCATGGCGACGTATCGTTCTCCGGAGGAATTCGCCGCGCGGTTCCGTGCCGAGCCGCATCATTCTGCCGACGGATTTCGATTTCCGGTCGAAGACTATCTCTTCGCGCGCGGCGAGGAATATGCCGCGCGCTATCGCGCCGAGGCCTACGTCTGCTTATCGGAGTCCATCGATCTGCACGCGGTTGACCCGACGGTGATCAGTACGCCGACCACTCTGGTCGCGATCAAGGAGGATCAGCTGGTTCCGCTCAACGATGTGCGCGCACTGAGCGCTCGGCTTGCCGGGAGCCGCAAGTTGTTCGAGCTGAGTTCGATCTATGGACACGATGCGTTTCTGAAGGAGGCGGAGCAGTTGAAACTCATATTTCAGGCGAGCCTCGAAGGAGCAGCGTCATGAGCAGGCACTGGCACCCAGCGACATTGAGTGCGCGCGCAGCTATCGACAGCGATCGGCATCACCAGGCCGTCGTTCCGCCTATCCACCTCTCATCGACCTTCGCCTTCAACGGACTCGATGGCAAAGGAAAATACGACTACACCCGTTCGGGCAATCCGACCCGTGATGCGCTGGGAGATGCGCTCGCCGGTCTCGAAGGAGGGCATGCGGCCGTGGTGACTAGCTCGGGAATGTCAGCGATTGCGCTTGTGCTGCAACTCGTGCGCCCGGGCGAACTCGTCGTCGCTCCGCATGACTGTTATGGCGGCACCTATCGACTCCTTACGGCACTCGCGCGCCGCGGACAGATCGCGGTCGATTTCGTGGATCAGACTCAGCCGGATTTATTGCGCGCGGCGTGTGCCCGCAAGCCGCGCCTGGTCTGGGTCGAGACACCGAGCAATCCGCTGCTGCGTATCGTTGATCTGCGCGCCGCGGCGCGGCTCTGTCAGTTGCACGGTGCGCTCCTCGTTGTCGACAACACGTTCCTGTCGCCCGGCTGGCAACGGCCGATTGAATTTGGTGCGGATCTCGTCGTGCATTCAACGACGAAGTATCTCAATGGACACAGCGACGTCGTCGGTGGCGCGGTGGTGAGCACGCGCGCGAATCTGCATGAGGAGCTCCTGTGGTGGGCCAACTGCATCGGTCTCACCGGCGCGCCCTTTGACAGTTATCTCACTTTGCGGGGCTTGCGCACGTTGCAGGCGCGACTGCGCGTGCATGAGGAGAATGCGTATGCAGTGGTGGAACTGTTGCAAAGTCACCCCGCCGTGACGCGTGTTTTCTATCCCGGCATCGCAACGCATCCCGGTCACAGCGTAGCTGCGGGTCAGCAACGGGGATTCGGCGCGATGCTGAGCTTTGAACTGGCTGGCGGCTATCCGGCGGTGCGCGCGTTCGTCGATGGACTCGAGTGCTTTTCGCTTGCGGAATCGCTCGGCGGGGTGGAAAGCCTGATCGCGCATCCCGCGAGCATGACGCACGCAGCGATGGATCCAGAGGCGCGCGCGCGGGCCGGGATTTCGCAATCACTCCTGCGCGTGTCGATCGGCATCGAGGACAAGCGCGATCTGCTGGCGGATCTCGAGGTGGCCCTTGGCCGCGCCGTCAGCGCATCGCTGCTCGTGCCGCAGATGCCGCGTTCAGCGGCTTGCTGATTCGCTGGTTGAGAGGAGATGTGACAGCACGGCATCACCTGCGGCCCGTGTGTTGAGTGAGTTGGCGCCAGCTCGTACTAGGTCGCGCGTCAGCTGGCCGAGCTCGATAGCGCGGCTGACGGCGCCTTCGAGCGCCGCGGCCTCCGGTTCCAGCCGCAGTGAATGCCGCAGCAGCATGGCGGCGCTCAATATCGCGGCGAACGGATTGGCAATTCCCTGGCCTGCAATGTCCGGCGCGGAACCGTGGATCGGCTCGTAGAGTCCGCTCGTTCCGCTCCCGAGTGACGCTGAAGGCAACAGCCCCATGGAGCCGGCCAGTGTCGCGGCCTCATCTGTGAGAATGTCGCCGAACATGTTTTCCGTGAGCAGCACGTCGAACGCACGCGGCTTCAGAATGAGCGTCATCGCGGCAGTGTCGACGAGCATGTGTTTGCAGCTCACGTCCGGAAATTCCGCGGCCATGACTCGCGTAACGACCTGGCGCCAGAGCTTGGAGGTGGCAAGCACATTCTCTTTATCTACGGATGTGAGGTGCTTGCGGCGGGTCCGCGCCAGCTGACCTGCAATGCGCGTGATGCGTTCGATTTCGCTGGACGAGTAGGCGCACAGGTCGGTGGCGAACGTCTCGGTGCGGGTCTTTTCGCCAAAATATATGCCGCCCGTGAGTTCTCGCACGACAAGAATATCGACATCGCGCAAATGCTCGGGCTTGAGCGGTGAGGCGTCGAGTGCGGCCGGGTGCGGCTTCACGGGCCGCAGATTTGCGAATACGCCCAGTGCGCGCCGCAGCGCGAGCAGTCCCTGTTCGGGACGCTGCTCCGGTTGCACGCCGCTCCATTTGGGTCCGCCGATTGCGCCCATCAATGTAGCATCGGCTTGCCGGCACAAGGCGAGTGTTGCCGCAGGCAACGGTGCGCCGCAGAGATCGATCGCCGCGCCGCCAAATGGCGCCTCCTGCAGTCGAAAGTCATGGCCGTATTGGGTTGCGATCGCGGCGAGACAGCGGACGGCTTCAGCAGTGACTTCCGGGCCGATGCCATCGCCCGGCAGCACCGCAATCAACGCTTTCATGCCCGGTGATACTCGAATTCGGCGATGCGCTCTGACTGCGCCAGCAGATAGCCAAGCTCATCGACGCCATTCAACAGACAGTGGCGCGAGAATCCTTCGAGTGGAAACTCAACTGTGCGGCCGTCCGGCAAGACGAGTGTCTTGTGCTCAACGTCGACAGTGACTTCAACGCCCGGATGCGCGATGAGCCACCCGTGCTCTTCGGCTCCGAGCACAATGGGGACGAGGCCGTTCTTCAATGCGTTGCTGCGGAAGATGTCGGCGATTTCCGTACTTACGATCGCCTGAAAACCGTAATCGACGAGCGCCCAGGGGGCGTGCTCGCGCGATGAGCCGCAGCCGAAATTGTGCCCGGCGACCAAAATGCGGCAACCGGCAGCGGCCGGCTGATTCAAGACGAAGTCGGCGCGCGGCTTGCCGGATGCATCGAACCGCCAGTCGGCGAACAGTGCCGTTGCGCCGAGACCTGCGCGCGTCGTGGTCGTGAGAAAACGCGCGGGAACGATCTGGTCCGTATCAATGTTGCTCGCCGGCAGGACCACCGTACGCGATCGAATTTGACGAATCGGTTGCATATCAGGAAAGAACTTCGCGTGGGTCCGTGATGCGGCCGCGCAGGGCGGCAGCGGCGGCCGTCGCCGGACTCGCCAGCAGCGTTCGCGAGCCCGCGCCTTGCCTGCCTTCAAAGTTGCGATTGGAAGTGCTCACCGCATACTTGCCGGGCGCAACGGTGTCGCCATTCATGCCGATGCACATCGAGCAACCCGACTCGCGCCACTCCGCGCCGGCGGCGGTGAAGATACGATCGAGCCCTTCTGCCTCGGCAATGCGCTTGACGTTCTGCGAGCCTGGCACGACCAGCATGCGCACGCCGTTCGCAATGCGCTTGCCCTTCAAGATGCCCGCCGCGCTGCGCAAGTCTGAAATCCGCCCGTTGGTACAGCTGCCGACGAAAACCACGTCGACCAGCTTGCCCTTCAAGGCGTCGCCCGGGCTGAACCCCATGTAGTTGAGCGCCTTGTGAAACGCGGTGTCGCCATCGGCAGGGATACGGCCGTTCACCGGCAGAACCATTCCCGGATTCGTGCCGTAGGTGATCATCGGCTCAAGTGTGGCAGCATCGATGTCGATCTCGCGGTCGAAGCGGGCACCCGTGTCCGTGGGGAGGGTTCGCCAGCGTTCGAGCGCGCGCTCCCAGGCGGCTCCCCGCGGTGAACGCGGCCGCCCGGCGAGGAATTCGAACGTCGTCGCATCCGGCGCAATCATGCCGGCCCGCGCTCCGGCCTCGATCGACATGTTGCACACGGTCATGCGTTCCTCCATCGACAGACCCCGCACGGCCTCGCCTCGATACTCGAATACGCAGCCCGTGCCGCCGTCAACGCCGATCTTGCCGATGATCGCGAGAATGAGATCCTTTGCGCCGACGCCAGCTGGTAGCCTCCCGTGCACGTTTACGGCAACCGCATGTGGCTTGCGCTGCAGAATGCATTGCGTCGCGAGTACGTGACCGACTTCCGTTGTGCCGATTCCGAACGCGAGAGCACCGAAGGCGCCATGCGTACTCGTGTGGCTGTCGCCACAGACGATCGTGCTGCCTGGCTGCGTCAGACCCAGCTCTGGACCGATCACATGGACGATGCCGCGATCTGCATGCTTCATATCGAGGAGTTCGACGCCGAATTCGCGGCAGTTGCGCTCGAACTCAGCGATCTGCCGTCCGGCCGATTCAATCGCAATCGGCACCCGCCCAAAGACTTGATCGGCCTGCGTGGGACTCGAATGATCGAGGGTGCCGATCGTGCGTTCCGGCCGGCGCACCTTGAGTTTGGCGGCACGCAGGACGGAGAAGGCCTGCGGTGTCGTGACCTCGTGCGTCAGGTGCAGATCAATATAGAGAACCGCGGGAACGTCGGCCGACTCCGGCACCACCACATGGCTGCGCCAGATCTTGTCGAGCATCGTTTGGGCTGTCATCGCAAACTGGCGCTCCGCAAGATCAATTCGCAGCGACTGCGCGTGGAGCTGACAGATCGACGAGATCGAGCCAGCCCCACTTGTCCACAGTCCTGCCGCTGAAGAGCCCGAAGAATGCCTGCTGCAGCTTCTCCGTGATCGGTCCGCGCCGGCCAATGCCAACCTGTAGACGATCGACCGATCGAATCGGTGTGACCTCGGCAGCCGTGCCCGTGAAGAAGAGTTCGTCCGCGAGATAGAGCATCTCGCGCGGAATGTTCTGCTCTCTTATTTCGATGCCGAAGTCGCGCGCGAGCTTCAGAATCGTATCGCGGGTGATGCCCGAGAGAATTGAGGCGGCGGCTGGCGGCGTCATTAGAACGCCGTCCTTCACGAGGAAGAGATTCTCACCGCTGCCTTCGCTCACCATGCCGTCCACACCGAGACCGATGCCTTCGGCAAAGCCGAGACGTTGTGCTTCCATACCGATCAATTGACTCGAAAGATAGTTGCCACCGGCCTTGCCCATCGCCGGAATCGTATTGGGAGCGAGGCGCTGCCATGACGACACGCACACGTCGACGCCTTGTTCCAAGGCTTCCTGTCCCAGATAAGTTCCCCACTCCCAGGCGGCAATCGCGATATCAATTGGCGGCGGGTTACGCGGGACGACGCCGATTTCGCCATAGCCGCGGAACGCGAGCGGGCGGAGGTAGGCGCCCTTGACGAGGCCGTTGGCGGCGAGAACCTCCTTCTGCGCAGCGTTCAATTGATCGGCGGTGAACGGCAGCTCCATGCGATAGATCTTTGCGGACTCCAAGAGTCGTTTGGTGTGATCCTTCAAACGAAAGATTGCGAGGCCACGGTGCGTTGCGTACGCGCGAACCCCTTCAAACACCGACGAACCATAGTGCAGGGCGTGGGTCAGCACATGCACCGTCGCTTTTTCCCAGGGGACGAGTTTGCCGTTGAACCAGATGTACTTGGTGGCCGGAATGGGCATGAGGCGCTCCGTTGCTTGGGCTTCTGAATACCGAACTTTGTGTCTCAGACGGCCGCTTTGGCGACCGCCGCGCTCCTGCTGCGTCGGTCCCGCGGCTTGCGCACAGTCGTCTGGCGGCCGAGCTCGATACGATTGATGACTTCGAGGAAAGCGCGCACCGCCGATTCAACAATATTGGTGCTGACGCTAGAGCCCCGGTAAGTGCGCTCATTGTACTCCACGTACACCACTGCCTCGCCCTGTGCGTCTTCACCTTCCGATACGCTTCTCAATTCGAACTTTCTGAGGCTGACCTGGATGCCAGTCGCGGCCTCGATTGCCTTGAACGCCGCGTCCACGGGGCCATCGCCGCTTGCTTGCTGCTGCACCGGATCCTTGCCCGTGGCCGAGAGACGCACCGTCGCCGTCGCAGTGGACAGTCCGGAAACGGTGTCGAGCGCCTCAAGTGACCACGGCCCAGCCGAGCCGCCCTCGGACCGCAGCACGAGAGCTTCGATGTCGCCGTCGAACAATTCCTTCTTGCGATCGGCGAGCGCCTTGAATTCCTCGAACACGCGGTTCAACTCGATTTCATCGAGCTCAAATCCCAGGTGCTCAACGCGCTCCCGGAAGGCGTGACGGCCGCTGTGCTTGCCGAGCACCAGATACGTCTTTGACAGCCCCACGTCCTGCGGACGCATGATCTCGTAGGTCGAGTGGTGCTTCAGCATGCCGTGCTGATGAATGCCGGACTCGTGCGCGAATGCATTCTCGCCGACGATCGACTTGTTCCGCGGAATGGGCATTCCGGTGATGCTCGAAACCAGTCGGCTCGTCGGATAGAGGCGCGTAGTGTTAACGCTGGTCTTAAGCCCGAAGTACGCCTCGCGCGTGCGTAATGCCATCACCACTTCTTCGAGCGCGCAGTTGCCAGCGCGCTCGCCGATGCCGTTGATCGTGCATTCGATCTGCCGGGCTCCTGCCTGCACAGCGCTCAAACTGTTGGCGACGGCCATGCCGAGATCGTCATGGCAGTGTACCGACAGCGTTACCCGGTCAATTCCGGTCACATTGCTGCGAAGGTAGCGAAATACCTCGGCGAATTCCTGCGGCACCGTGTAGCCGACGGTGTCTGGAATGTTGACCGTGGTGGCGCCGGCTTCCACTACGGCGGTGACGACATCTCTTAAGAAGTCCAGTTCGGTGCGCGAGGCGTCTTCCGGCGAGAACTCCACGTCGTCGGCGGCGGAGCGGGCGAGCCGCACGGCTTCGACCGCGAGACGCAGGATTTCGTCCTTGGCCATGTTGAGCTTGAGTTCACGATGAATCGCACTGGTCGCGAGAAAGACGTGAATACGCTTGCGCTTTGCCGGCTCCAGCGCACGCGCCGCGCGCTCGATGTCCTCAGGGCTGCAGCGCGCGAGACCCGCGATGATCGGTCCATCAACTTCGCGCGCAATCGTATTGACTGACTCCCAGTCGCCGCGCGAGGCGACGGGAAAACCCGCTTCAATGACGTCGACACCGAGCTCCGCAAGTGCGCGCGCAACGCGTAGCTTCTCGGGAAGGGCCATGCTGCAGCCCGGCGCCTGCTCACCGTCGCGGAGCGTCGTATCGAAGATCATCACGTGATTCGGATCGCGCGCGTTCATAGCTCTCTGGCTCCCTCAATGGTCCGAAGACATCTGCTTTGGATCAGCGTTCCTGGCCGCGTTGCGCCAAGCCATAGCTCATGCTGGCGAGCGCCTCCGTCTCGGCACGAGCCTGTGCGGCGGGCACGGGCTCCCCATGCAGCACCGCAACGAGTACGTCGTGACTGATGTTGCCGCCCGACAGCACGAGCCCGACGCGCGCACCAGCAATGCGTCCGCGCATCTTGATGGCGCCAGCCAGCGCTGCGGCTCCCGCACCTTCCGCGAGTTGATGCACGGTCTCGGCGTAGCAGCGGATGGCAGCGTGCAGCTCCGCCTCGCTTACGAGCACCATGTCGTCCAGCAGCTCGCGCAACATGCGCACGGGTTCGGCAGCTGGCACCCGCGTCGCGAGGCCGTCGGCAATTGTCGGGCCGACCGGCACCTCAACCAGTTCACCGGTCAGGTACGCGCGCGCGAGCGCCGGGGCACTCATCGCTTGCACGCCGACGATTCTCGTGTGTGGGCTCAATGCGCGAATGGCGAGGGCCATGCCGACGGCAAGACTGCCGCCGCCGACCGGCACGAAGATGAAGTCGAGCGGCTCCGTGCTCTGTTCGAGCATCTCGAGTGCAACCGTGGCATAGCCTGCAATCAGGCTCGGTTCGCGCGACGGATGCACAAGACGTGCGCCGCTCTGCGCCGCGAAAATTTCAGCCGCTTCCCAGGCGGCATCAAAATCAGCGCCGGAGATCCGCACATCTGCGCCCAGGGCGCGCATCGCTGCGTCCTTGTCGGGATTGTTGGCCGTCGGGACGAAGATTGTGGCGCGTACTCCATGCTGGCGCGCGGCATACGCCAGCGACTGACCGTGGTTGCCTCGCGTTGCCGTCGCGATTCCGCGCGTACGCTCCTCGGGCGTAAGTTTGTTGAGAAGATTGAGGCCACCCCGAACCTTGAACGATCCGAGCAGCTGCGCGTTCTCGAGTTTGACGAACGCGCGGCAGCCCAGTCGTTGTGACAGGAGAGGGTGGGTGACGAGCGGCGTCGCTGTCAGGTGGCTCGCTAACAGCAGACGAGCTTCGACGATGTCATCGAAATGCACGCCGCCCGTCCGCCTGTCGGTGGCGGGGATTGACGGCATATTGCGCAGCGAGAGCTTCATCGACGCCACAGTTCCCGTAAGTTCATTACTGATTAAGCCACGGCATGCGGGCGCGCAGCTTCACTCCGACCTTCTCGATCGGATGTTCGAGGTCTGCCTTTAGCAGCCGGTTGTATTCCTTGCGTCCGGATTTATTCTCGGCAATCCATTGCCGCGCGAAGCGGCCGGTCTGAATTTCCTTCAACACCTTCGCCATGGTCTTCTTGACGCGAGCGTCGATAACGCGCGGCCCGCGCGTCAGGTCGCCGTACTTCGCCGTTTCGCTGATGAACTGATGCATCTTGGTGATGCCGCCCTCGTGCAGCAGATCCACGATCAACTTCAGTTCGTGCAGCACTTCGTAATACGCGACCTCCGGTTGATAGCCCGCCTCGACCAGTGTTTCAAAGCCCTTGGTGACGAGCTCCGTGCAGCCGCCACAGAGCACGGCTTGCTCGCCAAAAAGGTCGGTCTCGGTTTCTTCCGAGAAGGTCGTCTCGAGAACGCCGCCGCGGGTGCCGCCAATGCCGTGCGCGTAAGCAAGCGCCCGCGCGTGGGCGCCGCCGGTCGCATCCTGCGAAACTGCGATCAGGCAGGGGACACCGCGGCCCTGCTGATACTGGCGGCGCACGAGATCGCCCGGGCCCTTGGGCGCGATCAGCACAACATCAAGATCCTTGCGCGGACGAATCTGCTTGAAGTGGATGTTGAAGCCGTGCGCGAACAGAATCGTTGCGCCTTTCTTCAGGTGCTTCTCGACTAGCTTATACAGTTCACGCTGCGCCAAGTCCGGCACGAGAAACGCGATCAGATCGGCGCCGGCCACCGCAGCTGTCGGCTCGGCGACCTCCAGGCCATCTTTCTTCGCCTTGCGCCAGCTGGCGCCAGCCTTGCGCACGCCGACCACCACCTTCAATCCACTGTCATGCAGATTGAGTGCATGTGCGCGCCCCTGGCTTCCATAGCCGAGCACCGCGACGCGTGCGCCCTTCAGCGCTTTCTTGTCGACGTCCTTCTGCGAATAGAGCTGCATGACGAAATCTCCTGGCGATGTCTCTTATCTTTTCAATGGGCGAGAAACTGGATGATTCGATCGACGAAAAAAAAACCCCGCTGCGGCTTTGGGCCGGTGCGGGGTTCCTGTTTTCTTTGGCCTCGACGCTTGTGAGCGACTTCAGGTCAGGATCCCGCACCTCCGAATAAGGAGCAGCAGGTTGAAGTCAATAAGGCCGCCGAGCACAGCCGAGTGCGAAACCTGCTCAAGAGTCAGCGTTGGGCGGATGCGCGCGCTCATGGGTTCGTCTGTTTGGGCTCGGGGGTTCCTAACTAGTCAAGTGAACTCAAAGGCTTGGCCCGATAGGAGCATAGGAGCCGTCGGGTTGTCAACGGCATCAGGTTCAAAGGTGTGGCCATGCTCAGTGACGCTCTTTCACGCCGCCCACGATTCCCTTAGCCTCGCATCCATGAGCACATTCATAGAGGGCCCGGCGAAGGATGCTGTTTCCCTGACGCTGGTGACAGAGACCGCATTCGACAGCTGGCTGGCCCGCCAGAATCCAGAAACACGCGGGTGGGCGGCGGCCATGGGCTTTAAGGCGGAGCGTCACCGATTGCTGCTTGTTCCGGGCGCTAGCGGGCAGGTTGCGAGCGCCGCCCTTGGCCTCGGTGCGCTTGCAGATCTCAACGCGCTGTCGCTGTGGCATACCGCGCTCCTGCCTGATCGACTGCCAGCCGGCCGCTATGTCTTTGCAGATGAGCTCTCGGCGACGGCAACAACGCAAGCGACGCTCGGCTGGGCGGTAGGCGCATATCGCTTCGATCGATATCGCAAGGCGCCGGCGCGTGGCGAAGCCTCGCTCATTTGGCCGATCGCATGTGATCGCAGGTACGTCGAGAGCGCGGCGCGATGCCTGGCGTGGGCGCGTGATCTCATCAACACGCCCACAAACGACATGGGACCTGTGCAACTTGCCGCCGAAGCACAGCGCATGGCGGAGAGGCATGGAGCGACCATTGAAACAGTCGTGGGTGTCGAGCTTCTCAAGCGCAACTATCCGGCCGTGCACGCCGTCGGCAGAGGCGCGGTGGCGGAACCGCGCCTGATCGACATCACCTGGGGCAGGCCCGAGCATCCCCTCGTGACGCTGGTTGGCAAGGGCGTATGTTTCGACAGCGGCGGTCTCGACCTAAAGCCGGCTGCTGGCATGCTGCTCATGAAGAAAGACATGGGCGGCGCCGCGTGCGTGCTTGCGCTCGCGCAAATGGTGATGGAATCGAAGCTGCCACTCCGTTTGCGGGTGCTCGTGCCGGCGGTCGAGAACAGCATCTCGGGGGATGCCTATCGGCCCGGCGATGTTCTACGTACGCGCAAGGGACTGACCGTCGAGGTAGGCAATACCGACGCCGAAGGCCGTCTGGTACTTTGCGATGGCCTGGCGGAAGCGGATGCCAGCCGTTCGGAACTCATTATTGATATGGCGACACTGACTGGCGCCGCGCGCGTCGCGCTCGGACCGGAATTGCCGGCCGCCTATTCGAATGACGAAGCGCTGCTGTCGGAGTTCATACGTATTGCGGACCGTGAGCACGATCCGGCGTGGCCGATGCCGCTTTGGGCAGGTTATGACGACGAGCTCGCCAGCAAGATTGCCGATCTGAATAACGTATCGGCTACGAGCTACGCAGGCTCGATCATTGCCGCACTTTTTCTTAGGCGGTTCGTGACGCAGTGTCCACGCTGGTTGCATATCGACCTTTTTGCGTGGAATGCGAAAGAGCGCCCCGGCCGGCCGGTCGGCGGGGAAGCGCAGTGCGTGCGAGCCGTGCATGCTTTGCTCGCCAAGCGATATGGGACGTCATGAAAAAATCGAGAAATGACAATCCGCGCCAGTATTCGAGTCTGGTCGTCGACGGCATCAAGCAGACACCCAGCCGAGCAATGCTGCGTGCCGTCGGGTTTACCGATGCGGACTTCAGCAAGCCACAGATTGGAATTGCGTCCACCTGGAGCAATCTCACACCGTGCAACATGCATATTGACGGGCTGGCTCGGATTGCGGCCGAAGGCGCCGATCGTGCCGGTGGGAAGAGCGTGACCTTCAATACGATCACCGTATCCGACGGCATCTCGATGGGCTCGCCGGGCATGCGTTACTCGCTGGTGTCGCGCGAGGTCATTGCCGACTCGATCGAGACGGTCGTTGGTGCGCAGGGGTTCGATGGTCTCGTCGCAATCGGCGGCTGCGACAAGAACATGCCAGGCTGCGCTATCGCGATTGCTCGTCTCGATCGACCGGCCATATTCGTCTATGGGGGAACCATTCGACCAGGAGCGAAACGCCGCGACATTGTTTCGGTATTCGAAGCGGTCGGCGGCTATGCGGCGGGTCGGGTAAGCGAGGGTGAACTCGCGGAAGTGGAGCGGACCGCAATTCCAGGTCCCGGTAGCTGCGGTGGGATGTACACGGCCAACACCATGGCCTCGGCGCTGGAGGCGCTCGGCTTGAGCCTGCCGAACAGCTCCGCGCAGGAGGCGGTCGCGGACGTCAAGCATGAGGACTGCCGTCGCGCCGGTGAAGCTGTGGTCGCATTGGTCAAAGCGGGCATTCGTCCTTCGGACCTCCTGACTCGCAAGGCTTTCGAAAACGCGATCACTGTTGTCATCGCCCTCGGTGGTTCGACCAACGCCGTGCTGCATCTGCTCGCGATTGCCCATGCCGCGCGCGTGCGCCTCGCGCTGGATGATTTCACCCGCATTGGCAAGCGTGTACCAGTGCTCGCGGACTTGAAGCCCAGCGGGCGCTTCCTGATGTCCGAGCTCATCGCCATTGGCGGCATACAACCGCTGATGAAGACTCTCCTAGATGCGGGTTTACTGCACGGCGACTGCCTGACAGTCACTGGGCGCAGCGTTGCTGAAAATCTTGCCGCAGTTGGCGCCTACCCAAGTCAACAGCAGATCGTGCGGCCGTTCGCAAACCCTATAAAGAAGGACAGCCACCTCGTGGTTCTGCGCGGCAATCTCGCGCCCGAGGGCGCCGTTGCCAAGATCACTGGCAAGGAAGGCCTGAAATTCAGCGGGCCCGCGCGCGTGTTCGATTCGGAAGAGGCATCGTTGACGGCAATACTCGACGGCACGGTGCAAGCCGGGGAGGTCGTGATCATTCGCTACGAGGGGCCGAGAGGCGGACCGGGTATGCGCGAAATGCTGAGTCCGACCGGCGCGCTCATCGGCAAAGGGCTGGGCAATCAGGTCGCGCTGATAACGGACGGGCGTTTCTCGGGTGGCAGTCATGGCTTCGTCGTCGGGCACGTGTCGCCGGAGGCGGCGCTCGGCGGACCATTAGCACTCGTGCGCGATGGCGATCAAGTCAGCATTGACGCGCGGCGCCGGGAGCTGCGCCTGGAAGTTTCTGCAAGCGAACTGGCGCGGCGGCGACGCGCATGGAAATTGCCCCGGCCGGGTCCAACGCTCGGCGTGCTGGCGAAGTACGCGCGCGCCGTGACCAGCGCATCGTTCGGTGCGGTGACGGACCCGCTGCAGGCAGACTCTGCGCACGGTCGGCCGAGTCGAACGAGGAAAGCGGGACGAGCGCGCAAGTCGTGAGAAACAATGCGCGCAAGGCACGGAACAGTGCCTATTTTGTGAAGCCGAATAAGTCAGTTACCCGTTGTGTTGTCCGGAGTGTCCGGGTAGAGTTTGGCCACAACGCGCCGGGCGGCACGAATTATTACGTTGCAGCAACCGACAGTGGGTGAGCTGCATTTGCATGACGAAAATGGGGGCTGCGGCGAGGCAGCGTATCTTACAAACGAAGTTCGCACGAATATCGAACCCGAACACGTGCCCGCGGCGTTAGCAGCGACCGATGGGCCATTGTTGGGTCAACCACAAGATCCATACCGAGCCCAGCGGTTCACACAGACAAAGGTCCAACCAGCGAGTCGCGGAAATCAATGGCGTCAAACTCTCAAGCCACAGGCGTAATCAATCGGCGGCTGATTGCTTTCGTAATATTGGTGTTGTTGCATGTCGGCATCCTCTACGCCCTGGCCACCGGGCTCGCCCGCAAGGCCGTCGAAATGCTGGCTCCTCCGATAGAAGTCGAGAATATCGACGAAGTGAAGAAGGACGAGCACGAGCTCCCGCCCCCGCCCCCACATATGGATATCCCCCCGCCGTTCGTCCCGGCACCCGATATCGTGATTGACGCGCCTGTTACAACGACGGCGATTGTTGTTACTCGCGAGGCGGCGCCGCCGCCGCCGCCGCCGCCGCCGCAGCCGCGCAGTCTGCCCAAACAGGACCCACGCCATCCGTTCGAGCGCCCCGAGTACCCGCCGACGTCGCGGCGTCTTGGCGAGGAGGGCACCGTGGTCCTACTCTTGCTCGTTACAGAAGATGGAAGAATCGCTGATGCCAAGCTCGACAAGAGCAGCGGGTTCCCGCGTCTTGATGAGGCTGCGCTTCGTGGATCGAAACGCTGGCGCGCGATTCCGTCAAAGGAAGGAGACAAGCCGGTTGCCGCCTGGGGCCGGTTCGCAATCACTTTCCGTCTGACAGACGAAGAGTGACCGGCAACAACGCAATTAGATTGGGGCACGCCCCGGGTTCATGCGCAAAACAAAGAGGATGATCTGTTTATGGCCATCGAAACTGCGATCGTAGACAACCCTTACGGCCTAAGAGCGCTGTGGGTAGAGGGCGACTTTATCTCCAAGGGCGTGATGCTGCTGCTTCTGATCATGTCCATGATGTCTTGGTATGTAATGATTACCAAGACATGGGATCAGCGCCGCCTGAAGAAGTTTGGCATAGCTGCTGAGAAGGACTTCTGGAAGGCGGGGAATATCCGTGACGGCGTTGCTACGTTGAAGGGCAGCGACAATGCTTTCCGCGTGATTGCGGAAGATGGGCTCAACGCGGCCCAGCACCATGAAGGCAAGCTCACCGACCAGATTGACCTGAACGAGTGGATTACGCAGGCATTGCAGCGCTCGGTCGATGCCATCACAGGTAAAATGCAGTCGGGGCTTCCGGTGCTCGCGTCGGTCGGCTCAACGTCGCCGTTCGTGGGATTGTTCGGCACGGTGTGGGGCATCTACCACGCGCTCATCGCCATCGGTATCGCAGGTCAGGCGTCGATCGACAAGGTTGCAGGACCGGTCGGCGAAGCCTTGATCATGACGGCCATGGGCCTTGCGGTCGCAGTGCCGGCGGTGCTTGGCTACAACATTCTTCTCCGACGCAACAAAGTTGTGCTCGAGAAGGTGAACTACTTTGCGCATGATTTGCACGCCTATCTCCTGTCGGGCTCGCGCGTCGGCGGCAGCGGCGGTGCCAGTGGCGGCAGGCCGGCCACGGGCGGCGCGCCTGCGGCGGCGATCAAGCGCTGAGCAGAACGAAAGCCACGCGTAGGGGATCCGATCCATGGCAATGAGCGTTCCAGGCGGCGCGGAAGAAGGCGCATCAATGGCTGACATCAACACCACGCCGCTCGTCGACGTGATGTTGGTGCTGCTGATCATCTTCATCCTTACGGTGCCGGTGCTCACGCACTTCGTGCCGGTCGATCTGCCGAAGGCAACCAATGAAGCGACAGTCACGAAGCCGGAAAACGTCAACCTTTCGATCGATTTTGGCGGCAAGGTGTACTGGAACGATCAAGCGTTGCCGAACATGCAGACGCTCGTTGACCGATTGCACGCGATAGCGATTGCGACGCCGCAGCCGGCCGTGCATATCCGGGCCGACAAGCGTACGAAGTATGAGTACGTGGGCCGCGTGCTCATTCTCACGCAGAAGAGCGGCATCCTGAAGGTTGCGTTCATCACCGAGCCCAACCTCAGGGCTGGCACGACAGGCTGATCGGTTGCGAGCGACTAAGGCTATAAAGTAGCGGGGAAGTTTGACATGGCGATGCAAGTGGGAACGGGCGATGACAACTCGATGTGCGACATCAATACGACGCCGCTCATCGACGTCATGCTGGTGCTCCTCATTGTGTTCATCATCACCATTCCCGTGCTGACACACGCCGTGAAGCTCGATAACCCGATCGGCAATCCGCCGCCGCAGCCGGTCCAGCCGGAAGTCATCAATATCGAGGTGGATTTCGACGGCACGATTCTGTGGAATACCACACCGATTGACATGGCACAGCTTGTGCAATACCTGCGGAGCGAGGCCGACAAGGTGCCGCAGCCGGAAGTACACTTGCGACCCAACAAGCGGGCACACTATGACGTCGTTGCGAAGGTGCTTGCGGCCTGTCAGCGCAACAAGATCAAAAAGATCGGGTTTGTCGGAAACGAACAGTTTCTAGAGCAATAGGGCCTGAACCTTTAGGCTCCTGATCCAGTCTTCAGCTAGACCGATGCTCTTGCCGGGACGACCTTCGCCCCGGCAATATGCATGGCGCGGATCAAGCGGGCTGTAGCTTCAGAAGGATTGTAAATATGTTCAAGTCTTCGTGGAAAACGACCTACCTGGCTGTTGTAGTGGCGCTGACCTTTGCCGGCGTCGCGGTAGCGCCTAGAGCGACTGCTGCTTCAGAAGCGAACCACGTCAGCAACGCCGTCGGCACCAGGTTGCAGGAGGCCGTGAAGCTCGCAAACGAAAAGAAGTTTGCCGAGGCCGTGGCCAAGGTCAAGGAAGCACAGGCCCAGGCCAAGACGCCCTTCGATACTTTCACGACCCAGCAATTCCTCGTCACATTTGCCTCGCAGTCGGGTGACAGCGCCGGTGCGTTGCGCGCCCTCGAGCAGATCATCGATTCGCAGTATCTGGACGAAGGGGCCCGCTTCAAGTACGTCAAGTTCATGACCGCGTTCTATTACCAGACCAAGAGCTACGCCAAGACCATCGAATTCGGGCAGCGCTGGCTCAAGTCGACGCCCGGCGACGTGGACGCGATCGTGCTGGTCGGCCAGTCGTACTTCCTGCAGAAAGACTGCAAGAACGCGATCAAGTACATGGACCAGGCGATCGATGCATCCGAGCATTCCGGCAAACCGCTGAAGGAAAACTACTACAAAATCAAGCTGCAATGCGTGACGGACGCGGGTAGCGCGGCTGGGCAGCTGGAGGTGTTCCAGCAGCTCGTTGAGCACTTCCCGAGCCGGGAATACTGGAATCAGCTGCTAATTCTCAGTCGACGGGATGTACCTGATCGCGTGCTGCTCCAGATGTATCGGCTGATGTACGACACGGACAACGTGAATACCCCGGCCGAGTATATGGAGATGGCACAACTGGCGATCGAGTTTGGCTATCCCGGCGAGGCCCAGAATGTCCTTGAGCGCGGCTTTAGCACCAAGGTCCTTGAGAACGACAAGGATGTGGATCGTTTCCGGCGTCTGCTCGATGGCGCAAAGAAGGAAGCCGACGGCGACAAGAGGTCGCTCCCGCTCCTCGACAAGGAGTCGCGCAATGCCAAGACCGGTGACGCCGACGTGAAGCTTGGGTTCGCCTACCTGACCTATGGCGATAGCGCCAAAGCGATTGAGGCCATGGAGCGCGGTATTGGCAAGGGCGGGGTGAAGAACATGGCCGAGGCGAAGATCTTCCTTGGCATGGCCTACATGAAGGCAAAGCGCACGGATGACGCGAAGAAGGCGTTCCGCGAAGGCAAGGACGACCAGATCCTAGGCAAGGTTGCCAAGCTTTGGTTGTTAAGAGCCGGCCAGAGCTGAGTTCAACTTGCGTCTCGCGAGCTTCAAGACCCGCGACCGCGAGTCCTACGGTGTTGTCGATGGCGAACGGATCGTCGATATCGGTTATCGGCTGTCCTCGCAATATGCGACCCTGAGGCTTGCCGTTGCAGGGCTCGGTGTGAGCGGTATTGCGCGAGCTGCCAAAGCGTCTGAGGTGTGGCATCGCGCGGCAGACATCGTCTGGATGCCACCCATTACCGACCCGCTGAAAGTGATATGCGTCGGCCTCAACTACCGTTCGCATGTCATCGAGACGGGCCGACAGCCGCCCGAGAAGCCGCTGCTCTTTACCCGCTTTGCCAACTCCCAGGTCGGTCACGAGGCCGCGCTGCGGCATCCTGGCATCTCCTCACGCTATGACTACGAGGGGGAGCTGGCCGTAGTGATTGGCAAGCGCACGCATCGGGTGACGCCCGACGACGCGCTGGACAGTGTCCTCGGCTATACGTGTTTCAATGATGGGAGCGTCCGCGACTGGCAGGAGCATTCCTCGCATTTCACGGCCGGCAAGAACTTCGTTCACTCCGGCGCGTGTGGCCCTTGGATCGTCACCGCCGATGAGATACCGGATCCTGCGCGACTGACTCTCGAGACACGGGTCAACGGCGAGCGCGTGCAGAGTGCAACAATATCGGATCTCGTTTTCACGATCCCGGATCTCGTAAGCTACTGTTCGATGTTCACGGAGCTCCTCCCAGGCGACACGATCGCAACCGGCACGCCGGGTGGCGTTGGCGCGTGGCGCACGCCGAAATACTGGCTGCAAGTCGGCGACGTCGTGGAAGTCGATATCACGGGTATCGGCGTCTTGCGCAATCGGGTCGCGTCTGACGCCTGATCACGCCGCCGACCAAATGCTTAATTTGGCCGATCGGGCCGAACTTGCGCGCGTGTAGAATTGACCCCATGGGCCATGCCATCGACATCGTCGAAGTCGGGCCGCGCGACGGGCTGCAAGGCGAGCCTGAAATACTCTCAA
>Ga0326726_10001724_pt1 | contig 20334 bp, 16 predicted proteins | sample MHFenrmetagenome_2_FD_207603 | JGI IMG/M metagenome (GOLD analysis project Ga0326726, IMG submission 207603) | Lab enriched peat soil microbial communities from Michigan Hollow, Ithaca, NY, United States - MHF15MN | ecosystem: Environmental > Terrestrial > Soil > Wetlands > Peat | place: USA... | reverse complement strand
CGACGCATGTCATCGGCTTTCTGCCCGCTTATTTCGCCAAACGGGCGCAGCACCTCGAACGCCGTGGCCGGATCGTCGACGTGTATGTGAACCTTTAGCTTGTTCGCGTGACCCGCGATGACAAGGCTGCTGCCGAGTGGCGCAAGCGCTTCGCGCACCCGTCGGCGATCGATCGCAGAGCCCGCGAGAATGCACTCTGTGCAATATCGATGGCGGGAATCGAGCGCGGTTCCCGCAGTCTGCTCGTCGGCATCGTGTACCGGTATCGCTGCGGTTGCCGGCGGCAACTCGCCGCTCATCAAATAATCCGCGGCGCCCTCGGCAAATTCGACAAACCCAAGTGCGCCGGCATCGACTACGTTGGCGCGGCGCAATTCATCGAGCTGTTCGCGCGTGGCTTCGACCGTTATCCGCAGGCGAACGCGTGCACGCGCGAACAACTGCACGAAGTCTGCAACGCCGGCTTGGGTATCTGCGCGCAAGGAGCGCGCGAGCTCAGCGAGCACAGTGAGAATCGTGCCTTCGCGCGGTTCGGTCATTGCGTCGCGCGCGTAAGCGGCGCCGCTCGCCACGCCTTCCGCGAACTCCCGTGGCCCGAGCGTCGCGAGCTGGCCGACGCTGTCGCCGAGCCCCAGGAAGAATTGCGCAAGAATCGCGCCGGAATTCCCGCGGGCGCCGTCGATCGCTGCATCGGCAGCCTGGGTAGATATCCGCCCCGCGTGCTCGCGTGGCGCACGGTCCAGCACGCCAAGCACTGCCGAAAGCGTCATCGCCATGTTTGTGCCGGTATCGCCGTCGGCCACGGGGAATACGTTGATCTTGTTCAGGTGTTCCTGATGGGCAAGCAGACGATAGATGCCGGCGCGCAGCGCGTCCGCGAGCCGAGCGCCGTCGAGGGTCGCAATCGCTCGCGACGTGACGTTCATGCGCTACTGCCGCGGCAGTAGAAAGCGCAGGCCCCGGTAATTGAGCACGACGCCTTCGCGCGTGATGTGCTCGACACGTAGCCCTGCTTGGGCCTGCATACCTTCTCGCAAGGTTTGTCCATTGATCGATACAAATCGCTGGCTCGAATCCGTACCGAAGACATGCATGTCGAGATGCAGCTCCGGCAGCGCGGCCCGACCCTGTGCGACCACCTCACTCATGGTCGGTAGGGGACCCTGATTCGCGAAGTCTGACAGTGGCGGTTGATCGAGTCGGGGCTCAGGCGCAGATGCCTCGCCGTTCTGATCGTCGACCGCCGCTGCTGCCGGAGCCGCCGCAGCCGGTAGCGGGGCCGCGACAGTCGCGGGAATCGTTGGCGGAGCTGCCTGTGGTGTTGGTGGTACAGGCGCAACTACAGCACTCCTCACAACAGGCGTTGCCACGACAGGCGCCTGATCACGCCGGGTCAGCAGCACAACCAGCACAATGATGTTGACGAGGAGCAGTACTCCGATGCCGATCCAGAGTTTTGGTATGCGCGCCGCCGGTGCTGCGGATTTCACATCGGCGAATGACGGTCCAATCTCGCGCTGCCGCTCGTTTTCCGACTTCTTCAGGGCATCAAGAATGAACGACATGTCGCGTCCGCACTAACTGCGAGGGTTCTCGACGTGGATCAGCCGCGGCTGATCCGGGCTGCCCGTCGCGGTATCGAGCGCGATCTGTGTCTGCACTCCCGCGATCCCATCGACAGTCAGTTGATGGTCGCGCTGAAAATCCTCGACGAGCTGCGCCAGCTTCTCATCGTAGACGTCATCGGGCTCCGTTGCGGACTGAGGCAGCCCGCGCAACTGCTCGAGGCTTCGGCGCAGCCAGCGCACAGCGCTCCCGCGGGCACCGAGCGTGAGTTCGCGCGCGTTCGCATCCTGGGGGCGCCAGAGCAGTACGTAGTTGCCATACCAGTATTGCGAAAGATCTGCGATGCCAATGACGTGCGGAGCGCCGTCAAGCTCAATTGTCGCGCCCTCATCGGTCAGCCCCGACAGCACGAGCTGATGTGTAGTGCCAGCAGCGCCTGGAATGAACAGGATCGCGGGTCGATTGAAAGTTCTAAGCTCGGCCCAGGATCCCTTCTGATCGACACACTCGAGATGCTGAGTTGCCGCAAACGTGCACGCATCGACAACACCGGAATGGTAGTCAACACCCCAGAGAGCGAACAAACGAGTGAAAGCGGATTCAAGTGTTGTCGACGCGGAATGTTCGGCGATCAGCTGCGCCAGTTTGGGCGGTGCCGTGGGCGCGGTACTGACGGCGGTTGGCGGTGTCGGTGCAATACTCGCGCTGACGACGGCTTTCGCCGGCACCGGTGCCGGTGCCGAGGCCGTCACCCGCACGGGCGAGCTACGCATCGACGGCCAGCCGAAGAAGTGCCAGGCAACGAGCGCAACCGCAATACCCGTGCCAACAACGGCGCTGCCCGTGGCCCAGCCAAGCCATGGGGGCGCGAATGGGCGGCCGTAGACCTCAGCTGCCGCGGCTCGCACTATCCGCGCCGAGATGCGGTGTTGATCCTGCGTGAAGGCGCCCAGCAGTGCGCGATCGCAGATGACATTGATGATGCGCGGAATGCCGCTTGACAGCCGATGCACCTCGCGCAGCGCTCCGTTGGAAAAGATTTCCGTCGTGGCTCCGGCAACGCGCAGTCGATGGCGTACATAGCCCGCGGTCTCAGTCCGCGCGAGCGGCGCGAGGTGATAGCGCCCGGTGACGCGTTGCGCGAGCTGGCGCAGGTCGTCGCGTGCCAGGAGCTCACGCAGCTCCGGCTGTCCGATCAGGATGATTTGTAGAAGCTTCTGAGTCGGCGTTTCGAGATTTGTAAGTAGACGCACCTGCTCGAGGACGTCGGTCGACAGATTCTGCGCTTCATCGACGATCAGGACGACGCGGCGACCGTCGCCGTGGGCGCGCAAAAGGTAATGATTCAGCAGGTCGACCAGTTCTTTGACGCTGCCGCGCGCGCGTTCCGGGAAGTTGATCCGCAGCTCTTCGCAGATCGTGAGGAGAAATTCCGCTGGTGTGACGCGCGGATTCAGTATCAACGCGACGTCGGCCTCTTTCGGGATCTGGCCAAGGAGGCTGCGGACGACGGTCGTCTTGCCTGTGCCGACCTCACCCGTGAGTTGTATGAAGCCGCCCGATTCCTTAATGCCATAAATGAGGTGTGCCAGCGCCTCCGCATGCTGTTCACTCAGGAACAGATAACGCGGGTCCGGTGTGATGGCGAAGGGCTTCTCGTTGAGCCCGAAGAAGTTCGTGTACATCGCAGTTGACTTGGAAAAGTTGTCGGGCGGTCTTCTATTTGGCCGCTCCAGGATCCGGCAAGCATCATGCCTCGTGGCGCTGATTAAGTACAATTTGCCGCCGCAACATGGAGTTGCACTCGCCGAAGCTCTCTGCGCCGGGCCTCAGGGAGCGCGCCGGCCAATGCCTCGCATGGAGCGGTCAGACGACGACAGTCCGCTCGCACGCTGCAGCGACTCACGCCCGAATTTCTGGTGGACGCTGTCGACGGCTGCGTCGAGATTACCGCTGTCATTGGACTTCGACAGCTGGAAGAGTTCCAACTGACTCGCCGGCGCCAGTTGGCTGACACCCACACCCAGCAGGCGGAGCGCCGCACGCGGCTGCGTGTCCAGCCAGGACGCAAGCAGCGTTCGGGCAATTCCGAGAATCAGGCCAGTGTCCTGCGTCGGCGGCGCAAACGTCTGCTGGCGCGTATAGGTCGTGAAGTCCTTGCGTCGTATCTTCACCGTCACCTGGGTCGCCATGAGCTGCTTCGCGCGCAATCGCTCGCACGTGCGATCGGCAAGTAGTGCGAGCTCCGCCTGCAGACGCACATGATCACGGATGTCCTCAGCAAAGGTCTCCTCGGCGCTGATCGACCGATCTTCGCTATCGGCAACCACAGGCCGGTCGTCAATGCCGGCAGCGCGTTCGCGCACTCTTCGCGCAAATCGTCCAAAGATCGGCCACAAAATTGCGTCTGGTGCCAGTCGCAGGTCGCCGAGCGTGTGAATACCGTGCTCGTCAAGCCGCGCCGCTGTCTTGCGTCCTATTCCCGAGAGTTTCGCGATCGGCAGTGGACCAAGAACCCTCAGCACCTCCTCAGCGGCGATTTGCACCAAGCCGTCGGGCTTCCTGAGGTCCGACGCAATCTTTGCCAGCAGTTTGTTCGATGCGACACCCACCGACGCAGTCAAGCCGGTGCGCGCACGAATCCGCGCCTTCACTTCCGACGCGATCGCTACTGCTCCACTGAACAAACTCTCGCTTGCGGTGACATCGAGAAATGCCTCATCAAGGCTCAGCCCTTCCACCAAGGGCGTGAACTCGCGGAACACGGCGAAGACCTGTCGCGAGACCTCTTGATAGCGCCGCATGCGTGGCGCAACGGTGATTGCCTGAGGGCAGCGGCGCAACGCCTCACTCATCGGCATGGCGGAGTGCACGCCGAACTTGCGAACCTCGTAGCTTGCGGCCGCGACGACACCGCGACCGCCGGTTCCACCGACGACGACGGCTTTGCCAAGAAGCTCGGGACGATCACGCTGCTCCACCGACGCGTAAAATGCGTCCATATCGACATGCAGGATTGCGCGATTGCTCATCCCCGGATCTCTGATGCGCTCGTTCGTTCTTACTTGGTGACCGTGACCGTGATCTTCTTCGAAACCACCGGCGGATTGTGTGGCACATGCAAGGCATCAGCGAGCACGAGTTGCAGCGTGTGCTTGCCCGGCGGCAACGTGAGCGTGACTTCTGTCTGGCCCTTTCCGAAATGCATCACTTTATTTTCGATCGCTGGTACCGGTTGACTCATATCCGCCGGCAAGTCCGTATCGATATAGAGGTGATGGTGGCCGGTGTTGTCGACTTTGATGCCGGCCGGCGCGATTCCCATGCCTTTCAGGCCAAAATGCAGAGTGACCGGATTGGCGAGCTTCGCGCCATCCTTGAGCCCAACGAAGTAAACCTCCGCACCGGGCGCGGACGGTGTGCGTTCCTGCGAGTAGGATGCCTGAGCGAAAACTGTCAGTGTCATGAGTGACACGGCGGCAAGCAGCGGTATGCGTTTCATATGCGGTCCTTGTATGTTGTAAGAAATACGACGTCACAGGGTAAGTGCGCTGTAAACCACCGTAAGCAATGTGGTGACGACGAGGGTGATGCTATACGCCGCCAGCAGAAATCCAAACTTGATGAACGTTTTGACACGTCCCTGGCCGTAAAAGCGCCGCAGCGCAAGGTAGACATACGACAGGATGCCCATCACAACGAGGAATGTAACGATACCGGGCGGATGGACGCCGCCAGGCACGAGCGCAAGCACATGATTCCCCAATACGATGAGCACAAACACCAGGAAGATGAATACGTGCAAATGCACGAAGAACAGCAGGTGTTCGACGTAGTAACGCTTCGAGCGCAGATAGAGAATCTTGTTGAAGAGCGCGACCAGCGGCAGAAACAGGAACATCATTTTTGGCAGATTGTGCAGAAACGCCGCGAACAGGCTCTTGCCATGATCCGCCTCGATCTTGTGACAGGCGGCGCGTAATCGCGGCTCGAAGCGCTTCGAGGAGAAGAATTCGAATTGTGCGCGATCACAAAACACGTCCGGTTTGCCGGCCACGGCCTTGACGGCGCGCAACTCATCCGCCTGTTCCTGAAGTCTCTCCTCCAGGGCCGCGATCGTCTCGACACGCGCATCGTTTGACCCGAGACGCGCGATCTCCGCTCGCTTTGCCGCAAGCGCTGCTTGGGTGGCGTCGATGGCTTTCTGCACTGTTGCCGGCGTCGAGAACTGCATGGGCACCAAATCGATATCAGAAGCCTCAGGCGTAAACAGGAACAGGAGCAGGCTCACGACCAGATAAAGCCGGAAGGGCGGTACGTATCGCTCGCGACGGCCGGCGAGATAGTCGAGTGTCAGTGAACCGGGCTTGAAAAGCAGAAGGCGTAAGGTGCGCCACAGCCGTGAATCGACGTGATAGACATCGCCGACCGCCTCCTGCAGCAGGTGGCCGAGTGACAACGATCGGGATCCCGTTCGCTGGCCGCATGCGCTGCAGAACGGGCCCGCAATCGGCGCGTCGCAGTTGTAACAGCGTGCCGCCACGCTGGCCGCTCCGTCCGGCATCTTCGTAGGCGGTGCAGGTGTCGACAACTTGGGCAACTCGTCTGGATACAACTCGTCAGGCAATCTGCGCCGCTGGCTCCACTGGCATGGCCTGCACGCCGAGCTCGTGCTGCGCGAAATCATCGACGTTCACGATCTCCATGACCTTGCGATCATAGTCGCGCAGCATCGCCGCTTCCGTTTCAGTGATGATGCCGGCAGCCGCCGCTTGCTGTACCTGCGTCGGCAAATCGAGCGCCGTCACGCGACCAGTCTTGATGCCGTCCACGCGAATGCGCTTCTCGATGGGTTCCGCAGTGATCGACAGCATCAGCGCTTCCTGTAGCAGGCCGAGGGGATTATGCGGCTCGAGCGTACGATAGATGCCATCGCACAGCCGATCGCGTGTCGCGCTCGGCGTCATGATTGATTCCACGATTGCCCGACCGATGCGATCGTTCGGCGCGGAATAGGTGAGGCCGCGCGGAAAAATAAGAAGACGCATCAGCCAAGCGAGGCCGCGGATGGGAAAATTACGCAGAAAGCTGTGCAGCTGTTCCTGCGCCTTGTAAAGCAGCGTCATGCAGGCCCATTGCACGATCGGCAGATCTTCCGGCGGTCGCCCCTGATTCTCGTAGTGCTTGAGAACCATCGACGCCAGGTACATGGACGACAGCACGTCGCCGAGCCGCGCCGATAGATTCTCTTTCTTCTTGAGATAGCCGCCAAGCGACAACATCGCCACGTCAACGGCGAGCGCGAACGATGCGCTGAAACGGTTGATCTGCTGGTAGTAGCGTCGCGTTGAACCGTGATCAGGAACACGCGTGAAGCGTGCCAGCGTAAACGCCATCACGAAGGAACGTATGGCGTTCGAGATCGCGAAGCCGATGTGGCCGAACAGGGCGCGATCGAATTGCGCAAGACCCGCAACGCGATTGCTGTTGCGCGCGGCGTTCATTTCCTTCAACACGTACGGGTGACACCGCACCGCGCCTTGCCCGAAGATGATCAAGCTGCGAGTGAGAATGTTCGCGCCTTCCACCGTTATTGCAACCGGCACCACCTGATAGCCGCGCGCGAGGTAGTTCTTCGGACCCATGCAGATGCCCTTGCCGCCGTGGATGTCCATCGCGTCATTCGCAACCATCCGGCCAAATTCCGTCACGTGATACTTGAGCATCGCCGACGGCACGGAGGGCCGTTCACCGCTATCGATCGCGCCTGCTGTGACGGAGCGAGCTGCGTCCATGATGTAGGTGTGCCCCGCCATACGCGCGAGCACCTGCTCAACGCCTTCGAAGCGCCCGACCGGCATGTTGAACTGGCGGCGGATTCGGCTGTACGCGCCACTCGCATAGGTTCCTGCCTTGGCGCCGCCCGTGGCGTTCGACGGCAGAGAGATACAGCGGCCAACCGACAGCTGTTCGACCAGCATGCGCCAGCCCTGACCAGCCATCTTTGGTCCGCCGATGATGAAGTCGAGCGGCACGAATACATCGCGACCCTGGATCGGGCCATTCTGAAATGGAACGTTGAGCGGAAAATGGCGCCGCCCGATAGTCACGCCCGGCGTGCCGCGTGGGATGAGTGCGCATGTGATGCCGTAGTCCGTGTTCTCGCCGCCGAGAAGCTTGTCCGGGTCGAACAAGCGAAACGCAAGCCCGATGACAGTCGCGATCGGTGCAAGCGTGATGTAGCGCTTCGAGAAGTTCAGCTTCAATCCGAGCATCTCGCGTCCCTGATACGTGCCGCGACAGACAATTCCCGTGTCTGGCAGGGACGCCGCATCGGAGCCGGCACGCGGCCCGGTGAGCGCAAAACAAGGTACTTCTTCGCCACGCGCCAAGCGCGGCAAGTAGTGATTCTTCTGCTCCTCGGTTCCGTAGTGGAGCAGTAGTTCCGCCGGCCCCAGGGAATTAGGCACCGCAACCGTTGAGGAAGTCGTGGTGCTGCGGCTCGCGAGCTTCACGAGCACGCAGGAATGGGCATACGCGGAAAATTCGAGACCTCCATACTTCTTCGGAATGATCATCGCGAAGAAGCCCTTTGCCTTGAGGTAATCCCACATCTGCGGCGTGAGGTCGCCGCGCCGATGGGTGATGTCGAATTCATCGGCCATGCGGCACAGGTCTTCGCAGGGCCCGTCGAGGAATGCGCGCTCCTCGGCACTTAACTGAGGCGCCTTGGCAGCTACGAGCTTCGACCAGTCAGGATTGCCGGTGAATAGTTCGCCGTCCCACCACACCGTGCCCGCTTCCAGCGCCTCGCGCTCGGTGCTCGACATGGTCGGCAGCGCGCGCCGAAACACGCGGAAGATCCAACGCGTGACGAAGGTTTTTCGCAGTGGCTTAACGTTCAAGAACGCAAGACCGCTCCACAGGACCCACAGGAAGGCATTCCAGGCGATATGGCCGTGGCCAAACTGGCTGTAGGCCACCAGCAGCACAAGGAATGCGAGCGTAAATGCGCCGAGCCCAAGGCGTCGGTACGCGAGAAAGTTGAACAGCACCAGAAAGGCGAGAAGCCATAGGGCCGCAATGCCAAAGGACATCATTGGAAATCCCCTTGGGGGCCGCCGCGTGCGCCCCTAGATCAATTCCTTTACGCCATCGCGCTCTTCGCGCAGTTCCTTGTCGGTGGCGTCCATCTTCGTGCGACTGAATGCGTCGATTGAGAGTCCCTGCACGATCTTGTACGACCCATTCTGACAGGTCACCGGATATGAGTAGATCACGCCTTCTTTGATGCCGTAACTGCCATCGGCCGGTACACCCATGCTGACCCAGTCGCCCGGCGCCGTTCCCAGCACCCAATCGTGCACGTGATCGATGGCGGCGGATGCGGCGGACGCGGCTGAGGATGCGCCGCGTGCCTTGATAATCGTCGCTCCCCGTTGTTGGACGGTGGGAATGAACGTGTCGACAATCCAGCGCTCGTCGACAAGCGATTTCGCTGGTTTGCCGTCGACAGTAGCGTGGCCCAGGTCCGGATATTGAGTTGCCGAGTGATTTCCCCAGATCGTGACTCTGCGAACCGACGTGACGTGGGTCCCCGTCTTCTCGGCAAGCTGACCAACCGCACGATTGTGATCGAGCCGGGTCATGGCCGTGAAGTTGCCAGCCTTGAGGTTCGGTGCATTGCGCTGGGCAATAAGCGAATTCGTGTTGGCCGGATTGCCGACCACCAGCACACGTACATCGCGGTCCGCGACGGCGTCGAGCGCTTTGCCCTGAGCGGAGAATATCTGTGCGTTCGCGAGCAACAGGTCCTTGCGTTCCATGCCAGGCCCGCGTGGCCTTGCGCCCACCAGCAGCGCTACGGCGCAGTCCTTGAACGCCACTTTCGCGTCATCAGTTGCGACGACACGATTGAGGCTCGGGAACGCACAATCTGATAGTTCCATTACGACGCCCGCGAGCGATCCGAGAGCCGGGGTGATTTCGAGCAACATGAGATTGACGGGCTGATCCGCGCCCAGCATTTGACCGGATGCGACTCGAAAGGCGAGCGCGTAACCGATCTGGCCTGCAGCTCCAGTGATTGCGACGTTGACAGGGTTCTTCATCTTTGCAACTCCAATGGATCGCTCCACCGGCGCCCACAACACGCAGGTGGTGCTCGCTTGCCGACCAAGTCGGCAATCAAGCGGGTTTCGTAAGAGGTGGCCGGGATTCTAGCAAAGACTAGGACACGGCCCTGAGGCGCTAGCGACTGTCCGGCGGCGGCGCGTGCGTACGGAAATAGTCCGGATACTTCGCGAGAAACAACTTCATTTGTTCATCGGCTGCGGCTGACTGACCGGTCCTGCGCAGCTCTTCGATCCGCGCGAGCCAGGCCTCAGGCTCAGTCGGCGGCTCGCTCTTTGTGTCGAATCTTCGCAGCGTGCTTGCCTGGGTGCGAGCCGCAGTGACTGACTCCGATTCCGACGCGGCGTCTGCCGTTCGCTGGTGAATCGAGCCGGACGCAACCGCTTCGGCTCGAACAGCTGGACGTGGCGCGGCAGCTTTGGCCTCCTGCAACGCCATAGCGCCAGCCGGTGCGGCGGCAGGGCTGGCCGCAACCCGCTGCGGGAGGGAGATAGCCTTGTCACTGTCGCGCAGCTCGGGCGCGGGCGCAGGAGCGGCAGCCGCAGCCGGCTGCTTGCGTGGCAGCTGTGAATCCGCGAAGTTGCTCGATGGCCGTTCGCGGCTTGCGACCGTAGAGTCAAGATGCGGGCGAATCACGACCTGCAGAACTACCGTAAAAACCAGGACCACGGTTGCCGCAAACGCGACCGGCGCCATCCACCGTATGTACATCTCGCGCCCTGCTGGCCGCTTGAGCGTGTGAGCTTCGCGCGCCAGCGACATTACCGCTTCATCGAGCTCCCGCGGAGGAGATTCCAAATCCAGGTTCCGATAGCTGCGCGACAGACTCGAGCGCCGGCGGATGTAGGCCTCGAACTCCGCTTCGTCCATTGGATTATTCACTGGCTGAACCTCTTCCGTCGCGCTCAGATCGTCGCGGATTGGCCTCGGCGCTGACGGCGGGGTCATCGCGCAACGCTGCGCGCAGCTTGTTCAACGCGTAGCGCAGTCTACTTTTCGCTGTCTCCATGCCAACGCCAGTAATGTCCGCGACTTCATCGAGGCTGAGTCCGGCTTCCTCGTAAAGCAAGAATACCTCGCGCTGCTCCGGTGGCAGCGCAGCCATGGCCTTACGAAACGCGCTCTTCAGTTGCAGATGAGCAAGTTCAGCGTCCGGTCGCTCGTGTCTTGGCGACGTCAGCTCATCGTGCCAGTCATCGACGGGATCGGTTTGCGCGCTGCGCCGTGCCGATTGTCGGCGGAAATAGTCGATACAGCAGTTGTGAGCGATGTGAAATAGATAGGTAGTGAAGCGCGCACGCACTTCATATCGCTCGCGGTTGGCGATTACTCGGCCCCAGACGTCCTGAAATAGATCCGCTGCGGCTTCATTGTCGCGACATTGGCGCAGCAAGTATCGATAGAGCGATCCGCGATGACGCTTGTACAGCTCTTCGAAAGCGCGGAGGTCGCCGTCTCCATATCTCAACATCAGCGCGCCGTCGTCATCGCCTGCATCCATCGATGGAAGAGTACGCCCGACAGGCGATGCGGTGAATCGCGGCTTTGCCTGGAGCGCGTCGGTCATCTGGAGAGGATCAGCGTGTGATCGTTTAGCAGAGAGTGCCCTGTTCAATCTCGAATGCTCTTGTCTTGTGGCCTACAGCCCTCGCACTCGTGCGGAGTGAGGCTGTAAACGAATTACGGCAGCTGCGGGGTTAGTCAATTTGGCGCTGCCGGAGACGTATTTCGCTCCAGGTAAAGGCCCCTACGGTGGCGCGAACGCTTGAAGGTAATATGTAACTCGTTGTTTATATTCAATATAGCTGCGATTCAGAAAATATTTATCGGGGGGTATTGCATTGAGCTAGTGATGTAGTAGACTATAACACCATGGCGCTCAGGAATGATTCAAAGAGGCCACTGCGGAAGCCGGCCCGCAATACCGACCGGCGAGAACTAGAGGACAGAGCAATGAACGCGATGAACCTGATCAACGACAACAAGGGTGTGTTTCTGGCGGCTGTCTGCGCTATCTCGGCATTCGGCCTGCTTAACACCGTGCTCGGCTCACAGCCGACGGAACGCACTGGCACCGTGACAATTACCCAGGTGCTCGACGATGACATGGGCTCGATGGTAGTCGAGGCTACGCGGCCCAGCGCCGTGCGAGTTGCCAGCAATAACCGCAGCGCTGCGAAGCATGATCGTAAGGGTGAGACGGCGATTGAACTTGCAGTGGGCTTTTGAGCCGTTCTGGTACATTACAACGCTAGCTCGGTAGCGCACATGTCTCTGAACGAGTCAACAATGGAAGCCAACTGGAACGACGGCCAGCCAATTTACAGGCAGCTGCGCGATCGCGTTGTGGCGATGATTCTGGAGGGCGAACTCAAGGAGGGCGACCCACTGCCATCGGTGCGGAACGTCGCCGCGGAGTACCGGCTCAACCCCCTTACGGTGCTGAAGGGCTATCAGCAACTGGTCGACGAGCAGTTGGTTGAGAAGCGTCGCGGACGCGGCATGTTCGTCAACAGCGGCGCCCGCGCGATGCTTCTCAAAGGGGAGCGGCAGAAATTCCTGGAAGACGAGTGGCCGAAGATTCACGCGACCATATCCCGCCTCGGATTCAAGCCCGAGGAGTTGTTGGCGCAGGAGGTGGCTGCACGTCCCAATTTAGCGACGTCATCCCCGAAAAAGGATGAAGACCATGAACTCGGCGAATGAGGCTAGTGGCGCCGGCGGCGTCCCCGTCGTCGAAGCGCGCGGTCTCACCAAGACCTACGGCACGACTCGTGCCCTCGACAAAATCAATCTGAGCATCGGCGCCGGGCGCATTGTCGGTCTGATCGGCCCCAATGGCGCCGGCAAGACGACGACGCTCAAGTCAATTCTCGGTCTTGCACCCTACGAGGGCGAACTACGCGTGCTGGGGCTGAATCCCTACAGCGAACGCGCGCGCCTGATGCAGGACGTCTGTTTTATCGCGGACGTGGCAGTCATGCCGCGCTGGCTGAAAGTAAGCGATGCAATCGACTTCGTATCCGGCATCCATCCGCGATTCAACCGTGCACGCGCGGATGCATTTCTCTCGAAGACCGAAATTCCCCGCAATGCGCGGGTGAAGCAATTATCGAAGGGCATGGTTACGCAGCTGCATCTCGCCCTCGTCATGGCTATCGAAGCGCGTTTGCTGGTGCTCGATGAGCCCACTCTCGGGCTCGATATCATCTACAGAAAGCGCTTCTACGACACCTTGCTTAACGACTATTTCTCCAACGAGGACTCGCTCGAGCAAGCGCGAACCATCATCGTCACCACGCATCAAGTCGAGGAAATCGAGAATATCCTGACGGACGTGATTTTCATCGGGCATGGGCGTGTGGTTCTTGATCTGCCGATGGACAGCATTGCTGATCGGTTTACGCAGCTGAGCATCTCCAGTGAACGACTTGCTGAAGCTCGCGCGCTGGGCCCTATCCACGAGCATGAATCGATCGGGCGCAGTCTCCTGTACTTCGAGAATGTCGACCGCAAGCGTCTCGCCGCCCTTGGCGACGTGCGTACTCCTGGGCTCGCGGATCTGTTCGTAGCAAAGCTGAGCGGGAGTGCTGGCGCATGAAAACCTTTTACTGGCTATTGCGCCGGGAGTTCTGGGAGCATCGCGCAATAGTGATCGCACCGATTATCACGGGCGTCGTGATTCTGATCGGCGCGCTCACGCGCTGGATCATTCAGCCTGCGCAGGATCCAACGGTCGACCCACAAAGACTTGCCGACATCGCACTACTGCTCATGTCGTGGTTCGCGCTGCCGTTTTTTATCGTGAACGGCTTCGTCGCAATCTTTTATCTGATGGATTCGCTCTACGGCGAGCGCAAAGACCGAAGCGTATTGTTCTGGCGGTCGCTGCCCGTGTCCGATACAGCAGTCGTGACGGCGAAACTGACGACTGGCCTGGTGCTGGCCCCGCTCGTCGCCGCCCTGGTCGCCGCGCTGAGTTTGCCCGTCATCACCTTCGTGTTCCGCGGCTATTTCGCCGGGCAGCATTTCAGCGCGCTACCCATCATGTGGAATCCCGCCCATTTCTTTCAGGCGATGATTCTGTGGGTCTATGCGACGGCCGTCTGTGTTCTCTGGTTTCTGCCGGTCGCCGCCTGGTTTCTCGCGGTATCCGCATGGGCACCCAAGAATCCATTCCTTTGGGGATTGGTGCCGCCTGCCGCGCTCATTGCCATTGAACGATTGTTGCGCGGCTCCTCCTGGGTCGGCGATCAATTGTCCGATCGCTTGCAGGGCTGGGTCTCCCTTGCGTTCGACACTGGTACGAGGGGTGCCGACCAGGGGGTGAAGTTCAACGGGGAGCATGTCCACGTTCCCGCGAACCTGCTCGATTGGATCGATCCGGGTCCGCTTCTTGCCAGCCCGCGTCTGTGGGTCGGCATAGCCGTCGGACTCTTGTTCGTTTTTCTGGCCGTGCAGGGACGCCGCTATCGCACGGAGGCGTGAAACCATTTCGAGGATTGCTGCATCCAATCAGTGACTCTCAACGACTCATCGGACCCCTCCTGCAACACATACCCCTGGGTCCGGTTTTCACAGCCAGGCATTGCCTGGCTGTTTTTTTGCGTGGGTAGGGCAGCGTAAGCCTCTACCCCGGCGCCACGGAGACCGGCGGGGCCGTGAGCGCTGAAGAGTCGGTCGCCGGCTGGTGAGGAAGCTAATTCACACTTCACGCGCGCATGCGATGCGCATCACAAGGGCGCTTGTGATTGGCGTGGCAGAAACGCCCGGTCGCCGAGCGCGGCGGCGCAGGCACTGATAGTTTTCGCGCCCTGATGAACACACGGCGCGCGCATCGAATTGTCTGCTGCATTATGTTGATCGCACCAGGCATTGCGGCGATGGCTGTAACGCCTTTCCCGGTCGCCGATCAGAATCCGCTCACGCGCGGCTTCTATCATCCGTTGCCGACGGCTGGCCGTCTCGATTCCCTCGACGACGGCAGTCAGTTCCTGCTCACGATCGCCAACACCACCAACATGAACCGGGGCCACGGCGAACGCCTGCTCGTCGATGCCGAAAGCACAGAGTTTCGTTGGCTGTGGAGCGATAACTTCGACAGTGACTGGCGAGTTCGCGTCTCACTGCCGGTGGTTCACTACGGCGGCGGCTTTCTCGATCCGGCAATCGACAAATTTCACAAAGTGTTTGGCCTGCCGCAAGGTAGCCGGCCAAACCGTCCGGACGACGCGTTCGCGATCGAATACTCGGCGGGCGGCCACTCAATAGCTGTAGACAGTAGCTACACGGGTGTCGGCGACCTCAGCGTCGAACTCGGACGCAATTTGATGCAACAACGCACGATCGCAGTCAGTGCGTGGAGTGGTCTCGAGCTGCCGACCGGTCACGCAGATCGGTTGACCGGCGATGGCGCCGTCGACGCAGCCGCCTGGCTCTCAGCTGACTGGCGGCCGGGTTCGAACTGGTCAGTCAGTGGTTCCACAGGGATGGCGTGGCAAGGCGCCGGTGATCTGCTCGCCGACCGCAGCGCGCGCTGGGTCGGGTTTCAGAATCTGACGGCGCACTGGAACGCGAGCAATCAGCTGTATCTTCAGGCGCAGCTCGACATGCACGATTCCTATGTCAGGGCGTCGCAGGTTCCGCTGCTCGGCGCCGCTACGGTGCTGACATGCGGAGGCGGCTATCGCACGCAGTCGGGCTGGCGTTTCGGATTTGCCGTCAGTGAAGACGTCGAAGTCAATGCATCGCCCGATGTCGTATTCCAGGTCGCGATCCACCCGCCGCTCGGGCCGCAGTAGTCTCAAGTACCGACCCGGCATCCGCGTCGGGGAGTTTCACGCAAGAAACTGCGCGAAGTAGCGATTCAGCATGCGATCGTGCGGATCCTGCCGTTGCCGCAGCCGCGCGAAAATACTCAGCCTCTCGCCGAACGCCCGGCGCACCTGATCCGGCGTAAGTTTGCGCGTCTGATTGAATAGCGGCACGCCGCCGCGCGCCGCGCAGAACTCGTTGAACTCGATAAGGAAGTCATCCCAGCCAAGGTCGCGTGTTGACCATGGATCGAGAGTAATCATCGGGCCGTCGTAGCTCGGTGACAGGAGCGATGAACGGTCCTGCGCGAGACGGTGGCTTACGTGCATCAGATTCGCGCGGTATTGATGCTCGCGATAGTGTTCGCGGCAGAAGACGAAGTAGTCGCGCAACACTTGCGGATAGTCGGCCTCTGGAAATGCCCAGGTCGTGTAGCTCTGACGAATGTTGATCGAGTCCTGCGGCAGCTGCTGAATCCATTCGGTCGGAAACACTACGACGCCGGATGCGGCTCGATCCATCGTCGCCCGCATGACACGGTTGAAGCGCTCGATGAGAAAGTACTTCAGTCCCGGCAACTTGACCGAGTTCGTCATGGTTGTGCCGAACGCGGGCAAAACGTTTGTCAGGACGGACTTGCGCATGCGCCATATGCCGGAGCGTGACGAAGGCATCTCGGGATCGTGCGAGCGCGTTTCCACGGCCACACGATTCGGAAACGGCAGCGGGTAGAACTTGAGCGCTGACTGGCGGCGGATGAGTTGTGGAAACTCCCGTACAAAATCGTCCAGCGTGAAGCTTTCATAGTCGAGCCGCACCGCTTGCAGCGGGCGCACGCGGAAGACGAGTTCGGTAGCGATCCCAAGCAGCCCATAGCTCATGCGCAGTACGCGCAGCAGCTCCGGATCCTTGCCATTGACGACGACGGATTTGCCTTGCGGCGTAACGATGCGCGCTGCCAGCAGATAGGCGGCAAGCTGGCCCGACTCGCCCGGCATCGAGGAATCTTTGGTTGACGCAAACGCTGCACTTCCCATCGTAAGATTGCCGAGTTCGATGTTCACCGGCAGCTGCAGGCCGCGTTCTTCGAGGCGTGCCGCCACATCCGTGAGACTTGCGCCAGGCTGCACGCGCACGCATTCATCGCTGATTTCCAGCACCTTGTTCAGGCTGCGAAAGTCGATGAGTGTGCCGTTATCCGCCGCCGCGCAGCCGGTCTGGGAGTAATTCGCGCCGATTGCCCGCACGGGTGACGGGAATTTCTTGGCGTCGGAAACAATGATCTGCAGATCTTCTATGCGTTTCGGTCGCACGACGATGCGCGGCCGCGCGATCATCGTGCCTGCGTGGTTGCGCACGAATGCCGGTTTCGATGCCATATCGCCCCCTGTAGTCCGCCCCAGAACGTGAACCACTGATGTTCACGCAACCTCAATTGCTGCGGGCAAACGCACGAGCTTGGCAACGACCCGGTCGGATCGGCGCGAATTTCTAACGCAGGGGGAGAAGCAAGACGGAACCTGGCGGCTCCGCTCTGGCAACCCCGCTATCGTAGGACTCGCGTCCTTTAGACCGGTGGCTTTGCGTCCCCATCTTTCGATAGGTTTGCCCTTGGCAGCTGACGGGCACTATGGCGAAGGCCGCTCGCGAAGTCAAAGAATCAATGATTTCAGCGCGAATGTTGCGTATGCACCTTAACCCATCAGAAAGACGGTCTCGGCGTGCTCCAGCGCTTCGGGCGTTCCGTAGATCACCAGCACGTCGCCCTCGCGCAGCTCGGTATCAAGCGCCGGTTCACGGCCGACAATACCGTCGCGTCGAATCGCGCTCACCGATACTTCCGCGCCACGCTCCTTGACGTCGGCAATCGTGCGGCCGACCGACCACGCCCCGGGCGATAGCACGAGCGTATGCAATTCTTCCCGGAAGGCGTGACTGTCATCGAGCGCGCGCGGGTCTCCGCGGCGAAAGAGATTGCGCAGCATCGAATAGCGATGACTGCGGATATCCCCCACAGTCTTGACGACTCGCGATACTGGCACATCGAGCAGCAACAGCACGTGTGACACCAGCATGAGACTCGCTTCCAGCGTCTCGGGCACGACTTCCGTCGCACCGAGCTGCTGCAAACGCTCGAGCTTGCTGTCGTCCTCGGTACGCACCAGCACCGGCACGTCGGTCCGGCGTTCGCGGACGCTCCTTACGATCCTCTCGGCATAGTCCGAGTCGGAAAAGCTGATGACGACGACGCTCGCATGATTGAGACCCGCGCTCTCGAGCATGTTTTCGTCCGCGGCGTCTCCGTAGAGCACGGGGTCGCCCGCCTGGCGGGCCGCACTCACTCGCTGCGGGTCGAGGTCCATCGCAATGTATTCGAATCCCATGCGTTCGAGGACGCGTGCAATACTCTGGCCGACGCGGCCAAACCCACAGATCACAACGTGTTCGCGCGTCGCGATCGCCTGATCCTGCAGGGACTCGCGTTCTATGGCGGTACCGGGGTCGCCGCGCTCACCGAGCACACGCCGCGCAATCTGCTTGTTGTGCCGAATGAGCAGCGGACTCGCCACCATGCTGAGCACGATTGCTGCGAGCAACGGCTGGACCACGTCCGTTCGCACGAGTCCGCCCTGAAGCAGCAAGGTCAGCAGCGCGAAGCCAAATTCGCCGCCCGAGGCAATGACAATGCCGGTGCGCAGCGACCGGAACCAATTGCCGGCGGTGAAACGCGTGACCAATGCCACGATCAATGTCTTGACGAGGAGCAGTCCCACGAGCAGCGCCAGCACCTTGGGCGCGGCGTGCCCGAGCAAGCTGATGTCGAGCAACGATCCCACGGTAATGAAGAAAAGCCCGAGCAGGATGTCGCGAAAGGGCCGGATGACCGACTCGATCTGATGGCGGTATTCCGTCTCTGCGAGCATCATCCCGGCGAGGAAAGCGCCGAGGGCCAGCGACAGTCCGACGGCGTCCGTTGCCCAGGCGGAACCAAGAGCGACGAGCAGCACGGCGAGCAGGAACAGCTCCCGACTTCGCGCCCGGGCAATCTCGTGAAATAGCGGACGCAGCAGCCAGCGTCCCGCCGCGAGCACCAGCACGAGGGCGGCAGCTCCCTTCAGCGCCGCGATGAGGGTGGGCTTGAGCTCAAAAGCAGCTTGCGACTGCAGGACCGATACGAGCGCGAGCAGGGGCACGAACGCAAGGTCCTGACCGAGCAGGATACCGACGGCGAGACGGCCGTGTGTGCGGTTAACCTCCGCCTGGTCGCCGAGCTGGCGAATCACGATAGCGGTTGAGGACATGGCGAGCGCGCCGCCGAGCACGAGGGATATCGTGATGTCGAGTCCGGTGAGCCACGGCACCACGCCAAATGCAAGCATGCAGAGCAGCACCTGCGCGCCACCGAGGCCGAGGACCTCCCATTTCATCGCCACCATCCGCGGCAGCGAGAATTCGAGCCCCAGCGTAAAGACGAGGAAAACGACGCCATATTCCCCGAGCAGGTGAATCGCCTCGGCGTCCACCGCGAGATTGAGCACGTGCGGACCGAGCAGCGTCCCGACGAACAGGTACCCGAGAATAGGGGGAAGCTTGAGGCGTCGGGCCATGCCCACGACGATCACGGCCGCGGTCAGCAGCACCAGTATTTGGGCGAGCGCTGAGTCCGTCATTAGAAGTCCGTGGCGGGCGGATGCGAGTCCCGGAAGGTAGAGAATTCGACTGCGCATCGCAACCGTTTTGGCGGCATGAAACGCGCCCTGTTAGCATCGGCCGTGCACGCGAGACACCGACCGCGTGGTGTTGCTGTTTCAAAACGACGAGCCTCATGGCACATACACAGACCAACGACGGCGCCACGCTCACGCTGAAATTCACCGGCGACTGCGTCGTCGACCGGCTGCCTGAGCTCGAAGCGGATCTCGCCGCTGCGTCGGCGGGCGGCGCACGCTCGGTGATATTCGATGTGAGTGGCATCGGGCGGCTCGATATTTCCAGCGCGTGGCTCATTCTTGACCGCGCACGCCGTCTCAGGGCGACTGGAGTAGCGACCCGTCTTGTCGGCGCTCGCTCTGAGCACTTTGAGTTCCTCGAGGAGCTTACAAAAAGCTCAACCGAAGCCGCATCCCAAGGCGCCGCCGAGCGGCTGGCACTGTGGCAGCGCGTTCCCCGTGACGTCGGGCTCTGGACCTTGAAGCACACCAGTGATCTCGTGGGCGGTACCGCGTTTCTCGGCCACTTCGTTGCGATTTTCGTCAGTGCGGGGCGCGATATCAAACGACTGCGCGCGCCGTCCATCGTGCGTCATGTCTATGAAACCGGTGTCACCGCGATGCCGATCGTCGCGTTGATCGCATTTCTGATCAGCGTCATCGTCGCGTACCTCGGGGCCGATCAGCTGCGCAAGTTCGGTGCAGAAATCTTCGTGGTCGATCTCGTGACGATCGCCGTGCTGCGCGAGATGGGCGTGCTGCTTACCGCGATCATTGTTGCCGGCCGCTCGGGGAGCGCCTTCGCGGCCGAGATCGGCGTCATGAAGCTGAATGAAGAAGTCGATGCGCTCGATGCCATCGGCATGAATCCGGTCGAAGTGCTGGTCTTGCCGCGCGTGATCGGACTCGTGATCGCGCTGCCGCTGCTGACAGTTCTCGCCGATGCCACCGGTTTGGTCGGTGGCGGCCTGCTATCGTCGTGGCTTGTGAATATACCGCCGACCCAGTACCTGCAGCGCATGCAGGAGGCGATCAGCTCGACCACGTTCTGGGCGGGAATCGTAAAGGCGCCCGTATTCGCCGTCCTGATCGCTGCTGTCGGCACCTTTCG
>Ga0326726_10001723_pt1 | contig 20335 bp, 17 predicted proteins | sample MHFenrmetagenome_2_FD_207603 | JGI IMG/M metagenome (GOLD analysis project Ga0326726, IMG submission 207603) | Lab enriched peat soil microbial communities from Michigan Hollow, Ithaca, NY, United States - MHF15MN | ecosystem: Environmental > Terrestrial > Soil > Wetlands > Peat | place: USA... | reverse complement strand
GCTCTACGGCCAGTGGTTGCCGCAGTCGGGACGGACACCGGCGCGAGCCCCGGGCGTCGAGGAGTACCTCAACAGCCCGCGTGACACGGCGCCCACCGAGTTGCTGACCGACATCTACCTACCGTTGGCGTAGGGACGGAGGTTCGTGACCAAACTCAGGGCGTGATGACCTGCCCCGGCCGGCCTTTGTACTTGTCATACAATCGCGACTGACGATCGTCGGCGGGAACCAGGCGCCCCTTGATGAAGAGATTCGTGACCTGCGTGCGCAGATCGAACGGGTCCCCTGACATCACGACCAGGTTGGCCAACTTTCCCTGGGTGATCGATCCGATGTCCTTGTCCGCGCCGAAGATCTCGGCCGGCCAAATCGTGAGGGCTTTGAGCGCGCCCTCGGGCGGCAGCCCGTACGCGATCGCCAGCTGCGCGTGGAAGGGGACGTGCCGCGCGTTCGATCCATTGCCGGTCGAGAACGCGAACTTCACGCCGGCCTCGTACAAGAGACCGGGCTGCGCGTAGATCTCGTCGTACGGCTGGGTGTCGCCGGGCGCCGACTCGATGGAGCCAAGAACGACCGGGACGTTCTTCTGCGCAAGCAGGGTGCGCACCTTCCACGCTTCTCCGCCGCCCTGGATCACCACGCGAATTCCCCATTTCTCGCCGAACGCGATCGCATCCTTGATCGACGCCTCGCTGTTTGCGCCGATAATCGCGGGCACCTTTTTCGCGAACAGCGGGCGCATCGACTCGTACACGAGATCGACGTTCGTCATGCCCGCCGCGCGCTTCGCGTCGTAGTCCTTCGACTGCTGCATGAACGTCTCCAACTCGGCGCCGGCATTGGCGTCGGGCGCGGCGCCGCCCCGCCCGCGGCCACCACCGCCACCGCCGCGACCCCGGCCGCCTCCACCGGGGAGATTGATGACGATCCCCGCCTCGCGCACCACCGCGATGTCTTCCCACGTCCAGCCGGCCGTGTTGATGAGCGCGGCTTGTCCGCTGATCGATCCGCCGGTGGGCGACGTGATCACCGACGTGACGCCGTTCATGCGCGTGACGCCGAGGATTTCGCTCTCCACGTTCAGGCCCACGACGGCGCGAATGTGCGGATTGAACTGCCCCATCTCGCTCCGCATCGTCATCGTCTGGACGCCGCCGATCTCCTGCAGGCCGATCCCCGTGTTGGCGTCGATCATCCCCGGGTACACGAACTTGCCGGTCGCGTCGATGATCTGCGCGTTGGCCGCGGTCAGGTTCGGCCCCAGTTGGGCGATTCGCCCGTTGCGTATGAGAATGCTCGTGTTGGCGAGACGCTCGCCCGTTCCCGTCACCACGGTGGCACCCCGAATGAGGAACGTGCCATCCTTTCCGGGCGACGCCTGAGCGCCGGCGATCGCCGGAATCAGTGTGGCGAGCGTCGCGACCCGCAAGATTGGCCGGATCATCGCTCGCCTCCCGGGCCCGTGCCCTGAGTCGCCGTCTTGCGCAGCGTCACGGCGTCATTGCGATCGAAGTACACCTTGCCGTCGATGATCGTGTACTCGACCATCGCCTGGGCGGAGAAGGGGTGGGCGGAGAAGACCGCGATGTCTCCGTCTTTCCCGACGTCGAGCGTGCCGACCATCTTGTCCACGCCGAGCTGGATCGCCGGATTGAGGGTCACCATCTTCAGCGCCTCGTTCACCGGCATGTTGCCGTAGCGAACGCCGATGCCCGCCTCCTGATACAGACGGCGGATGCGCTCGTCGGAGTCGGAGTTCACCGATACGACGATTCCGTGCTGCGACATGAGGGCCATGTTGTACGGAATGGCGTCCCACGCCTCGACCTTGTAGCCCCACATGTCGGCGAACGTCGACGCCATCGCGCCATGCTTCGCCATCTCGTCGGCGACCTTGTAGCCCTCCAGCACGTGCTGGAACGTGTGAATCTTGAACCCGAACTCGTCGGCGACGCGGATGAGCATGAGGATCTCGTCGGCGCGGTAGCTGTGCGCGTGCACTTTGAGATCGCCGTGGAGGATCTCGACGAGCGCCTCGAGCCTCAGGTCGCGCCGCGGCGGGAGCGCGTTGGGATTCGTCTTCGCGGCGGCGCGGTAGTCGGTCCACTCCTTGTCGTACTCCTTCGCCTTCGTGAACCAGTAGTGATAGAGGTAGTCGACGCCCATGCGCGTCATCGGGAACCGGCGTTCGTCCGCCGCACCGGTGGAGCTGGCACGCGTCACGTTCTCACCGAGCGCGAACTTGACGATGCGGAACGCGCCCTTGAAGTACATGGAGTCGACCGGCATTCCCCAGCGCATCTTGATGACGCGCGACTGGCCGCCGATCGCGTTCGCGCTTCCGTGGAGCAGGTTCGCCGCGGTGACCCCGCCGGCGAGCGCGCGGTAGATCACCGGGTCGTCGTTCTTGAGCTGGACCTGAACCTCCGGCGTCACCGACTCGCTGTTTTCGTTGATGCCGTTCTCGAGCGCCGCGTGCGAGTGCGCGTCGATGATGCCGGGCATGACGAACTTGCCGGTGCCGTCGATCACGCGCACGCCGGCCGGCACCGTCACGTTGCGGCCCACCGCGCTGATCTTGCCGTTGCGAACGACGATCGTGCCGTTGTCGATGTCGCCGTTGCTGATCGTGATGATGGTCGCGTTGCGAATCGCGATGTCCTGCGCGCTCGCCGTCCCAAACGCGCCCGTCGCAAGACCGAAGGCACCGGCCGCGGCGAGGAGAGAGCGCGTATATCGAGTGAGTTGTGTCATATGTGAGTTCTCGATTAGTAGATGCGCCCTTCGATGAAGACGTGCGTGATCGGATTTCCGCTCGCGAACAGATCGTTCCCCGTCACGACGACGAGGTTGGCGAGCTTGCCCGGCTCGATGGTGCCCACCGACGAGGAGATGCCGAGCACCGCGGCGGGTGTGACCGTCGCGGCACGAAGCGCGTCGTCGGGGCTCAGCCCAGCCTCGATCGACGACCGGATCCGATCGCGGAACGTCGCGCCGCTCGTCCCGCCGAACGACGCGAGCGCCACCGGCACGCCCGCCTTGGCCAGCGCGGCGGCGTTGGCCCGCACCAGACCGTTCGTGGGGTCGGGCGCGCCCGGAGCCAACTTGCCGGCGCCAAGCATGAGGAACTCATGTCCGCTCACGGAGTCGGCGGAGGGCCACTCGAGGCTCACGATCGCGGTCGCCGCGCTTTGCTTGAGCGTGGAGATCGAGCGCCATCCTTCGCGGGCGCCGACGATGACCGGACTCTTGATGCCCATTTCCTTCGCGATCTCCGCGACGCGCGTCATCTCGCGCTCGGTCGACGCCACGAACCACGTCGGCATCTCGTTCGCGGCGGCCGGCATGAGCGCCCGCGTGAACGGATCGTTGGTTGGGCGCGCGCCCGGCGTTCCGGCGCGCATCGCTTTGTCGAGGCGGAGCTCGTACTGCGCGTCGAGGAACGACTGCCGGATGAGCGCGAACGTGCCGATCCCGGCGTTGGGGTAGACGCCGCCGCGCCGTGTGCCGAACGACACTTCCTGTCCGACGCCGCTCCGCAGCGCGAGGTGCGATTCTTCGCCCGTTCCCGTCAACGCGGCGCCGATTCGACCGGGGAAGATTCCGCCATTGAAGACGAGACCGACCGTCGTCACTCCGCCCGCGCGCAACGCCTTCAACTCCTCCGGCGTCGGCTGGAACATGTCGGCCGCTTCTGCGTCCGCGTCGAGCTCCGGGACGACGGCGGGCGGCAACGGCGCGGTCGTTCCGCGCGCGGCAGCTCCCGCGCCTCCACGCCCGGCGCCCGCGCCACCTCGACCACCGCGCCCGCCCGCCGGCGCGCCAGCCTGCGCGACCACGGCGGCCGGAGCTTCACGCGTCGGATTGGGGAGACCAATGCTGGTCGCGGCGTCGATCAAGCCGGGATAGACGGTGTGCCCGCTCAAGTCCATCTGTACCACGCCGGGCGGAATCGTCACCGTCGCACCGACGGCGGCGATGCGCCCGTTGCGCGTCAGCACGGTGCCGCGTTCGATGACGCGGCCCGGTGCAGTGACGATGCGGACGTTCGTGAGGGCGTAGTCGGCGACCGGCGGCACCGCGGGGGCGCCGGCATTTGGCGATTGCGCGAGCGTAGCCGCGAACGCGAGCGGCAGGGCGGCAATCGCCAGGACAGGCCTGCGAAGCATTGGGGCGCTCCTGACAGGGAGTGGGGTCGGGCTCAGGCGAGAAGGTACACCCCCCGGCGCAGCGGTCAAATCAGGTCAGGCCCGCAGTACGCCGGAGAGTGGATCCACCGATGGCGGCTACAGCCCGCGATCAATGACTTCACCTTGATGCAGCCACGACTTCCATTTTCCGCGTGTAGGCTCGCCGCGGTCACTTCAGAATACCACTGCTGCCACTTGCACCTGTACGCTCGGGCGGGCGCCCAGCGAGAATTCGGCCCCCAGGGTAGCGCGCCGCAGGAAGGCGACGTCGAACCCGCCGAACACGTGAGGGGCGATGGCGAGCTCGCTGTGGAGGTTCACCGCATCGCTAGTTTCACGCACGAATACGCCGTCGGCGCCGAGTCCCACATAAGGCCTGAAGCCGAACGATAGCTTTCGTTCGATGGAGACGTCGGCGGTTGCCGCGTGCATGTCCATGTCGCTCACGTAGAGCGTCTTGGTGTACGCGCCTCGCACAGCGAGGCTGACTGGTGCGTTGTCACCTTCGGTCAGGAGTCGGTATTTGCCGTCCAGCCCGAGCCACCCGTAGTTGGCCTCCGGGTTTCGAGCATAGAAGGCGCCCACGTCGAGGCCGTCGGTGATGCCAGCGCGAAGCTTGAGCTTGGGGAAGTTCTGCCTCGAGCCCAGCGGGTGATGGTCATTGGGGTGTGCGAACGTATCGTTCCACGCGTCGGCCGTCTCGTCCACCGAGAAGCTCATCATCTCGATGCCGACTGATACCCGCCCCTTCCCGAGCGTGCTCGGCGGCGCCATCTGCTTGTACGCCGATACCGAGCCGAACTCGCGCGCAAAGCGCCGGAACGCGGCCTGGGTGAGCGTGGACGCGAACTCCACCGAACATTGCTTGAGGGACGAGTCCACGTGGAGCGGCGGGTGGGCCGATTGTGCTTGCAACGGCGCGGCTATTACGAACGCCGCTACGGCGAACACGAGCGGGATTGTCGTGAATCCGCGAGGCGACAGTTCATTGGCGGCGATCGCTGGGGCGAACGGTTTCGAGGGTGGGGTTTGCATCGGACGACTCTCCAAGTTCGGGTGCGTGAATGACCGGTATCCGGTCGTGACGCGCCCAAGCTGCGGCGGAGAGTTGGCGTCGTCGTCCGAGCCGATCGGATCGGACTTTTCCGGGACCGTCCTATCCCGCGAGAGCCTTCCTGTAGGTGGATGGCGTCTGCCCCGTTTGCTTCTTGAAGACCTGGTTGAAGGTCGACTTGGAGGCGAAGCCGGCGTCCATGGCCAGCGCCAGGAGGCTCACACGCTTCGATCCGGGTTCGACGAGCCGGCGGCGCACGTCGTCCACGCGATGGCCATTCACGAAGTCGTAGAATGTCTGCGCGAGCTCGGTGTTGAGGACTTCGGAGAGCTTGTGCGGCGTCGTATTCAGCCGTCCGGCCAGGTCAGGTAGTGTCAGGTCCGGATCGCGGTAGAGATGCTCCCTGCGCATCAGGGCGAGCAGTTCTGCCTTCAATTTGGCGGCCTCGGCATCGCCAAGGCCTGACCGCTCGTAGCGCGAGTCGCCTCGTTCGGCGGGGTGCGGAACGACTTCCGCCGGAGCGGCTTCTGACGGAGTGGGCTCCGCCGGGACGAGCTCCGGACGGGAGCTCGTCGGAGGGCCGTCATATCGGAAGATTTCCGGCTGGCGAAGGCCCATGTAGCCGATCGCGTACACGAGCAGCGCGATTGCGAGCGCCACGAGGTCGCTGCCGTGTGGACGAATCGGCCGTGGAACGACGCCGGCGATCGCGATCGAGACGGCGAGCAGCCAGATGGCCGCGCCCGCTCCCGCCAACCGTACCAGCCAGCTCAGGTTGACGCGCTCAGTGTTGGAATAGCTGTTCTCGACGCGCCGGCGGTGCTGCCGCAGATGTGCGACGGTCGCCACCGAATACGACAACCCGGACACGTACATGGAAGGACCGAGGACCGCGAGCAGGGTCGGCGAGTCACCGGCCCGCAGTCGGTCATACAGCGCGATCTTCTCGGGCCCACTCATCAGGTAGATGGGCAGCGTTGCGATCACGACGACGATCGCCGGCGCGAAGTGGAGCGCGTGGCGTCTGCGAAAGTGCCAGGATCTGTCGCTCGCGGCCACGGCATACAGGTACACGAGCGGTCCGAAGACCCACGGAAGGGGATACGAGATCCCGAAGAAGTGGGGATACGCACGCGTCCAGCCGGCCGAGTAGTACAGGGCCGAGGCCAGGTAGATGGTGCACGCCACCATCAACGTCGCGAGCAGGCGGTTTGCGGTGCGATTGCTCTGATGCGCGGCGAGGACGCCCGCCAAGAGAAGACCCTGGAGGATGCCCACGGCTGCGGCGAGCTGAATCCAGTCGATCGTGCCTTGCACCAGCGGCGGGATGAGGACTTACGTGAACGATCGGTGCCGCCCGGAGAACTAGTGCGGCGTAATACTCCGCTCGCCGGGTCGGTGCGCAGGGGGGGCGACGCGTTCGGCCAGGAGCTTCGTGACGAAGCGCTGCCCTTCAGCGACCCGCTCGAGCTCGACCGCGATCGTGTCGACGGCCGTGGTGAGCTGGTCCACGCGAGACGGCTCGAGCTCGACTGGCGCCGGCTGCTCGATTCGTGAGCGGAGCAGTCGCTCGCGCGCTCGCACCCACGCCACGGCGAATCCAATGGTGGTTGCCAGAAGCGTGCAGGTGGTCAGCATGAAGAACACGACAAGGTCTTGGTCGTCCACCATGTTCGAAGCCCTCGGTTGAAGCACGCCCGCGCACTGAGCCACAGCCGTCAACACGATACACTACGAGGGCCCTCGCGCCAGGTGTCGCGGCGTCGCCGACGACCGCGTCAGCGTGCCACCGCGTCCCGTCGCCATACGTAGCTGTCACCGTCGGACATCAGGCTGATCGTGAGCCGGCCGTTCACGAATCGGTAGGAGCGCGCGGATGCCATGTCGCGCGCGATGCGATCGCTCAAGGAGGACGACGGGCAGCTTGCGCGCGTGACGGCCAGCGGCGCGATCGACAGGCTTCCTTCGTTCAGCGAGCTCGATCGCGTCGCGCGATACGTGCCGTGGGCACGATTGCAGTCGAGGCGCATCCAGAGCAGGCCGTCCGCATCGCTCGACTCGGTGTCGAACGCGAGCGTGTACTTGGCCGGGTCGTCGGGGCGAGTCGCGCCTTGCCCGTCGCTCATCGATTGGATCTCGACGAGTGACCACCGCGTGCCGGACAGCGCGGCGGGCGTCGCGGTGTCAGCTGGCGTCGTCGACGTGGCGGACGCGGCGACGCCGGCCTTGTTCGACTTGGCGTCCCGCGAGCACGCGATCAGACCAACCAGCAACGCCAGTCGACTCGAACGATTCATTGGGCGACGTCGGGACACGGTTCATCTCTGCGGTTGCGTCTCGACCCGATGCACGCGCGAAGCTCATGCCGTTCGCCTATGGCGGACCGCCGACCGGGCGAAGCGGACGAAAGCGCGCTGACGTATCTTTGCCGGCGACCTCGGGAGAGGAGCAGCGCATGACGCCCGATCGCGACGCGAACACGCCGGCCACGGAGGACGGTTCCGCCATCACCCGCCGCACGCTGATCAAAGGCGGGCTGATGGCGGCAGCGACCGGACTCGCGCTTCCGACGGCGAGCGCGGCATCGCTGTTCACACCGGCGGCTCGCTCTGGCGGACCTCTGCGATCGACCGCCGCCGGTCCGGTCATGACGGCGCTGGCCAACTATATGAAGGAGGCGCAGACGCGCGCGCTTCCGCCAGACGCCGCCGAGCACACGAAGCGGCACGTGCTCGACACGCTGGCGGCGATGGTGTCGGGAGCCGAGCTGCCACCAGGACGCGCGGCGCTCACGTACGTTCACGCATACGCCGGCGGTGCGACTGCGACGGTCGTGCGCTCGAAGACACTCGCGGGTCCGATCGAAGCCGCGCTGGCCAACGCGATGATGGCCCACGCCGACGAGACGGACGACTCGCACGCTCCGTCGCAGTCGCACCCCGGCTGCTCGATCGTGCCGGCGGCGCTCGCCGCGGGCGAGCGCTTCGGCAACGACGGCGCGCGCTTCCTTCGCGCGGTGGCGCTGGGCTACGACATCGGCACGCGCGTGACGATGACGCTCGGCGCAACAGGCTTCGAGGTCGGCTCCCATCAGAGCAGTCACGCGATCGCCGGCATCTGGGGCTCGGCGGCAGCCGCCGGATGCGCGGCGGGCCTCTCGGTGCAGCAGCTCCCGTGGCTGCTCGCGTACGCCGCCGATCAGTCGAGTGGGCTCACCGTGTGGCAGCGCGACACCGACCACATTCAGAAAGCCTTCGCGTTTGCCGGCGTGGGCGCGCGGAACGGCGTCGCCGCGGCGCTGATGGTCGAGTCGGGATGGACCGGCGTGGACGACGTGCTCTCCGGCCAATACAACTTTCTCAACGCGTACGCCCCCAAGGCCGACGCCGCGAAGCTGATCGACAAGCTCGGCGAGCGCTACGAGATCACGCGCACGAACATCAAGAAGTGGAGCGTCGGTTCACCCATTCAAGCGCCGCTCGACGCGCTCGCGACCATGCGCGCGAAGCATCCGTTCGAGGCGGATCAGGTGCGGAGCGTCGTCGTGCGCGTGGCGACGAGCGAGGGCAACCTGGTGGACAACCGCGAGATGCCCGACATCTCGATGCAGCACATGATCGCGGTGATGCTGGTCGACAAGACGGCGTCGTTCAAGTCGGCGCACGACAAGCCGCGAATGCAGGATGCGGCGATTGTACGACAGCGCGCGAAGGTGACGCTCGTGCGCGACGAGGCGCTCGAAAGGCTCTTGCCAAGCCGGGTGGCGATCGTCGAGGTGACGCTCGAGGACGGAACGACGCTCACCGAGCGGGTGGATGCGGTACGTGGGACGGCGCAGAACCCGATGACGCGCGAAGAGGTCGTGGCCAAGGCGCGCGATCTGATGGCGCCGGTGCTTGGCGCGCGCTCGACGGCGAGCCTCATCGACAAGGTCGTGTCGATGGAGACGGTCAGGGACGTTCGCGAGCTGCGGCCGCTGCTCCAAGGATCGTAGGCGGAGCACTCGCGAGGCTCACGCGTTCGCGCGCGGCAAAACGATGTGGGCGAGCGATCCCGCTCCCTGATCGTCGACCGACAGCAGGAGTTGCGCGTCGTCGCCATAGCGGGCGCGCAGTCGCTCGCGCGTATTCGCCAGGCCGGTCCCCGTGCCCGGCTCCGGCGTTCCAATCCGCGCGCCATCACCTCTCTCTTCGACTGCCAAAAGGATCGAACCATTCGCGCGCGCGGCGCGCACCGAGACGAGCGAGGCGCCCGCACGCGCGGCGACGCCGTATCGAACGGCGTTCTCCACGATCGGCTGGAGCAGCAGGAACGGCACCGGCGCGTCGGCTAGGGCGGCCTCGAGCTGCACGTCGATCTGAAGGCGGTCTCCGAAACGCGCCTCCTCCACCGCGAGGTATTCTCTGGCGAACGCGAACTCCTCCGACAGCGGCACCTCCGCATGCGGATGGTCGCGAATCAGTTCCCGGAGCAGCACAGCCAACCGCGAAAGGACTTCCACCGCGCGATCCGGCTCGTCCGCACGGACGAGCATCGCGACGGTGTTGAGAGAGTTGAACAGGAAGTGCGGCCTCAGTTGTTGCATAAGCGCCAGCATGCGGGCGTCGCTCACCGCCGCGCGCAGCGCGAGCGCGTCTTCGCGCAGCCACGCCTGCTCGCGGCTGTGGCGGACGGCGTGCAGCAGCGCCGCGATGGCCGCAAAGGCCAACACTCGCTCGACGTAGATATCGCTCAGCATCCAGAACAGGTGCTCCACGAACCGGTCGCCGTCCAACCACACGTGGAGCGCGTCGAGCAACGCCAAGCTGATCACCGGCAGTGCCAGCACGGCGACGGCGTGGACGATGATCGCGTTGACGGGTCTCGAATTCGGCAGCGGAAAGCGACGGACGAGGGGGAGCAGCGCGGTCGCGCAGACGCCGAGCGTGAGAGCCGGCAGCACGAGATGCGTCCACGCAAACCAGAACGACGTCGGATTTCGCTCGAGCGTGTGCTGCAGCGTGTTCTGGAGTGCAGTCAGTGACGCGAAGACGGGGCTGGCTGCGACGGCGATGCCCAGTACCGCCCACGCGCTTGGCAAGGGTTGGCGCGGTCCGGCTGCACCCGTCACGAGTCGGCCTGCACCGCAAGCAGCGACTCGCCGAGCATGTCGCGAAGCAGTGTCCATCCCGCCCGGCTCACGGGAACGCGATGGCCAGTGCTCAGGGTCAGCTCACGTGAGCCGGTCTTGAGGCGAGTGGTATGGCGCACCGCATCCAGCCGAACGATCGCACCGCGGTGGATGCGGACAAAGACCGCGGCATCGAGCCGCGCCGCAAGTGATTCGAGCGACTCTCGGTGAAGCAGCGCGGCACGCGCCGTATGCAGCCGCGCATAGTAGCCGACGGCTTCGATCCAGACGATGTCCGCCACATAGACGACGTCCGTCCTGCCGACGCTTCGAACGACGATATGCCCGCCCGTCGGGGGCGGCGCCGTACCGGCGCGGAACGCGTGCGACTCGCGCGCGTGCTCGAGCGCCTCGATCAGCCGCGAATCCGTGAACGGCTTCAGCACATAATCGACGGCGCGAACCCCGAACGCGTCGACGGCGAAGTTGTCGTGGGCCGTCACGAAGACGGTGACAGGACGTTCGGCGGCCGGCATGCCGCGAATCGCCTCGAGTCCGCTGCCATCGGGCATCTGCACGTCGAGTAGCACGATGTCGGGGCGGTCGCTCAGGATGAGATCGCGAGCGGATCGCCCCGTGTTTGCTTCACCGACGACGACATAGCCGGACTGACGCGCAACGAGTCGCCGCATGCCGCGCCGCGCCAGGGGCTCGTCGTCGATCACCGCGACTCGCAGCTCCGCGCGGGCGGTGGGCCGGTCCGTGGGTGGCTGCCGTGTCATCGGTTCAGAATCGCGAGCGGTCGCGACGCCCGCAAGCGGGCAACGGTCACGCAGCCCGAGGAAGTGGGCTGCCCGCAGCACGGAAGCGATCGTTCGCTGAACGTCGTCCACGACGCCACGCGACGGAGATCCCGCGACCTAGACTGGCTCGGCACCTCCGGCACCCACTCATCGCGCACGTGTGGAGATTCTTCATGATCAGAATCATCGAGATGTCGGCCGCTCTGTTCGTCCTCGCCTGCGGCGGCGGAGGCGGCACCACGACGACTCAGCCACAGCAAGTCGCGAGCGTCGTGATCACTCCCGCGAGCGCGAGCGTCGCGATGGGACACACGACGACGCTCGCGGCAGCCGCCAAGGGAGCGGCCAGCGAGACGCTCGCGGGTCGCACGATTGCGTGGTCGTCGTCGGCCGTCCCCATCGCGACCGTCTCGTCGGCCGGAGTCGTCACGGGAATCGCACCAGGCACCGCGACCATCACCGCCACGAGCGAAGGCAAGAGCGCCACTGCATCGATCACGGTGACGGTGCCAACGACGCCGCAGGCCCGTTGGCTCGCGGCGATGGTCTACGACGACGCACAGAATCGCGTGCTGATGTTCGGAGGCTTCACCAGCAACGGATCGTCATTGGGCCCGCTCAACGATCTCTGGGCATGGGACGGCGCGCGCTGGTCGTTCCTCGGTGTGGGCGGACCTCCCGCGCGCGGCGACATGCTGGCGGCATGGGATAGCGCTCGGCGTCGCTTCGTGATCTATGGCGGAGCGGACAACGACGGCCCGCGCGGCGACACGTGGGAGTGGGACGGGACCGCGTGGACCCAGCGCGCGACCGGAGGACCGTCCATCCGACGTCACTTCGCCGGCGGCTTCGACGGTGCGCGCGGTCGCGTGGTGCTGTACGGCGGCCTGGTCGGGACCTCGGACACTCCCGCCCTCGATACGTGGGAATGGGACGGCCAGCAATGGGCGCAGCGAGCGACGACCACGCCCGGAGGTTTCTCCCCACCGGCTCCTGCGAGTAATCTCGTCTACAGCGAGACGCGCCGAGCGCTCCTGATGCTCGTGGGAACGTTTACCTCCGGCCCGTCCGCGCTGTGGCAGTGGAACGGGTCCACGTGGACCAGCGTCGGCGCCGGCCCGACGACATCGATGCCGGTGCCGATCGCGGCCACGGGCGCCGATGAGATCACGTTGCTGCTGCAAAGCGGAGCCACGCTGCGCTGGCAGGGTTCAGGATTCACTCAAGTTGCCGCGGCCGGTCCACCGTCCATGCTCGGAAGCGTGATCTACGACCGAGCGCACGCCAGGCTCGTTCATTTCGGCGGCCTGGCCGGCAGCAGCACTACGGCCGAGACGTCGCTCTGGGACGGAAGCACCTGGGCCCTGGCGCCAGGCAGATAGCCGCTCTCGCCAACGTAACGCCCCCACCGCGCGCGGTTGGCGAGCGGTGGGGGCATTTGTGCGCGGACCTGAACAGCCCCGGTGACTATTTCGTTGGGTCGTCCGCCGGATTCACGTACGTCAGCGCGAACGGGCCCATGCCATGCACCTGGACCTCGGTCATCCCGTGGACGCTCGCGAAGTGTGGCATGTTGCCGGGCATCGTGGCGAACCCGCCGACCCTGTACGGAACGAGGGCTTCTCGCGAAAAGTGCTCACCCATCCCGGCGAGAAAGGTTCCGGCGAGTACCGTGACGTACTCGTCGGCGGGGTGGAAGTGCGGCGGAAGGACGTAGCCGTTCGGAAAGCGAAGCCGCACGGTGAAGATCGCGCCAGCCTTGCCCGGATCGCCCTCGACGACCGCGAATTGGGCACCGGGCGGAAAGATCGGCGGCGCCGGCCCCCAGATGACCTGATCGTTGCCCCGCACGTCGCGGCTGACATCATCCGAGCTGTCCGGGCCGGCGGCGATCTGCCCCGCCGCCTGCCCGGTGATTCGACTGCCGGCGCGGTCCGAGCAAGCGATGAGAGTCACTGCGGCGAGCACCGCGGCGCCTAGTTTCAGGCGTACAAGAGACATTTTTCTACCTCCAAGAGGACTATTTGATGGAATGCGCAGGGTAGGGCGCGGCGATCGTCCGGTTATCGTTTCGCGTCGCGTCTCTTCTGTGCGTATGCCGCCTCGCCTCGCGCTTCTCGGCCCGGTCTGTCTGAGCGGTCCCGCGGGACCATCCGCTCGCCGGGCATCGCAACAGCGGCGACTCGCCCTGCTCGCGGTCATCGCGAGCTCACCGAGCGGGTCCGTCAGTCGCGACCGGCTCATCGGGCTCCTCTGGCCGGACCGCGACGAACGGACCGCGCGGCACCTCCTGGCCGATTCGGTCTACGTGTTGCGGCAAACGCTCGGCGATGGAGCGATCGTCGCCTCGAGCGAGGCGCTGCGACTGTCACCCGATCTCGTGTGGACCGACGTCGCCGAGTTTCGGAGCGCGTTGGCCAACGAGCGATGGTCAGAGGCGCTGGAGCTCTACCGAGGCGATTTCCTCGACGGATTCTACGTGCGCAACGCCGCGGACTTCGATCAGTGGGCGCATGCCGAGCGCACGCGGTTGCGCACGCTTGCGACGCGCGCCGCGTCGGTACTGGCAAGTGCGCTCGAGAAAACAGGACGAATCTCCGAGGCGGTTGCCGCGGCTGAGCGCGCGCTCGCGATTGCCCCGTGCGACGAGGTCGCGTTTCGCGATCTCGTCAGGCTGCTCCTCGTCGCGGAGAATTGCGTGCGCGCGGAGACCGTCGCGCAGGGCTTCATCGAGCGGCTCGCGCTCGACGTCGGCATCGCGCCGTCGGCCGAGACGATGCGGCTCGTTCGGAAGGCTCGGGCTGGGGCGAACTCGGAGCCGCTCATCGTACTGGCTCCGACAAAGTCCCGCGGACGTCGAACGCGGCCAACCGACTCGATGACCGCCGGCATCATCGCGCAAGGGCGACACCATTGGCACCAACGCACGCGCGTCTCGGTCGAACGCGCGATCGGCTACTTCACGCGCGCGGCCGAGCGCGACGCGCGTGCCGCCGACGCGTGGTGCGGCCTCGCGGACTCCTGGATCGCGATGGGAGGTCGGGGATACGCGCCGGTGGCCGAAGCGATCGAGCGGGCCAGCGCGAGCGCGGAGCGCGCACTCGCGCTCGACGATACGCTGTCGTCGGCGCACACGTCGTTCGGCGGTGTGAATCTGCTACGATGCCGCTGGAACGACGCCGCATCTGCGCTACGCCGCGCCATTCAGCTCGATCCACACAATGCCGACGCGCACCACTGGCTCTCGCTCACGCTGCTCTCCGGTTTCGGTGAGCGTGAGGAGGCGATTCGCGAACAGATGGTCGCGGCGCGCCTCAATCCGGTCTCGCCCATGCAGGTGGGGGCGCTCGGCTGGCAGCGGTATCTGCGCGGCGAGTACGACCTGTCGCGATCGGACATGGAGCCGGCCGTCGACCTCAATGCCGATCTCGAGGAGGGACACGCGGGCTTGGCGCGTGTCGCGGCGCGATTGGGCGACGAGACGATGGTGACGCGGACGATCACGGCAGGACTCGCCAGGCGCAGCGACCTTCGCGGAGATCTCCTGGCGGAGCAAGCGTCCGCGCTCGCCGTGCTGGGCGACTCTTGTCGGGCGCGTCAGCTCGTGGGCGAGGCAACCGCGCACGGCGCGATGCCGCTCAACCTCGCGCTCGCCTGGGCGAGCCTCGGCGACGCCGACCGCGCGTTTGGTTGCATCGCGCGCGAATCGTTTCTCGTGTACTGGGCGCCGCAGGCCGTCTGGTGGGACCCGCGGTTCGACGCGATTCGCGATGATGCGCGATTCATTCGTGTTCGCGAACGCGTCGAGCAAGTGTGGAAGCCGGAATGGTCGTGACCCAGCCGCGTCAGGCCGTTCGAGTGCCGGACTCGAGGTCGCACATCCACACGTCACCCCGAAAGTCGCCGAGCACGAAGAAGATCTCGTCGCGCGTCGCGACCGGCGCCGTCCCGGTGATCATGGCAGGGACGACCATTTCCGTCGACGTGAACACGGCGATCGGCTCGGCGAAGAGTTCGCCGCTCGCCGCATGGAAGCGACGCGCGCGGACGACATTCCGAAGCTCGCTGCTGGGAGTCGTCGGGAGGTAATAGAGGAGCGAGCCATCGGCCGACCAGAACGGATGACTTGCCGACCGGTCGACGACAGCCCAGTCCTCCCGCGGTATCACGTCGTGGCCGCGAAGCCGGGCGACGAACACGGTTGGCAGCGCGCTCGGGCGGGCCGCGTCGAACGTGACCCACTCGCCGTCGGGCGACACGCGCGCATTCGTGATCGAGTACTCTGGACTCGACAGAAGGTCGCGCTGGTGTCCGCTCACGGTATCGAGCAGCGCGACCGAGTGGAGACGCCCGCCGAGCCGCTCCACGATGATGAAACGCTCATCGACCCACTGGCGGGGTCGCCCGCCGAAGTCGTCTCCAAGTTTGCGGCAGGCGCCGTCCGCGAGCGTCGCGACGAAGATCGGCCGCATCGCTCGCGGACCCTGAGACCGTGCCCCGTACACCAACTGGCCGCCGTTCGGCGAGATGGCGGGGAATCCGTAGTCCAGCACCGGCTCGGGTGCGAACGTCACCTCGGTCCCGCTCGCGAGGTTCCTGAGCATCAGGCCAACGCGTTGGGACCGAGCAAAAAAGTAGGCGAGCGTTGGATTCGCTCGTGACGCGGAGAGTTGCGCGACGAACCCCGGGCCTCGCGTCAGGCGCCGCAACGAGCCGCACGCCATCCCGCTGGTTGGATCGATCGCCACCGACCAGAGGTTTTGATCCGGATGCGTGCTGACGAACGCCACGCGCCCAGCAGCCCCGGTTACGAAGCAGTCGAACTCCGTGCCTCGCGTCAGGCGCTCCGGCTCGCCCGCCGGCTGGAGCGTGGCGAGCGCGAGCCGTTGTCGCCAGATGGTCACTCCGGTCGGCGTGATGACCGAGAAGACGAGCGAATCCGCCACCCATGCCGCCGGGAACGTGAGCGGCCAGAACCCCTGATCCCGAAGACGTTGAGAGATACCCGTGCTCGTCACCACGCTTCCGCCGATCGCGATGATCCAGTATTCGACCTCGCTGGCCGCGTCGGGATGAGCTTGGACGAGAAGGTATTTGCTGTCGGGCGACCAGATCGCAAACGCGACATCGATGAGGCTCGCCCCGATCGCATAGTCAGTTGTTCCATCCAGCGCGGCGATCCGTACACCGGCCGGCTGGTCGAGCGCGATATAGGCGAGCCATTTTCCATCGGGTGACGGGCGGCCCGCCTTCGCTGCTCGCTTCAGCAGTCGAGGCTCGCCCCCGAGCGTCGGCATCGCGTAGACGTTCTGCCCTCCATCGTCCGCTGCCGTGAACACGAGTCGCGTATCATCGGCGGAAAAGGAGACGTGCGAGCGCTCGCACGTGCCGCTCGTCAGGCACACCGCGGAGCCGCCGACCTGGTGCAACCAGATCTGCGCCGAGGTCCCATCTCGGCCGCCGTCGGAGACGTAGGCGAGCAGTCGTCCGTCCGAGGACAGGGCTGGCCAGAAAGTCGCGGCGGACATCCACGTGAGTCGCTCCAGCCAGGGCGACGCCGGTGTCGCGGACACGGCGGCCGACGTGTCGGAGGAGAGCGAACGTCTTCGGCCCTCCCACCACGCGTCCACTTCGAGCCTGTCGGCGTACACGCTGCCGCGCTTCTCGTGCGCCAGGCGATGCACGGGGAGGCCTTCGTCTCGTTCCCAGCGCTGCACAGTCCGGACGCCGCGGCCGAGGTAGGCGGCGATCGCCTTCCAGGAATCGAGTCGATTTTCCGGCGACCGATTCGAACCGGACGACTGGGCGGCGCGATGGTCTATCACACTCATGGTGGCGGCTGGCGACGGGGCAACTCGCGCCAAGAACGGTGCGCCAAAACGCGCCATTCGTCCAGTGACGCTTCGTTTCGCTTGAGCGCATCGCCGGCGCATCCCACTGTGGCGGAGCACCGATCCTCGGTGCATCACGCGGTGGTGGCGGACAATTCAGATGACGGAGGTGTCTCATGTGCCGGACGTTCAACTCGGTTCTGGCGGTGACGGCGGTCGCCGGCCTCGGCAGTGTCGGTTTCATGAAGTTCCGCGCACCCTCGATCGAAGGCGTGTGGCGCAGCGTCGCGATCACGGTCACCGGACCAGGCGCGCGCACGATCAGCCCGCTCCAGCCGAACCTGGCCATCATCACGGCGAAACATTACAGCCGGCTCGAGATTCACGCGGACGGACCGCGCCCGGCGCTCGCCGATCCGGCGAAGGCGTCCGCGGAGGAACTGCGCGAGGTGTGGGGTCCGGTCGCGTCCGAGGCCGGCACCTATGAGACATCGCGCGGCAACGTGTTGACGACGCATCCGGTCGTCGCAAAGAACCCAGCGGCGATGGAGGCGGGGTCGTACACCGCATACGCGTATCGGCTCGCTGGCGACACGCTGTGGTTGACCGTTCAGCGGAACCAGCAGGGCCCAGTGCCGAACCCGGTCACGGTCAAGCTCACGCGCGTGGAGTGACGATCGCGGCTGCGCGCCGCCGGCCTCAGTCGCAGGACGGTGTCACCCAATCCGTCGCGCGGACGATGGTGAACGGCATGCGGATCTGCTCACGTCCCGCGATGTCGGTATCGATCTCCACCATCGTCTTCCCGCTCAGGAAGAGTGCGCGCATCGCGTCGTAGCGCGCGCTCTCATTCGAGGCGAAGAACACCGTCAGGGTGAGAATGCTGTTGGTGCTGGCGTCTCCGCGAGATGTCGTGATCTCCTGAACGACCTGCATCGCGCCGTCGAGCAGTCGCAGATGCACGACGTGACCGGCGAGCGAGCTCGGCGTTCCGAAGGCCGGATCGCCGACGCTGACGCTGAGCGTGCGCGGATACGGATCGCCGCGCGTCTCCTGGAGCGACGCGAAGACGGTGGTGACGGCGCCGGTCGCATCAGCGACGTTGGCGAGCAGCTCGACACCGCGAGCAGGCCGGCCGCCGCCCGGCGCCGACGAGTTGCACGGACAGGCCGCGACGAACGTGAGGAAGACGAGCGGTACCCACCGGAGACGCATGCCCATATAGTGGCGAAATGCTCCCGCGAACGCCGTCACGTCCGCTTCACCGCCGTGGCCGTTCCGCCGCGCTTCTCGCCGCCGTCGCCCCAGGTGCCGGTCGCCGTCACTCCGTCGAACGTGAGATGCATCGGCGCCGGATTGGGCATCATGATCCGATACGACAGCTCGTTGCCGTTCATCGCGATGTCGCGCAGCTCGACGACGTCGTCTTCTCCCACGGCACGCGAATGTCCGATCAGTGTTCCATTCACGCGTGTGATCTCGACCGTGGCGTGCTGCGCGCGCGCGCCGACCATCACGGTTGTCTCATAGATCCCAACGGGATTCACCGTCGGCGGTGTGACTGCCCCGTTCGCCAACGCGGGCAATGCGACCGTCGGCGCGACCGGCCCGACCCACATGCGCCCGCGGTCGAGATCCACCGTCCACACCGCCCGCTCGATGAACGCCGCGCTCAACACGCCGTCGTGGATCATGTCCCCCTTGAGCCGCACCGGCACTGTGACATCGGTCCCGCGTGCGAGCGGCAGATGCACGTCCGCCGCGCTCGCGGTGCTGTCGGCGCCGAACAGCGCCGCGGCATAGGGCGCGATCAATGTCGACCCGTTGTTCTCCGAGTCCCACTCGAACCAGAGCTCGGCACCGCTCGGCGCGCGCACGCCAACGAACGCGCCGAGCGCTCCGCCGCCTTCGCCGGTGGCGAGCCGCACGTCGACCGGCGTCATCGTCCGCACGCGGGCCGCGAGGCTCGCCGGCGTCTCGAGGATCAGACGGTCGTGCGCGAGATCGACGGTGAGGAGCCGGTGCGCGAATGACATGAGCGAGATCTGCCCGCGCACGGCCGGTGCGCCGGGGCCGAGCAGCTTCGCGAGATCGAGGACACCGGCGTCGCCCGTCACCTCGAGCGGGCCCACGCCCAGCGTGACGTTCGCGCACCCGCGTCCCGAGAGCGCCTCGCCCGTGAGGCGCACGCCGAACATCTTGCCGCCCCGTGTGCACCCGAGCGCCGCCGAGTCGCGCGGCGAGATGACCGTCACGCCGCCGCCGGTATCGAACAGGTAGTCGGCGGTATCAGCGCCGACGCGCACCTGGATGGTGCGCAAGTGCGCGGGGCCGCGACGCAGCGGGATGATCGCTGGTGCGTTTGGCTCGGAGCGCGTAGGCTGTGCGCTCGCGCGCGCGGGAGTGAAGGCGGCGAGTGCGGACAATGCGATGACGATGGCGCGGTAGCTCATGATGTCGACGGATGAAGGAAGGGCACCGGTCCTTCCGGGGCCGTTCTTGGATGGCGCCTGCCGCAAAAGGGTTGGGTAGGGCACCAGAAGACCGTTACCCACATCCTGTTACAAACGCAGGAGAGACGGTCGAACCGGACATTGACTTCGCCCAATGGTCGAGTCCTCCCGGCGTCTCGCGACCTGGCTGGCCCTGTGACGCAACCAAGGTCTCCGCGGGTATCACCATCGCGGGTCGGGTTAGCGTTCTCACATCGGAGGTATGAATGACGCGTTGGATTCTCTTCGGCGTCGCAGGCGCGATCGCCACGTTGGCTGCGTGCGGTGGTGATAGTGCACAGCTCGCCGGCACGCCCGGCGGTTCGTCAGCGCGCGACCCGAAGGGCGCCACGTCGGGCGGCACCTCGAACGGGTCCACGGGCGGTATCGTCCTCGTTCCTCACACACTAGTGCTGCAGCTGGGCACGTACGCCGAGCTCCTTCCGACGACGCAAGACGCGGCCGGCATGCATGTCGTGAGGTCCGTAACGTGGCGCTCCTCCGATCCGGCAACGGCCCCGATCGTCGCCGACAGCGGCGTCGTGTACGGCAAAGCGCTGGGCACGGCCACCATCTATGCCACGGCCAACGGCTCGACCGACTCGGCCAAGGTGATCGTGTCGAGCACGGGCGGACAACAGCAGCCCGTGTCGCAATTCAATATGACCGTCGTGGTGCTGGGGCCTCTTTCCGGCACCGACACGAACCACGTCCAACGAATCGCCGGCGCGACGGTCACCCTGCGGCGGACGGGTGGCGTCTCGGGCGACACGCTCAAGACGCCGGAGAGCGCGGGAAGCGCGCTGACGACCTCGAACGGCGAGGCGCTGTTCACCAACCTCGCGGGCGGATCA
>Ga0326726_10001722_pt1 | contig 20337 bp, 34 predicted proteins | sample MHFenrmetagenome_2_FD_207603 | JGI IMG/M metagenome (GOLD analysis project Ga0326726, IMG submission 207603) | Lab enriched peat soil microbial communities from Michigan Hollow, Ithaca, NY, United States - MHF15MN | ecosystem: Environmental > Terrestrial > Soil > Wetlands > Peat | place: USA... | reverse complement strand
ATTCAGTTTGTGAGCGTCCAGAGTAAACAGGGATGATCAGAGATGAAAGCACAGGTTAAAACACTTGATGGCGGAATCGCGAAAGATATAGAGCTTCCGGAACTCTTTTCGGAAGAATACCGCCCTGATCTGATCAAAAAGGCAGTGACCGCCCTTCAGAGCACGCGGCGACAACCCCATGGAACGAATCCATTTGCAGGAATCTGTTCCTCAGCAGTCGGATGGGGAAGTGGTCGTGGTTCATCGCATGTGCCCCGTATCAAGAATGGTTCACGTGCTGCGAAAGTTCCCCAGGCCAAAGGAGGTCGTGAAGCTCACCCTCCGAAAGTCGCGAAAATTTTGATTAAAGAGATCAATCAGAAAGAAAAACAGAAAGCTTTCCGTTCGGCTGTTGCCGCAAGCATTTCTCCAGAACTTATCCGCGGTCGCGGTCACAGGTTCGATGGAGTGGTTCCCGTTATCCTTGAAGATAAGTTTGAATCACTTATACGCACGCAAGACGTCATATCAGCCCTGACAACCGCTGGTGTCTATCATGATATCGAACGTGCGAAGGAGAGCAAGAAGGTCCGTGCAGGAAGAGGTAAGATGCGTGGTCGCCGGTTCAAGCAGAGAAAGAGTCTTCTCATTGTCACAGCCGAACAACCACTTCGTGCAGCACGCAATCTATCCGGTGTTGATGTTGTGACCGTTGACCAATTGAACGTTGAGCACCTTGCACCGGGTATGCTGGCAGGACGACTGACAATCTGGACAGAGAGTGCACTGATAAGACTGGAGGGGAGATAAATGGTTCTGAAATACCCGTTTGTTACTGAAAAGGCGATGGTCCTTTTAGAGAACCAGAGCAAACTTCAGTTCTTAGTCAGCCGTGAAGCCACCAAGAGGCAGATCAAACGTGAAATTGAAAAATCGTTTGGACAGAACGTTAAAAGCATTCGAACACTCATGACCATGCACGGAGAAAAGAAAGCAATCGTGAGTTTTGAGAATGAAAAAGCCGCTGAGGAAATTCTCAGCCGGCTTGGCATTATGTAGGTGGGAAACATGGGACATCGAATCACAACACAAAGCCGGGGCAAGGGAGGCCCGACCTATCGCGCACCATCCCACCGGTACAAGGCTGAACTCAAGCACATCGGTGATGATACACAGACAATCACCGGAAGCGTTATCGATATTGAACATGATCCAGCACGCAATGCACCGGTCGCTGTCGTCAAACTCGAAGATGGTGCAAAAGTCTATATGCTGGTGACTGAAGGTCTGGGCATTGGAGAGACAATTACCTGGGGATCTGATGTTGAGGTAAAGAATGGTAATACCCTCACTCTTCGGAATATTCCTACAGGCACATACATATGTAATATCGAGTCGCGCCCGAACGATGGCGGCAAATTCGTCCGATCTTCAGGCGTTCAAGCAGTTGTTATTGATAAGATCGAGGACCGGGTCGGGATCCGGATGCCCAGTGGAAAGACCAAATGGTTTAACGCACGATGCAGGGCAACCATCGGAATTGTTGCCGGCGGCGGTCGTGTCGACAAACCGTTTGTGAAAGCAGGTAACAAATACCACAAGATGCAGAACACAGCGTCGAACTGGCCACGCGTCCGTGGTGTCGCGATGAACGTTATCGACCACCCGTTTGGGGGCGGCGGTCATCAGCATACCGGCCGGCCGAAGACAATTGCAAGAGGCACTTCACCAGGAAGAACGGTTGGTCATGTGGCTGCGCGCAGGACAGGTAAGAGCAGGAAGTGATCGGTATGGCAGCACCAAAAAAGACTCAGAAGAGGATGCCACGACGGCGTGAGGAGTTCACCTATCGTGGGTTTAAGATCGACGAGCTGAAAGCGATGGGGATAAGTGAACTCCTTCCCCTCATGCCAGCCCGTTCACGCCGCAAGGTAGTACGAGGTTTCTCTCGTGGTGAGGAAACATTACTCGCAAAGGTCCGTGCAGGTGACGAGAAAATAAGAACTCACCTGCGTGAAATGATCGTCATGCCAGAGATGGTAGGCCGATCAATTGAGATTTACAATGGCAAGGAATTCATGAAAGTTGAATTTCAGCCGGAGTCTGTCTTCCATTATCTCGGTGAGTTCGCGTTGACACGAAAGAGGGTCTCTCACGGAAGCGCCGGAATCGGTGCGACAAGAGGCAGCAAGTATGTTCCGCTGAAGTGATGTATATGGCACGAATTGATTATTCACAAAAAATTAGCGGCGACACCATCGCAAAAGCGAAGGCCAACGAGATTAACATGTCGCCAAAGCATTCGATCGAGATTGCCACGTTCATCAGGCACCAGCGCGTGAACGACGCAATTGCGTACCTGAACGACGTTATCGGTTTAAAGAAAGCCATTCCGTTCCGGCGATTTAACCGGAATGTGGCACACAAACGCGGCCTCCCGGGAAACTGGGACGCCGGAAGATACCCTGTAAAAGCATCCAAAGCGTATATCCGTGTCCTGGAATCGGTTAAGAAGAATGCAGAATATATCGGCCTCGACGCAGATAGTCTTGAGATTATCCACGTATCGGCAAATCGCGGACGGGCCCAAAAATCTTTCTTTCCCCGTGCAATGGGACGTGCGACCCCCAAAGTCCGTGAAACGGTTAACATCGAAATCATTGTCCGTGAGGTGTCGTAATGGCTGTAGAGCAGAAGTTTATTTCAGAAGGAGTTCGGAAAGCCCGTGTTGAAAAGTACCTGTCCAAGGAACTCAAACGGGCAGGATACGGCGGCATGGACATCGCAAGAACCCCGCTGGGCACACAGGTTACCATCTTTGCAGAAAAACCTGGGATTGTCATTGGTAAAGGCGGAAAACTGGTCCACCAGCTGACCCTGGATCTTGCTCAGAACTATGGAGTTGAATCCCCACAGATCGAAGTCCAGCAGGTTACAAATCCCAGCTTTAACGCCCAGATCATGGCTGAACGACTGGCAAACGCTCTTGAGCGCGGGTGGTACTTCCGCAAAGCGGGATCAAGTATTCTTCGTCGGGTTATGGATTCCGGAGCATTGGGCTGTGAAGTCGTCATTGCCGGAAAACTGACCGGCGCGCGAGCCCGTACCCAGAAGTTTACTGAAGGATACATCAAACACTGCGGTGAACCGAGCAACACTATTGTTGAGAAAGGCTATGCGGTCGCTATTAAGAAACTTGGTGTCATCGGCGTTCAGGTCAAGCTGGTTCCTGCAGGTGCGAAACTGCCGGATCACTTCACCATTATTGAACAGGAAAAGAAGCGAGCGGCACCCAAAGTTACCGTCACGGATATTGGCGAGCTTGACTCTGATGAACCGGCACTTCCTGATGAGGTACCATTTATGGAGGATCAGTAATGGCAATTTTACGAGCCCGGGATGTCCAGCAGCTTTCGGATGTAGAACTGCAGGAACAGATGGAAAAGCTCAGGATGGAACTTGTCCAGCATTATGGGAAAGTCAGTGCCGGTGGCGCAACAGAGAACCCGGGTCATATTGGTGAACTCAGGCGAACGATTGCCCGTTTGATAACCGAACAGAACCGCAGGAGAACCGCATGATCACTCCCCAGAATGTTCTCCGGCATGAACTGATCGGGCTGGACGTTCTGGTATCGGGAGCCGCAAATCCCCTTCACCGGGGACTATCAGGTCATGTCATCGATGAAACAAAAAATCTACTGATGCTCGAGACCTCACAGGGGGTCAAACGCATTCCCAAGATGCACAGCAGATTTCAGCTGCACCTTCCAGGCAGCGAACTTGTTGAGATAGATGGATCTGTGATGGTTCTGGCTCCTGAAAAGAGAATAAACCTGCACGAGAAGAAGAGGATAAAATAATGGCACTAAACATAGGATTGGACGTTCAGGCACCAAAACAAGAATGCCAGGACGTTAATTGTCCGTTTCACGGCACTTTACCGGTGCGCGGCCAGGTGATCACCGGAAAAGTCGTGAGCGATCGAATGATGGGAACGGTAGTAGTAGCACGTAATTACCTGCACTACATCCGTAAATACAAGCGGTACGAGAAGCGCAGCTCGAAACTTCATGCCCACAACCCTTCCTGTATTCAGGTAAAGGTTGGCGACATGGTGAAGATCGCTGAGTGCAGACCGCTATCAAAGAGCACAACCTTTGTCGTGGTCGAGGTGATTCAGCAATGAAGGCAAAGCAGTCCACGATACCTCGTGCACTTGCCACCGGTACAAAGCTTACGTGTGCAGACAATACAGGTGCACGGATAGTTCAGATTGTCTCGGTTTTTGGATACCACGGAGTACGCCGGCGCCAGCCCAAGATGGGGCTGGGAGATCTTGCAACGGTAACAGTCAAGAAAGGAACTCCCGACATGCGCCGAAAGCTTGTGCGTGCTGTAGTCATCCGCCAGAAAAAGGAGATGCGCAGACCCAACGGAATACGGGTATCCTTCGATGACAACGCGGTAGTTGTTGTTGACGAGAAGAATGAGCCAAAAGGAACGGAGATCAAGGGGCCTGTAGCACGGGAAGTTGCAGAAAGGTTTCCTAAGCTCGGTTCAATGGCTACGATCATTGTGTGAGGTGCAATATGGTACGAATTGAAAGCGAACAGCCAAGGAAGCAGAGAAAGGCACGCTATCAGGCACCTTTACATGTGAAAACCAAATACCTCAACGCCCCGCTTTCCGCAGCGCTCCAGGAAAAATACAAGAAAAAGACGCTGCGTGTAATCAAGGGTGATACGGTAAAAGTAACCCGGGGAGACTTTGTCGGTGATGAGGGTCTTGTAGATGCAGTCGATAACAAAAAGTCAAAAATTATTGTCCACGGGGTTTCGTCTACGAAAGCTGATGGAACTGAAGTACCCCGGGGAATCGATGCCTCAAACGTACAGGTCACCAAACTGAATCTCGCTGACAAGCGCCGTGAGGCAAAATTAGGAGAGGCCGAATAATGTCTGATCATCTGAAGCGATTAAATGCCCCGGACTCGTGGCACATTGCAAAGAAAACCACGAAATTCATCACAAAAACAGCACCCGGACCGCATAATGCGAATGCAATGCCGATTGCAGTCTGGCTCCGCGATCATATGGGCTTTGCGAGAAATCTGAAAGAGGTCAAGCAGATCCTCAATCAGAATGACGTTATCATCAACGGCAGACCCTGCAGGGATCCAAAAATGGGGGTTGGCATATTTGATATCATTGCAATCCCGAAAACAGGAAAATATTATCGCATGCAGCGTGGAAAAAATGGCCGGCATCTGGCCGTAGAAATTGATGCCGACGCAGCTCAGAGCAGATTGTGCAAAGTCCATAATAAAACTGTCATCACCGGTGGTAAAGTACAGTTAAACCTGCGATATGGCGCCAACATCATTGCAGATAACACGTATAACTCAAATGACTCGATTGTCGTCTCATTAAAACCAGAAGACCGTTTCAAAATCATCGATCATTTTCCATTTGCCGTTGGTAATATGGCGATGGTAACCGGTGGCCGCCATTCAGGTAAAGTCGCACGGATCACTGAGATCATCAAGACACATGGCAGTGTGCCCAATAAGATAATCCTGATGGATGAAGCGACAGGTACACGCTTTGAAACGATCTTTCCGTATATCTACATGGTTGGTAAACAGACACCCGCGATAGCAACTTGGGGGATTGAACAGTGACTTCGATGCGCGATATCTATATCGACAAGGTAGTTGTTCACATGGGAGTCGGCGAGAGCGGCGAAAAGCTCGTAAAAGCTGAAAACATCATGAAAACGATCACCAAACAGACTCCTGTCAGGAGCATTGCCAAGATGACTCAGCCGGCATTCTCCATTCGGAAAGGCGCCCCGATCGGATGTAAAGTAACGCTCCGTGGTAAACCAGCCCGCGATTTTTTTACGACATCAATTGGGATCATCAACAAAACGGTCTTTGAGAGCCAGTTTGACAAGAGCGGAAATATCTCATTCGGAATTGAAGAACATACGGATTTTCCAGGCATGTCCTACGACCCACAAGTCGGTATCTTTGGGATGGATGTCAATGTTGTGCTCGAACGTAAAGGTATACGGATCACCCGCAGGCGCATGGAGCAGAAAAAACTCCCGGCAAAACAGCGCGTGAAGAAAGAGGATGCAATTGCATTTCTCAAAGAACAGTACCAGGTTGAGGTGCGCTAATGGCTGGAGAACAGAAGAAGATCTATGGTCGCGGTGCGAACGAATGCAAGATGTGCGGGCGTAAACAGGGGCTCGTACGCAGATATCATATCATGTTCTGCCGGCAGTGCTTCCGCGAGTGGGCCCGAAAAATCGGCTTTAAAAAGATGAGCTGAAGGTGAATGCACAATGACACGAAGTAATCCAATAGCAGATGGAATGTGTTCCTTAAAAAATGCCGGTGACACCGGCAAGTCCGTGTGCATCATCGAACCAGCGAGCAAACTCCTCGGCGCGATGCTCCGTATTATGCAGGACGCCGGTTACATCAACAGTTTCGAGTTCATCGATGATGGCAGGGGTGGACAGCTTAAGGTTCATCTCACGGGCAAAATTAACCGCTGTGGTGCAATAACCCCGCGGTTTTCGGTACAGATGGATGAGATGGAATACTGGGAGAAGCAGTACCTCCCGGGAAAGAACTTCGGACTCCTGATCCTTTCAACTTCGCGTGGCGTGATATCACACGAAGAGGCGAGAAAAGAAGGCATCGGTGGCGAGCTTCTCGGCTACGTATACTGAAGGTGCTAGATCATGTCGGCAGTCAGAATAGTTAAGATTCCCGAGGGAGTAAAAGCGTCTCTGGATGGCTCGCAACTTCGCGTGAAAGGGCCTAAAGGGCAGCTTTCGCGAGACATACGGTTTCCTCAGGTTGTAATAGCCTGTGAAGGAAACGAGGTCACCATATCAACCGAGTCCGGAAGAAAAGAGATGATAGCGATGGTCGGGACACTGGAGGCACATACCAAAAATATGTGCCGGGGTGTCAGCGAAGGGTTTGAGTACCATATGAAAATGGTCTACAGCCACTTCCCAATCCAACTGAAACTTCAGGGTAACCGTCTTGAGATCGCCAACTTCCTTGGTGAGAAGAAGGCACGCTATGCACGGATTGAAGCGGGTGTCACCGCAAAGATCGCAAACGATGAAGTCGTGCTCACGGGGATCGACCGCGAACTGGTCGGGACCTCTGCAGCGAACATTGAGCACGCGACCCATATCCGTAACCGTGACCCGAGGGTCTTCCAGGATGGCATCTATCTTGTGCAGAGGGGCTGAGAACGATGACCACTGAAATAAAACGGTTAATCCAGGTACGTGTTGATAAAGGAGCAGTTTTCAAACGTGATGGATATGGCAAGAAACGACAGCTCTCAGATTCCTGGAGAAAGCCCAAAGGGCAGCACAATAAGCAGAGAGAGCAGAAGAAGGCAAAAGGAGCTCTCCCCAAGCCAGGGTTCGGAAGCCCGATCGCGGTTCGCGGAATGCACCCGAGCGGTTTTTTTGAGGTATTACTCTCCTCAGTAAAGGAACTTGAGGGAATTGATCCAAAAACTCATGCAGTCCGGATAGGGGCAACTGTTGGAGAGCGAACACGTGTTGGTCTCCAGGAAAAAGCAATCGCGGAAGGTTTCAAAGTGCTGAATGCCCGCGTGGTAAAGACTGGAGTAAAACAGGAAAAGATCTCCAAACCAGCCAAGGTGGCTGACAAAAAGCAGAGCGAAGAAAAGAAGAAGGAAGAAAAGAAACCTGCAAAATCCAAAGCAACGGCAGGTTCATCCCGGAAAAATACTAAGAAAGAAAAGAAAACTCCTGAGGCAGAAGAGAAAAAGGCGCCGGTAAAAGAAAAGAAATCTGTAAAACCAAAAGCGGGACCTATAGAAAAAACACCGGAAAAAACGAAAACAACAACTGCCGTCAAATCAACCAAAAAAACGGTTAAACCAAAGACAGAAGAGCCTGCCGAAGTAAAAGCCAAACCCAAGGCCGCTTTGAAACCAAAGGCAAAAAAGAAGACCGAGTCAGAGGTGAAGAAGAATGAGTGATGTCGCTAGCCAGAAACGCATTGCAGCCGCAGTATTAAAGTGCGGTGTCCACCGTGTCTGGTTTGACCCGGCCCGTCTCTCGGATATCGAGAACGCAATCTCACGTGAAGACCTGAGAGGGCTTATTACTGATGGCGCAATCAAGGCACATCAGAAGAAAGGTGTAAGTCGCGGGAGGGCTCGTGCACGGATCGCAAAACGTTCATACGGGCACTGCAAAGGCGCCGGAAAAAGGAAGGGTGCAGCAGGTGCCCGCAACCCGAGCAAAACGGCGTGGATTCAGAAGATCCGTGCTATCAGGAAAGTGCTCGTTGAACTTCGTGATGCAGGGTCGATCGATCGACATATGTACCGCATAATCTACCGGAAAGCGGCCGGTGGGCAGTTCAGGAGCGTTGCACACATGAAGGCGCAGATGGAGATCCTCGCAGGGAGGATGAAGTAACATGGCGACAGGATCACGGTATTTTGTACCTTTCAGAAGACGAAGAGAGGGCAAAACCGATTACTACAAACGGACCCGGCTTGTCGTTGCAGATGCGCCACGGATGGTTGTGCGCAAGACAAACCGTCATATCATCATCCAACTTGTTACAGCAGAGATGGACGGCGATCGCACGCTCATCGCAGCAAACTCTGCTGAACTGGAAACATACGGCTACAAAGGATCAACATCCAGCACACCGGCAGCCTATCTGACCGGTATGCTCTTTGCCGTAAAAGCAAAAAAAGCAGATCATGGCAGGGCCATTCTGGATATCGGGCTCAACCGGGCGACTCCTGGTGCACGGGTCTTTGCCGCACTTAAAGGCGCGGTCGAAGCGGGACTTGATGTACCACACGGGGAGCAGATTCTCCCTTCTGATGAACGGGTCAGGGGCGCACATATCGCAGCGTATAACAAAAACGCCGGCGATATTGTTACGATTGTCGAACAGGTGGCAGACGCAATAAAAAAGGAGCTGGTATAAATGGCTTATGAAAGAGAAGAGTGGCGCCCGGTCACCGGTCTTGGCAAACTCGTTGCTTCTGGAGAGATCAAAAGTATCGACCAGGTTCTGGAGAGTGGCAGGCCAATCAAGGAACCCCAGATCGTCGATATGTTTCTTCCCGATTTGGAAGATGAGGTTCTTGATATTGCCATGATGCAGCGTATGACTGACTCAGGTCGCCGTGTTCAGTTCCGTGCCGTTGTTATCGTAGGTAACCGGAACGGTTATATCGGATTTGGTCAGGGCAAAGACGTGCAGGTCGGTAACGCGATCAAGAAAGCGATTGTAAAGGCAAAGATGAATATTATTAAGGTCCGTCGAGGCTGTGGCAGCTGGGAATGCGGGTGTGATGTCAGCCACTCAATACCGATGGAGGTTCGTGGAACTGCAGGCAGTGTCCGCGTTACGCTTAAACCTGCACCACAGGGTATCGGCCTTGTCACTGGTGATATCAGTAAGAAAGTGCTTGAGCTTGCAGGTATCAAAGACGTTTGGACATTTGCACGCGGACAGACGCGCACCACGATTAATTTCGCAAAAGCAACCTTCAACGCACTCAATGAGACCAATATGATCAGGACAGGGAGGACTCTGTAGATGTATGCAGTTGTTCAGGTGCGCGGGGTTGTTAAAACCCGCCGGGACATCAAAGACACGCTTAAGATGCTTCGTCTTCACCATATCAATCACTGCGTGCTCGTACCGGACACTCCGGAAAATCTCGGCATGATCCGTAAAGTAAAGGATTATGTCGCGTATGGCGAGGCAGACGCAGCAACAATTGAAACTCTGCTCCTGACCCGAGGTAAAGTAATCGGCGATGCACCGCTGACCGATGAGTACATTAAAAATAACTCACCTTTCAGCAGCATTTCTGAATTTGCACGGGCACTTGCGGGTGGAGAAACGAAACTGCGTGAAATACCGGGACTAAAACCTGTCTTACGCCTTCATCCACCACGCAAGGGATACAAGACCACCAAACGTACCTTCCCCCAGGGTGGAGCGCTTGGCTATTATGGTCAGGAGATCAACACTCTCCTCTATAAGATGAGGTGATGTAGGATGCCAACCAACAAACGTTCAAAATACCGCGGATCGCGGACATGCGGTGGAGGTACCCATAAAAACCGGCGTGGTGCAGGTAACCGCGGCGGACGGGGACGCGCCGGCATCAACGCCCACCATTTTGTCAAGTGGTTTAAAGAAATGGGAGGGCCGGTCTTTGGGAAGGATGGGTTCTCAAACAGTTCCCGGATTTCCATATCGGTAATGGATGTCGGGATCATCGACCAGATAGTACCGTCGCTCCTGGCACAGGGTATTGCAAAAAATGAAGGGGATGTCATTGTGATCAACATCGCTGATATCGGCATTGATAAAGTGCTTGGAAGCGGCAAAGTCACAAAAAAACTGAACATCTCCGCGCAGGCATTCTCTGAATCAGCGAAGGTAAAAATCGAGAAGATGGGTGGAAAGACGCAGATCGTCTGACCGTCCCTGATATTTTGGTGAAACAATGGGAAACCTGCTGGATCGAATGGAACCACTGCTCGCTGCGATGCCCGCAGTCAAGAGTCCTGAAGGACACGTTCATTTCAAGAATAAATTGATCTGGACGCTGGGAATATTAATTTTGTATTTTGCCCTGACGAATATTCCTGTATTTGGTCTTGCGCCATCTAACCAGGATCTATTTGCCGCATGGCGAGCTCTTCTCGCCGGCGCAAGCGGCTCGATCGTTCACCTCGGAATCGGGCCGATCGTTACGGCATCCATCGTGCTCCAGCTGCTTAAGGGAGCAGACATTCTCCATATTGATACAAGTGAGACACGAGGACAGGTCATGTACATGGGTCTGCAGAAGATTCTTATCCTTGTCATGATTGTAGTCGAGGCAGCACCAAATCTTGTCGGCAGCTTCATGGTACCTGATCCGGTTATTGCCAACCAGTTCTTTGGTGGTAACCTTTTTGCGGTCTCTCTGCTCATATTCCTCCAGATCTGTATCGGTGGTGTCCTCGTCTTTCTCATGGACGAAGTAGTTACCAAATGGGGCATTGGTTCCGGAGTAGGTCTTTTCATCATCGCCGGAATATCACAGGCAATTGTAAACGGCTTTATAAACTGGGCTCCAGTCGCTGACCAGTATCCGGTTGGATTTTTCCCGCGCCTCGTTGCCATTGGTCTTGACGGAGGAAGTTATCTCACCTACTTTGGCAAAGACATCCTTGCATTTGTCACTACAATTGCTATTTTCCTGATAATCGTCTATGTCGAATCAACCCGGATCGAGATCCCGCTCGCACACGCCCAGGTAAGGGGTGCACGGGCGCGGTTCCCGGTTAAGCTAATCTACGCCAGTGTTCTGCCAATGATCCTCGTAAGGGTTTTACAGGCAAATATCCAGATGGTCGGCATGTTCCTCTCCAATATCAATATCACCATTCTCGGCGCATTCCAGGGCTCTACACCACTTAATGGAATCATGTATTACCTTGCACCAATTAACGGGCCTGATCAATGGATGTGGTGGGTCACCGATCTCGGGCATGCTCCGTGGCAGGTTCTATTACGTCTGGGAGTAGATATCACATTCATGGTGGTCGGTGGTGCGATCTTCGCGCTCTTCTGGATCAAAACGGCCGGGCTTGATTCAAAAGATGTGGCCCGGCAGATCCAGCTCTCGGGCATGTCCATCCCCGGCTACCGAAGGAATCCGCAGGTGCTTGAAAAGTACCTTGACCGGTATATCCCCCGTGTTACCGTTATCGGTGGTGTCTTTATAGGTGTGCTCAGTGTTATTGCAAACCTGTTTGGTGTCATAGGCTCAGTAAGCGGAACGGGTTTGCTTTTAACGGTAAGCATCACCTACCGGCTCTACGAAGAGATTGCGAGCCAGCAAATTATGGAGATGTACCCGTTCATGCGGACATTCTTTGGAAAAGAGTAGGACGTGGAAGGGACAAGGATGGATGGGAAAAAGGTCATCATAACCGGAGTACCGGGCGTCGGAAAGACGACGGTTGTCAATGAGGCGTTAAAGAAAATCAAGGAAGAAGGTATCGAATACAATTCGATTAATTTTGGCACATTTATGTTTGAGGTTGCGAGGAATGACAACATTGTCCAGGACCGGGACCAGATGCGCACGTTGGATCGTACGGTCCAGAAACGACTGCAACAGCGTGCTGCACAGGCAATTTCGCAGATCCCTGGCAATGTTTTGATTGATACGCATGCCTCTGTCAAGACCCCGAATGGCTACCTTGCGGGGCTTCCTGAATGGGTACTGCGTGAGATTATGCCTGATATCATCGTTCTCGTTGAGACGTTTGATGACCAGATCCTCTTGCGGCGCCTGACCGATGAAACACGGTCACGGGATAAAGAGGGCTCTAGATCGATAGCCGAACACCAAGAGTTCAATCGCTCAATTGCTGCCGCGTATGCGATGCTTACTGGTTGCACCGTAAAAATTGTGATAAATGCTGATTTCCTTCTCGAACGTGCTGCCGATGATATGGCGGCCGTACTCAGGTGAATCTATGGATATCGGAAAAATCTGGGATAAGTACGGGATGTATATTGCGATTCTTTTTATGTTCCTGATGATGTTTTCATACAGCATTGAATGGCTGCGTTCAGGTGTTGGCCAGGCGATTGATGCTGTTTTCTCGCCCCTTGTAGACGGGTTCAATATTCCCTTTTATGTCCTAATTATTATCCTCTCTGCACTGACAGGATTATACACATCAATTATCCAGAAATATACAATAGATTACGAAAGGATGACTGATGTGCAGGAGAGGATGAAAGAATTCCAGACCGAGTATCGCGAAGCACAACTATCCCAGGACGAGAAAAAGATCAAGAAACTGGATGCAAAAAAAGACCGCGTGATGAAAGAACAGCTTGAAATGTCCCAGCAGCAGTTTAAACCAATGGCGTATATCCTGGTAGTGTCAGTGCCAATCTTTTTCTGGCTGCTCTTTCGGCTCAGCCAGATAAAATCAACCATCACCTTCCCCTATGTTGGAACCATTGGGTTGCAGAATGCGGCAGTCTGGATAATTCCCGCCTGGATTCTCTGGTATATGATTTGTTCTATTTCCCTGAGCCAGGTGATCAGAAAATCCTTAAACATTGGAGGTCTTTGATGAGGATTACCGTGAGCGGGCTCCCAGGGAGTGGGACGACCTCCCTCTCACGGTATCTTTCAGAATGCCACGGGTTCTCGATGATCTCTGCCGGGGAAGTCTTTCGGCAGCTTGCAATGGAGCACGCTATGGGACTGGCAGAGTTTGGTTGTCTGGCACGTGAAAATCCGGAATTTGATAAAATGATTGACGCCCGGCAGAAAGAGATTGCAGCGGGGCGGGACAATATTATTGTCGAGGGCCGTCTTTCAGGTTGGATGGTCACTGATGCGGATATCAGGATCTGGCTTTTTGCCCCTGTCGGCTGCCGAATTAAGCGGATTGTTTTAAGGGACCAGATTGCGGATGAAAAATCTGCGGAGCGCATTACAATCGAGAGGGAAGAGTGCGAAGCGGAGCGGTATCGCAATTATTATAATATTGACATCAGCGATCTCTCGATCTATCAGGTTATCCTGAACTCCGAGCACTGGAATGTTGACGGACTTGGTGCAATTATTGATACAGCAATCATGCAGCTGAATCATTCGGAAATCCAATAATTTTTCATTTGAGTAATGTTTGATACCTGACAATCCCAAGATTTTTTTTGAATGATGATAATAGAAGCATAATAATCCTCAGAACCCCAAACAGGGAACGTGATGATCTTGGGAGAAAACATTGCAATCCAGCTCGTTCATGCATGGAACGGGGATGAGATTGCAGACCTGTACCGTGCCGGTGGGTGGTGGAAACAGGAGTATGATCCACTGGAGCTGCCTCTTTTGATCAAAGGCAGTTTTCTGTTTGCTGTGGCTGTCGATTCGAAAACAGGCCACGCTATAGGAATGGGCAGAGTCATATCTGACGGGGTTTCAGATGGATATATCCAGGATCTTGTCGTGCTTCCGGAATACCGGAAAGCTGGAATCGGCACAAAGATTGTTTCGATTCTAGTAAAAAAATGCGTTGAATCAGGGATTTCCTGGATAGGTCTTATTGCAGAACCAGGTACAGAAAATTTTTATCTACCTTCCGGTTTTCATCCCATGGAAGGACATACTCCGCTGATTTTCCGGAGTGATATGTGATGCTTACTCAGGAAAATTTTAAACCTGTCACGCTTGCAGATCGTGACTTTTTTGAGAACCACTATGCACAGTATCCACAGACACACAGTGACAATACCTTCACAAATATGGTTTGCTGGAATCATTACGCACACTACCAGTATGCCTATGAGCGAAAAAATCTCATTATCGCAAGCACAATTGATGGTACAACGCGGTTCCGTCCGCCAATCGGCCCAAGAGATCCTCAGCTGCTTAAATCATTGATTCGGCTTGCTTCAGACATTAGCGATAACGAACCTGTCGTGTTGATAGATCCTGATACCGCCAGCTGGATGCGGGAAATCTGTCCGGGGATAAATCTCGTACCTGATCGCAATCATTTCGAATATGTCTATCGCTCCGATGAACTAGCTACGCTCCCGGGAAAAAATTATCTCACGATCCGCCACCAGATAAATAAGTTCAAGCGCAACTGCACCAGTTCAGTTGAGCCTATTACCAGGGAAAACTGGGAGGAAGTCAAAAGATTTCTTATTGAATGGTGCGAGTGGAAAGGGTGTGAAAACGATCGGGTCCTTGCACATGAAAAGGAAGCGGTCTTTTTTGCCATCGATCATTTTAACGAACTTGCAATAAAAGGATTGATCATACGGGTCTTTTCAAAAATTGGTGCCATGTCCCTGTTCGAACCCCTCAATGCTGATACTGCATTGGTTCATTTTGAAAAGGGACTTCCTGACTGCGAGGGCATATACAAAGTGATCAATACCGAAACCGCAGCATTTCTAATCAAAAAATACCCGTATATTAACAGGGAAAGCGATCTGGGTATCGCCGGACTTCGTGAGGCAAAAATGCGCTATCATCCTCACCATATGGTTGAAGTTTTCTCTCTCAAACGCGATTCCTGAAATTGTATCATTATACTCTGTGTTCAAAATGCCTCTGTATTGGATACTCTGATTCTTCTGTATGAATAAGTAAAAATGTTATATCAGAGCACCGAACGCCAGGATACCAGATGCAATTATCTTCACGGCAATGGCAGCAACAAGCATACCTAGGACTTTTCCCATGATATCTGTTACGACATCCCCGAGTATATGCTGGATCTTTTCTGCATAGTACAATACCAGCCATGTGGCAAGCAATGCAAGGGTAATAGCAGCAAACGGGATAAGGACACCATAATCCCGTGAAAGAAGCATGACAGTGGTGATCGTGCCCGGACCACATAGAAGAGGTGTACCTATAACAACACCCGCCGCTGTTTCTGCGTGTTCTTTGCAGTGTCCAATCTCGATACCAAGTGCTTCCTGAATTCCCAGAAGAAAAAGCAGGATACCACCTGCTATCTGGAAGCTGGGCAGGTTTAGGCCAAGGATATCAAAGATCGTCTTGTTGAAGACGAGAAAGAGATACATCAGTCCGCCTGCCACGGCAACAGCGACAAATGCCTGTTTGTGGATTTCTGTCGGTGTCTGACCTTTGGTCATAGCGGCAAATATAGGGACGGACAGAAGTGGATCTAGGATTATGAATAGTGCCGCAAATGAATAGACAATACCGGAAAATAACTCCACCATAGTCTGACTTAAGATATCTACGCTCTGATTGGGGATAAAAATGCGTAGCGAGCTATCAGGTTGATGTTCGATATTAAAACGATTCATTTACACTACGAAGTAAATGATGAGGATTGCAGCTGTTGAAATGGCGCCTGTTGCAGATACCAGACGGGATTTTATATCAGTCACAAGCACCCATGAGGCAAGGCAGAAGAAGATGTAAGGAATTAAGGTTGTAATCACCGAAATTGTCGCAAGCTGGTCAAAATGGTTGGAAAAGAGCAGGAGTGCCCCGCTGACTGCACAACCAGCAATAAGTGCATATGCAGGAGTACCGCGGGTGTTTAACTCCCGGATTACAGGGATCGAAAATCCGGAAGACATGGACTGGAGTATCCGGGAAGTACCGATTATATAAGCATTTATTGCCGAGAGCATGGCTACTATTCCGATGCATGCGACCAAGGGACCTGAGCGATTAAAGAGAATCCCGGCAGCCGTGGCAATCGGAGCGGGTGAGGCAGCAAGTGCTTCAACACCCACACTCCCAATAAGCGAAACATTGAGGAGGAGATAGACAGATACAACAATTCCCATGACCAGGATAAGGGATCTCCGGATAAGTGTCGGATCCCGCGTCTCCTCGACCGGTATCGCGCTGATCTCAAAACCGGTAAAAGGCCAGTACACAATGATAACGGTCGCGAGCAGGCCTGTCGCAGTGACCGGGATCCCGGGTTTAAAATTATCAGTATTGATGAAGGGAATGAGCAGGATAGAGATTATAACGAGAGGAATGATTTTGAGAGTGGTGAGGATATTTTCCGTTAATCCCGAAAATGAAATTCCGGTAATATTGAGCCAGCAGAAGAGCCCAATGATAATGAGCTCAATAATCAGCACATGAGAAAAACCAAAATAAGCTGTATACTGGCCGATACCTGCCGCGATGGTTGAGACACCAAAAAGGGAAGAAATGAGGTAGAGGATAATGAGTGGTAATGCCATCCGGGCACCGAAAACCGATTTAAAAAGAGAATAAAAACTGTTGGACGAAGTAAACCGGAAAGATACATAGGCTAGTGAGAGAAGTACACAGGATGCGGATATGGCAACAATTACCCAAGCAAGGAGTGACCAGGGGCCGCTTAGTCTGGCAGCAACACCGGGCACAACAAAAATACCGGAACCAATTGTCCCACCTACACCGAGACTAACGAGTTCAAATAACCCCAGTGATCGTTTGTATGCATTGACCTCTGCCATGGATCACCACTTCATACTTGCCGTATACATAATTTATAATAGCCGGTAGTTTCCATCATCCCATATAGTGGCTCTTCTCAGGAAAAAGAAGTTGGTGAAGGGCATTTACACGGTGTGAATTTCGTATGGCAAAAGCAATAGTGACGGTTAAAAAGAGCGGTGAAAGTATGGGAAAAAAACCTGCCGCAGCGAAAAAGAACGCAGCAGTAAAAAAAATTACACCTGCAGGGAAAAAGGGACTAAAGTCAAAAAAGGCATCTGCACCTATGAGATACAAATGCAGGGTCTGCGGGTATGTCTATTCACCTCTCCGCGGGGAACCGCATAATGGCATTCCTGCAGGCACAGCCTTTGAAGATCTTCCGGACACCTACGTCTGCCCGGTATGCGGCTTTGAGGGAAAGGGCAAGGTTGGCACATGGGGCTTTGATGAGTGGCGGCCGACACGCTATATCTGTTCCATGTGTGATTATATCTACGATGAGAACCGCGGAGAACCCCATAGGGGGATCAAACCAGGGACAAAATTTGAGGACCTGCCTGAAGATTATATCTGTCCGGTCTGCGCAACCGATCCAAAGATTGTTTTACGGTACGGGAATGTCCTCAAGCAGGGCTTCTCACCATTATATGATTAATAAAAATAAGTATCTATTTTTCAAAAAAATCTGTTACCATTGAATGAAAATGTCATGGTGTTATAGTGTTTCATGTTTAATTGTTCCGGTTGAAAAGTAAAGCATATTCTTCAATCAAAAGATCTATCCTGGTTCAATAATGGTATTTGGTTATTACATCCATTGAATGGTCTAAAACAGGTGTATGATGTGGCAGAGAATTAACATTGCCACCTTCATTTGACCGGATAGATTTTGATAGCACGAGATGCTGAAAACTGTTGCTTCATAGAAATTTTATGGTAAAAACTGAACAGGTTCGTTGACAGAAGCACCGTGTTTAGTGCGCAAAATTTAGTGCGCAAAAAAAATTTAGATGAGTTTGAAGATGGGGTGATTTTCTGCCTTCACATCGATACCAAGGGGTCGCATTGCCTCAAGTATTACGATATCCGTGTAGGCCTGTGCAGTGATCATTGCTTCGACATTTTCGATAGGACCGTACATGATAAGGTTTGCACCGAGCGTGCTCGCGATCATGTTACAGCCGATATCGGGAGCGGACCATGCTGCCTGCTTGATACCCTCTATTCCACCGAGGTAATGGTGTGACATCTGCTGGAGGAGGAGGTCCTTGCCCTTGTATCCTGCAGCCAGGACCGACGGGGTTTTGCTGGTTCCTTTCCAGCGTTTGAGCCAGGTCCATGCCACGGTCATGTTGTGGTACGCACCACCGGTCGGGTAACCGTGGATGGCCTTGCAGGCAAGGATCTCACGGTACGCACTTCCTGAACCGAGACCGAGCGGGGTTGCAGCAGTGTCAAGAATAGGGCGTTTGATCCCACACTCTTCAGCAATCTGCAGCATTCCCTTCGTCTGACCTGCAACGCCTCCTTCAGCAAGGACTTTTTCCCTGCCGGGTACTGACGGGTCAGCCGGGTTGAAGGCAAGAACGATAGCAGCATCTACGTCACTGTTCTTGAGTGCCTCGATGTTCTCTGCCTGGATTGAACCGTTGATCGAGTTATAGATCGCACGGTGGGCAAGTCCGACGTCGGTTACGTACTTGCAGGCATGTGCCAGCGCTTTTGGTACTGACGAGTCCATCAGGAATGCAGTCTTGTTATCGACGCTGTCGAACCAGCTGATATAGCTCTCGAACGCTTCGGGGAATTCCGCGAGGATCTGGATAAAATGCGGAATACCGGTTGCATCAGAGAGTTCCTGACATCGGTTCCAGAGTGCCTCTGCCTTTGGTTTATCGATCTTTCCCGTCTTATCATCGAGCACGATCTCGTGCTTGTTGTAGAAGATCGAGGCGGCCAATACGGTAGGGTACTCCCCGGGCTGTCCACCAAGTTTAGTGCCGTTGAAGTCCCAGACACTCTGTTCTTTTTCAAATTTGAACATTTCTTTTACACCTCCATTACATCACTTTGATCATTTTCGCGAGCAAAAAGATAATCAACAATAATACGGTTATTCCTGCAACCAGGCCGTACAGTATGCCGATATCTCGTCCGATCTTTCTCCCAACCCGCTGTGCAACCTCTGCGTCAACAAACTCGATCTTTTTCTCGATTTTATCGAGTTTCTTCTCAATCTCGAGGAACTGGGGATTTGCACCTGCAGCGGCCGTCTCAATACCACCTGCAGCTTCCTTGACCTCAACGACCATGGGATCCGCAGCGAACGCGCCCGGATCCCGGGCTTTCAGTTCGTTCATTTTTGCCTTGATTACTCCAAGGTCTTCGCTTTCCATGATGTTGACGCATTCGACCTGTTCCTGGAAGCGCTTGATATGAGTATCATTGAGGTTCTCGATGAAGGGAATAGCACCTTCAGCGCCGACGACCCTGCCATCTTTCACACCATTTTTGTGGAGAGCGATCATGGTCTGGCCGGCGAGGTGACCTTTAACCTCAGTACCAACGCAGAGCATGAAGCGGATGTTAGGATTGGCGATGATGTTGGCGATGACCTTTTCGAGACCGAGGTTTTCTGTCTTACAGGATCCGCACATTGCAGCGCCTGCATCACAGAGTCCTTTTTCGTCGAGGTGCGAGCCCATGGTGACAATAGCCACGGGGCTGTTAGCGTCACCTGGGATAAAGTCTCCCTTGACTTTCGGCCATCCACTTGCTGGTGATTTCTTGTCTGCCATCTTTTTCACCTCATCCCACCAGAAATGCCGGTAGTAATATCAGGATCAAAGCACAGAGTAACCCCGCTGTAAAGCCGATTACACCGGTCGCGCTGACTGCCGAGTCAATTTTGTTGGTCCGTGCCAGGATCTGTGATTTATAGCGGATGTTTTCCACCATATTTTCGATCGCGACCATTCTGACGGGTCCTGTTGATTTTGCCTCTTCTGCCATCTAAATCATCCCCATCAACATGAATCCAACCAGGGCGAATGAGATGATGAGACCTATCATCAGGCCTTCGATCTTACCTGCATAGACCCCGGCGGCAAACTTGTCCCGGTACCCGATATCGGTCACCATTTTTTCGATGACTTTCAAACGGCCCGTGATGATCGCCATTTCACCGGAAATCGGTTGTACTTCACCACCTGTCTCTTCTGCGCCACCTGCAGCTTCCTTGACCTCAACGACCATGGGATCCGCAGCGAACGCGCCCGGATCCC
>Ga0326726_10001721_pt1 | contig 20344 bp, 18 predicted proteins | sample MHFenrmetagenome_2_FD_207603 | JGI IMG/M metagenome (GOLD analysis project Ga0326726, IMG submission 207603) | Lab enriched peat soil microbial communities from Michigan Hollow, Ithaca, NY, United States - MHF15MN | ecosystem: Environmental > Terrestrial > Soil > Wetlands > Peat | place: USA... | reverse complement strand
CTCCAAGAAGGCCGCAACACCTTCGCGGAAATCTTCGCTCGTGTAGCACATCTCGACGACGTCGGCATCTTCACCGGGCCACAGGCGGCCTTTCGTCTGCAGCCGGCGGATGAGCTCCTTCGTCGCACGCAGCGTGAGCGGGGCGTTCGCGGAGATCGTCGTCGCGAGATCGTGGACGACGCGATCGATCTCATCTGCCGCCGCGATGCGCGTCACGAGGCCGAATGTCTGCGCCTCCGCGGCGTCGAGCAAGCGGCCGGTGAACAACAGATCCTTCACGCGGCCCGGGCCCATCAGATCGAGAAGACGGCCGTAGCTGTTGGCCGACAGGCAATTCCCAAGCGTCCGCGCGATGGGGATGCCGAAGGTCGACTCCGGCGTGGCAACGCGCAGGTCGCACGTCAACGCAATCGCGCACCCGCCGCCGGCGGCGACGCCCTGCACCTGAGCGATCGTCGGCTTGGTCACGCGCTCCAGCCGGTCCAGCACCTGGTCGAGGCGCTCCTCGTACTTGATGCCGTCCTCGCGATCGCGGAAGCTCTGGAACTGCGAGATGTCCGTGCCGGCGACGAACGCCTTGCCGCCGGCGCCGCGCAGCACCAGCACGTGGACCGTCGCGTCGGCGTCGACGTGGTCGCAGGCGCCGACGAGCGCTTCGTACATCGCCCACGTCATCGCGTTGCGCGCTTCGGGCCGGTTGAACGTCAGGGTCGCGATCGGACCGGCCACGTCAAAGATGGTGTGCTTAGTCAATGATGTCTCCCGAATTTTGGAATCGAGTCATCTGCTAATCTGGTCATTCATTGGGAATTGCAATCTCATCAATCAAATGACTCGATAACCAGATGACTCAATGACCAAATTTACAGGGGCCCTTCAGGACCTGCGTGTTCTCGACGTCACGCAGGTCATGGCGGGCCCATTCTGCTCGATGCTCCTCGCCGACCTGGGCGCCGACGTCGTCAAGATCGAACCGCCGTCCGGCGACTCGACGCGCGAGATGCCGGGCGCGGCCGGCACGGACAGCCCGAGCTTCAACGCCGTCAACCGCGGCAAGCGCAGCGTCGTGCTGAATCTCAAAACGCGCGAGGGCCGCGACGTCTTCACGCGGCTCGCCCGCACTGCAGACATCGTAGTCGAGAACTACCGCCCCGGCGTGATGGCGTCGCTCGGCCTTGATTACGCGACGCTCTCGGCGGTCAATCCGCGGCTGATCTACGCGTCGATCTCCGGGTACGGCCAGACCGGGCCGCAGCGGACCAAAGGCGGCTTCGATCTGATCGCGCAGGGCGTCTCCGGGATCATGTCGATCACGGGCGAGCCCGGCGGACCGCCCGTGAAGTCCGGCGTCCCGCTCACCGATCTGGGCGCGGGCCTGTTCGCGCTCGTCGGGATTCTCGCGGCCGTCGAAGCGCGCCATCGCACGGGAGCGGGGCAACAGATCGACACGTCGCTCGTCGACGCGGGCGTCGCGCTCTCGGTCTGGGAGGCGACCGAGTATTTCTCTGGCGTCGGCGTCCCGGTCGCCCTCGGGTCCGCGCACCGGATGAACGCGCCGTACCAGGCGATTCGCTGCGCGGACGGCTACATCACGCTCGGCGCGGCGAACGAGCGTCTGTTCCGCAAGCTGTGCGACGTCCTCGGCCACAGCGAGTGGAAGGCGATAGCGGAGTTCGCCGACAATGCGAGCCGCGTGAAACATCGGGCGGCGCTCGCGGAGCGGATCGAAGCGATCACGTCACGCGAGCCGCGCGCGCACTGGCTCGCGCTGCTCGAGGCCCACGACATCCCCTGCGGACCGATCAACGACTACTCGCAGGTCTTCGCGGATCCGCAGGTGCTCGCACGGGACATGGTCGTGGGCGTGGATCATCCCACGCTCGGTCATCTGAAGACGCTGGGTTCGCCCATCAAGATGAGCGGGACGCCGCCGCTCGTCACCCGCCGTGCACCAAGACTGGGCGAGCACACCGACGAGGTATTGATGGAAGCGGGGCTCAGCAGCGATGAGATAGTCGCGCTGCGCCAATCCCGCGCGGTTGTGTAGGGCCGATCCTCTCGGACCCGCCGGACCGCCTGGTCCCGAAGGACCCGGCCTACAGAGCTGGCCACACGCGCGGCTGAGCGCTCGCCTGCTCGAACGCGTGCGCCATCTGCAGCAGGCCCCAGTCGTCCTGGTGACGCCCGACGATCTGCAAGCCGACTGGCAGACCGTCGCTCGTGAATCCGGCTGGCACGGAGATCGCGGGATGGCCCGTGATGGAAATGTAGTAACAGGACTTCATCCAGTCGATGTACGTCTCCATCGCGACGCCATCGATCTCGACCGGGTACGGCTGAAAGACGTCGAACGGCGGCACCTGGACCGTCGGCAGCACGAAGAACTCGTAACGATCCATGAACTGCCGCACACGGTGATAGATCTCCGTGCGTTTCAGTTCGGCGCGCCCGATGTCGGCCGCCGTCACGCGCTGGCCGCGATCGAGCTCCCAGAGGATCGTGTCTTTCAGCTGCGCACGATGATCCTTGGCGAGCTCGGCGTACGCGGCGACGAACGCCAGCGCGCGCAGCGTCTTGAAGACCTCGTCCGCGCTTCGAAAATCAGGCTGGGCGTCCTCGACAACGCAGCCCAGCGACTCGAACACCCAACGCTGACCGTTGACGACCGCCCGCACGCCCGCGTCGATCGGCAAGCCCAGGTCCTGCCCCCATGCGACCCGCACGTTCCTGAAATCGCGGCCGAGGCGCGCGGCGAACGTGTACCCGGGATCGGCCAGCGCAATCGGCGAGCGGCGATCCGGTCCTGCAATCGCGCTCAGCAGCAGCGCGACGTCGGCGACTGAGCGTCCCATCGGGCCGTCCACGCTCAGCGTTGACCAACCCATGCGCGCGGGCCAGCCCGGCACGCGCCCGGGCGACGGCCGCATCCCGACGATGTTGCAGAAGCTCGCCGGATTGCGGAGCGAGCCGCCCATGTCCGTACCGTCGGCGATCGGCAGCATCCCACACGCCAGCGCCACGGCGGCGCCGCCGCTGCTGCCGCCGCATGTCTTGGTCGTGTCGTACGGATTGAGGGTCGTCCCGAAGACGGGGTTGAACGTCTGCGAGCCCGCGCCGAATTCCGGCGTGTTCGTCTTGCCGACGAGAATCGCTCCGGCCGCGCGCGTGCGCTCGACGAGCAGTGCATCCTCCGTCGGCACGAAGTCCTTGTAGATCGGCGAGCCGAACGTCGTGCGGATGCCTTTCGTGAGCTGCAGATCCTTGTGCGCGATGGGCAGCCCGTGCAGCGGGCCGACGCCCGCGCCGCGCGCGAGCGCTTCGTCGGCTTCAGCCGCTCGCGCCATCGCCCGATCGGCGACGAGCGTCACGATCGCGTTGACCTTGGGGTTGACGCGCTCGATCTGCTGCAAGTGCGCGGCCAGGACTTCGCGGGCCGACAGTTCCTTCGCGCGAATCAATCGCGCGAGCTCGACGGCGCTGAGGTGGCAGATGTCGGTGGGCATCGAGATCTGGAGGGCGGGTCCTTCTGGACCCGCCGTGCCGGGTCCGAAAGGACCCGGCCTACATGGCTAAGTACTCGAGCGCGGCGGTCACGCCGCCGCGCGTGAAGGGCACGCCCGAGGCAGCGAGACCCATCTCGACGCCGCTGAGCGTGCCGGCGAGCATCAGGTCGTTGAAGTCGCCGAGGTGGCCGATGCGGAAGGCCCTCCCCTTCAGCTTTCCGAGGCCGGTGCCAAGTGACATGTCGAAGCGGTCGAGAACGATCTTCCTGAACGCGTCGGCATCGTGACCGTCCGGCATCAGCACGGCGGTGAGCGAGTTGCTGGATTCCGCCGGATTCAGGCAGAGCAGTGCGAGTCCCCACGCGCGCACGGCGCGGCGCGTCGCCTCGGCGTGACGCGCGTGCCTCGCGAACACGGCCGGCAGTCCCTGATCGACCAGCATCGCGAGCGCCTCGCGCAAGCCGTAGAGCAGATTCGTCGCGGGTGTGTACGGAAAAAATCCGGACGCGTTGTCCTTGAGCATCGGCGTCCAGTCCCAGTACGCGCGAGGCAGCCGCGCGGTTTTCGACGCTGCGATCGCCTTCCCGCTGACTGCGTTGAAGCCGAGACCGGGCGGCAGCATCAGCCCTTTCTGTGATCCCGCGATCGTCACGTCCACGCCCCACTCGTCGTGGCGATAGTCGATCGATCCGAGCGACGAGATCGTGTCGACGAGCAGCAGCGCGGGATGTGTCGTCGCGTCCAGCTGCTTCCGCACGTCCGCCACCCTGCTCGTGACGCCGGTCGAGGTTTCGTTGTGGACGATCGCGACGGCTTTGATCGCGTGACTGCGATCCGCCGTGAGTCTCGAGGCGATGACGGCGGGATCGACGCCGTGCCGCCAATCGCCTGGCACGAAGTCGACGGTAAGACCAAGGCGCGCGGCCATGTCGCGCCAGAGCGTCGCGAAGTGCCCCGTCTCGACCATGAGCACGGTGTCGCCCGGTGACAGCGTGTTGACGAGCGCGGCTTCCCACGCGCCGGTCCCAGACGAGGGATAGATCACAACGGCGCCGCTCGTCTGGAAGACGCGCTTCAGCCCATCGAGGACCTCGCGCCCGAGCGCGGCGAACGTGGGTCCCCGATGGTCGATCGTCGGCTGCGCGATCGCGCGCAGCACGCGATCGGGCACATTCGTGGGCCCGGGGATTTGGAGGAAGTGCCGCCCGCTCTTCACGTGCAGGTCACCTTTACTTGATGCGGAGGGTCAGTGCCGACGGTGGAATCCCGGAGAGTGACGCGATCCAGGTCTCGCTAGGTGCGATGGGCATGGCGGTCGTCAGCGAGCCGGTGCAGATGACGTCGCCGGCCTGCAGCGTCTCGCCGCCGCGGCGCGCCATCGCCGCTGCCAGTTCTCCGACGCAGAGCGCCGGACTCTTGAGGACGGTCGCGCCGACGCCCTCGGCCACCATCTCGTTGTTCTTCAGCACGCGCACGCTGAAGTCCGCGAGCTCGCCGGCGAGCTTCACGATGGTGTCGGGCTCGATGTACAGGGGCTCGCCGACGACGAGCGCCGCGTGCACGCCGCGCGACGCGACGAAGTCCGCGGGCCGGGCTTTCCAGTCGGGATACACGCTGTCGATGATCTCGAACCCGAGCGCGATCCACTCCGTTGCCTCGAGGACGGCCACGGCATCTCCCGACGCGGGCGGCTGCGCGAGTCTGAAGACGATCTCCGGTTCGATCTTCGGCGCGAGCATCGAGGCGATAGAGAGCGTCGCGTCGTTCCAGTCGGCGTAGCGCACCGTGTCGTCGTACAGGTGCGCCCACGTGACGGTGTCGAGCTCGAGCTCCGCCCAACGGTCGGGGTTCGAGCTGCCGACTTTCCAGCCGACCGTCCGATGTCCGTCGGCGCGACGCGCCTGCGCGATTTCCGCTTCGACGGCGTAGGCCGCGTTCAGATCGAACGTCGCATCGCGCGCGGAAGGTGGCGCGATCAGGCGGCGGTCCGCATACGCGGCCATCAGCTCTTTTGCCAGCGGGGCGAGCAGCGTCACGCGGGCTGCTGCACCGCGGCGAGGCGCGCGTGGTGCGCCATCCGCATCGGTTTGATGACGAAGAACGCCGTGGCGGCGACGGCCAGATTCGCGATCGTCGCGACGAGGAACACCGCGTGCCAGCTGCCGGTCGAGCTCTGCAGCCAGCTCGCCACCGGCACCAGGAACGCCGCGGCCCCCTTCGCCGTGTACAGCAGCCCGGCGTTGGTGGCCGCGTATCCCGATCCGTACATGTCAGTGCAGAGCGCCGGGAACAGACTGTAAATCTCGCCCCACGTGAAGTACACGAGGCCGGCCGTCGCGATGAACATCCACGGCGTGGTCCCGATCGTGCCAAGCGCCCAGTACGCGCCCGCGCCGCAGACGAACACGATGGCCATCGTGTTCTCGCGCCCGATGTGGTCGGACACCCAGCCGAATGTCGGCCGCGCGAGTCCATTCAGAATGTTGTCGACGATGCCGGCCATGATGAGCACGGTCGAGCTGATGAACAGGAAATTCACCGGCAGCCCGGCGATCTTGTAGTCGCGCGCGATCGGCGCGACCTGCGCGGTGACGACGAGCCCGCTCGACGCGACGAGCACGAACATCACGTACAGGATCCAGAACGCCGGTGTCTTCAGCATCTCCATCGGCTTGAAGTCGCGCGTGCTCTGACTGAGCTTGCGTGCGGCCTTCGGCGCCTCGCCCGGCCTTGGCGCCTTCAGGAACTGCGACAACACAAGGATGACGATGCCCTGGCCGATGCCGAACCAGAGAAACGCCTTGTCGAAGCCGTAGGTCGTGATGGTGTAGAGGATCGGGTAGACGGTCGCCGCCGCGCCCGCGCCGAAACCCGCGGCGGTGAGGCCCGCGGCGAGACCGCGCCGATCGGCGAACCACTTGAGCGCGTTGCCGACGCACGTGCCGTAGACGGCGCCCGCGCCGACGCCGGCGAGCATCTCCGCGAAGTACAGCATCGGGAGCGATGTCGCGAACGCGTTGAGCGACCAGGCGATGGCGACCACGACGCCGCCGAACATCACGACGCTGCGCGGGCCGAAGCGGTCGACGAACCAGCCTTCGACCGGCACGAGCCAGGTTTCAGTCGCGACGAAGATCGTGAACGCGACCTGAATCTCCGTGCGGCTCCAGTGGAATTTCGCGTTGATCGGATCGACGAAGTAGGTCCACCCGTACTGGAGATTGGCGATCATCACCATGCAGATGACGCCAGCCAGGAGTTGGAGCCAGCGATTCACGGGAATGACGCTGCTGGTAGGTTCGGTCTGTGCCATCGGTCGGCCGCCTCCCGGCCTGCTGCGGTCGATAGCTTAGCGCAGGTCTACCGGCCGGGATCCAAGTCTCGCATGACGATGGCGAGGACCTGGGCGGTGACGCGGGCGTCGCGCTCGCTGACGGGCGCCTCGGCCACGTGAGCCGCACCGGCCTCGGCGAGATCCCGATATCGGCGCGCCGCGGCCGGCAGCCGCGCGCACCCGCCACGAATCAGACCGCGGCGTTCCGCCTCCGCAATCCGTTCGTCGAAAGACCAGACGGAAATCTGGGTGGCTGGGGGCTGGGGACTGGAAAACAGCGAAGGGCTGAGGGCGGCGGAAGGCTGAGGGCTGACTGCTGCACGGCGTTCGAGCGCGTCGGTGATGATCGCCTCGAGCACGCTGGACAAGAGAATCAACGCCTGTCGCGCGTCGCCAGCGTCGAGCGCGGCGCGGCCATCCGTCAAGGCGCGTTCAAGGACGGGGCGCAGTTCGACGTTGTGAACGAAGTCGAACCGGGGCGCGCGCGGTGTGGCGGTCGACGCCGCAGCCACGTCGGTGATCTGCGCGACCGACGCGCTGGCCTGCTGCAGGACGTCCAGCAGCCGCTCGACGATGGCGGCCGACGATGCCTCGACGACGACGCCGCCGTCGCCATCGGTCGCGCGGACGAGAAACGCCTGGCTGAACGCGCGCGACAGCCAGTGCGCCTTGCTCCCGCCGGACAACTGATTGACGAGCGCTGCGCAGTCCTGCTGCCAGGCCCGCAGGACAACGTCCGCATCGACTGAGCGGGAGGCGTTGAGGCGCCGTCCGCGCTCGACCAGCGCCTCGATCTGATCGAGCGCGGCCCGGACCGTGTCACTCATGAGATGCCGTATGCAGGAGATCCGCGATCTGATCGATGTGGTTGAGCATCGCACGGCCGGCCGCCTCGGCGTCGCGGACGCGCAGCGCGGCGACGACGTTCTCGTGGCCTCTCAGCGATCGCGCCGGCCGGCCCTTCTGTTTGAGCGTGAGCTTTCGCGACTCGACGAGCAGATCGTTGAGTGTCTCCATGATGCGCACGATGACGCGGTTGCCGGTCGCGCGCGCGAGGACGGCATGGAACGCGGTGTCCTCGACGATCGCGGATCGGCCCGACTTCAATTTCTGCCGCTGCGCCTGAATGAGCTGCGCCATCTCGGCGAGATCGTCTTCGGTCACGCGCGCCGCCGCGGCGCGCGCCACCGCCGGCTCGAACATGCGCCGCACATCGAGCAGTTCTTCCTGGAGATCGTGACTGTAGGTCAGCACTGACGCGAGCGGCGCGACGAGCCGGTTGACGTCGAGCTCCTTGGGGAACGTGCCCTGCCCATGGCGCGTCTCGATCAGGCCGATGGTCTCGAGCGTGCGGAGCGCGTCGCGCACAGACCCGCGGCTGACACCGAACCGCTCGGCGAGATCGCGCTCGCCGGGCAGCGGCTCGCCGGCCGCGAACGTCCGGTCCAGGATCAGTTCGCGAATACGAGTGGCAATCGCTTCAGCGACGCGGGTCTTCTTGAGGGGGACGATCACGCCCGGCACGCCGGAGCGTGCGTTCCGCGATCCGCGCTTGACACGGGTCCGGCCGGGTGTCAGACTTTCTCCCTTAACTGGTTCGACCACTGGGCCAGTCTAGCACATTGCGGATTGAGGAATGCGGAATGCGGATTGGGAAAGTGCGCGGTCTCGAATCCGCAGTCCGCAATCCGCGCTCCGCATTAACACGAGCATGAGTGAGTTCACTGTCATAGGTGCTCCCAAAGTCGTGGCCCGCGCGATCGAGGAGTACGCCCACAGCCAGGGCCACGTGAGCGCCATCGTCGTCCCGTGGGAGAGCACGACCGAGGTGCTCAGCCTGTCGGTCACCTCGGTCCGCACCGACGGCTGGGCCATCGAACACATCAACCTCGGCACCATTCGCCTCAGCGGCGGCAGCGCGGAGCGCACGGACGTCAGCGTGGCCGCCGAACTGCCCGACCATCCCGATCGCCAGAAGCTCATCGCCGTGTTCGAGCGCTTCGTGACGCAATTGCAGCGGCGCCTCCCCGTCGAATCCCCGACGCCATGACGTCTCCATCCGACGACCGCGACGCCCCCGACTCCACGCAGACCGCACCGGCGGTCGCGATCGCGCTGCGGGTCGCGGAAGCGCGCGTCGAGGACACCGGCCACGCGCTCGCACGGCTGGCGCCCGGCAACCTCGTGCGGCTCGGCGCGCGTCCGGGCGACATCCTGAAGATCACCGGCCGGACGACGACCGTGGCACGGGCGGAACTGTCCGAGCCGGGCGACCACGATCACAGGGATCTCATTCAGATCGACGGCACGGCGCGGAGCAACTGCGGCGCCGGGCTCGACGAGCAGGTGTCGGTCGCGATCGTGGAGCATTCGCCGGCCGTCGCCGTGCGGTTCACGCCGCTCTGGGCGGGGGCGGCGCCGGCGATCGTCGCGCCCGAGCGCATGCTCGAAGATCTCGACGGCGTGCCCGTGGTCTCCGGCGGCGTCGTGCGCGTGCCGACCTACGCCAAGGCGATCAACTTTCAAGTCGTCCGCACGATTCCCAACGGCGTCGTCGTCATCCACAAGCGCACGGACATTCGCATCGTCGAAGGCGAGCAGACCGCGGTCCGCGCGCCGGCCGTGTCGTACGAGGACATCGGCGGGCTGGAGCGCGAGGTCGCGCGCGTGCGCGAGATGGTCGAGCTGCCGCTCAAGCACTCGCGCATCTTCGAGCGGCTGGGGATCCTCGCGCCGAAGGGCGTGCTGCTCTACGGCCCGCCCGGCACGGGCAAGACGCTGCTCGCGCGCGCGGTCGCGGCCGAGAGCCGCGTCCACTTCATCTCGCTCAACGGCCCCGAGATCATGCGGAAGTTCTACGGCGAGAGCGAGGCCAAGCTCCGCGAGGTGTTCGAGGAGGCCGCGCGGCACGCGCCGACGATTCTCTTCATCGACGAAATCGACGCCGTCGCGCCGAAGCGGGCCGAGGTCTCGGGCGAAGTCGAGAAGCGCGTCGTCGCGCAGCTGCTGAGTCTGATGGACGGCTTCGTGTCGCGCGGACAAGTCATCGTCATCGGCGCGACGAACATTCCGGAGGTGCTCGATCCGGCGCTGCGCCGGCCCGGCCGATTCGACCGCGAGCTCGAAATCGGCGTGCCGAACACGCAGGCGCGGCTGCAGATTCTCAAGATCCACACGCGGGCCATGCCGCTCGGCCCCGACGTTGATCTACGCGCGATCGCCGAGCAGTCGCACGGCTTCGTCGGCGCCGATCTCGAGGCGCTATGCCAGGAAATCGGCATGATCGCGCTGCGCCGGTTTCTGACGGCGGTCCGGCTGAAGCCGGATACCACAGACGATGCGGTCGATCTGTCGACGCTGCTCGTGACGCAGGACGACTGCCTCAACGGCCTGAAGGAAGTCGAGCCGAGCGCGACGCGCGAGTTCTTCATCGAGAAGAGCGCGTCGACGTTCGCGTCGCTCGGCGCGCTCGACGACATCAAGCGCCTGCTCGACGCCGTCGTCCAGCACGCGCACGCACACGACAGCTCCGACGATCCGGACGATCTTTACAAGCAGGTCGGCCTGACGCCGACGCGCGGTATTCTGCTGGTCGGGCCGTCGGGCACCGGCAAGACCGCGATGGCGCGCGCGCTGTCGGGCGAAAAACAAATCCCGCTCATCGCGGTCGACGGCCCGCAGCTCTACTCGAAATGGCTCGGCGAGTCCGAGAAGGCGCTGCGCGAGGTTTTCAAGAAAGCGCGCCGGGCGGCGCCATGCCTGCTCTTCTTCGACACGATCGACGCGCTGGCGCCGCGGCTGTCGGGCGACCAGGCCGGCGCCGTCGGCAGCGATGTCCACCAGCGGATTCTGGGTCAGCTGTTACGCGAAATCGACAATCTGCGCGACGTGAAGGGCGTGATTCTGCTAGCCGCGACCAATCGGCCGGATCGCGTCGATCCTGCGCTCTTGCGGAGCGGCCGGTTCGACTATATCGTTCGCTTTGCCACACCGGACACCGCCGCGCGGCAGGCGATCATTCGCCTCTGCTGCCGGCGCATGCCGCTGGCGGCGGATGTCGAGATTACGGACGTCGCGGCGAAGACCGACGGCATGACCGGCGCCGACCTCGAGAGCGTGTGCAAGAAGGCGGCGCTGCTGGCGATTGCAGAATTCCAGCGCGGCCGGCGCGGGCGGACGTTCGAAGTGCGGAAAACGGATTTCGACGAAGTGATGGACGTCCGGCTGAAGCCGGACACCACGTCTTGAAATGTGGCCACGTCTGAAACGTGGGGTCCGCCTTTAGGCGGACCATCGAGGAAACCATGGCGTATACCGAACTCACCGTCTGGACGCGCGGCATCATCATGGACAAGGAAGGCCGCGACATCGTCAATTCGATCGCCGCCTCGGCGCGCAACGAAGGCAAGTTCGCGCAGGCGATGGAGAACTACGTCGACAATCCGGACCGCACCAACTGTCCGACGCGGAAGTACTGCCGCGTGAGCGACAGCGAGATCGAAAACGCGCTCACCTACGAGAACGAGAACCCGAACATCGTCGTGCTGGTCGAGCAGACGATGGTGAAGGGCTGGGATTACATGCGCGGGATGCCGCCGGGCGGCACGCTCGTGATCAACACGCAGTACACGCCGGACTACATGCTCCGCTTCGTGCCGAAACCCGAGCGGCTGGCGCAGCTCGTGTGCGTGGACGCCGCGAAGCTCGCGGACCACAAGTGGCTCTACTACCGGCTCGGTGAGCTCGGGCTCGATCGACTGTCGACGGAAGGCGCCGCCGAGCGCAGCAAGGCCGTCGCGCCGGACATCGCCGCGCCGCTCATCGCCGCGGTGGTGAAGACGACGGGCATCGTGAAGATGGAAACGATCGAGCCGATGATTGCGAACAAGGCGGCGTTCAAGGCGGCGTTGAGCGAACTGCATATCATGCCGCTCAATCCCGTCACGGCATGAAACTGAAAACAGAAAAGTGAAAAGAGAAAACTGAAGAGCCATGTCGACTAAAGGCACGCACATCCCAGAGTGGCTGAAGGTCCCGTTCGCGGGCATCACGCCCGCGCCGACGCAGAAAGGCCAGGATCTGTTTCCGACGGGCAACTGGCGTTCGATCCGGCCGGTGTACCGCGACAAGATGCCGCCGTGCAACAACGCGTGCGGCACGAACGAGAAGATCCAGGGCTACCTGGACCTCGTGAAGCGCGGCAAGTATCTCGACGCCTACGCGCTCATCAAAGAAGACATGCCCTTCCCCTCCGTCACGGGACGCGTCTGCTATCACCCGTGCGAGCAGGCGTGCAACCGCGGCACGTACGACGAGGCGATCTCGATTCGCGCCGTCGAGCGGTTCCTCGGCGATCTCGGCCAGGCGCTGCCCAAGGATGTCGTCAAGCCCGGTAAGCCGAACGGCAAGAAAGTCGTCGTCGTCGGATCGGGACCGGCGGGCCACAGTGCCGCGTATCAACTCGCACGGCTCGGCTACGCCGTGACGATCCTCGAGAAGTCGCCGAAAGCCGGCGGCCTCAACCGCGGCGGCATTCCGGACTGGGTCCTGCCCCAGGACGTCCTCGATCGCGAGATCGAGCGGCTCGTCGAGCTCGGCATCACGATCAAGACAAACACCGAGGTCGGCAAGGACGTCAGTTGGGACGAGCTGCGGAAGAGCTACGACGCGGTCATTCTCGCGGTCGGCCTGATCAATCCGAACAGCATCCGCGCCGAAGGCGAGGACAAGAGCGGCGTGCACTACGGCCTGCCCTTCCTGCGCGACATCGGCATGGGCACGTCGAACGTGAAGCTCGGCCCCCGCGTCGCGGTCGTCGGCGGCGGCAACACCGCGATCGACTGCGCGCGCGAGGCGTATCGTCAGGGCGCGCAGGAAGTCACGATGATCACGGTCGAGGGCACCACGAGCGAGATGCCCTGCGTGCCCGAAGATCTGCACGACATGGTCGAAGAAGGTGTCGAGCTGAAGCACGGGCTCGCGTGCACGGCGGTCCTCGGCAACGGCCAGGTCGAGGCTCTACAACTGCACCCGGCGAAGTTCAGCGGCGCGATCAACGCGTCGCCGATCACGATCAACAAGGACGCGAAGCCCGAGCGCTTCGCCGTGGACAACGTGATCATCGCCGTCGGTCAGCATGGGGCGCTGAAGTGGCTGCCCGACGAATTCAAGAACGACAAGGGCGGCATCAAGGCCGACCGCTTCGGCCGTCTCGGCACGACGAACGTCTTCGCGGCCGGCGACGTCGTGCAAGTGGGACAGGGTCAGCCGCTGATGGTCGTGAACGCCGTCGGCGACGGCAAGCGCACTGCGTTCAATGTGGACAAGGTGCTGCGCGGCGAGCCGCTGCAGGAGCGGATGGTCGCGATCGACGTGATCACCGATCTCGCGCGGATGAACATGACGTATTTCCCGAAGTTCCCGCGTGTCCAGCAGCTGATGCTGGCGCCGGCGAGCCGGCGCAAGACGCAAGACGAAGTGATCCAGGCGTTCAGCGAGGAACAGGCGATCGAAGAAGCGAATCGCTGCTTCAGCTGCGGGACGTGCAACGCCTGCGATAATTGTTATCTGGTCTGCCCGGAGCCGTGCATCATCCGCTACGACCGGTCGAACGGCCTCTACAAGATCCTCGTGGACTACTGCAAAGGCTGCCGCGTGTGCATCGAGGAGTGCCCGACCGGCTGTCTCGAAGGGGTGCCCGAGCTGGACTTCGACACGGGCGTCGTCCGGATGGACACGGCCTTCGCGATCACGCAGGGCCTGCACGGGCGTCAGGCCGAAGAGTTGAGGAACCTGCCGGACCGTCCGGCAAAGGACATCGGGTAGGAGCGACAGAATGGCTACAGAAGTCGCAAAGAAAAAGAAGACGGTTCGCATCAACGGCTGCGTCGCCTCGGCGCAGGCCGCGAAGTACGCGGACGTGGACGTCATCGCCGCGTATCCGATCAGGCCCTATACCGCGACGATGATGGCGCTGGCGCAGATGGTGGCGAACGGCGAGCTCGACGCCGAGTACATCGTCGCCGACAGCGAGCACTCGCAGCTGAGCATCGCGCACGGCGCGTCCTCGTGCGGCGCGCGCGTGTTCACGGGCAGTTCGGGCGTCGGCGTGCAGTTCGCGTACGAGCTGTACTCGCCGATCTCCGGCAGCCGCATGCCGGTGCAGATGATGATCGCCGACCGGACGCTCGACCCGCCGGGCGACTTCGGATCCGAGCACACGGAAGCGCTGTCGACTCGGGACATGGGCTGGCTGATGGGCTGGTCGTGCGACGCGCAGGAGGCGTTCGACAATCACCTGATGGCGTTTCGCATCGGCGAGGATCCGCGCGTCCTGCTGCCGCAGATGGTGTGCCAGGACGGATTCTTCGTCTCGCACATCACGACGGACTGCGACCTGCCCGATCCCGGCCAGGTGAAGGAATTTCTGCCGCCTTACAAGCATCCGTACCCGCTCGATCCGCGGCGTCCCGTCTCGCACGGACCGCAGATCATGCCGGAGCAGGGACCGCCACTGCAGCTCGAGCGCGCGCGGGCGATGGAAGGCGCGGTACCGGTCATCGAGGAAATCCACGACGACTTCGCGCGGATCTTCGGCCGCCGGTACAACCCGTGGCTCGAGGAGTACATGACCGACGATGCCGAGGTCGTGTTCTTCCTGCAGGGCGCGCACGGCGTGACGGCACGGCACGCGATTCGGCACATGCGCGCGCGCGGCGCGAAGGTCGGCATGGTGCGGATGCGCACCATCCGGCCGTACCCGACCGAACAAGTCGCGGCATCGCTCAGCAAATTCAAGGTCGTCGGCGTCATCGAGACCAACATGGGCCTCGGCAGCGTCAGCAGCGGCGGCTCGTTGTACGCGGAAGCGGTCGCGGCGCTCTATGAAGTCCCGCAGCGCCCGCTCGTCTTCTCGTTCATGGCCGGCATGGGCGGCGAAGCGATCGTGCTCAAAGAGTTCTACTGGATGACGAACAAGATGATCGAAGCGCAGAAGCGGGGCAAGATCGAGAAACGCACGCACTGGGTCGGATTCGAAGAGTAATGTTCAGTGCGGAGTGAGGATTGCGGAGTGCGGAATTCAAGAACTCCGCGATTAATGCGCAATCCGCATTCCTCAATCCGCAATGTCAGCTGGAGGATTCATGGCGACGATTGAAGTGCAACGGCAAATGTTGCCCATGCTCGGGAGCCCGAACCAGGGCGCGCGGTTCTACAACCCTGAACTGCCGGCGACCGAGCCGTTCGTGCCTGGCCACCGCACGTGCGCGGGCTGCGGGCCGTCGATCCAGTACCGGATGACGAGCAAGGCCGCAGGCGACAACACAATCCTGGTCGGGCCGACCGGATGCATGTACGTCGCGAACAGCTCGTACCTCTGCACGCCGTACAACGTGCCGTGGGCGCACACGCAGATCGGCAGCGCGGGCAGCTTCACCGCCGGCGTGGCCGCCGCGTACGAAGCGATGATCCGGAAGGGCAAGTGGTCGGGGCCGTTCCCGAACATCATTTGCGAAGCCGGCGACGGCAGCGCGGCGGACATCGGACTCGCGTCGGTGTCTGGCGCGCTGTACCGCAACCACGACTGCCTGATCATCTGCTACGACAACGAGCAGTACGCGAACACGGGCATCCAGGCGTCTTCGCGCACGCCCTACGGGGGCATGACGACGTTCTCGCCGCCAGGGCCGAAAGTGCCGGAAGCGAAGACGCTGTTCCCGAAGGATCTGGCGCGCATGATGGCAGCCGGCCATCCGCACTGCTACGTCGCGACGGCCAGCGTCGGCTACCCGATCGATCTGATGAACAAGGTCCGGAAGGCGCTCAACCACAAGGGCGCGGCGTTCATGATGATCTACACGCCGTGCCAGAAGGGCTTCGTGTACGAGACGCCGCGGTCGATCGATCTCGGCCGGCTCGTCGTCGAGTGCGGGCTGTATCCGATCTGGGAATGGGATCCGGAAAAGCGCGAGTACGACTACAGCTTCCGTCCGGCGAGCATGCGTCCCGTGTCGGAGTATCTGAAGCTGCAGGGGCGCTTCGGCCACCTGCACGCCGAGCACATCGCCACGCTGCAGAAATTCGCGAACCAGCAGTGGAAGATGATGAACGTCGCGATCCCCGAGGCGCTGATCAAGGCGACCGACGTGAATAATCTCGTGGACATGGCGTCCGCGGAGGCGGCAGCGGCTGTCGCGCAAACGGTATGACGCAGGAAAGCTACATCGTCAACGAAGGCAAGAAGCGTGGATCGACGCGCGACGTGCGGGCGGAGGCGGTGCACGACAAGTTCTATACCGTGCTGCGCGTCCACGCCGGCGACGCGATCCTCAACGACAACTGGCACACCAGCGAAGTGCTGAGCCACGCGAAGGCCAACTTCGAGGGCTACACGTTCCAGATGCGCACGCTCGAGGCCTGGGGCGCGATGATCGAAAATGATCACCGCGCCTACTACACCGCCGGCGGAAGGGTCTGGGTGCTGGACCTGGAGCCTGCCGCTGGAAAGAAACCCAGGATCACGATTGCGGATTGAGGATTGCGGAGTGCGGATTTCACAGATCCGCCATTAACCCACAATCCTCCGCAATCCGCATTCCTCAATCCGCAATGGTAATGGCCACCGTCCTGCTCATCGACGACACGCCTGAGATCGCTGAGCTCCTGACGTTCTCGCTCCGCGATCACGGCTACGACGTCGCTCCGTCCGGCTTCACGCCCGATGTGATCGATCTGCTCGCCGAGCGCAAGACGGACGCGCTCGTCCTGGACTGCACGGCGTACGAAATGAGCGAGGCGCTGTTCGACGCCGTCCGCGGCCACGGCGACTTCGGAGCGCTGCCGATCGTGATCATCAGCGACACACCGGAGAAAGCCGACGTCAGCCTGCGGGGACGCGAGGCCGAGCACGTGCTCCTGATCCCGAAGCCATTCACCGGAGCGCAGGTCGCCCGCGCGCTTGCGGAACTGCTCGCTCCGGCGCAGTGACTCGCCGATACCATCACTCAATTACTCAGTTACTCAATTACCCAATTCCCAGCTTCATCATGGCCCTCTGGAACATCAACGACTGGGAGTACGTCGAGCGACAGTCCGTCACCGACCCGAAGGGCCGGACCTGGTGGATCGCGCTGATGGACGTGCTCGGCCAGAAGGGTGACCCGGACCGGCCGGGAGCGCTGCTCGAAATGCAGTACGAGTCGGGCCGGTACTTCACGCTGATCTATTCGGAAAGCGGCGCCGTGCAGCGTGAACGCGGGTACCGGTCGCTGCCGGAAGCCCAAAAAGCATTCGACGGCCTGCTCCAATCCGTGTTCAGAGGCAGTCTGGATCCCGCGCAGCCGGTATTCCGGGAAGACTTGGAAGACGATTAGATCTATTGCAGCACTCCCGTCGTGTTGCGCTTGGGCACGAACCCGACCGGGATGCGGGCGACTTCCTTCAGGGACTTGACGTCGACGACCGAAACGTCATTCGTCACCGGATTCGCCACGTAAGCGGTCTTGCCATCCGGCGTCAGCGTCACCCAGCCCGCACCCATCCCGCCAAGCTCCGCGCCGCCGAGAAGCTTCAGATCCGGCAGCGAGTACCCGTACAGGAAGTTGTTCAGCCGGCTGCAGACCACCAGCGTCTTTCCGTCCGACGTCACGGCCATGCCGTGCGACGGATCCGAGCCCGCGGGAACGGTTTTCTTTCCGGGCGGCAGGTCCGGATTCTTGATCCGGTTGATTTCCTTGCGCGTCGCGAAATCCACGACGGCGAAACCGTTGAAGCCGGTCAGCTGTACGAAGATCCATTTCGTCGAGCCGTCGGCGTTCGTCGAGAACGCCATCGGGCGGATTCCGAGATCCATCTCGAGCGTCCACGCCGGCTGTTCGGTCTGCGTGTCGAACACATTGACGCTCTTGCCCGCAATGGAACCGGCGACGACGAACTTGCCGTCGGGCGTGACGTACGGATTGTGGATGCTGCCCTTCGTCTGCATCGTCTTGACGAACTTGAGCGCGGCGGTGTCGATGACGTCGACGCCGCCCGGCGCCTGGATGATGCCGACGTAGACGCGACGCCCGTCGCGGCTCACGGCGATGTTGTTCGGGTGCCCGCTCAACGGAATCCTGTTCGTCACCTTCAGCGTCTTCGCGTCGACGACGTCGAGTGTGCTCTCGGCTTCATCGCTGATGTAGATGCGGCTGCCGTCGGGCGCGACGGCCGCGCCGTGGTTCACCTCAATCCCGGTGATCACTCCAACGACCGTGTTCGTCGCGGGGTCGATGACGTGAACGTTGTCTCCGGCACTGTTGGTCTGGATGATCCGGACCTTCCTGTCGGCGGGTCTGACGGACACCGTGCAGAGCAGCACGACCGCGACGCCCGTGAGACACCGGTGAATCGTGTGCTTCGTCATCACGTCATCTCCCAACCACGAAGGTCTTCAATGCCTGCCACTCGGGATCGTTTTGCGAGTCCCAGTGCTTCCCGCCGCTATGAAAGAAATCGCCGCCGGCCTGTTCCGCGAGCGGGTGCGTCAGGATCGGACTCTTCGCGACGCTGCCGGGCACCACGACGCGGCGGACCGCCTCGAAGTTCTTGCGCGAATCCTCGTCATTCCAGGTCGTGCTGCCGGGCGAGAGCGGCTGCAACCGCAGCGGCGTGCCGGACGAATGACAGGAGATGCATCGCGCGTGGCCGGGACGCTTGGCGAGAAAGATCGGCTGCACCTGCGTCTTGAAATACTCGAAATCGAGCGACGCCGGAGCGGCTGGGGCGACCTGGCGTTGCTCGTCAGCGGCCTTCTCTGACGCGCGCGCGCCAGCCAGGACGCCGTGCATCACCGCGACATTACCCTCATGACAGGCGTACTCGTAGATCGTCTCGTGACGTTGCTTCAGGTGAATCACGACCGTCCAGGGTTTCGTCCACGTCGTCGGATCGGCGAGCGTCATCTCATAGTTGATCCTGTCGGCCGCCACACGCGTGAACCGTTCGACCAGGTACAGGTGCTCGCCGGATCCCATCACGTTGCTCTTGGGAGAAAAGTTGGTCGTCTCGACGACCAGCGTATTGCCTTCCCACCGGCCCCGGGAGTCGCCGATCCACTGTCGAATGTTCTCGGGCAGATGCGGACGGCCGTCGAGCGGAATGATGCGGGTCTCGTGGATCGCCTCGTAGACGAGCACGACGTATCCCGGCGCCTGCACGATCTGGTAATAGCCCAGGGAACCCGCCCCGGTGGCATTGTTCACGCCAAGCCGCGGCACGCCGTACGTCAGGCAGCGAATGACGTTGGTCAGATCTTCCGGCCCCGCGGGCGCGACGGCCTGCCCGGCGGCGAGGTCGGCGTCAAATCGGCGCTTCCCTGCCGGCGTCCATGGGATTCGTCCGTCCGGCGGATCCACAATCAGCGAGGTTCGATTATCGAACTCTCGCTCGATCATCGCGCTGGCGCCATCGGTCGAGTTGCGGCTTTTGTACCGGGACACGTTCGCCAGCACGGCGAGGTAGAGCGCGTCGCCGGCGGCAAAGTCATTGGCGTTGTCGGCGAGCAGCACAGCGGCCCGACGGCGGAATTCCGTCACTTCCGCATCGGTCAGTTGCGATCGTCCGGCCAGCTCGCGCGGGCGCTCAAGCGGGGTGGCATCGTTGTTGAGCCACACGCCCTGCAGGTCCGGTTGGCCGTCCGCGGTCCGGGCCGGGGTCCACGTCTTCTGAGCGCCAGAGACCGGCACCAGCGCTTGAATCGCGATGACGACTGCGAGGACGCACGACGCCACGAGAGATCTTCGGTTCATTCAGACCCGCCTAAGTGATTTCAGATTTCAGAGTTCAAATGTCAGATTAATGAAGACCAGTCAATCTGAAATCCAATCTGAATTCTGAATTCTGAAATCTGAATTTTCACCACGCGATAGCGTAAGCGTCCACGCGTGGATCCGTTCCCGCGCTCAGCACGCCCGTCTTCGGATCGACGATGATGGCCGCCAGCGATCCCATCGTCCACGCGCCGCCGACCTTCAGCTTGTGGCCGCGCTGCATCAGTGCCTGACGGACCGCCTCGGGCACGCGCGCCTCGACGGACATCTCGCCCGGGTACATCGTGTGCGGGAACGGCGACGCCGGGAAGCTGCGCGTCGCCCAGCGCGGCGCCTCGATCGCCTCCTGCACGTTCATCCCGAAGTCGACGACGTTCAGCAGCGTCTGCATCGTGCGGAACACCTGATCGTCGCCGCCCGGGCTGCCGACGATCATGAACGGCTTGTCGTCCTTCATGATGAGCGTGCTCTGCAGCGTGCTGCGCGGCCGCTTGCCGGGCGCGAGCGCGTTGGCTTCGCCCGCCACGAGCGAATAGTAATCGCCGCGGCAGTTGAAGATGAACCCGAGGTCGCCCATGACCACGCCCGTGCCGAAGCCGCTGTGCAGGCTCGGCTCGAAGCTGACCATGTTGCGATCCTGGTCGACGACGGCGAGGTAGCTCGTATCGCCTTCGTGGTCCGCCTCGCCCTCGAGGTTG
>Ga0326726_10001720_pt1 | contig 20346 bp, 17 predicted proteins | sample MHFenrmetagenome_2_FD_207603 | JGI IMG/M metagenome (GOLD analysis project Ga0326726, IMG submission 207603) | Lab enriched peat soil microbial communities from Michigan Hollow, Ithaca, NY, United States - MHF15MN | ecosystem: Environmental > Terrestrial > Soil > Wetlands > Peat | place: USA... | reverse complement strand
CAGTACATCTCAGTACCTGTTGGGATTAAAATAAAGACTACTGAAAAAGGATATTTCACATATTTTGCTGAATTCGGCCTTGACCCTAAAGTTGTCATAAACGGAAGAGTCGATATCCCCTCAATAGGTATTAAGGGGGAAAATGCAATGACAGAAATAAGAAGATTCAATGCCGGGTACCATCTTACAGCGGGTGCTGAATACTCAATTGACGGAAGCACATCTCTCGTTCTGGGCTTCGGTTATGAAACCAATATTTTTGATATTACAAAGGATTTTGAAAGCCTGGAAACTGATCGCACAATTCATAAAATGCTGAAATTCATATTCGGTATTAATTTCTGACCGGAACACTATGAAAATCTCTGTCGCACAACTCAACTATCAGATCGGCAATTTTGCAGGAAATAAGGATATGATATGCAAAGCCATTAGAAAGGCTAAAAAAGACGGTTCGGATCTTGTAATATTCTCGGAACTCTGTATTCCCGGGTATCCTCCTCTTGATCTGCTCGACAGGGCTGATTTCGTTGAAAAATGCGACCAGACAGTTAATGAAATTGCCGGCTATTGTACCGGGATAACTGCAATAGTGGGTTCACCTACTTTCAATACCTACCCCGAAGGGAAGAAACTATTTAACTCCGCCCTTGTGCTTTCAGAAGGTAAAATCATTTTTAAAACCAACAAAGCGCTTCTTCCTACTTATGATATCTTTGATGAATACCGCTATTTTGAACCGGAAACAAACTTCTCAATATTTACGGTCAAAGGGATAAAGATTGCACTGACTATCTGCGAGGATCTCTGGGATGAACAACCTTTCGATAACAAGTTTGAAAGATCGAGGTTGTACACAGTTTCTCCCATGGATGAGCTGGTAAGGTATAATCCGGATCTGATAATCAATATATCGGCTTCTCCTTTTTCATATACAAAAGTGGAAGCAAAAAAGAATATATTTATTTCAAAGGCAATTAAACACAGGATTCCGGTGGTTACTGCAAACCAGACAGGTGCAAACACTGAGCTGATATTTGACGGTGCATCATTGATAATCAACGCTGACGGTAAAATATTCCGCCAGCTTGGTTATTTTGAAGAGACTGTGGAAACATTTTCCTTCGAGGAAGTCATGTCGGGAGTTACCTCGTACGTGAATCCAACATTTGAACCTGTTTCCCTAATTCATAAAGCCCTTGTTACCGGAATACGAGATTATTTCATTAAAACAGGGTTTGAAAAATGCATTTTAGGATTATCCGGAGGGATTGATTCAGCTGTGGTTATCTGCCTGGCAAGTGAGGCTCTCGGAAATGAGAATGTAAAAGCACTTCTAATGCCTTCGAGATATTCTTCCGGACATTCTGTATCAGATTCAATTGTTCTGGCAGATAATATAAGGGTTGGTTACGAAATTCTCAATATTGAAAAACCATTTTCTGCATTTCTCGATACACTGGCTCCTTTCTTCAAAGAAGGAAAAAGTGATATCACAGAAGAGAACATACAGGCCCGCATACGAGCAATCCTGTTGATGGCATTTACAAATAAATTCGGATATATCCTGCTGAATACTTCAAACAAAAGCGAAGCTGCCGTTGGTTATGGAACTCTTTACGGCGACATGGCAGGAGGTTTATCAGTTATCGGAGATGTTTACAAAACAGACGTTTATAAACTCGCCAGGTATATCAACAGGGAGAGAGAAATTATTCCGGAAAACATAATTCTGAAAGCGCCTTCAGCTGAATTAAAACCCGGTCAGTTCGATACTGATTCGCTTCCGGAATATAAAATACTCGATTCAATACTTTACCAGTATATAGAATTGCAAAAACCGGCAGATGAGATCGCATTGGAAGGATTTGACAGATCCATTGTTGATAAAGTGCTCAGGCTCATAAATTATAATGAATACAAACGATACCAGGCTCCCCCGGTCCTGAGAATATCTTCAAAATCGTTTGGCGACGGCAGAAAAATGCCGATTGTTGCAAAATACTAACTTTTTCTAATGCAGTATAAGGATCCTTATATAGAATTGTGCATCGAAGGAACATCCTTGGTCTTCAGGGGCTTAAGCCAGGCCGACAAGGAGGTGCTTGATCAGCATCATCTGGCAGTCAGTTACAGGAAAGGGGAAACTATAATCGGCAGAGGCACCAGACCAAAAGGATTGATCTGTCTCGTTTCGGGAAAGGCTAAATTATTCAGGGTTGGAGCAGGAAACAGGGAACAGATAATAAAAATGCTTCGGCCACACAGCTACATAGCTTACGGGTCACTCTTTTCAGATAATTTATTCCCATTTGATGTGGTTGCGATTGAAGAATCTGCCGTGGTTATTTTCGAAAAGCACACAATGTCGAGGATATTGAAACAGAATACGGAGATTGCAATCAGGTTCATAAGAATCATTTCTGAAGATCTGCTCTCTTCAGATAACAGATTGATATCCCTCACCCAAAAACATGTAAGGGGACGGATAGCTGAGTCTGTTCTTCTCCTCAGAGATACATACGGAATGGAAGCAGACGGGAAAACGCTCCGGGTTCATCTTTCAAGAGAAGATCTGGCTCACCTCTCAAGTATGACAACTTCAAATGCAATCCGCACTCTCTCAGGGCTGGTCTCGGAAAAGATACTTGATATTGAGGGCAGGAAAATCAGAATACTTGATTTACTAAAGCTTGAAGCCATAAGTGAATCTGGCCAATGACCATGGTCTATTCCCTGAAAAAGACTCTTTTTACCCTGGGCGGAATTGAAGTCAGTATCTCATAAGGTATTGTTCTGCACTGTCTGGCAAGTTCATTAATTGAAATATTCTGCCCGAATATTTCTGCCTCGTCACCCTCATCGGCATTAATCCCCGTAATATCTGCCATACATGTATCCATGCATATGTTACCAGTCAGCGGTGCTTTCGTTCCTTTGATAAAAAGGCTCCCTTTCCTGTTCCCAAGTCTCCGGTCCAATCCATCAGCATAACCTACCGGAAGAATAGCTATTACACGTTCATTATCTGACACATCTGCACATCCGTACCCGACAGGTTCGCCGGCAGGGATCCTTTTAATCTGCGAAATGCGTGTTTTGAACCGGCTGGCCGGTCTCAGGGAAATACCCTCAAAGCTGCCTGCACCGTATATTCCGATACCCGGTCTTACCATGTCAAACTGATATTGCGGGAATCTGACTATTCCTGAAGTATTAAGAATATGACGAATAAAAGAATATCCAACGGTCTCTTTTATTTTGCTGACTGCCAAAGAGAACAGCTCAACCTGGTGGTGTGTAAATTTGTCAAACTCCGGATCTTCACTGCTGGCAAGATGAGAAAATACCGACATTATCCTTATACATGAAAACTCTTTTATTCTGGAAGCCAGCTTATCAATTTCATCAGGCATGAATCCAAGCCGATGCATTCCGGTATCAATTTTCAGGTGAATGGGGTAATTAAAAAGTCCGTTTTTTGAAGCAGCTTCTGCAAAACGTTCCAGGGATGAGAAGCTGTAAATTTCAGGTTCAAGATTATATTGTATGATAACGTCTGCTGATGTAATATCAGGATTCATCACCATAACCGGAATGGTCACTCCGGCTTTGCGGAGATCAACTCCTTCATCAGCGTATGCCACACCCAGGTAGCTAACACGATGGTATTCCATCAACCCGGCAATTTCTGCAGCACCTGCCCCGTAACCAAATGCTTTAACCATTGCCATAATGCGTGTTTCCGGATTGAGATATTTCCTGAACTCATTGAGATTATGAGAAATAGCATCCAGATTTATTTCGAGTACGGTTATATGAACTTGTTGTTCAAGAAGCCGCCCGATCCTTTCAAGCTCAAATACCCTGGCACCTTTCAGGAGGATCACCTCGTTCCAAAAATCATTACTGTTGAAGTGGCTGATGAAATCATCAGTAGAATAGAAGAATCTGGCCTCATCGTCAAAAAAAGAGCTGTTCCTCATAAGCGCATTACCTATACCTATGAACTTATCTATCCCGGTTTTTCTCACAAGATCCGCAACTTCATTGTAAAGTTCCTTTTCTTCACGTCCACTCTGGATAAAATCTGAAAGTATCAGAGTTGTTTTACGGTTGTTTTGTGATCTGAGATATTCAAGTGCCATTCCCAGTGAACCCGGATCAGAATTATAGTAATCTTCAATGAGATGGCAATTGTTAATACCGCTCTTTAACTCCATTCTCATCGCGACTGAGACAAGTTCTGCCAGACCATCCCTTATATCTGCCGGATTCATTCCAATTGCAAGACATGCTGATGCTGCAGTTATTGCATTTTCTACCGAAGCACGATCGCTGAACGGAATCTCAAAATAGCTATTGGTATTTTTATAAATAACCTTAATACCTGTATGGCCATTACCCAGGTGCTGTTTTTTTACGAAAATTTTCGCGTCACGATTCTGGAGGGACCAGTCAACCAGGTTTTTCTCCCTTAGATTCTGATCACCTGATATAAGATTGCTTACCAGTGAATGGTCCCTGCAAAATATTATAGTTGAAGCATTTAAAAACAATTTCAGCTTTTCTCTTGCTTTGGTTTCATGATCAGGAAAATTCTCATTATGAGCATCACCTATATTTGTAATAATCCCGATATCGGGATCGATGACTCTCTGAAGCTTTTCCATTTCGCCAGGGCGGGAGATGCCGGCTTCAAAAATCCCGAATTTGAATTTATCCTCCAGCTTCCATACTGAAAGAGGGACACCAACCTGGGAATTATAACTCTTGGGGCTCCTGATCACTGGTGAGGTCCTCCCCAGCAAATCAGCTAACCACTCTTTGACAATGGTTTTACCTGCACTGCCGGTGACTGCAATAACAGTCGACTTAAAGAGAGCTCTTTTTGCTGCAGCCAGAAGCTGTAAAGCGTTAATAGTATCTCCGGTTACAACAAAAGCCACATCAGGATAATAATCAATTTTTGCAGGAAGTCTTTCAACTATAAACACCCTCAACCCCCTCTTGAATAGGGCATCTATAAACTTATGCCCATCATGATTCATCCCCCTGATCGCAATAAAAGCTGCATTTTCAGTAAAACTTACCTGCCTGCTGTCCGTAACCAGATCCAGGACAATAATATCTCCCGGGCCTGAAAGAGTTCCACGAGTTATTCTTACAATATCTGAAGTTGTAAAATTCACTTTAACTTTTCTTTATAGCTTTATTATAACAATCTCTGCAAAGAGGCTCATATATGTCCTTCTCACCAAGAAGAACAACCTGTGCTTCTTCTGATTTTCGAAAAGAGTACTGGGCAAGGCTACCACATCGCATGCATATCGCATGAACCTTAGTGATGTATTCGGATATTGACAGAAGTGCAGGAATAGGGCCAAAGGGATTTCCCATGAAATCCATGTCAAGACCTGCAACCACAACCCTCACCCCATTGTCAGCCAGCTTATTGCAGACCTCAATAATTGAATTGTCAAAAAACTGTGCCTCATCAATACCCACAACGTCAACTTCTCCTGCCAGAAGAAGAATTGAAGATGAATTATCGACTGGTGTCGAAACAATTGACTTATCATCATGCGAAACGACCCTATCCTCAGAGTACCGTTTATCTATGGAAGGTTTGAAGATCTCTACTTTCAGACCGGCAAACTGAGCCCTGCGAAGCCTTCTGATAAGTTCTTCGGTCTTACCTGAAAACATAGATCCTGTAATGACCTCGATAGACCCGCGTCTTCCGCTCACCCTTCCCGAGTTTTCAAGAAAATCCATACTCAATTAATGTCAGTCTGCAAATGCTAAATGTAACTTAATTCCGTTAAGACTTGTATAATAATATTTACTTTTGCAAAATAAGAAAAATGGTTTGTTATTAATATACCAGATACCATGGATTTAAATTCAACTATTGATATTATTATAAAAGATCTCAATGAAGCGAGGGATATCATTGATGACCTGAAAAAATACCCTGGTGTTCCTGAACTGCAGGTTGAGCTTGCAAAATCGAAATGCAAAAGCGTTTCAGAGGTTATTGCCCTGTTCAAAAACCTGCAGGCTAAAATTACTGCTCCTGTTCAGGAAAAACCTCTGGTCAAAGAGGAAACAATTCAGGTAAAAATCCCGGAGAAACCTGAAAAAGTTGTTGTTGTCCCCAAAAATGAGGTTAGGGAAGTTGTCGCGACGGTAATTACTGCATCGCGTCCCATTGAAAAGGAAGAAACAGTTCATATTGAAAAAAAACCTGCCGAATCGGCAATAATCGCGGATCAGTTCTCAAACAGATCCGAAAGCTTCAATGAAAAACTTGGAAGCCATAAACATGAAGATGATGTTCTGGAAATTTTGAAAACCAAACCTCTGTTGAGCCTCGATGAAGCTATCGGAATCAATGACAAGTTTCTTTTTATCAGGGAGATATTTGACGGAAACACTGAATCTTATAACCTGGCGATACAGAAGCTGGAGTCTGTCGGAAGCCTTTCCGATGCCATGGCAGTGATAATGAGTTTATCTGGAGAAAATTCGGGAAATGAAGCTGTCAAGCAGCTTACTGATCTTATAAAACGTAAGTTCCTTGCCCATGAGTAAACTTTTCCTGATTCCCACACCAATCGGAAATCTCAGGGATATTACCTACAGGGCGGTGGAAGTCCTTGGAAGTGTTGATTTGATCCTTGCCGAAGACACAAGGCAGGCCAGGAAGCTTTTAAACCATTACAGTATTTTAACGCCGGTTCAGTCGCACCATATGTTCAATGAACATAAAAGTGTGGAAGCAGTCTGTTCAAAAATCCTTTCCGGAACCACAATTGCACTGATCTCGGATGCTGGCACCCCGGGAATATCCGATCCCGGATTCCTGCTGGTAAGAACATGCCTTGAAAAAGAAATTGTTGTTGAAACTCTTCCCGGCCCCTCAGCACTTATCCCCGCACTGGTGAATTCAGGTCTTCCATGCGAAAGATTTTGTTTTGAGGGATTCCTTCCTCCAAAAAAAGGAAGAAATAAAAGACTCACAGCCCTGGCAGGTGAACAAAGGACCATGATTTTTTATGAATCACCCTACCGGCTTATAAGAACTCTTGAGGATTTGAGTTCCTATTTTGGCCCGGAACGGGAAGCTTGTGTATCAAGGGAATTGACAAAGGTTTTTGAAGAGAATAAAAGGGGCACCTTGTTAGTCCTTGCTGACCATTATAAAAAACATGCCCCAAAAGGAGAAATCGTAATAGTCGTTGGCGGTAAAAGATCATGACCAGGACTAATTCAGGATCATATTTAATCAGGATGAAACTGGTGATTCAACTTTTCCTGCTGATTTCTTTATCGGTTCAGCTATCTGATGCCCAGGTGCTTAAAGGCAAAATCATCGATAAATCAAGACAACCGGTGCAATATGCCACAGTATATATTCAGGAACTTAAGCAGGGGACAACATCAAATACTAAAGGTGATTATGAAATAAGGCTCCTTCCGGGCAAATATACGGTTATCTACCAGAGCCTCGGATATGAACCTGTATCTGAGAGCATAAATATTTCAGATTCTGTCTTAATAAGGAACATCACATTACCTGAACAGATATATGAGATTCCTGAGGTTAGGGTCTCTCCTTCAGATGAAGATCCTGCACTCTCAATAATGAGGAAGGTTATCGGACTTGCTCCCTATTATCTCAATTATATAAATTATTATAAAGCAGAGGTTTACCTTAAGGGGAATCTGCTCATAAACAGGATCCCCAAGCTTATTGAGAGATCAATGCGAATGGGCCGTTCGGGTGAAAACATTAATGTCTCAGCAGGTGGAAAGCCTGAAAAGGATTCCCGTATCCTTAAAAAAGGTGATTCATTTCTCATGGAATCATTTAATGAAATAGAATTTACTGCTCCTGACAAATACGTCCAAAGGGTTATTTCATTCAACAGCACTTTCCCGGAACAGGGAAATGATGTTTCACCAATGGATTATATCCAGGCGAGCTTTTATCAGCCAGTTCTGGCAGACATGGCTATTTCACCTCTCTCTCCACAGGCATTCAGCTATTATAACTTTAAATACATCGGGACAACATTTCAGGGAAAATATACAATTAATAAGATCGAGGTTATACCCAAACGCAAAAGCCAGCAGCTTTTTGCAGGAACAGTTTTTATAATCGATGATTTATGGTGCCTCCACAGTGTTGACCTGACAAATGAGAACCTTGCTGGAAAAATCAGGGTCAGGGAATTATACGTTCCTGTCCAGGAAGAGATCTGGATGCCGGTCAGCCATGAGTTTGACATTGATCTGAAGATCATTGGGATAAGAGCTGACGTCGGGTATGTAAGTTCTGTAAAATATCTTGATGTAAAACCTAACGATAAGCTTCAGAAACCCCAGGATCTGGCAACAGGTTTTGCAGGACGATACCTTCCTGATACTGCGGTGACAAAAACAAACAGGGAGATTAACAGGATCCTCCAGAAAGAAGATATGTCAAACCGCGATATGATAAGGCTTGGAAGGCTTATGGAAAAAGAATCGAAAAACACGAGGAGCGACAGTGCTGCGAAAAGCCTTGAGATAAAAGACAATACAACGCAAATAATTGAAAAGGATGCCAGAAAAAAGGACAGCACTTACTGGGCAGAAATAAGACCAATCCCGCTTTCGGACATCGATCTGCGCAGCATTGAAAAAAGTGACAGTATCAAAGCTGAACTATCCGGGATACGGGAAACAGCAATAGATACTGTTTCAACAGGTGGCACGAAAAAACCAGGTCGCCTGGGAAAAACACTAAGTCATCTGTTCATGGGTCATACCTGGTCAGATACGACAGGATTCAGGTTCACAAACGGCGGATTGATCAATCTGAAAAACTTAAGCTTCAATACTGTCGACGGTTTCATTTACGGAATTGATTTCAGAATAAACAAAAGTATCAAGAACAATAGATCACTGGCCATTTATCCCGACATCCGCTATGCCTTCAGCAGGGAGAAGGTCATGTGGAGGGTTAATGCCAATTATTCCACCGGAGGGATGAAGCCAAAACAGTTCAGTATCCGTACGGGGATGACAAGCAATGACATCGGAACAGGAGGAGGAATTAATCCGCTGATAAACAGTATAACTTCTCTACTGATGGAAAAGAATTACATGAAGCTTTATGAAAGCAGATATATCAACCTGGGGTATGAAACAGAAATCATTAATGGTCTGAAGCTGGAATTTAGACTGGGGTTTGAAAACAGAAAAGTCCTTGACAACAATACTTCATTTTCACTGGTCAAAACCTCCAGGGAATATACTGACAACATTCCTGTAAATGATTACATGGGACCCGATTTAAATATTGTCAATTTTCTTACTGACCAGAAGCATATTGAATTTGTAACAAATGTTACATTTACTCCATACCAGAAGTACAGGGTTTACGGAGGGAACAAAGTACCTCAGGGCTCGGACTGGCCCACATTTACTTTCACATGGAAACATGGAGCAAACCTGCTACCTTCATTATCTGATGAATACAAACATTTCGACATGTTCAGGCTCGAAATTTCGCAAAAGCGCGAAACAGGTGCGTTCAGCGAATTAAGTTGGAGAATAGGGACAGGAGGGTTTGCCGACAACAGGAATTTATCGTATTTTGATTTCTTCCATTTTAATTCCCAGCCAATCAGATTTCTGATTGATGATTATGATGGTGCTTTTATGCTCCCAGCATACTATTCATTAACCACACCGGAATTCTATGGAGAGGCACATCTGAGATACACAACTCCTTACCTGCTCCTGAAACTTTTACCTGGATTAAGCAAAACTCTGATCCGTGAAAACCTCTGCTTTTCGTATCTTGGATCACGCTTACACAATAATTACACCGAAATTGGTTATACTCTCAGTGAGATCTTTTTTCTTGGAGAAGCAGGAGTATTTGTGGGATTCGATGATCTCAGATACAAAAGCTTTGGCGTAAAAATTGTTTTACGGATAAATTAAAATTCACCACTGGTTTCACGGATTTGCACGGATTCTTTTCCGTGATAACCCGTGTGCTCCGTGGTAAATGGATTTACGCAAAAGGCGGTTCGTTAAGCAGATCGGATTCCTGATCAAATTTATCTCCCATCTGTCTCAGCTTATCATGGTTCATTTTTGAACCGAAAGTTATGCTTTGCGAACCCTCTTTAATCTCGGGATTACTGTCTATATCAAAATCATCGATATCCAGGAATTGTGCCTTTTCTTCGCGGAACCTCAAACGAAGGTCATCAACAGGTCCGTTACGGTTCTTTGCAAGGATTATTTCAGCTATCCCCTTTGTCGAACTTCCATCTTCAAAAGTAGGGATTCCAAACTTATCCTGACGGTGAATGAATACAACCATATCGGCATCCTGCTCAATTGCACCTGACTCCCTCAGATCTGAAAGCAGAGGCCTCTTGGTACCTCCTCTCATTTCGACCGACCTGTTAAGCTGGGACAGGGCAAGTATCGGAACATTGAGCTCCTTTGCTATACTTTTGAGTGATCTTGAAATGTTGCTTACTTCCTGCTCCCGGCTTCCGGCATTTTCAGGTCCTGACATCAGCTGAAGATAGTCAACTATCACAATATCAAGCTTGTGCTGGGCCATCAGGCGCCGGCATTTTGCCCTGAGCTCAAAAATCGAAATTGCAGGAGTATCGTCGATGAAGATCGGTGCCTGGACCAGTTTCTTTATCCTGGTATCAAGCTGTTTCCACTCTTCTTCAGAGAGACGGCCGTTTTTTATTTTCTCGCCCGGGATATCTGTTTCGGCAATTATCAAACGGTTTACAAGCTGAATTGAAGACATTTCGCACGAGAAGATGGCAACCCGTTTTCCATGATCAATAGCCATGTTGCGTGCCATTGAAAGGGCGAATGCCGTCTTCCCCATTGATGGACGGGCAGCAATTATTATCAGTTCCGATTTCTGCCAGCCTGAAGTAAGTCGGTCAAGCTTTGTAAAACCTGAAGGTATACCGACAAGTGCGTCCTCTCTCTTGCCGGCTTCCTCAATCTCCTTTATGGCCTCTTTAATGACTATATTGATCGGAGAAACCTCCCTCTTTATATTTCCCTCAGCGATCTGGAAAAGCTCATTTTCTGAAAAGTCGAGCAGCTCAGTAACATCAATTGAATCATCAAAAGACTTGTTCTGGATTTCAGTCGAGACCCTGATCAGCTCACGCTGTATATACTTCTGAGCCACTATTCTGGCATGGTAATCGACGTTGGCCGCAGATACGACTTTTGATGTGAGCTGAGTCAGATACACAGGCCCTCCTACACTCTCAAGTTCATCGTGGGCTCTTAGCTCTTCGGTGACTGTATAGAGGTCGACAGGATACTCTCTCAATGAAAGATCTGAAACAGCCTTGAAAATCTTCTGATGAGACTCTTTATAGAAACTAGCCGGTTTGAGGATATCCAGGATTGTAATCACAGCTTCTTTTTCGAGCATTATTGCTCCAAGAACTGCCTCCTCCATATCGATCGCCTGGGGTGGTACCTTTCCGAAATCCGGTAATTGAGTGATTATTGGTCTTGCACCCGTTTTTGGTCTTGCCATCTATATTATAATGCTGATTTATTGATATTTACAAGACTGAAAATACTTTCAGTCAGGGCTGACCAAAGGTAAAAATAACCATAATGATTAATCAATAATGTTTTTTATTATTACAAACATTTTTATGTTAAAAACTTGTTGAAAAACCAAATCATCCTTCGTCGGTACCAATATCCGATTCATATGGTATTTTTGTAGCAAATACCCTGAGATGCTGGTTTTTCCAAAAGCAAAAATCAACCTGGGATTAAGGATAACAGGTAAACGGTCCGACGGATACCATGACATTGAAACTGTCTTTTATCCCGTAAACCTGTGCGATGCGCTGGAGCTGGTAACAGATGCGGAAGGATCGGAAAAAGATACAATTAATTTAACCGGATTTGAATTACCGGGCAGGAAAGAAGATAATATCGTTCTCAGGGCAGTCAGCAGGTTAAGAGAATCCTTCCCGCTTCCATTTCTGAAGATCCATCTTCACAAGTGCATACCGGCAGGTGCCGGTCTCGGTGGAGGCTCATCAGATGCCGCATTCATCCTCAGGGCTATTAACAGAAAATTCGGGCTGTCGCTAAATACAGATGAGCTGAAAGTCATTGCAACCAGCCTGGGAAGCGACTGTCCGTTTTTCATCAATTGTCAGCCCTCATTTGCATCAGGAAAAGGTGAAATCCTTTCACCGGTAGGCGATGTTCTTAGTGGTTTATATATTGTACTTGTAAACCCAGGTATATTAGTCAGCACAAAGGAAGCTTATGAAAACTGCACGCCGTCAAAACCTGACAAATCCCTGTCAGAACTTATAGGCAGTCCGGTTTCTGAATGGAAAGATCTGATATTTAATGATTTTGAAAAAACAATTTTTATAAGATACCCGCAAATAAAATTGATAAAGCAGACATTATACAGCTCAGGTGCAATTTTCAGTTTAATGTCAGGAAGCGGATCTACTGTTTACGGGATCTTTTACAGAAAACCAGTAATTCCGCATAATCTGAGTAAACATGTCATCTGGGAGGGCAATCTACAGCCTATTTTAACTCCAGCAAAATAGTCCCTTTAGAAACCTTATCACCCTTATTTACAAGTATTTTTTTAATTGTGCCATCGATATTGCTTTTCATATTATTTTGCATTTTCATGGCGTCAAGAATCACAAGATCATCACCTTTCTTTACATCCTGACCATTTTTCACAAGGATATCGAGGACGGTTCCGGGAATAAAACTCATAATTTTTTTCGGACTTGAAGGCTTGTAAGGTTTTCTGCTCAAAAACTTCGGGCTAAGCCTGGTTTTGTATAAGGTTGAATCTATATTTAAAACTTCCAGGGTTTCAGTTTTTTTCATAACTCTTTTTTCTGTTTACCGTTTTTTTGTCATAATGGAAGAAGTCCGTGTTTTTTCTCCACCAATTTAACCACCTTGTTTTCTGACGCTTCAATTGCATGCAAAAGGAAACGCCTTGTTTCTTTTGGTTCTATCACAGCATCGACATATCCTCGTGCGGCTGCAACATAGGGATTGGCGAACTTTGCCTTATACTCCTCAACTTTCTGCTTTCTCGTTTCGTCAGGGTCATCCGATGACATAATCTCTTTCCTGAATATAATATTTGCCGCCCCTTCTGGTCCCATAACTGCAATTTCAGCAGTTGGCCATGCAAATACAAAATCAGCTCTGAGGTGGCGAGAACTCATGGCTATATATCCGCCGCCATATGCTTTTCTGATTATTACAGTGATTTTCGGGACTGTTGCTTCACTGTATGCATAGAGCACTTTAGCCCCATGGCGTATGACTCCTGCATATTCCTGGTCAACACCCGGCAGGTAGCCCGGGAGGTCTACAAGAGTTATAATAGGGATATTGAAAGCATCGCAGTACCTGATAAATCTGGCGGCTTTATCAGATGAGTCAACATCCAGTACACCTGCCATTTCCAGAGGCTGGTTGGCAACAAACCCTGTGGTCCTGCCACCCATCCTGCCGAAACCTATTACAATATTTTTCGCGTACAATTCCATGACCTCAAAAAAGTCGGATCTATCGACTACCGACCTTATAACATCTTTAACATCATATGGCAGAGTGGGATCATCAGGGACAATCTTTTCGGCATTATATTTCTTATCCGGATCTCCCGGTTCAAATGATTTTGCCTTCCTGCTGTTGTTCCATGGGATAAAAGTTATGAGCCGTTTGATCTGCTCAAAGCACTCTTCTTCACTCCTTGCAAAAAAATGTGCATTCCCGGTAATCTCACTTTGCACCCTCGCACCTCCAAGGTCCTCCATGGAGATCTCTTCTCCAAGCACAGTTTTTATTACTTCAGGACCTGTGATGAACATCTTCGAGATCTTATCAACAACAAACACAAAATCTGTAAGAGCCGGAGAATAAACAGCTCCTCCGGCGCAGGGACCAAGTATAACAGATATCTGGGGAATCACCCCGCTTGAAATGGTGTTTCGGAAAAATATCTCTCCGTAGCCTGCCAGGGAATTAACACCCTCCTGTATTCTTGCTCCCCCTGAATCGTTGATACCGATAAGTGGCATTCTCATCTTAAGGGCATAATCCATTATCTTGGTTATCTTCCTTGAATGCATTAGTCCGAGCGATCCTCCGGCAACAGTAAAATCCTGAGCAAAAATAGCCACAGGTGCTCCGTATATTGTCCCCGATCCTATTATTACCCCGTCACTTGGAAGTGATTTTTTATCCATATCAAAATCACGGGCATCATGCTCAACGAAGAGATCATATTCCATAAATGAGTCCTTATCCAGAAGTGCCATGATCCGCTCACGAGCCGTTCTTTTGCCCATTGCTTTCTGCTTCTCAATTGCCTGCTCCCCTCCGCCGAGAAGGATTTTTCTTCTCTTCTCATGGAGTTCCCGTATTTTTTTATTTACTGCCATTAAAGTTTATATGATTTAAGGTGAACCGTTGTTTTAAATCTAAACTGGTATGCAATTTAAGATTTTCGAACGAAAATTTTAATTATTTAGGTGCAAGTTTATAAAGAACCAGTGCTACAATTGCATACATGATGTTAGGTATCCACATTGCCAGCATCGGCCCAAGGTTTCCCTTGAGAGAAAACTGTGAAGCAAACTGCATGAAGAGAATATATGAAAAGCTCAGACCAAGTCCTATACCTATATTCATGCCTATTCCTCCTCTGATTTTACGGGATGAGAGTGATACTCCGATGAGTGTAAGGATAAAGACAGCAAAAGGATTTGCGAAACGACGGTATTTCTCAATCAGGAACAGGTTTAGCTCATCCGAGCCCTGAAGCTTAAGTTGATTTACATAATTATTCAGCTCATTATAGGTCATGGTTCCCACAAAACCCGGTCCCATCGACAAATCCGAGGGAGTTATAATGAGAGTGGTATCAATCCTGTCTCCTTGCGTAAGAGTGTCTTCCTTGTCTGTAATCTTTCGCAGATAATAATTTAAAACAACCCATTTACTTGATGCAGTATCATACCTGGCCATGTTACCTGTCAGTTTAGATTCGAGCCTGCCATGATCATCAAATTTTTCAATTGTAAAGTTCCTTCCTGCCTGGCTGATTGGATTAAATGACTCCATATAAACCAGAACATTCTTGTAAACCTGCCTGTGAATATTCATGACAGGAGCCCGGTTGGTTGTTGCCCTGTAATACTTGTTTTCAAATTCGCTGCGGTTCAGATTTGCTTTTGGAATTACGAAATTGGTCAGAAGGTAAGTAAAAAGTGCAATAACCAGGGCTGACAGGAAATATGGTAACATCATCCTTCTGAAGCTCATGCCGCTGTTCAGGATCGCTATGATCTCTGTATTGGCAGCCATTTTTGATGTAAAGAAAATTACAGAAATAAAAACGAAAAGAGGAGAAAACAGAGTTGCGAAATACGGGATGAAGTTCAGATAGTAATCAAACATTATAGCCCGGACAGGGGCCTCTTTTTCCATGAAGTTATCGATCTTTTCTGCAAAATCGAAAACTACAGCAATTGTAAGGATAAGAACCAGGCAAAAGAAGAACGTACCCAGGAACTTCCTGATAATATACCGGTCGATTATTGTTAATCTGATCAATTCTATAAACGAGCCGAAAGCTTTATGATCATTTGGTCTTTCCATTTTTTAAAATTGCCTTCTTCAATTTTTTTCCTTGCCTCAGAAACCAGCTTCATATAGAACGAAAGGTTATGTATGCTTGCTATCTGAGATCCGAGAATTTCTCCCGAAATGATAAGATGTCTCAGATAGGCCTTCGAATAATAAAGACTTACGGCTGAGGGCCCATAAGTATCAATGGGACTGAAATCACCGGTCCATCTCTTGTTCCTGATATTGATTATACCCTCGCTGGTAAATAGCATTCCGTTCCGTCCGTTCCTTGTAGGCATGACGCAGTCAAACATATCAATGCCTCTTTCAATTGATTCAAGGATATTGACAGGAGTTCCAACCCCCATAAGATAACGAGGTTTGTTTTCTGGAAGTATTTCATTGACAATTTCGATAATCCGATACATTTCATCAGCAGGTTCTCCAACTGATAACCCTCCTATTGCGTTCCCTGCCATATCCGCTGAAGCTGCTTTTTCAGCAGAGATCTTTCTAAGATCATCGAATGTACTCCCCTGGACAATAGGGAAAAGCAGCTGGTCGTATTCCCACAAAGGATCTGTCTCCCTGTACCTTGCCACAGCCCTGTCGAGCCATTGGTGAGTAAGTGCAACTGACTTCTCAGCATACCTGTGATCGCATGGGAAATGTACACACTCATCGAACGCCATCATTATATCAGCGCCGATAATCCGTTGAATGTCAATAGTATTTTCGGGAGTAAAAATATGCTTCGATCCGTCAATATGCGATTTAAAGATAGCTCCTTCATCAGTGAGCTTCCGGTTAGGTGCTAGGGAAAAAACCTGATATCCACCGCTATCAGTAAGTATCGGCCTGCTCCAGTTCATAAATTTGTGGAGCCCTCCTGATTCTTTCAATATATCTGTGCCCGGTCGAAGGTAGAGGTGGTAAGTATTCCCCAGAATAATCTTTGCGTCAATATCATCGGCCAGATCTCTCTGAAGGATCCCTTTGACCGTTCCGGCAGTGCCTACAGGCATAAAGATCGGTGTAGGAATAACACCATGGGCTGTCTCCAGAATGCCTGTTCTTGCCCTGGTTTCCTTATCCCTGCTCTTCAATGTAAACATAAAATCGGCCCTTTTCAGGATGCCAAAGGTAATTCATTCATACACCTGTTGAAAATTATGTCAATAATTTTTATGGCTGATATTCCGTTTTTACAGGTATGATATATAAAACTATCTTTTTGCATTCAGATTATCTTAGTAATATTGCAGCCATATTTGGAAGTCAGATGATACTCCGCGACCACCCTATTCTTTTAGTTTTAATGATTGTTTTTAGCCTTTCCTTTTTAGTTCAGGTCTTTTATTACCTTTTTTATTATCTGGCCACAGCTATGTTCAGGCCTACAGATTCTTCACCGAAAAAGGAGCCTGTATCTGTTATCATCTGTGGAAGGAACGAAGAGGAAAACCTGAGGAAATTTCTTCCGGCTGTACTGGAACAGGATTATCCCGATTTTGAAGTAGTTGTCGTAAATGATTGCTCAGAGGATGATTCTTATGACGTGCTGGGAGAATACCTGAAGAAATATTCTAACCTTAAAGTCTCGAATATTATTAAGGATCCCAAATTTACCCATAACAAAAAGTTTGCTCAGTTTATTGGGATAAAAGCAGCGAAAAATGAAATCCTGGTTTTTACTGATGCTGACTGCAGGCCTGAAAGTAATAATTGGCTTGGGAGAATGGTATCCCATTTTAATGAAAAGATCGATTTTGTGCTTGGTTATGGAGGTTTTTTCAGTAAGAAAGGATTGCTGAACAATTATATAAGATACGACTCTATGACAATAGCCATGCAGTACTTTGGAATGGCTATCAGGGGAATGCCATACATGGGAGTCGGCCGGAATCTTGCATACAGACGTTCACTATTTTTTGGAAAAAAAGGATTTGGCAATCACACTCATCTGGCTTCGGGAGATGATGATCTGTTTGTAAACTCAAATGCCTCAGGAACCAACATTGCCCTGGAGTTCAGCAAGGATTCACATACACGTTCAGTAGCTGCCTCAGGTATCAATGAGTTTTACAAGCAGAAAAAAAGACACCTGACAACAGCAAATCATTATAAATTAAGGGACAAAGTGTTATTGATAGCTGAACCTGTTTCAAGGGTATTGTTCTATACTTCTTTTATAATACTGCTTTCTAATATCTTTCTATGGCCCCTGGTGCTTGGTGTTTTTACAGCAAGGTTAATTATACAGTTCACAATCTTTATATTGAATCAGAAAAAATTCAATGAGCAGGGATTGATACCATGGCTGCTAATATTTGATATTATATCTCCGTTTATAAATGCTATACTGTATGCCGGCAGTCTGCGCGAGAGTACAGGTAAGAACAAATGGAAGTAACCAACGGTTTATCGGACAAGGCCAGAAATGACCTCTTACTTGTCGAACTGGCAAAGAACGGCAATGAAAAGGCCTTTTCAAGTCTGTTAAACCGTTACAGGGATTCAATCTATTTCATGCTTCTGAAAATGGTAAACAATGCTTCCGATGCTGAAGACCTTACAATTGAAGCATTTGGAAAAGCATTCAGGAGTCTTGACTCATTCGCTCCTGATTTCGCTTTCAGCACATGGCTTTTTAAAATCGCTACGAACAATTGCATCGATTTTATAAGAAAGAAACAGATATCTCCCACTCCTATTGATCAGTTGGCGGACGATCTGGAACATCTCACTGTAAATATACAGTCAGATCTTCCTGATCCCGAAGAAACACTGATCAATGATCAGAAAATCGCAGTCCTGCGTGATATTGTTAACCAGCTTAAACCCAGATACAGGAACCTGATTGAACTCAGGTATTACAAGGAGTACTCATATGAAGAGATTGCTTCGGAGCTGAAGCTGCCGATCGGAACAGTAAAAGCACAACTTTACAGGGCAAAATCACTCCTGTTCAATATTTTCACAAAAACCGGGAACAGTCAGTGATTGACATTATTCTCAGATATTTCCCGGATATTTCCGATTCTCAGATCAACAGATTTTCGAGACTCAGGGAGATCTACGAGAAATGGAACAACAGGATCAATCTGATCTCCAGAAAAGACTTTGATAATTTTTATATCCATCATGTCCTTCATTCCCTGGCTATTGCAAAATTCATTCATTTTGAGAATGGAACAAGGATACTTGATGCCGGTACAGGAGGCGGATTTCCTGGTGTCCCACTGGCAATTATGTTTCCTTATGCTGAATTCTTTCTTCTTGATTCGATAGAAAAGAAAATAAGGGTTGTTACATCTGTTGCTGATGAACTGGATCTGGCCAACGTAAAGGCCATCCGCAAAAGGATCGAAGAGGAGAAAGACAGCTATGAATTCATTGTATGCCGGGCTGTAACAGCTTTCCCTGAATTTGTAAAACTCACTCAAAAAAACATTGACACGGAGAATAAGAATGGAATAAGGAACGGTATAATATATCTTAAAGGAGGAGATCTTTCGGCAGAACTTAGGCCTTATACGAAAAAAGTTGTCATCCGTAATATCGCAGATTTCTTTTCTGAACCATATTTTGAAACAAAAAAGATAGTATATCTGCCGTTTTGATTTTTAAAAAAATAGTGCAACCGTTGTATTTATTTTAAAAATAATTATCTTTGCGATCTCAAAATAAAACTGTACCGCCAATTTAAAAATAGCTTAAATGAAAAGGACATATCAGCCTTCAAGAAGAAAAAGAGCAAATAAACATGGTTTCAGGGAAAGGATGTCCACTGCCAACGGAAGAAGGGTTCTTGCTTCACGCAGGGCTAAGGGCAGGAAAAAACTCACAGTCACTCCTGAGCTCAAATTGAAATAATCATAAGATATTATATCAATGGTGAAGGTGCTTTCAAAAAGGCACCTTTTTTTCATTAATTTTGCCAGGCATTTTGTCTTAAATGAAAATACTTGAAAATCTTATTGATGATCCCGGCCTGAAAGAGATAGCTGGTAAAATAACGGCAGGAAGCAGGATCACCGCGAAGGAGGGTTTGGTTCTTTACACAAGGGCAGGACTATCATTGCTTGCTATGTTATCAGGGATCATAAGAAGAAGGCTGAACAACAACTATGCCTTTTTTAACAGGAACTTCCATATTGAACCGACTAACAAATGTATTCATAACTGCCGTTTCTGCTCATACCATAAACCGGCAGACGATCCTGAAAGCTGGGAATATACTCATGATGAAATCCTCGGCATTGTAAAAAAATTTGATGATAAGGAAGTTTCTGAGGTTCATATTGTGGGAGGAGTACATCCTGATCATGATATTCATTATTACGGAGAGCTGGTTCAGAAAATAAAACAATACCGTCCGGGTCTCCATTTAAAGGCATTTTCCGCCATTGAACTCGACTATATGATTACTAAATCCGGCCTGACAATTAGTGAGGGACTCACAGAGCTGAAAAAATATGGTCTAGGTTCTATTCCCGGGGGAGGGGCTGAAATCTTCGATAAGGAGATCAGAAAAGTGATCTGTCCTGAAAAAGCCTCAGCAGAAAGGTGGCTGGAGATCCATGAAGAAGCGCATAATCTTGGGATACCATCCAACGCCACAATGCTTTACGG
>Ga0326726_10001719_pt1 | contig 20353 bp, 13 predicted proteins | sample MHFenrmetagenome_2_FD_207603 | JGI IMG/M metagenome (GOLD analysis project Ga0326726, IMG submission 207603) | Lab enriched peat soil microbial communities from Michigan Hollow, Ithaca, NY, United States - MHF15MN | ecosystem: Environmental > Terrestrial > Soil > Wetlands > Peat | place: USA... | reverse complement strand
CCGCTCCCGGTGTTGGAGCTCCCGACGCGCGCGTCGCGCCCGGCCACGCTTGGCGTGCGGCCAGTCCAACGCGCCGCGTTCCCGCTCCCCGCCGAGCTCGCGCAGCAGCTCGCCGCGCTCGCGCGCGCCGAGCGCGCGACGCCGTTCATGGTGATTCTCGCCGCGTTCCAGGCGCTCCTCGCCCGGTACTCGAATCAGGATGACATCATCGTCGGCACGCCGGTCTCGGGACGCGGCCCGCGCGAGCTGGACGGCGTCGTCGGACTCTTTCTCAACACGCTCGCGCTCCGAACGAACCTCGCCGACAATCCAACGTTCCGCGCGCTCGTCGGTCGCGTGCGCGACGTGACGCTCGGCGCGTTCGCGCACGCCGCGCTCCCCTTCGAGCGCGTCATCGACGTCGCGCGCCTGCCGCGTAACGCGTCCATCACGCCGGTGTTCCAGGTGATGTTCTCGATGCAGAACGCGACGGCGGCGGCGCTCGACGGCGAGGCATCGACCGACCTCGAGTTGGCCGGTCTGACGGTCGAGCGCGTCGGCGCGGCGCTCGAGTCCACGAAGTACGATCTGCAGCTCACCCTCGTTCCGGACGGCGCGGCGTATCGCGGCGCCATCGAGTATGACGCGACGCTGTTCGACGCCGAGCTCGTGACGCGCCTGGCCTCGCATCTCCGCAACATGCTCGAGCGCGTCGCTGCCGCCCCCGACCAGCGGATCGGCGACGTCATGTTCCTCGACGCCGCCGAACGCGAGCGTCTCGTGCACGCGTGGAACGCGACGGAGCGCGAGTATCCGCGCGACCGGGATCTCGTTGCGCTCGTCGGCGAGCAGATCGCCCGCGCGCCCGACGCAGTCGCCCTGACCTTCGAGGGAGCGTCGCTGAGCTACGCGGCGCTCGACGAGCGCGTGAACCGGCTCGCCGCCTATCTCCGCACGCTCGGCGTGGGACCAGAGGTGGTGGTCGGACTCTACGTCGAGCGCTCGCTCGACATGGTGGTGGGCCTGCTCGCGATCCATCGGGCCGGTGGCGCATACCTACCGCTCGACCCGAGCTACCCGCGCGAACGGCTGGAGTTCATGGTCGCCGATTCGGGTTCCGCGGTCGTCATCACCCAGGAATCGCTCCGCGAGCGCATCGCGCTCGGCACCGCGGCTGTCGTGTCGATCGACGGCGATCGCGATGCGATCGATGCGCCGCGCGCGACGGATTCGACGCTGACGGCGGCCGGAGATCCCGATCGTCTCGCGTATCTCATCTACACGTCCGGGTCGACGGGCAAGCCGAAGGGCGTTGCCGTCACCCATCGCAACGTCGTGAACTTCCTCGACGGATTCGCCGCGGCCGTGCCGATGGGACCAGGCAATTCGTTGGTGGCGGTCACGCCGTTGTCGTTCGACATCGCGGGACTCGAGCTGTTTCTGCCGCTGACGCGGGGCGCGCGCGTGGTGATCGCGCCGCGGGACACGGCGCTCAGCGCCACCGCGCTCGATGCGCTGATGCGCGAGAGCGGCGCGACGCACATGCAGGCGACGCCCGCGACGTGGCGCATGCTGGTGGAGGCCGCGTGGTCGCGCCATGGCGGCCTGGTCGCGCTCTGCGGCGGTGAGGCGCTGCAGCCCGCGTTGGCGCGCGAGCTGCTCGCTCGCGATCTCGAGCTGTGGAATCTCTACGGCCCCACCGAGGCAACGATTTGGGCCACGATGTATTGCGTCGAGGGCTCGTCCATCCAGGAGACGGGCGCCGAAGCGCTCGGCCGCCCGGTGGCGATCGGCCGGCCGATGGCCAACGTGCAGGCCTACGTGCTCGACCCGCGCGGGAATCCCGTGCCCGTTGGCGTCGCCGGCGAGTTGCTGCTCGGCGGCGACGGGATCGCGCGAGGCTACCACGCGCGGCCCGAGCTCACCGCGCAACGCTTCGTGCCGGATCCGTTTGGACGCGGCCCCGGCCGACGCTTGTATCGCACCGGCGATCGCGCCCGATGGCGCGCCGATGGCGTGCTCGAATTCCTCGGACGATTCGACGACCAGATCAAGCTTCGCGGCTTCCGCATCGAGCTCGGCGAGATCGAGTCGATCCTCGCCGCCCAGCCCGAGGTGCAGTCGGCGGTGGTGCTTGTGCGCGAGGACGTGCCCGGCGATCAGCGGCTCGTCGCGTACTGCGTGGGTGAGGACGAGGCGTCGGCGCGGCCACCCATGGCCCAAGCCCTGAGCGGGACGATGCGTGAACGGCTGCGCGAGACGCTGCCAGCGTACATGCTGCCGAGCGCGTTCGTCTGGCTCGACGCGTGGCCGCTCACCCCGAACGGCAAGCTGGACCGCAAGGCCCTGCCCGCGCCGGACGCAACCGGAGCTGTCAGCGCGGCGCCGTTCCAGGCACCAGAGAATCCTGTTGAGGAAATCATCGCGGGCACGTGGCGCGACGTGCTCCACATTCCGACGGTGAGCGTCAACGCCGACTTCTTCGACCTCGGGGGCCACTCGTTGCTCGCGATGCAAGTCGTGTCGGCGATCTCCCGACTGTTCACTCGAGAGATGACGCTGCGCAGCTTCTTCGAGCACTCGACAATCCGTGGATGCGCGACTATCCTGGTTGCCGAGGAGGAGACGCCCGGTCGCACGCTCGCGGTGGCCCGCGCGCTCGTGCGGCTGCGTGACATGTCGCCTGAGGAACGCGAGCGCCGAAGAGCCGCGACCGAGTCGAAGCGTTCCTGAGCGTCCAGCCGAACGCGCCTTGCCCGAAGAGAGGAAGCAGTATGTGGGTCGACCGCGAATTCATGGATGCCGTGCAGGACCTGTACGTCCCGGCCATGGGGAGCGACGTCATGGCGCCGCTCCTCTACGCACTCATCCGGTTCGTGCGCGCCCATTCCGTGTTGGAGGCAGGAATGGGCTACACGACGCCGTTCATCGCCAAGGCGTTGAGTGACAACGAGGCAAGCTTTCGCGCCGAACGGACCGCCTTGTTGTCGAAGACCATCGGCTACGTGCAGGAGATCGATGCGATGGATCCGTCTGCGAAGACGGCCGACGGGCGACAGGAGCAGCGCGGCCTCCCGGCCGTGTATCAGCCCAAGGTCAGCCGGCTCGCGGACCGCCGGACCGAATGGATGTTCGCGAATCCTGCCGCGCTCTTGCGTCCGGGCTATTACCTCGATGAGCGACCCTCACGGCTCCATTGCATCGACAACGTCTCCGCGGCGACGAGCTCGGCGCGCTTCGTCAAGGCCAAGCTCGAAACGCTCGATCTGTCGCAGTACGTCGCCGATCACTACGGGGACTTCTGGTCGTTCGATGTCGCGAGCGCGGCGAGCGCGGATCTTCCGTTCGACATCATCTGGCTCGACCTGCCGGTGTCCGTGCGCAACGTGATGAGCCTCCTGAGCGGGCCCCATTGGAAGCTGCTGAATCCCAACGGCGGGCTCCTCATCATCCATGACATGCTGACACACGAAGGCGGGCAAATGCTCGTGAAGGAATTCTTCAAGGCGGATCAGCAGAAGCGGTTCACCGAGTTCGAGTTCGTCGGCTTGCTGGAGCCGCAGCGGATCGTGCAGAACAGCTTCATCATGCTCCGGAAGATCAGCGGCTACCAACAGGAGCAGTATGAGAAGCAGTTCACCGCGCCCGGCGAATCCACCCTGGAGCAGGACGCGCGCGCCCTGATGTCGAAGCGCTGACGCGATTCGCTCAGGCGCCGACCGACCGCTTCAGCTCCGTCAGGTACTCGAGGCTCTCCATGACGAGCGCCGGCTCCACGCCGAAGTCGATCAGGCAGCAGATGTCCGTGACACCGATGTCCGCGAGCCGCTGCACGATCGGCCGGCAGGTCGCCGGTGTGCCCATGAGCGACGCGGTCTCGAAGTACCGGTCGAAGGCGATGTCGACCATCTCCGCGACCAGCGACGGATCGGCGGCTTCCCACTCCGCGCGCTTGTCCGCCGGAACCATCAGATCGGCGCTCTGCCGCAAGTACGCCGAGAACGGCGCGCGCACCACTTCGCGCACCTTGGATACGTCGCTGCCGAGGAATGTGTGCAGCATGAGCGCCACTTTGCCCGGCTCGGAGAACTGACCCTGGACACGATACGCGCGGTATTGCTGAACCTTCTTCTCGACGTCGGAGAATTCCTGCCCGAGGAGGTGGGTCAGCAGGTTGTAGCCGGAGCCGCCGGATTTCGTCACCGTGCGAATGGAACCGAACGTCGTGACCCACACGGGCAGTTCCGCCTGGACGGGCTTCGGAAAGATCGGCACCTGAACGTCGACGCCCTTGCCGTTCTTTCCGGCATACGTCCCTCCGCGCCAGAGCGCGCGAACCGTGTCGAGCGCGTCCCACACCTCGGTCTTCCGCTTCTCGTAACGCTCCGGCGCCAACACGAAATCGTCCGCCTTCCAGCCGGTCGCGGCAGCGATCTCGACGCGCCCACCCGACATGTTGTCGACGACCGCCCAATCCTCGGCGATCCGGACTGGATGGTGCAGCGGAACGACGACACTTCCGGCCCGCAGCCGAACGCGCTTCGTGCACTGCGCCAACGCGCTGCACACCACGACCGGATTGGGAAAGAGCCCGCCCCACGGATGGAAGTGTCGCTCCGGGACCCACAGCGCCGCGTACCCGTTGGCGTCGGCGTAGCGAGCGGCATCGAACAACAGGCGGTACTTGTCAGCCTGGTCGACGCCGTGGTCGACATCTCCCCAGAACATGATGCTGAAATCCATGGCTTCTCCTGAGCTGACCAAGGTTCCACCGAGCTTGCCGAGGCCGGTACGTAGAACGATTATAGCTGGGGGGCACTCGACGAGGGGTATCTGGCTGCGGCGGCGCGCGTTGCGCGCTCTTGGCTGGTTGCACAATTCGGCCCCCATTCGTCACACCGTCGGAGGTGTCCCCGCTCCTCCGACGTGCCGATGCTATAGACGAGAGACTGACGCCGTCACCCACCCGATGACACTCGAAACCCCGCGACGCACGGCCGCCCTGGGCGCCGTGTCGAACGCACCAGCCAAACGGTCATGAGCGACGCTCGGCCCGCAGGTGGCCTCAACTTTTCCGACAGCGATCGCGATCTCCTCGACCAGCTCTTGCAGGAGGAAGGTGCCGCCGGTCTCGCCGCGACGTCGGAGATTCGCCCGCGCGCTCCCGGCGCCCGCGTGCCGCTCTCCTTCGCGCAGGAGCTGCTTTGGCTGCTCGACCAATCCGAGCCCGGCCTCACTGCCTACAACGTCAGCGTCGCGCGGCGGCTCGTTGGTCCGCTGGATGAGGATGCGCTCGAGCGCGCCCTCACGGCGCTCGTCGCGCGTCACGAGGTGCTCCGAACCCGGTTCGAAATGGTGGACGGCGAGGTATCCCAGATTGTCGATCCTCCCGCGCCGCTGTCTCTGACGCGACTCGAGTTGCAGTCGACGAACGCCGCCGAACGCGATGCCGAGTTGATGCGAGTCCTCACGAGCCACGCCGAGATGCACTTCGATCTTGGCCGCGACCAGCTGTTTCGCGCCGCGCTCGTGCGCGTGAGCGATGAGGATCACGTCCTGCTGATCGACACGCACCATGCGGTATTCGACGGATGGTCGTTCGGGCCGCTCATGGGAGATCTGGCGGCACTCTATGGTGCGGAACGACGGAACGCGCCGCCGGATCTGCCGCCGCTGCGCGTTCAGTACGGCGACTTCGCGATCTGGCAGCGTGACACGATGCGCGGCGAGCGCCTGGAGCGCCTGCTGGCTTTTTGGCGACAGCAACTCGGCGACGCGACGGAGCCATTGGGACTGCCCACCGACTTCCCCGCGCCCTCCGCGCCGACGTATCGCGGCGGGCGCGTCGGCGCGGTGTTGTCCGCGGACGCGCTGGCCAAGGTCAAGGCGATGGGCCGCGACCACGGGGCCACGCTGTACATGACCTTGCTGGCCGCCTACGCGACCGTGCTCCACCGCTACACGGGGCGCGACCACGTCTTGATCGGCTCCGGCGTCGCGGGGCGCATGCAGCCCGAGATCCTGCCGCTCATTGGATACTTCAACAACACGCTGGTCCAGCACGCCGACTTCACGGGCGATCCGAGCTTCACTGAGCTGCTTCAGCGCGTGCGCGCGAGCACCCTCGGCGCATACGATCACCAAGAGGTGCCGCTCGAGAAGCTGATTCTCGAGCTGCGCAGCGGTCAGGAGCGCGTCAGCGACGCGTCGTTGTTCCAAGCCGTGTTCACGATGCAGGAGGCGGTGTCCAGCTCGCTGAAGCTGGATGACGTCGAGGTGCGGCCGTTCGGAGTGCAGATCGCGGCGACGAAGTTCGACATCACGCTGCTCCCCTTCGAGCGGAACGATGAGCTGCACGTCTCCGTGCATTTTCGGTCCGACCTCTATGCGCCGTCGACGATGGAGCGATTCGTCGGCCATCTGCTCACAGTGCTCCAAGCAGCGTCCGCCGACCCATCGGTGCGGATCTCGGCGCTGCCGCTCCTCACCGGGCAGGAACGGACCGATCTCGCGGCGGCCAACGCCACCGCCGTCGACGAGGGGCCGGCGGCGACGCTCGTCCAGCTGTTCGAGGCGCAGGCCGCGCGCGTGCCGGCGCGTGTCGCGGTGGTCGGCGCCCGCGCGGGCACCGCCGCGCTCGCGTCGGTCACCTACGCCGAGGCCAACGCGAGAGCGAATCAGATCGCGCGCAGTCTCAAAGCCCAGGGCGTTGGCCGCGGCACACCGGTCGCGCTCGCGCTCGATCGGTCCGGCGACGCGATCGTCGCGCTGCTCGGCATTCTCAAAGCCGGCGGCACGTACGTTCCGATTCCACCCGACACGCCGGCAGCCCGCATCGCGCAGCTCGTCGCCGACAGCGGCGCCGGGACCGCGATCACCGTCGCCGAACACGCCGCGCTTTTTCCGGCCGGCATCCACGTCATCGCGCTCGACCGCGACGGCGACGAGCTCGCCGCGCTCTCGTCCGCGAATCCGGAGCCGGTCGCGGCACCGGACGACGTCGCGTACGTCTTGTTCACCTCGGGGTCCACCGGCACGCCGAAGGGCGTCGCGGTGACCCACGCGAATGCCGTCCACTACGCGCGCGCGGTGAGCCGGCTGCTCGGCGACGTTCCCGCGTCCCAGCCGGGCGACGGCTTCGCCGCGCTCGATGGACTCGGCTTCGGGCTCGTCTCCACGCTCGCGGCGGATCTCGGCAATACGAGTTTGCTTACGGCGCTGTCGAGCGGCGGAACGCTGCACGTGCTGGGGCGAGACGTGACGACCGAACCCGCTCGCTTCGCGGAATACGTGCGCGCGCACCCGATCGACGTACTGAAGGTGACGCCCAACCATCTCGCAGCGCTCGTCGCGGGCAAGACCGGATCCGAGCTCGCATCGGTGCTGCCGCGACGCTGGCTCGTCGTCGGCGGCGAGGCGCTCCGGCCCGAGGTCGCGCGAGGGCTGCTCGGCGCCGGTGCGTGTCGTCTGCTCAATCACTATGGCCCGACCGAAACCACGGTCGGCGTCTGCGCATTCGAGGTCACGCGCGATGCGCTCGACCGCGCGGTCGAGCGCGGGGCGCAAACGGTCCCGATCGGCCGTCCGCTCGCCAACACGCACGCGTACGTCGTCGACGCCCATGGCAACCAGCAGCCGATCGGTGTGCCGGGCGAGCTGTGGATCGGCGGCGCCGGCGTCGCGCAAGGCTATCTGGGCCGGCCGGACCTCACGGCTGAACAATTCACCCACTTTTCTGGCGAGCGAGTCTATCGCACCGGCGATCGCGCGCGCCGACTGGCGGACCACGCGATCGAATTTCTCGGGCGAACCGACGATCAGGTGAAGGTGCGCGGCTATCGCGTCGAGCTCGGCGAGATCGAGCACCTGCTCCGCACCATCCCCGGCGTGGAGCACGCGGTGACGGTAGTGCACCAGGACGAGCGCGGCGACAACCAGGTTGTCGCGTATGTCGTTTCGCGCCACGATGGCTACGCGGTGAGCCATTCGGACCGGCCAACGCCCGAGCGAATCACGGAGTGGGCGGCCGCGCGGTTGCCGTCGCACATGGTCCCGTCGTCGGTCGTGTTGCTCGACGCGCTGCCGTTGACGGCGAACGGCAAGGTCGACAAGGCCCGCCTTCCGAAACCCGGCGCGGGCGCCGCCGCGGCCGATCGGTACGTCGCGCCCACGACGCCCACCGAGGAAACGCTCTGCGTCATCTGGCAGGATGTGTTGAAGAAGGAGCGCGTCGGCATTCGCGACAACTTCCTCGATTTGGGCGGCCACTCCCTGCTGGCGATTCGTATTCTTGGAAGAATCAGCAAGGCGTTCGGTCAGCGCCTCGCGCTGAGAAACATGTTCGAGTCGCCCACCGTCGAGCAGCTCGCGCGCGTGTTGGACCTCGAGGCAAAGCTCGCCGCGCTCGAAGGCATGTCCGACGAGGCGGCCGCCCAGCTGCTCGCACAGACCGACGCCGCCGCGAGCCCCCCGGCCCAGCGATGACCGACGGTCCTTTGTCGGGCGGGCCGGGCACGAACGACGCACTGGAACGACGACTCGCCGCCCTCTCACCCGCGAAGCGCGCCCTGTTCCTCAAGCAGGCCGGGCTCGCGGCGCCCGCGCCCGCGCCAGCAGGCATTCCGCACACGAACGGCACGGCGCCGGCACCGCTGTCGTACGGCCAGGAGCTGCTGTGGCTCGTCGAACAGGCGACGGCCGGCACGGCCGCCTACAACGTGCACTCCGGTCTCCGACTGCGCGGATCGGTATCCGAGAGCGCGATGCGGCGCGCGATCGACGCGCTGGTCGCGCGCCATGAGGTATTGCGCACCCGCTTTCCCGTCGTCGGCGGCGTCCCAGTGCAGGTGGTCGATCCGAAGGCGACCGCGACGCTGGAGTGCGCGGACCTTCGAGCCGCTTCGCCGTCGGACCGCGAGGAGGCCGCGCGCGCCTGGGTTCGCGCCCTCGCCCGCCGTCCGTTCGATCTGACGACCGAGTTTCCCTTTCGCGCCGGACTCGCCCGCGTTGCCGACGACGAATGGTGGCTCGTGCTCTCTCGCCACCACCTCGTATCGGACGGATGGTCGCAGGGCGTCTTGTACAGTGATCTCTCGGCGCTCTATACAGCCTACGCCGCCGGTCGCGAGCCCGACCTGCCTCCGCTGCAAGTGCAGTACCGCGACTTCGCCGCGTGGCAGCGGAATCAACTCCAGGGTGAACGCCTCGAGCGCCTTCTGGCGTTCTGGCGAGGGCAGTTGGCGGATGCGTCGGAGCCGGTGTCGCTGCCCACCGATTTCCCTCGGCCACGCACCCCGAATTTCGAGGGACGCTGGATCGGCGTGAAGCTGCCGGCGTCACTCCGTGGCGCGGTGCGGGCGCTCGGTCGCGAGCACAACGCATCGGTGTTCGTTACGATGCTGGCCGCGGTTCAAGCGTTCATCCATCGCTACGCCGGTTCACGCGACGTCGTGATCGCGTCGCCGGTCGCGGGCCGCTCCGAACCCGAGCTCGCGCCGTTGATCGGATACTTCGGCAACACACTGCTCTTCCGCGCCCAGTTCGCCGACGATCCGAGCTTTCGCACGCTTCTCGCGCGCGGGCGCGAGACGACGATGGCTGCGTTCGACCACCAGGAGCTTCCGTTCGAGCGTCTCGTCCTCGACCTCCCGCCCGAACGACGAGCCGGGGCCGCACCGCTGTTTCACGCGATGTTTTCGTTCAACACCGGCATCTACGCGCCGCCCGCCTTCGCCAACCTCGAGGTGCGGGCGATCGGCGAGGGCATCGGCGCCGCGAAGACTGATCTCGTGTTCACGGTGGCCGAGACCGACGACGGCCTGAACCTCGCTGCCGAGTATCGCATCGACCTGTTCGAGCGCGCCACGATCCAGCGCATGCTGGCGAACTTCGAGACGATGCTCGCGGACGCGGTCGCGCGGCCGGACGTGCCGGTTTCACGCCTCGCGCTCGTTGCCGCCACCGAGCGTCGTCTGATGTTGCACGACTGGAACGACACGGATGCGGCGTGGCCCACGGAGGCGACGCTGCACGGATTGTTCGAGGCGCAGGTCGCCCGCCGTCCGGACGCGATCGCCGTGTGCTGCGATGGCGACTCGGTCACGTACGCCGAGCTCGATCGCCGCGCCAACCGGCTCGCCTGGCGTCTCCGCGCGGCCGGCGTGAAGCCGGACGAGCTGGTTGGCGTGTGCATGGAGAAGTCGATCGATTTCGTCACGGCGCTGTTGGGCATTCTGAAGGCCGGCGGCGCCTATGTCCCGATGGACCCGAGCTATCCCGACGACCGGCTCGCGTTCGTGCTCGAGGATTCCGAGGCGCGCATCGTTCTCACGGACTCCGACCTCGTGGCGCGGCTCTCGACGTACGTCTCCAGCCGGCCGGTGGAACTGATCCCGGCGGCCCAAACGTGGTCCGAGGCTGAGGGCGCGCGCGACGACGTGCCGCCGCCGTCGGCCGGGCCCGCGAACCTGTGCTACGTGATCTACACCTCCGGGTCCACCGGTCGGCCCAAGGGTGTCCTCATTGAGCATCGCAACGTCGTCCGCCTGTTGTTCAACGACCGCTTTCAATTCGAGTTCAGCGACCGCGATGTCTGGACGGTGTTCCACTCCTTCTCCTTCGACTTCTCGGTGTGGGAGATGTATGGCGCGCTGCTCCGGGGCGGACGACTCGTCGTGGTGCCGCGTCGCGTCGCGCAGGACCCGCACGCGTACCTGGCGCTCCTCGCGACCGAGCGCGTCACAGTGCTCAATCAGGTGCCGAGCGCGTTCTACGGCTTGATGCGGGAGGAGCTCTCCCGGCCCACCGCGTCGCTCGGCGCTCTGCGGTACGTGATCTTCGGCGGCGAGGCGCTGCAGCCCGCGCTGTTGCGCGATTGGAAGGCCCGATACCCGGCGACGACGCTCGTCAACATGTTCGGCATCACCGAGACGACGGTCCACGTGACGTTCAAGGTGATCGGCGATGCCGAGATCGAGAATGGCGCGTCGAACATCGGGCGGCCGATCCCGACCCTCAGCCTCTACGTGTTGGATTCTCAGCTCGAGCCGGTGCCCGTCGGAGCGACCGGAGAGCTCTGCGTGGGCGGCGCCGGCGTGGCGCGCGGCTACCTGCAGCGACCCGAGCTCACCGCCGAACGGTTCGTCGCCCACCCGTTCCGCGCCGGAGAGCGGATGTATCGATCAGGCGACGTCGGACGACAGCGCGCCGATGGGGAGATCGAATACCTCGGACGGCGCGACGCGCAGGTGAAGATCCGTGGGTTCCGCATCGAGCTCGGCGAGATCGAGAGCGTGCTGGCCACACACCCAGCCGTGCGCCAGGCGGCTGTCGTGATCGACGGTCAATCGGACGGGGGACAGCTGGCGGGATACTACGTACCCGTACCGGCCGCCGGCGCGCAGGCTCCATCCGCGGCACCACTCACGCCCGCCTCCCTCCGCGTGTACCTACGCGAGCGGCTGCCGGAGTACATGGTGCCGGCGTTCCTCGTCCCGCTCGACGCGATTCCTGTCACCGCCAACGGCAAGCTCGATCGTGCGTCGTTGCCGTCGCCGCAGTCGGCGGCGGGCGATGCGACGCCGACCCACATGCCGCCGCGCACGGTGCACGAGCACCAGCTCGTCTTCATCTGGGAGGCGTTGCTCGACCGGAAGCCGATCGGCATTCAGGATGACTTCTTCGACCTCGGGGGACATTCGCTGCTTGCCGTGCGCATGCTCTCCGAGATCGAGCAGACGACCGGCCGGCGAATTCCTTTGGCGGCGCTGTTCGAGGACGCGACCATCGAGCGCCTGGCCGCGCGTCTCGAGTCGGCGGTGTCCAATGACACCGAACCGCCGGTCGTCGTGCTTCCGAGCGCTCCGAATGCGCAGCCGTTCGTCTTTCTGCACGGAGACATTCGCGGCGGTGGATGGTACTCGCGCCGCCTCGCGCAGCTGCTCGGTCCAAAGGTGAAGCTCATAGTGCTGCCCACGATTCGTCCCGGGGAGCCGAGCTCGCTGACCGTCGAGGCGATGGCCGAGCGTCAGCTGACGGAGCTGCGGAAAGTGCAGCCGACCGGGCCCTATCGAATCGGCGGCTTCTGCTTGGGCGGCATGATCGCCTTTGAAATGGCGCAGCGGCTTCGCGCCGCCGGGGAAACGGTGGAGCGCCTGATTCTCATCAATTCGGGCCTGCACAATCCTCCCTATCGCGGCTTCCGTTGGCTGATCGATGCGATCTTGCCCGCGGGCACGGACGCCAAGCACGTCGAGCGGCGCGCAAAGTGGTTGTCGCGCGCTACGCGCGCGCGGTTCATGAGTGCTTCAAACCGCTGGCAGTTGTTCCGCGGTTACGCGGCGCGCGTGCTCTCGCGAGCCGCTCGCACTTCGGTCGAGGCTCAGTTGGTTACGCGTCATGCACAGGGAGAGATCTTTGCGCGCCCGGCGACCGACATCATCTTCGCGTGGAAGCTGGTCGCCGCCGCCTACCTTCCGCGGCCGTATCCTGCGCCCATCGACTTGATCGTCGCCGTGGACCAGGCCCCCGGCGGCGACGTCGATCCCACGGCCGCGATCGGCGAGGGAGCTGCGCCGCCGCGAAAGATCAGCCGGCGCGGCTGGACCAGCGTCTCGTCTGACGTGCGGCTCCGTCCCGTCCAGGCATCATTCATCGAGGTGATCACCTCTCACGTCGACGCGCTCGCCGAACATCTGCGGGCCTGCCTCGATACGACGGCGTGATCTCGGGCGGCAGCACGTCGGAATGGCGCGCGCCGGCGGCGCTCGCGCTCGGCGCACGCAGCGTCCACGTCTGGCGCGTGTCGCTTTCGCGCGGGAACCGCGAGGAGTTCGTGCGCCTGCTGTCGCCCGACGAGCAGGAGAGAGCTCGCCGGTTCATCCATGAGCGCGACGCGCACGCCTACATCGTGGCTCACGGAACGCTTCGTCGAGTGCTCGCCGGCTATCAGAGCACGGCGGCCGCCAGCCTCCGCTTCGTCGCAGGGGCATTCGGGAAACCCTCATTGGTGGAATCGCCTCACGCTCCGTCGCTCGAGTTCAACCTGTCGCACTCGGGCGATCTCGCGCTCATCGCCGTGTCGCGCTGCGGTCCGGTGGGCGTCGACGTCGAGCAGTGGGATCGGCGGGTCGAGCACCTGGAACTCGCCGAGCAGTTCTTTTCGCCCATCGAGCGCGCCGCGCTGCGCGCGCTCGCCCACGACGTCGAAGAGAGAACCGAAGGGTTCTTCAACGCCTGGACGCGAAAGGAAGCCTATCTCAAGGCGACCGGCCACGGGATCACGCGCGGACTGCACCACTTCGACGTCTCGCTCGCACCACGCGAGCCGGCCGCGCTGCTCGCCGACCGGTTCGATCCATCGGCACCAGACCGGTGGCGGATGATGGCGCTGTTGCCGGGCGCCAGCTACTCCGGTGCGGTCGTCGTCACGCGCGCGATCACTGAGATCCTGTTGTATGACAGCGTCTGAGCGAAGCGCGCGCCGCCTGCCCCAAGGTGAGCCTGGGACTTGGGACAGCTGCGTTGACGAGCGGCCCCCGGTTCCGGCTACGCCGCGGGAAGCCGGCCAGGTGCGCCGTCCGACTATGCCCGAGATGTGGGCACTGATACAAACTGTACCAGTGCCGAGCGGTGACTCGTAAGGCAATCTTGCTTACCTTTGTTCCGGTTTCAGCTGGCGCGCTCCCTCCGAAGCCGTCGTGAAGGCTTCGCCGACGCTTGGGGGCGGCCAGCCGATGCCGACGCCGAGCGCGCGCAGGCCAATCGATCCATCAGCATGCAGACTCTGATCAAGATCGCAATCAAGGCTGCGGGCGCGCTTCGCGCGACCTGTCTGATCGCCGGGATCACGGTCATGCTCATTGTGGTGCTCGAGGCGAGCATCCGCGTGTATGCGGTCGTGAAGCCGTGGGTGGCGCCGCGAGTCGAACGCCTCGTCCACGGGAGGCGGCCCGAACCTGTCGTGCCCCAGCCAGCAGGCTACTGGGACGTGTACAAGCATCCCGACTACTTCGCAGAGCTGAACACCGTGCGGCACCTGACCTGGGAGCCGTATGTCTACACGCGGTCGCCGCGTTTTAGTGGCGTCTACATCAACACCGACAGCATCGGCCGGCGCGTGACGCCGCAGCCGGTCGCTCCGCCGGCCAACGGATCGACGACGGACCCTCGAACGCTCAAGGTCTTCCTCATGGGTGCGTCGACGATGTGGGGATACGGGCAGCGCGACGCACACACCATCGCGGCCGAGGTGTCACGGCGTCTCCAGTCGATCGTCGTACCGGGGGAGCGGATCGAGATCGTCAACGAATCGCAGATCGGCTACGTGATGACGCAGAGCGTGCTCACGCTGCTCCTCGAGCTGCGCGACGGAAACCGCCCCGACATCGTGGTCTTCTTCGACGGCTCGAACGACGTCGCGGCCGCGATGCAAGCCGGAGTGGCCGGTATTCCGCAGAACGAGTTCAAACGCGCGGCGGACTTCAAGATGGGCCGCGCGCTGGACCACCACGCATACGACAGTGGGCTGAGAAAAGACGTGACCGCGCTCGCCATTTTGTTCGGGCAGGCACTGGACCAGTTCGATCTGTTCGACGCGGTCAAGTCCCTCGCGAGACCGCCTGCCCGGCCGCAGCAGTCGCCAGAGCAGGTGGCCCGCGACATCGCACGGCGGTACGTCGACAACGCCAGGCTGGTCGCGGAATGGGGACGAAGCAACGACTTCATCCCGATCTTCGTCTGGCCGCCGGCCGTTCAGACTACGCAGAAGCGTCTCACGCCGGCTGAAACCTACTTGGTGCCCCCGCATCCCGAGAAGAACGCCTATTTCCAGGTGCACCGCATGCTGCCGGGGATCTTGGATTCGATGATGACGTCCGTCGCCGGCGCCTGGTTCGTGAACGAATCAGGGTTGTTCAAGGGCGACAGCATGCCGATGTTCCTCGACGGCCAGGGGCACCAGACGGAGTTGGCCACGCCCGGGGTCGCCGAGGGGATCTGGCCGGTGCTGAGGAGCGCAGTCATCAAGCAACGCGCGCGAGCGGCATCAAGCCAGCTTGCGGGCGCTACGACGAGGCCGGCGATGGAGCGTGCGCGATGAAGAAGACGCTGCAGGGACTCGCGCTGACGATCGTCACGCTGGCGCTTTGCGCCATCGTCGGCGAGCTCGCCGTGCGAGTCGTCTACTCACGAATCGCCGACTACAACCTGGAGATGTGGCGCTATACCTCGTCGGTCAAAGTCGGCAACCCGAATCCGCGGCTACCCTTCTTCCACGCGGCGAACCGGAAGGGTTTCTACTATGGCGCCGAGATCCAGACCAATTCGTTCGGATTCCGTGATCGAGACTACCCGGTGCAGCGCGTGCCGGGAACGAAGCGAATCATCATGCTCGGCGACTCCTTCGCGCTGGGGTGGGGCGTGCCGTTCGACAGCACTTTCTCGAAGCGGCTCGAGGGCCTGTTCCGCGACGGCGGCGAGCCGACCGAGGTGATCAATCTCGGTGTCGGGAACTACAACACGGTGATGGAGCTCGAGCTGTTTCGCGAGAAGGGACTTCAGTTCAGTCCAGACGTTGTGGTCCTGATGTATTACGTCAATGACGCGGAGCCGACGCCGGCGGTGGTCGGCCCCATCAAGGCGGCGCTGTTCTCACACTCGTACCTCGTCGCGTTCATCGCGGACCGTCTGATCAAGCTCGAGCCGCTCATCGATCCCAGCCGCGATTGGAAGGCGTACTACGGAAGCCTGTATCAACCAGGCAAACCGGGGTTGCAGGCGAGCCGGCAGGCGCTGATCGATCTTGCCACGCTCTGTCGTGAGCGGAACATCAAGCTTCTGGTGGCAAACATCCCCGAGCTTCGCGAGCTCAAGCGCTATCCGTTCCCTCAGGCGACGGAATTCGTGCGCTCGGTGAGCGCCGAACAGGGCGTGCCGTTCATCGATCTCGCTCCGAGCATGGTGAACGAAGAGCCGGCGTCGCTCTGGGTATCGGCGGGTGATCCGCACGCGAGCGTCAAAGCGAATGGCATCATCGCCCGCGAGCTGTACAGGGCGGCAAGTCAGGCCGCAGTACAGGGCCCGGCCGGCGGGCACACCGCAGTCAACGGCAAGACTCACTGATTGGAGACGTCGACATGGCGAAGGGAATTGGACCCCAGTTGTGGGCGTTCATGCGCGTCCGAAAGAAGTTCTGGCTGTTGCCGCTCGTCCTGATACTCATGCTCTTCGGCGCGCTGTTGATCTTCTCGCAGACCTCGGTGCTCGCGCCGTTCATCTACACGATCTTCTGAGCTCGGCTCGGGCATTTCTCCAGCCCGGACTCCGGGTCGCGGACGAGACTCTGCTTTACGGCGGTGGCTGAAGACGATCCGGCGGTCCGAGATGTCTTGTTTTTGGCTCGACATCTCGTTCTTCCGGCATGCCAAGCCAACTACTCGCGCCACTCCAGCGCTTCTTGGATCAGCACCGCCGGCAGTCCGTGATGGATGCCGAGGCCACCGCGCGAACGGATGTGCTGGGACCTGCTTCGGTACAGGATCCGAATCGTCCCGGAAAGCCCCGAGCGAACACGGTTGCTCATTGGCCCGGCGGCTCATGGGGCAACGCCATCACGTCCGTGCAGAGCATCATCATTCACGGCAACAGCGGTTGGCCGAGCTACCAGTCGGCCAACAACTTTCGTGATCTCTATCGCTCGCTGAACTATCTCGACTGGTCGGATGGGACGGCCAGCTGGGTGGACAAGCGGGGCATCGGTCCGCAGTACTTCGTCGACTGTAACGGAACGACGTTCAATCTGGTCGGGCCGGAGACATGTCGGGCGATCCGCGCCTCACGTGGCACGCGGAGGAGATGAACTCGTTTTCGCTTGGCATCGAGAACAGTGATGCCAGCGACAAGGAAGCGTATCTCAAAGCGACCGGCCACGGCATCACGCGCGGGCTGCACTACTTCGACGTCTCGCTCGCGCCCGAGGCGCGAGCCGAGCTCCTCGTGGACCGTCTCGATCCCGGCGCGATCCAGCGGTGGCGAATGGAGTCGGTCGCGATCCCGGCGGGATACTCGGCGGCGGTCGTCGTCGAGCGCGGCGTACGAGACGTGCTCGTGTACGACGTCGCATGACGCGCGCGTGCCGGCGCGCTCAGGGAGTGATCGCGACCTTGAGCACGCCGTCACGCTGATTCGCGAACAGCTCGTACGCGTCCTCGATCTGGTCGAGCGAGAATCGATGCGTCACGAGCGGTCGAAGGTCGAGCCGCCCGCTTTCGAGGATGATCATGAGCCGGCGCATGCGTTCCTTGCCGCCGGGACAGAGCGTCGTCACGATGGTGTGATCGCCGAGTCCCGCCGCGAAGGCGTCCACCGGAAGCTCGAGCTTGCCCGAGTACACGCCGAGGCTCGACAGCACGCCGCCCGGTTTGAGCACGCGCATGCACCACTCGAAGGTCTCCTGGCGGCCGAGCGCTTCGACGGCGACGTCGACGCCGCGACCGTTCGTCAGCTCCATGATCCTCGGCACCGGATCGCCGGCCGTGAAGTCCAACGCGTGGTCGGCGCCGAGCTGCGTCGACAACGCCAATCGCTCCGGCACACGATCGACGCCGATGATCTGCGCGGCGCCGCTCAACCGCGCGCCGGCCGTGACGCAGAGCCCGATCGGCCCCTGCGCGAACACGGCCACCACGTCCCCGATCTTCACGTGGCCGCTCTCGACGCCGCTGAACCCGGTGCTCATGATGTCCGGACACATCAGCACCTGTTCGTCGGTGAGCTGGTCCGGAATCGGCGCGAGGTTCGCCATCGCGTTGGGCACGAGGACGTACTCCGCCTGACAGCCGTCGATCGTGTTGCCGAATCGCCAGCCGCCCACCGCGCGACCGCCGCACTGCGCCCAGTGGCCGCTCAGGCACGCATTGCACTGCCCGCACGGCGTGATCGCGCCCGCGATGACGCGCTGCCCGATCTCGTACCCACTCACGGCCGAGCCGAGGTCGGCGATGACGCCGACGGGCTCGTGCCCGATGATTCGGCCGGCATCGACGGGGTACTCGCCCTTGAGGATGTGGACGTCGGTCCCGCAGATCGTCGTCAGCCGCACCTGCATGAGCGCGTCGGTCGGCCCTACGCGCGGGACGGGACGCTCCTCGATCGTGATGTGGCCCGGACCCTGAAACACCGCGGCCTTCATGGTACGCGGAATGTTGCGCGGAGTGCGCGGAAACACCGCGGCCTTCTCGGCGCGCGGAACTGTGCGCGGATTGCTCGGATGGCGGCTCACGCTCGCATGTCGCGCAAAAAACCGTCCACGTCGCGCGCGCGACATCGAACCGGTCTGTTATTCTTCCGGGAGGTGCACGCGACCGTGACGATGACGATTCCCACGCTGACTACCGAGCGACTCATTCTGCGTCCGCTCGTCGCGGCCGACTCGCCGGCGCTCGCGGCGATGAACGCCGATCCCGACGTGGCGCGATTCATCAGCCTCAACGGCCAGCCGCTGTCGGCCGAGGGTTCCTGGCGCCAGCTCGCCATGCCCAGCGTGAGGACCTCTACGGCATCGAACAGGGCGAGTGGCGCGCGCGGGAGATGCGAATCGCTGAATCATTGCGATTGCCCTGACACACCCGGACCGGCATTCTCGTACGGATGGACAATCCCCATGACGAGACGATGATTCGCATCCGCGTGTCGGCCGCGCCGCGCCGCATTCCGGAACTCTGGCGAAAGGCGGGCTTTGCCCTCGCCACGGTGCTCGTGTGCGAGGTTGGCGCGCGAATCGTCGCGCCTGGCCTGAACGCCCAGGCGCTGCGTGATTTCCTGCACGCCGGAACGAGCGGCGGGCTGCTCCACGTGTACGATTGGTTCGTCGGCGGCGCGCTGTCGCGCGGAGCGGTCCTCGCGATCGGGATCATGCCGTACCTCAGCGCGCGGTGCTACATGTACCTCTCGCGGGTCGTTCGACCGCGGTGGGCCGCGCTGTGGGAGAGTGAGACGGGACGCGCGACGCTCACGCGGTGGACGCGTTGGCTCACCGGCGGACTCGCCCTCGTACAGTCGTACGGCTTCGTGCGCTTCGTCGAGCACATCCCGGGCGCCGTGGCGCATCCGGGGTTCGGGTTTCTCGCCAAGACGATGGCGGTGCTGACGTCGGGCACGATCGGCGTGATGCTGCTGAGCGAGCAGCTCACTCGGTCGCGGCACGATGACTCGCCGGCGATCGAGGACGTCCAGCCGGCGGACGATGCGCCGGCGAACGCCGACCGGCCGGTCGAACCCAATGCCCTCGGCCACGCCGACTCCGCCGACCGTCTCCTTCCACCCGGCCAACACCCCGACGTCGCGTGGTATCGGCCGCGGGGAGATCGCGCCGGCGTCCGACGCGAGCCCGGCAATGGCAACCGCTCCGACGACTAGCGATCGCCTTCCGCGCGCCTGGCCGCTGCTCTTTCCGGCGACCTTTCGCGCGGGCCGGCTGACCCCTCGATCGCCGCCCGAGGTCGTCGCGATTCCATTAGGTTGCGTCGTCCACGATCGACGATCGCCGACGCGAACCGAACCGCGCTTGCTCAACGACCTCTTCGCCAACAACCGCGCCTGGGCCGCCGAGATGACGCGGCAGGACGCCGAGTTCTTCCGCCGCCTGACTCGGCAACAGGCGCCGCAGTACCTCTGGATCGGCTGCTCGGACAGCCGCGTGCCGGCGAACGAGATCGTCGGGCTGCTGCCGGGCGAGCTCTTCGTCCACCGCAACGTCGCCAACGTCGTGGTGCACACCGATCTCAATTGTCTGTCGACGATGCAGTACGCGGTCGACGTGCTCAAGGTGGCCCACGTCATCGTCTGCGGACACTATGGATGCGGCGGCGTGCTGGCGGCGCTCCGCGATGACCGGTTCGGCCTCGTCGACAATTGGCTGCGCCACGTGCAGGACGTCCGCGGAAAGTACCGCGCCGAGCTCGACGCGCTCGCCACCGAGGGGGCTCGTCACGACCGCCTGTGCGAGCTCAACGTCACCGAGCAGGTGACGAACGTCAGCCAGACCACCGTGGTGCGCGACGCCTGGGCGCGCGGCCAGTCGCTCACCATCCACGGCGTGATCTACGGCTTGCATGACGGGCTGCTCCGCGACCTCGGCATCGCGGCGAGCGGCATCGCACGCACCAACGGCCGGTGAGGCCGGCGCGGGCGACCGCCCGCGCCCGGTGGAGCACGACTTGCTTTTCGGAGTAGGTCGTGGCACTCGCGTCGTGGAACCGACGCGACTCATCAGGAGGATTCTCATATGAACATCAACCTCACGACCGGTCGCCGAGCACGGCAGGCGCTGGCGTGCGCACTCGGGACGATCGTCGCGCTGAGCCTGCCCGGCTGCGGC
>Ga0326726_10001718_pt1 | contig 20362 bp, 20 predicted proteins | sample MHFenrmetagenome_2_FD_207603 | JGI IMG/M metagenome (GOLD analysis project Ga0326726, IMG submission 207603) | Lab enriched peat soil microbial communities from Michigan Hollow, Ithaca, NY, United States - MHF15MN | ecosystem: Environmental > Terrestrial > Soil > Wetlands > Peat | place: USA... | reverse complement strand
CGCGCACGGCATCGCCAGCGGCATCCTGGATTTCGTGAAAGAACGTTACCGCACAAAGTAGCGGCACGGCGGGCCGCGCCGCTACAAGCGCCAACTTCGGTGTCAGATTGTAGGTGCCGGGCCTGCCCGCCTTTGGCGGGTTCCCCGGCCCGGGCGCGCCCACTGCGTGGGATCTTCGAGGAACCGCGTCCCTACTCTTGCCGTGGAGTCATACGTCCTCGTGTGACTCCAACTGCTACACGAGGACGTGTGGCAGCACCACGCATGCGCGGATAGGGGAGGGCGAGGCTCCCGCCGAGCCTGCTCTTCATCGTTTGACCGCGCCCGCGGTCAAACCGGCGATGATCTGCCGTTGAAAGAAGAGGAATACCAGGAGAACTGGAATCGTCGCGAGTGTCGCTGCGGCAAACAAATGGGGTCGATCCACACCCTGGTACCCGCGGAACATCGCCAGCGCCACCGGCAATGTGCGCGCCTTGTCGCTGGTGAGGATGAAAGGGAACAGGAAGGAATTCCAAGTCAGCCAGAAAATCTGCACCGCCAGCACCGCCAGCGTCGGACGGCACAACGGCATCACAATTTGATAGACGATCCGCCACGGCCCCGCCCCATCGAGACGCGCCGCCTCCTCGATTTCAATCGGCACCGACGAGACCGCGCTCTTGACCAAGAGCACGCCCAGCGGATGCACCAGCGCCGGGATCGTGATCGCCCCGAGCGTGTCGTACCAACCCAGTTGACGGATGAGCGCGAACATCGGCACAATGAGCACATAAGGTGGCACCATCAGCACGACCACCGCGGACCAGTGCAGGGCGCCGCGCCCCCAGAATCGTCGACGCGCCAGCGCGTACCCCACGGGGAAGCAGAGCAGCACATTGCCGATTGTCACCACCACCGCCACGACCGCCGAATTCCAGAGGTAGTGGCCGAACGGCATGGCACGAAACAGATCGCTATAATTCGACCAGGCCGCGTCTTTCGCCAGCGGGTTGGACCAGGCCGCATCGTAGTGGGGCGACACCGACCCCACCACCATCCACAAAAGCGGAAAGAGCATGCCGATTAGGATCACACTGAGTGCCGCAGTCACGATCCAATCGCCGCGCGTCCGGCGTCTATGCTCGCCCTGGCTCATTCTTCCGCCCCGCGCCCGAACGACAACAGCCGGAATTGCACCAAGGCAAACACCGCGATCATTGCGAAGATCAGAAATGCCGCGGCGGACGCGTATCCAAGGCGGAATCGCTCGAACCCCGCCACGTAGACATGATAGACGGCTGTGGTTGTCGACCCCAACGGCCCGCCTTGGGTCATGACGAAGATCTCGGTGAAGATCTGGAAGCTCTTGATGAGATTGATGACCACCGCGTACAGAAGCGTCGGTCGCAGATACGGCCAAGTGATCGCCCAGAACCGCTGCCAGGCCGAGGCGCCATGCATCATCGCGTCTTCGACCAACTCGCTGGGAATTGTCTGGAGTCCTGCGAGGAACAAAAGCGCGTAGTACCCGATCGAGACCCAGATGTCCATGACCATGACTGCGAGCAACGCAGTGGATTCCGTCAGGAGGAACCCGCGCTCCGGCACCGGCAGACCGATGAAATCGGCCAGGCGATACAGGTACCCGCCTTGCGAATAGAGTTGCATGAAGACTAGGGCAATGACAACCGTCGCTGTGAGTGTTGGCACAAAGAACCCCGCACGGAACAAAGCCCGTCCCCAGAGCCGACGGTTCAATGCCAGAGCCAGGAGGATCGCCAAGGCCGTCGTGATCGGCACCGTCCCCACGGTGAACACGATTGTGTGCCAGACCGCGGTCCAGAAATCCGAGCTAGACACCACCTCGGCGAAATTGGCGAGACCGACCCAGCGCCACGTTCCGGCAAAGATGTCGAAGTCGGCGAATGAGAGAACGAGGGCGTAGGCGAAGGGATAAACCCAAAACAGCGCGAGGATCAGCACCCACGGCGATGCCAGAAGCCATGAGCCCCGCTGATCCCGAGGAACCGTTTTGCTCACTTCTTCTTTTCTTTTTCGTAGTCCGCGAGGATCTTGTTGATCCCCTCGCACATCTCGTGCAAGACGTCCTCGACGCGCGCCTTTTCGTAGAGCGCTTTCTCGACGCCCTTCTCGATCACATCTTCCATCTCCAGCCAACGCGGGTGGGCCGGCGGCGAATGCGCCTCGTTGAGTTGGTAGATGAACACGTCGCGCACGCTGTCGTCGAAGAAGTAGGAGTTACTCGCGACTTCCATGTTCGCCGGTGTCGCCGCACCGGTGGCGATGCAGAGGTTGAAGATGTTCTTGGCTGAGAGCAGGGTGCGCGCCAAGTTGATGGCCGCGACCGGCTCGGCGGCCTTGCGCGGAATCGCCAGATACTCGCCGCCGGCAAATCCCGCCTGCGTCCCCTGGCCGGGGGCCGGATACGGCATCGGGAATGCCGAGTACTTCGTTGAAGTCCCCGAGCTCTTCAGCTTCTCGTATAGCCAGTCGCCCGAAAAGTGGAATAGCAGCTTTCCCTGGATGAACGCGTCGTCAAGCGCCGCTTGCTTTTCGACATACTGCCCTTCGCTCAGATTCACGATGAATTGAAGCGCCTGGCGACCCGCCTCCGTCTCCATGGCGCAAGCTGTTTGGTCCTCGGTGAGGACATCGCCTCCGGCGGCCCAGAGGAAGGGGAGGAAGCGTTTGTACAGACGGTGAGGTTCGGCGGCGTTGACGCCAAATCCCCACGCTTTCGGACGTGACAGCCGCGAGTCCTTGGCGTATTCGAGCAGGCGCGCCCACGTGATCGGATGCGGGCGCGTGTGGCCCATGATCAGGGCAGCCAGGTCGTCATTCTGGAAGAATACCCGTGTCGCGACGTACCACGGCAGCGCGTAGCAGTTGCTGTCCCAGATCGCCGGCGGCCAGCCGACGTACTTGTCCTTCATCTTTTCGCATTCCTGATCGAGCTGGAGAAGCGCCCCGCGGTCGGCAAACTCCGCGATCCAGTCGGAGCCGAGTTCCACCAGGTCGGGGACCTCACCGGCGGCGAACGCCGCGACCAGCTTCTGGTACCCGTTGTCCCAGGTCAGATCGGTGATTTCGACTTTGTAGAGGGGGTTCTCCTTCTCGAACTCCTCAACCGCATTGACGACGACCGTCTTGACCCGCGGGTCCGTCCAGAACTGCCAGAAGTGGATGACCCTGCGGCCTTCCGAGTCAATCTGCTCGTGCTTTTTCCCGCACCCCACGGTCATGGCCAGGAGGACAGGAACGGCAAGCAGGAGCGCACGGAGAATCGTTCTCAACAGGAGTTTGGGGTTGGTCGTCATGGCTCGTCAAAACACGTTGCCGCCCCGCAAGATGTCAAGGCTGAACGGGGCTCTTCTGTTCTTGAATGGCCGGGGACTTCAGGGCGTGTTGAAAAAGGGCCGACAGGACAGTTGAATTTGGGAGAGAGGCCTAGGGAGGGCGAGCCTCCCGGCGAGCCTGCTCTTCCCGGTGTGGCCACAACTTCAGTCCCGATGCTGTGTGGCCGGGACTTTAGTCGCTGGCCAGCGAGGTCGACGGACCATTCGCTACTGATTGTCGGCGCGAAGGATTAGGGAGGGCGAGCCTCCCGGCGAGCCTGCTCTTCGACCCCTCTTGGGCCATGCAGAATCGCCCTTGCCCAAGACCGCGAAGCATTGTATACTAATTGTCTGTGGCTTTTTGAGGGAGAAACCAATGTCCAAAGTCTGCGCCATCACAGGAAAACACCCGGGGTCGGGCAACACCGTCTCGCACGCCAACAAGAAGGCCCGCCGCCGCTTCAATCCGAATCTCGTCACCAAGCGCATCTGGGATCCCGAGCAGAAACGTTGGGTCCGCATGCGCCTCTCGACCAAGGCCCTGAAGACACTCGACAAGCGCGGCCTGGTCTAGTAAGACAACCGCCGTTTGGCTTATTCGACCCCGCCACTCGGCGGGGTTTTTGTTTGTCTGATGCTACTTCACCGCCTGCTTCAACCGCTTGAGAAACTCCGCTTCATCCCAGATTGGAACCCCGAGTTCGCGGGCCTTATCGAGCTTTGAGCCGGCTTCTTCGCCGGCGACCACGTAGCTGGTCTTCTTCGAGACCGATCCTGCGACCCGCCCTCCCAGAGCTTCGATCTTCTCGCCCGCTTCCTCGCGTTTCATCGAGGACAGCGTCCCCGTGAGAACGAAGGTGAGCCCATCGAACGGTTTCGGGCCACCAGGTTCCGTGTCGAACTTGGGGAAGGCCACACCGCCATCGCGGAGCTTCTTCAGGAGTTTCTTCGTCTCCGGCATACCGAAGAACTGCTGGATCGAGGCGGCGACGATCGGGCCGATCTCGCGCACCTCCTGCAATTCTTCAACGCCTGCGTCAGCAATCTTGTCAAGCGAGCCGAACGCCTTCGCCAGAACCCGCGCGACATGCTCGCCGACCCCATCAACCCCTAGCGCCGCGATCAGGTGAGGGAGATCGGGATGGCGGGCACGGTCGATTGCCGCGAGCAGGTTCTCTGCCAGCTTCGGCCCCATCCGTTCCATCTCATTGAGCTTGGCCTCGTCGAGGTTGAAGATGTCGGCAACATCGTGAATGATCTTCTTGTCCACCAACTGCTCGATGTACCGGTACCCCATCCCTTCAACGTCGACACCGCCCTTCGAGACAAAATGCGCCAGCCGTTCCTTGATCTGCGCCTCGCAGGCCAGATTGGTGCAGCGGTAAAAGGCTGAATCCGCCTCACGCACAATCTTGGCATTGCAGACCGGACAGCGGTCGGGGAAGACGAATTCCCGCGATCGCGGGGTTTTGCCACCTGGCACAACCTTCACCACTTCGGGAATCACATCGCCGGCGCGGCGGACGATGACTTTGTCGCCGACGCGAACGTCTTTGCGTCGAATCTCATCCTCGTTGTGCAGCGTGGCGCGTTGCACGATCACCCCGCCGACGCGCACCGGCTTGAGCACTGCCACTGGGCTGACAATCCCAGTGCGACCGACCTGCAGAATGATGTCCTCAACGATCGTGGTCTCTTCCTGCGCCGGGAACTTCCAGGCCACCGCCCAGCGCGGATGATGCGACACCGCGCCCAGGCGTTTCTGCAGGCCGAGATCATCGACCTTGGTCACCGTGCCATCGGTGTCCATGTCCAATCGGTCCCGGACCTCCCCGATTTTCGCATGCTGTTCTGCCACCGCCTCGGCGGTGCCACAGCGCTGTACTAGGGCATGCACCTTGAATCCTGCCGCGCGCAGAAATTCCAACGCATCCCATTGCGAATTGAGCGTCACCCCGTCGCAGCGCCCGATCCCGTAGGCGTAGAAGACCAGCGGACGCGCCGCCGTGACCTTGGGGTCCAACTGCCGCAACGACCCCGCCGCCCCATTTCTCGGATTGGCCATCGGCTCTTCGCCCGTTTTGAGGCGTTCCTTGTTGAGCCGTTCGAAATCGCCGCGACGCAGAATGACCTCGCCGCGCACATCGATCAGCTTCGGCGGGTCGCCAAGTAACGACAGCGGGACGGAGCGCACCGTGCGCAAGTTGGCGGTGACGTCTTCGCCGACCTCGCCGTCGCCGCGCGTCGAGCCCACCGTCAGAAGCCCGTCCTCGTAGGTCAGTTCAACAGCCAGCCCATCGAGCTTGGGTTCGATGACATAGGTCGGCGAGTCGCCGTCCAACAGGCGGAGGAGGCGGGCGTGGAACTCGCGAAACTCGTCTTCGGTCGTGACCTTGCCCAGCGACATCATCGGCACATGATGCCGCACCTGGCGAAAGGCGGCGGAGACTTGGCCGCCGACTTTCTGCGTCGGCGAATCGGGTGTGACCGACTCCGGGTACTGGGTCTCCAACTCGACCAACCGATCGAACAAGCGGTCGTATTCGGCGTCGGAAATCTCCGGCGAGTCGAGAACGTAGTAGCGATGCGAATGGTAGCGGAGCTTCTGCCGCAGTTGCTCGATCACGCGAGCAACGTCCGCCGGAATCCGCGCCGTCCGATCTGGTTTTCCCGCAGCGACCATTCCAACTCCCGCCGGCCATTCTGCCGGCCATTGCCGCATGAACGATTGCCCTACCCACCGGTAAAAAGAACCGCATCGCGGAGTTGGTCAAGGTGTACGACTTGCCCGGCCGGCGCTCCGCGCCCGCCGGATGAATATCCTTGACTGATTCTTGGGGTATGGGGATATACCCTAGGTTGTCGCCGCCTCGGGGGAGGCCGGTCGGCGATTTTTTGGTCCTGAAAGGGAGGGCAACCTTTGTCTCACTGGCATGGTCTACTGCTCAGTCCGCCGGCCGTGATCGGCGGAAGCATCTGGGATATTCTCGCCAACGCGACCGGCTTCTCGCTTTTGATTCTTTCGGTCCTTTTGGGGCTTTCGGTTGTCAGTTGGGCCGTGATCTTCATGAAATGGCGGGCGCTGAAGCGGGTTCTGGGCGAGAGCGCCCGGTTTCGGTTGTTGTTTCGGAAGGGACGCCGGCTCTCGGATCGCATGACGGCCCTGGCCGCGCTGCAGCATTTGCCCCATTGGCGGGTCATCGACTCGGGCTACGCCGAGGCGGTCGCGTTTACCGAGCAAAACCGGGGCACTCGCAGCGGCGGTGAACAGGGATTTGATCTCTCGCCGGAGCAAAAGAAGGCGGTCGCCGACACGCTTGAACGCGTCACGCAGGAGGAAGTCGGCAAGCTGGAAGAGTGGATCATCCTCTTGGCGACCACCGCGAACGCCTCGCCGTTCCTGGGGCTTCTGGGGACCTGCTGGGGCATCATGAATGCCTTCATGAGCATCGGCGCCACCGGATCGGCCTCGCTGGCGGTCGTGGCGCCGGGTATCGCCGAGGCGCTGATCGCCACGGTTGTCGGTCTGGCCGCTGCCATTCCCGCCGTGATCGCGTACAACTGGTGTGTGCGCAAGCTCCGTCTGGTCGGCGATGACCTTTCCAATCTCTCCTTGGAATTCCTCACCGAACTGACTCGGGAGAACACTCGTGAGACATCGGACATATCACGCGCTCTCTGAGATCAACGTTACCAATCTGGTCGACGTGGTCTTGGTGCTCCTGATCATTTTCATGGTCACGGCGCCCCTGTTGCAGAGCGGGATTGAGGTCCGTCTCCCTCAGACGACGACGGCCGCCGAGCAGCCTTCCGAGGGAATCGTCGTCACCATCAAGAAGGACGGCGGCGTCTTCATTCGCACTGACAAGGATCTGACAGATGTATATACGGCCCCCGAGAACCGGGAACGGGACTTCGAGCAGGCAATACGGACTCATCCGGGCGCCAAGGCGTATATCCGCGCCGACAATGAGGCAAACTATGGACTCGTCGTCGAGATCATCGGCATCATGAAAGCGCACGGCGTCAACGACGTCGGTTTGGTGACACAACCGAAGATGGAAAAGCCCGAACAGACTCAGCCGCCCAATAAGTGGGGATAAGAGGTGCCGGTTGCGTCGCTACCTGGTCTGGTCCATCACTTTTCACGCCTTGCTGCTGTTTGTCGGCGCCGTCATTGCTCCGTTGCGCGGTCTGAGTGGAACGTACAAGCCCCCCATCGTGATCGGGGTGGGGTTGGTCGACTCCGGGCAACTCGGGCGTGCGGGAGGGGGGAAGCCAAACCTCCCCAAGCCTGCGGAAGATGAGAAGATCGCACCTCGTCCCGATGAGAAGGTCGAGACGGAGAAGCTGAAGAAAGTAGAGAAGTCGAAGGAACCAACGAAATCGAAGGAAGCCGCGAAGCCCAAGGATACGACCAAGACGCCGCAACTGGCCCAGCGCGACGACACAGCCGGAGTCGGCAAGATTGTCACAGACGGGCAGGGGGCGGGCGCGGGCGACGGTGATATTTGGGGTGTCGAGTCTGGGGCCGGAGCCAACCCCTACCATCGCGCCGGCTTTGCCGCCATCCGGGCGAACTGGCGAAACCCGGCGATGGGGCGGGCTGTTAGAACCTGCGTCGTGAAGTTCACCGTGAAACGAAATGGTCAATTGACGGATATTGAAGTCGACAAGCCCTCAGGCAATGATCTGTTTGACCGCGCCGCTGTACGCGCCGTACAAGTCACCGCGACATGGTCTGCGTTCCCCAGTGATTGGGAGGAAGATGAGCAGCTCATCTATCTGGAATTCCAATACCGCCCATAGACTTCTCATCCCAATCGGCACGACCGTGCTCGCAGCCGCCATCATGTGGATCGGCGGCGCGCGCGCCTTGGCTCGTGAAGTGCCGAAGATCTACGGCACGATCTATACCTCATCGTTCCAGCCCTTCCGTGTTGGCGTCAATCAGTTCCATGTCAAGTCACCGGAGAGTGCGCCGCCCGAGCTCTTCGCCGCGGCACAAACCGTCTCGGATGTCGTCCTCGCCGATCTCGACTTCTCGTATCTGTTCGAGTCGGTCCGTCCGGACACGCTCTACCTGCGCATCATGGGGCTGACTCAAATCGATCGTCGCGGCTGGCACCATCTCGGCGCCAATTTCCTTGTCGAGGGCGAGGTCGGGCTCGACGGCGAAGATCTGGTGGTCACCTACACGCTGACCGACGTCGAAACGGATCGCCAGCTCTACCAACGTGAACTGCGGACGGCTTTGAAGTCCGTTCGCCTGCTGGCGCACAACATTTCCGATGAGGTCTATCGTGAGCTGGCCCGCGCCGACGGCATTTTTCAAACGCAGCTAGTCTACGTTCATGACGGCGGGACCTACAAAGAGATCCACATCTGCGACTACGATGGCTCGAGCGATTATGGTCTTGCCAGCGATCGGGCGCTGCTTCTGACGCCGCGTTGGGCCGGGCGCGATGCCGTCTCGTACACCTCGTTCAAGGATGGGAACCCCGACGTCTGGATCTACGATCTGGTCAAGAGCCGTTCGATGAAGTTCTCTTCGACCAAGGGAATCAATAGCGGCTGCACCTGGACACCCGATGGGAAGAAATATGTGATCTCGCTCTCTGTGGATGGCAATCCCGAAATCTACATTGGGGATCGTCGCTCTAAGTCACCGCAGCGGCTGACGTTCTCCGATGATATCGAAACTTCACCGACGTTTTCACCCGACGGCAAGCGCATCGTCTTTACCTCGGATCGCAGCGGCGATCCTCAGCTCTTTATTATGGACGCCGATGGGGCCAACGTCGAGCGCCTCACTTACGAGGGCAAGTACAACGATTCGCCAAATTGGTCGCCGACCTTGGACGTGATCGCGTTTGCTTCCCGCGATGAGGGGGTCTTCCAGATTTGCACGATTCAGCCGGATGGCTCAGGTCTGCGACGCCTGACCGAAGTGGGTTCCAATGAAAATCCCCATTGGTCACCCGACGGTCTGCACATCGTCTTCTCTTCGAATCGCACCGGCACCTATGAGATTTACACGATGAATTACGACGGTTCGGGTGTGCGGCGGGTGACCACCAACGGTGGCAACACCAACCCGGACTGGTCCCCATAGGCACTCGTAGGCCGTTTTCGCCCACCGACTTGTCCGGTACCCCCCGCGAAGACAATTTTGGTGTCTTCCTGTATTTTTCGTGTTGACGTTTGCGGCAATCGGGCGTATATGCCACAGGAGAGAGCTCGTAAGAGCATGGAATTGATATCCTTAGGATAGGAGGGGTGATGAGAAGCAGAATCCTGGTCGCGATCTTGGCTCTGGCTGTGACGGCCATGGTCACGGGTTGCCCAGGCAAGGATAAGACGAAGGGTGAACTTGGAAACACGCGCCCCGGCGGTGCTGCCGGGGGCGAGCAGGGCAACGCCACGGGCGACAATGCTGGTCGCGGCGACGTCAAGACGACAGATCTCAACAAAGGGCTGAAGACGATCTATTTCGATTTCGACAAGTACAACCTGCGCGATGACGCGCGCGCCACGCTCGATGCTAACGCCAAGATCCTGCGCGACGACCCCGACATGAGAATCGTGATTCAGGGGCATTGCGACGAGCGCGGCACCGATGAGTACAATCTTGCTCTCGGCGAGCGGCGCGCCAAGTCGGCCCGGGATTACCTCGTTAAGCTCGGCATCGACGCGTCGAAGATCGACCTCATTTCCTATGGGGAAGAGCGCCCAGTGGCGCCGGGACACGACGAGTCGGCATGGACTTTGAATCGCCGCGGTGAATTTGTTCCGAAGTGAGCCAGTTTGGCCTGTTTGATACAGACGGGGCGTGAGGTGATCCTCAGCCCCGTTTGTGCTTGTGCATCGCGACGTGCTGTTGAGTATAATAAGTCGATCCGGAGGGGCACAAACCGATGACGCAAACCAAACGATGGGGACGATGGGCGGTCTTGGCCCTACTGGGACCGGGACTCGTAGGCTGCGTGTCGCGCGCCGCCGTGCAGCGTATGCAGGAGCAGTTGGATTACCTCGAGGCATCCAACAAGCGGATCGAACGTGATCTCATCCACATCGACTCGTTATCCGAGCAGTCGACCGAGGACTCGCGCCGCACACGCGCCGACGTCTCGACGACCTTGGAGGATTTCAAAGGCGAAGTCAGTTCGATGAAGGAGACGATTGACGAACTGCGCCAGTCCGTCGACCGGCGTCCGGCCCAGATCGTGTACCAGCCGGCGCCGCAGGAGTCCACATCCAGCGGCAGCACCGGCTCGGCCCCGCCCCCAGATGCCGACCCAGGCAAGATGTATGAGAACGCCTTCCTCGACGTGCGCAAAGGCAACTACGAGTTGGCGATCGGGCAGCTCCGTGATCTGCTGAGTTATTACGGCCAATCGGAATACGCCCCCAATGCGCACTACTGGATTGGGGAGTGTTACTACAGCCTCGCAGGGACCGGCAACCAGGATGACAGCCACCCCGACTATGATTCGGCCGTCGTCGAGTTCAGTTACCTCGTTGAAAAATACCCCGACTCCGATCGCATACCCACGGCGCTGTACAAACTCGGACGCTGTTATGAGGAACTGGGTAACTCTCGTCAGGCTCGTAGCAACTACCAGCGTGTCGTCGACGACTATCCGAAATCTCTTGAAGCCAAGCCTGCGCGAAATCGGCTCGATCAACTCAAGTAGCGCTATCTAGGATTGCACCCGATGATCCCCGCAAACACGACCCGAACACTGCTCGAGGGCATCTCCGGGAATCCGGGTATTCTAACCACGCGTTCGCGGCTTCGAGTCAGGCCTCTGTGGTACAATGGATTACGGTGTGGCCAGGTCTTCTTCGATCCACATGATTCGGCATTAGAGTATCACGTCATACCTCACGATCCCTATTTCTCGTATATCGAGACCCGTGGTCTGCGGATCGATGTCGACTCGTCGGGTGCCCCGGTGTTCGTGGAGGTGAATCTGCCATTCTTGCGCCCTAAGGTATTGGGCTCCTTACAAATCCCCGCGTTTACAGAATTGTGCCGTCATCGCTTTCTGGATTTTCCCATTCAGATTGCCCCCCCGCGCGTGGCGGTAAATTGCGATAAGTCCTTGTATCACATAAGATTTTCGCGATTGGCACCGTGCGAGCGCTGGTCGTTTGCTCCTGGTGGCATCTGGGAACTTGATAGTGAGTCATGCGTTGTGGGTCTGTGGCTGTACGACATTATAAGTGACCCGAGCCGGGCGAAAAGAATGGCATGGCGCGCCGGGACTTGGCAAGCCTACCGCCAGGGACGGACCGAGGAATTGGAGTCGCTTTACTCCCGGCCCGAACGCGGATGGCTATCTCCGCCAAAGATTTTCACTTGACTCCGCCATCACTTTTCCTATAATGGCTGGCTTGTAACTTGGGCAGAAACGCCCGAAAGCCGCAAGACCGGTTTTTGGGCGTCTCTGTCTGAGTCTGTTGTTGGCGACACTTGCGCCCATGTAGCTCAGTTGGTAGAGCACGTCCTTGGTAAGGACGAGGTCACCGGTTCAAACCCGGTCGTGGGCTGTAATGCGGTGTAGTCTTTTGTTCTTGCACCGCCCAAAACGGAAAGTATAAGCCGTGTCCGCGGATCATCCGTGAGGCAGGTGTTCACGGAAGGGTTCTCGGACACAATACATCTTTGTGAGGAGGGAGACCTTCGACCATGGCGAAGGCGAAATTCGAGCGGAAAAAGCCCCACGTTAACGTGGGCACGATTGGTCACATCGACCACGGCAAGACCACGCTGACGGCGGCGATCACAATGGTGATGGCCATCAAAGGCTTGGCCCAGATCCGTACGTTCGACTCCATCGACAACGCGCCCGAAGAGCGCGAACGCGGGATCACAATTGCCACCGCGCACGTCGAATACGAAACCGAGAAGCGTCACTACGCGCACGTTGATTGCCCGGGTCACGCCGACTACGTCAAGAACATGATCACCGGTGCGGCGCAGATGGACGGTGCCATCCTGGTGGTGTCCGCGGCCGACGGCCCCATGCCGCAGACTCGCGAACACATCCTCCTGGCCCGCCAGGTCGGAGTGCCGTACATCGTCGTGTTCATGAACAAGGTCGACATGGTCGACGATCCGGAGTTGCTCGATCTGGTCGAGTTGGAAGTGCGCGACCTGTTGAAGAAGTATGAGTTCCCCGGCGATGACATTCCCATCATCCGTGGATCGGCGCTCAAGGCTATGGAGGCCGGCGTCGGTGGCGCCAAAGACTCTCCGGCCTACCAGTGCATCATGGACCTGATGAACGCCGTCGACAGCTATATCCCGGTCCCGCAACGCGAAACCGATAAGCCGTTCCTGATGCCGGTCGAAGACGTGTTCTCGATCACCGGGCGCGGCACGGTGGGCACCGGACGCGTCGAGCGCGGCAAGATCAAATCGGGCGAGGAAGTCGAACGCGTCGGTCTGAAGGAAACGCGCAAGTGTGTCGTCACCGGCGTTGAGATGTTTCGCAAGACCCTCGACGACGCGCAGGCGGGCGACAATGTCGGCCTGCTCTTGCGCGGCATCGATAAGGATGAATTGGAGCGCGGCATGGTTCTGGCCAAACCCGGCTCGATCACGCCACACACCAAGTTCAAAGGCGAAGTCTACATTCTCACCAAGGAAGAAGGTGGGCGCCACACCCCATTCTTTAACGGGTACCGTCCACAGTTCTACTTCCGCACCACCGACGTGACCGGCCTCTGCTCATTGCCGCAGGGTGTGGAAATGGTCATGCCCGGCGATCGTGTGACCATTGAGGGCGACCTGATCGCCCCGATCGCCATGGAGAAGGGGCTCCGCTTCGCAATTCGCGAGGGTGGACGCACTGTCGGCTCGGGTGTGGTCGCCGAGGTGGTGCAATAGCGACGCTGGGTTGCGGGGTGGCGCTGTGGAAACGTCCGCCCCTGTGGGAGACTCGTCGACAAGGCTGGGCCTGCGCTCGACCGAATCCACAGGCCTGTAGCTCAATTGGCTAGAGCACCGGTCTCCAAAACCGGTGGCTGGGGGTTCGAGTCCCTCCAGGCCTGCTGTGCGGGCAAAGGTGATAGAGGATGATCGATAAGATCAGAACATACTGGAGTGAAACGGTTGCGGAGCTGGGCAAGGTCACTTGGCCCTCCCGTGACGAGGTCATGGGCTCGACCGTCGTGGTCGTGTTCGTCTCGTTGATCCTGGGATTCTTCATTTTCGGCGTCGATTTGCTCCTGGCACAGGGCGTCTCGGTGCTTCTGGGAATCGGATGAGCCTCGAGATGAACTGGTATGTGGCCCACACGTACTCGGGCCATGAGAAGAAGGCGATCAAGTACTTGCACAGCGCATTCGCCAACGCCGGTCTGGAGGAGCATCTTGGTCGGGTCGTAATGCCGACTCAGGAAGTTGTCGAGATGCGCCAGGGGAAACGCTCGTCGTCGATGAAGAAGTTCCTTCCGGGGTACATTCTCATCGAGATGCATCTGACGAAGGAGTCGCAACACCTGGTCACCAACACGCCCGGCATCACCAATTTCGTCGGCGCGGCCGGACGGCCGGTTCCTTTGCGGCCGGAAGAAGTCGAGCACGTGCTCGGCCAGATGGACACCAGCCGCGAGAAGGAAATTACCGAGATCCCGTACAAGGTCGGCGACGCCGTCAAAGTCACCGATGGCCCCTTTGCGGACTTTTCGGGGTTCGTTTCGGAAGTCAATTTGGAGCGAAAGAAGATCAAGGTTATGGTCTCGATTTTTGGACGGCCGACACCGGTCGAGTTGGATTTCCTCCAAGTCGTCCCGAGTTGAGTCCCGTCGGTTGAAAGGTCGATATTGCACCGCCGAAAAAAGCAGTCACTGGGTTCGTCAAACTCCAGATCCCCGCCGGACAGGCGACCCCCGCTCCCCCCGTGGGACCGGCCCTGGGCCAGCACGGCGTCAACATCATGGAGTTCTGCAAGGCTTTCAATGCGAGGACGCAGAAGGAAGCCGGCATGATCACCCCGGTGGAGATCACGATCTACAAAGATAAGAGCTTCACCTTTGTCACCAAGACGCCTCCGGCGGCTGTTCTCTTGAAGAAGGCGGCCAAGATTGAAAAGGCGTCCGGCGAACCGAACCGCATCAAGGTCGCGCGCGTCAGCAAAGACCAGGTGCGTGAAATCGCCCAGTTGAAAATGCAGGATCTCAACGCGGCCAGTTTGGAAGCGGCGATGAGCATGGTGGCGGGCACCGCCCGCAGCATGGGCATCGACGTCATATAGGCAGTTTGCCTGGGGAAGTGGAACGCTTATGAAGATCGGCAAGAAACATCGCGAAGCCGTGGCGAAGGTCGACCGCGAGAGGCTCTATGGTCTCGATGACGCCGTGAAAATGGCGGTGCAGTTGAAGCACACCAAGTTCGATGAGTCGCTCGATGTGGCGATGCGCTTGGGTGTCGATCCGAAGCACGCGGATCAGATGGTGCGCGGTTCGATCGTCCTCCCACACGGGACCGGCAAGACCATCCGCGTATTGGCCATCGCCAAGGGCGAGAAAGAAGCCGAGGCCCGCGCCGCTGGCGCGGATTTCGTTGGCGCCGAGGACATGGTGGAAAAGATCCAGCAGGGATGGACTGATTTCGACGCGGTGGTCGCCACCCCCGACGTGATGGGCTTGGTGGGGCGCCTCGGCAAAGTGCTGGGGCCGCGCGGACTGATGCCTTCTCCGAAAACCGGTGGCGTGACCATGGACATCGCCAAAGCCGTGGCGGATCTCAAGGCCGGTAAGGTCGAGTATCGCGTCGACCGCGCCGGGAACATCCACTCCGCCGTCGGCAAGTCGTCCTTCCCGGTTGATCAGTTGATTGAGAACGCCCGCACCTTCATCGATGCGGTGGTTCGGGCTCGCCCGGCTGCCGCCAAAGGGCAGTACGTCAAACGGATTGCCCTGTCCACGACGATGGGTCCCGGAATCCGCGTCGATCACGGCAAGTTCGCGTCCGACATGCAGTAATGAACTTGCGAAAGGCAGCTTATGGCAACGGCAGAGAAGATTAAACAAGTCGAAGTGGTCACCGAGGAGTTCCGCAAGGCGGGCTCTGTGTTCGTGGCCGACTACGCCGGTCTTAAGGTCAAGGATATGACCGACCTGCGCCGCCAGCTTCGCAAGGCGGGCGTTACGTTCCGCGTCGTCAAGAACACCCTGCTGCGCCGTGCGGCGAGCGAGGCAGGTATTGGCGAATTGGGCACGGACTTCAAGGGGCCCATCGCAGTGGCCTTTGGCCCCGCCGATCCGGTTCAGACCGCCAAGATCTTCCATGAATTCTACGCGCGCCTGGAGAAGCCCAGCGTCCGTAGGTTCTTGATCGAAAAGCGCACCTACCAGCCAACCGACCTGAAGGCGATCGCCAGTCTGCCGCCACGGGAAATTGTCCTCGCGCAATTGGTCGCGGCCATCGAGGCGCCCATTTCCGGGTTCGTCGGTACCTTGGACGCCATCATCCGGGAACTGGTGGGAACCGTCGACGCAATCGCGGAGAAAAAGCAGTAGTGGCAGGAATCCAAAACGTCGAAAGATTGTTTACTTCTTCATAAACCCAGGGCGTGACCCGGCAGGTTCAAGGGTACGGCAGGAAAGGACGAAAGCGTGTCGAGCACCATCGAACAAGTTGTGGGACTCATCGAAAACATGTCGGTGATGGAATTATCGCAGCTCTCGAAGACGCTGCAGGACAAGTTTGGCGTCACCGCCGCGGCGCCGATGGCGATGGCGGCAGCGGGCGGCGCAGGCGGCGCAGCCGCCGTGGCCGAAGAGAAGACGGAGTTTACCGTTCAGTTGATGAGCGCCGGCGAAAAGAAGATCAACGTGATCAAGGTCGTCCGTGAACTCACCGGTCTGGGCCTGAAGGAAGCCAAGGACCTTGTCGACAACGCGCCGAACCCTGTCAAAGAGAACATCTCCAAGGAAGAAGCAGAGTCGATTCGTACGAAGCTGACCGAAGTCGGCGCCACTGTGGAAATCAAGTAACGGCCATTGCACGTTCACACGTTGACAATGGGTCGCGCACAGGCATGTCCGCCCCCGCTGAACGCGGGTGGGCAGACGTGCGTTGTGCCGTTTAAGGGAGGCACGCTGTGAGTTCCAACGGGTCCAATGGCCGCGTGTCGTACGCGCGCATTCGCCGCGGCGGCGAGATGCCCAATCTGCTCGATGTGCAGTTGGCATCTTATGATGCGTTCCTTCAGCCCGACGTCCCTTCCGAGAAACGCAAGAGCGAAGGGTTGCAGGAGATCTTCCTGCAGGTGTTCCCGATTAGCGACGTGCACGAGAATTTCCAACTCGAATTCGTCGCCTACCACGTTGGTCATCCGCGCTACTCGATCACCGAGTGCAAGGAACGGAATATGACCTTCGCCGCGCCCTTAAAGGCGACGTTGCGTCTGATTTCGAAAGAGACCGATGCGTCCGGGAACAAGAAGGTCAAGGAAGTCCTCGAGCAGGACGTTTTCCTGGGCGAATTGCCCTTGATTACGCCGCGCGGCACCTTTGTCATCAACGGCGCCGAACGCGTCATCGTCAGCCAGTTGCACCGCTCCCCTGGTGTCTTCTTCGACGAAGTCACTCACCCGAACGGCAAGCGCCTGTACCAAGGCCGGATTATTCCGTTCCGCGGGTCCTGGGTGGAGTTTAATCTCGACATCAATGACGTGCTGTTCGTCCACATCGATTCCCGCCGGAAGATTCCGGTCACCATGCTCCTGCGCGCGCTGGGGATCTCCACCGACGAGGAGTTGCTGGCCCGCTTCTACAAGGTCGAAGAGGTTGACGGTGTCAGCCGTAAGTGGGCAAAGGTCCAGGACCGCATCTCGGCGGAGAGCATCATCGATGAGTCCACCGGGGAGGTCGTCTTGGCCGCCGGTGACCCCATCACCGAAGAGCACATCAAGAAGCTGAAGGAATATGATCTCGGCAGCCTCAAAGTCCTGGACATCGACCAGGAAAAAGACGCCCTGATCATCTCCAACACGCTGAAGAAAGACCCGACCAAATCGCGGGAAGAGGCGTTGCACAAGATTTACGGCCTCCTGCGTCCCGGCGAACCCCCGTCCATCGAGGCCGCCGAGGGGCTGCTGGAGCGCCTGTTCTTTAATACCAAGCGCTACGATCTCGGCGAAGTCGGTCGCTACATGGTGAATTCGCGCCTGGGTCTCTCGGTGCCGCTGGACCATACGGTCCTCACGCCCCAAGATTTCGAATCGATCGTGGCCTATCTGGTTCGTCTCCGCAACGGCGATGGTTTTGTCGACGACATCGACCATCTCGGCAACCGCCGGGCGCGCTCAGTCGGCGAGCTTCTCGCAAACTTGTTCTCTGTCGGCCTGTCGCGTGTCGCGCGCACCATCCGCGAGCGTCTCTCGCTGAAGGACACCGAAGCGATCACCCCTCACGATCTCGTCAATGCGCGGACCGTCTCCGCCGTGATCGATACCTTCTTCGGTTCCTCGCAGCTTTCGCAGTTTATGGACCAGACCAATCCGTTGGCGGAGTTGACTCACAAGCGCCGTCTTTCGGCGCTCGGCCCCGGTGGCCTGACCCGTGAGCGCGCCGCATTTGAAGTGCGCGACGTGCATCACACGCACTACGGCCGCATGTGCCCGATCGAGACCCCGGAAGGTCCGAACATCGGCTTGATCGCCTCGTTGGCCACGTTTGCCCGCATCAATCGCTACGGATTCCTTGAGACGCCGTACCGCAAGGTGACCAATGGCATCGTGAGCAACGAGACTGCCTTCCTGACCGCGGACCAAGAAGACAAGTACTTGATCGCGCAAGCGAATGAGATGATCGACGAGAAGGGGCACTTCCTCAACCCCCTTGTCCGGGCCCGTCAACGAAGCGATTTCCCCATGGTCCAGCCGGCCGAGGTGGACTACATGGATGTGGCGCCGGAGCAGTTGGTCTCGGTTGCCGCCTCCCTGATCCCCTTCCTCGAGCATGACGACGCCAACCGTGCGCTCATGGGATCGAACATGCAAAGGCAGGCCGTCCCGCTATTGAAGGCTGAGGCCCCGGTTGTGGGGACCGGCATTGAAGCGCGCGTCGCCAGCGACGCGGGTGTCGCGGTCTTGTCAATCCATGCTGGTACCGTCGAGGATGTGGACGCGGAGCAAATCGTCATCCGTCCGACACGCAAGTCCGCGGCCGGCGAGTTGGGATTTGAAGGTCCCGATGTTTATCCGATGCCGAAATACGAACGCTCGAACCAGGATACCTGCCTGCACTACAAGCCGCGCGTGACCCTCGGCCAGAAAGTCGAAGCCGGAGAAGTCATCGCCGATGGCCCGGCGGTGCAGGGCGGCGAGTTGGCGCTGGGCGCCAATGTGCTGGTCGCCTTCATGCCCTGGCGTGGTTTCAACTACGAAGACGCGATCATCGTCTCCGACCGTCTGATTCAAATAGACATATTCACTTCGATTCACATAGAGCAGTTCGAGTTGCAGGTGCGCGACACCAAGCGCGGCTCCGAAGAAATCACTCGCGAAATCCCCAACGTCTCGGAAGAGGTCCTGATGAACCTCGATGAGCAGGGTGTGGTGCGCATCGGGGCGGAGGTCGAAGCCGGTGACATTCTCGTCGGCAAAGTGACGCCCAAAGGCGAGACCGAACTGTCGCCGGAAGAGCGCTTGCTGCGCGCCATCTTCGGCGAGAAGGCCGGCGACGTCAAGGACGCGTCGCTGAAGGCGCCTCCCGGCATGAAGGGCGTCGTGATCAACACACGCGTCTTCTCGCGCAAAGAACGCACCGAGCAGGCCAAGAAGCGCGAGAAGCAGGAGATTACCGGGCTCAAGCGCCGCTTCGGCAAAGAGATCGACGCGATCAGAAAGCTCCGCGACCAGAGACTGCTCGAACTCTTGGAGGGCCAGTCGGCCCTGACCATTCGCTCGGCCGAGGATGATACGGTCTTGATCAAGACCGGCGTGAAGTTCAAGGCTGAGACCTTCTCATCGATCGACTTCTCGCAGACGATAGCTCCCGAGGGATGGACCGCAGACCCCAAGCTCAACCGTCGCGTCGACAAGCTCCTGCTCGAGGCCGGCGAGTTGATCACCCGCTTGAACGATCAGCTCAACATCGAAATCGAGAAAGTGATCCGCGGCGCCGAGTTGCCTCCCGGCGTCAAGCAATTGGTGAAAGTCGCGATTGCGGTGAAACGCAAACTGGCAGTCGGCGACAAAATGGCTGGGCGCCATGGCAACAAGGGCGTGGTCGCACGCATTGTCCCGGTCGAGGATATGCCTTACCTCGAAGACGGAACGCCGATTGACCTGATCCTCAATCCGCTGGGTGTGCCTTCGCGCATGAACGTGGGGCAGATTCTCGAAACGCACCTCGGTTGGGCCGCCTGGAAGCTGGGAATTACCGTCGCGTGCCCCGTGTTCGACGGTGCGCGCCCCGAAGACATCACCAAGCTCCTCGTGAAAGCGGGCCTGCCTCAAAGTGGGAAGACGCGTCTGACCGACGGCGTGACCGGCGAATCATTCGCCGAGGAAATCACGGTCGGCATCATCTACATGATGAAGCTGTCGCACTTGGTCGACGACAAGATCCACGCCCGCTCGATCGGGCCGTACTCGCTGGTCACTCAGCAGCCGCTGGGTGGTAAGGCGCAGTTCGGCGGGCAGCGCTTCGGGGAAATGGAAGTGTGGGCGCTCGAAGCTTACGGCGCCGCGTACACGCTCCAGGAGATGCTGACGGTCAAGTCGGACGACGTCTCCGGGCGCTCGCGCATCTACGAAGCGATCGTCAAGGGCGAGAATCCGCCCGAGCCGGGTATTCCCGAGTCCTTCAATGTGCTGGTGAAGGAATTGCAGGCGCTCGGACTCGACATCGAATTGGTGGAAAAGACCTGAATAGGGCAGGGCGGGGAGAGCTTGGCATCAGCCGGCCTCGCCGTAAATGATTGACACTTGTGTCGGCGCGCGACTGCACGCCGTCTGATGCGGGAACCAGGAGGAAGCGTGGCTTTCCCGGCAAGAACTC
>Ga0326726_10001717_pt1 | contig 20377 bp, 16 predicted proteins | sample MHFenrmetagenome_2_FD_207603 | JGI IMG/M metagenome (GOLD analysis project Ga0326726, IMG submission 207603) | Lab enriched peat soil microbial communities from Michigan Hollow, Ithaca, NY, United States - MHF15MN | ecosystem: Environmental > Terrestrial > Soil > Wetlands > Peat | place: USA... | reverse complement strand
ATTCCGATGAAATAGACGAGGTATCTCTCCGGCCTGTCGACGCTCGAGAGGAGCAGAATCCCGCCAACCTGCGCCATCGCCTCGATGATGAGCACGGCGGGCATGATCGGGTGGCCAGGGAAATGACCGGCGAAGAAGGGCTCGTTGATCGTGACGTTCTTTATGCCGACGACGCGCTTCTTGTCCTCGAGCGTCAGGATCCGGTCGACGAGCAGGAAGGGATACCGGTGGGGCATGATCTTCTGGATCGCATTGATGTCCCAGAACCCCTGTTCCCCCGTGACGGCGCTCTTCTCGCGGTTCCTGAACTCTTGGGCGAGGAGCCGCGCAAACTTGAGGTTGAACCGGTGCCCCGATCGCACCGCGATGATATGTCCCTCGACCGAAGCACCGACGAGCGTGAGGTCCCCCAGAAGATCGAGCATCTTGTGGCGGACAAACTCGTTCTCGAACCGGAGCGGCACCTTGTTGACGATCCCTTGCGCGTCGACGGCGATCGCGTTGTCGAGACTCCCCCCCTTGATGAGCCCCTGAGACCTGAGAATCTCGACGTCGGACCAGAGGACGAAGGTGCGCGCCGGGGCTATCTCGTTGACGAAGAGCTCAGGCGAGAGGTCGAATGAGGCGTACTGGATACCGATGTGCGGATTCTTGTAGTCGATCGTGAAGCTCACCTTGAAACCGTCGTAAGGAAGCGCATAAAGCTCGATGCCGTCCTCGCTGAAGACGACCGGCGTCGTGATCTTGAGAAACCGCGCGGGCACGCCCTGGTTCTCGAATCCCGCCTTCTGGAGCGCCTCCACGAAGGGTGCGCAGCTTCCGTCGCGCGGTTCCGGCGGCTCGTCGGAGTCGATGTCGACGATTATGTTGTCGATCTGCAGTCCCGAGGCCGCGGCCAGGATGTGCTCGACCGTGTGCACGAGAACGCCGCCCCTGGCGAGCGTCGTGTTGCGGCGTATCTCCCCCTCGTTGATGAAATCGACGTTCGCCGGTATCTCGACCGCCGGCGACAGATCGACTCGCCGGAACCGTATGCCGGTGAACGGGGGAGCGGGGTGAAAGACCGTCCGCACGCGTTTCCCCGTGTGAAGCCCTGTTCCTTCGTACACGAACGGGCCTTTAATCGTCCTCTGTTGGCGGATCACCTTTCATCCCTTTCTCGAGCGCCTCGACCCGTTTCGAGAGCCGGCCGACCTCCTTGAAGAGATCGGGGAGCCGCGCGATGAGCGCGTATATTTTCCGGGCAACGCTGTGTTCGCGCGCCGGATAGCCCGACACCTTCGTATTGGCGGGTATCGATTTCGTGACCCCTCCCTGCGCCCCGACCATCGCGTTGTCCCCGATATTGATGTGTCCGACGAGCCCTGCCTGGCCCGCGAGAACAACGTTCCGGCCGAGCTGCGTGCTTCCCGAAACGCCGACCTGGGCCGCGAGGATCGAATTCTCCCCGACGACGACGTTGTGGGCGATCTGAACGAGGTTGTCGATCTTGGCGCCGCGCTTGATGAGGGTGACATCCGTCGTGGCCCGGTCGATCGCCGCATTCGCGCCGATCTCGACGTCATCCTCGATGCGGACGATCCCGATCTGGGGGATCTTGCGGTTCAGCTCGCCGTCTTTCGCGTAGCCGAAACCGTCGCTCCCGATGACCACGCCCGCATGGAGTATGACGCGGTTGCCGATCTCGCATTGCTCCCTCACGGTGACGTGCGGATAGATGAAGCAATCCTCCCCGATCTTCGCGTCTTCGCATATGCATACGAGGGGAAGAACCGTCGTGCGGTCCCCAAGCACCGCGTTTTCGCCGACGTAGCAGCAGGCGCCGATCGAGACGTCGGATCCGATCGTGGCGCTCGGCGCGATGATCGCCGTCGGGTGGATGCCCCGCTGCCTCCTCCCGGAGCAATTCGCCGAGAAGAGCGACATGACCTTGAGAAACGCGAGATACGGGTTCGAGACCTTGATGATCGGCTTCGGCGAGCCACCGTCGCGGTCGGCGATGACCGCCGACGCTCGCGTCGTCGCGAGATAGGATTCGTACTTCGAGTTCGCGAGGAACGTTATCTCACCCTCGCGCGCCTCCTTGATCCCCGCGACGCCCGTTATAACGATATCCGGCGCGCCGATGACCTCGCCACCGACGAGCCGGGCCAACTCTTCAAGCGCGTATGATACCATCGCGTGAATCCACCGCTGCGAAACCCTCAGGGCGTGGGATTCTTCGGCATCTCCTTCTCGAGCTCCTGCATAACCCGGTCGGTCAGATCGAGCGCCTTCTTTGCGTAGACGATGTTTCCTTGGGCGGCATCGAATATGACCGTATAGCCTTCAGCCTCCGCGATCTTCGCGATGACGGCGTTGATCTTCTCGACGATCGGCTGCGTGAGCTCCTTGTTCCGCTTTGCGGCTTGGCCGTTGTCGCCGAAGACGTCGCTCATGAACTGGTTGTAATCCTTGAGCTTCTGGTCAAACTGCAGCTTCTTTTCGGCCTGCTTTTCCTCGCTCAGCATGAGGCTCTGGCTTTGCAGCTCCTCGCGCATCTTCGCGAGCTCCGCCTCCATATCAGAGGCCTTCTTCTTCCAGGCGTCGACCTCTTTCTTGTAGACCGCCTCGGCATCGACCGTCTCTTTGAATTGGGCGAAGATCTTCACGGTGTCGATGTAACCGAGCTTGATCTCCTCGGCCCTCAGGGCGCTCAGGGGAAGAAGCGAGAGAACGAAGCACGCCAGCACCGTGAAGGATACCTTTTTCATCAAAATGCCTCCTTTCGAGCGATTATCATCGGTTCCAAATATAGTACTTTTTCCCGTGATTGAAACTACTTTTTAGAAGAAGGTGCCGAAGGTGAAGTGGGGCTGCCAGGAGGGCCCGTTCGCCTTGTCGAACCCGTATCCGTAGTCGAAACCGAGGTTTCCGATCGCGGGCATTTCGATCCGCACCCCGAGGCCCACGCTGCGCCTGAGATTGAAGAGATCGGCGTCCCCGAAGGAGTTCCACGTGTTCCCCGCGTCAAAGAAGATGAGCCCGTAGACGGCGTCGGTGAACGGGAAAAGGATCTCCTGCGTGTACGTCGTCATGAATCTGCCGCCGACAAACGGATCGTTTCCCTCGGGTACGACCTCGTAGAAATCATACCCGCGAAGGGCGTACGTGCGATTTCCGCCGAGGCGAAACTTCTCGAAGTCCTGCACCTGGGACGGGCTGCTGTAGCCGTCGACGATGCCAGCCACGGTATTGGAATGAAAGGTCAGCTTCCAGAATATGTTCCTGAACCAGGATAGATTCGCCATATAGCGCATGTACTTGACGTTGCCCTGGAGGGGCCCGCCGGCGAACTCGGCGCTCAACGAGGCGGCGGAGCCGAGCGTCGGATGGGTCGGATTGTCGGTCGAGTTGCGGGTGAAGCTGAAGAGCACGCTGCTCTTGAGGAGCGGATACTGGACGCTGCGGAGCTCACCCGTGGCGGGGTAGTCGGACGAAAAATCGGAGAGCGAGACCTGCTCGAACCGGTAGCTTGTCCAGAATTTCGTGTAGTCGAGCCACGGGAACGGCCGCCCCACCTGGACGGAAAAGCCCTTTCGGCGGTCGGTGTAGTACTGCTGGTTGACCCGGTCCTGAATCCAGTTATATATGGAGATACTCAGCGAGTTGTCCGTACCGAGAAGGTACGGCTCCATGTACTGGGCATTGATGTTCTTGCGGTATCTTCCGAACTCCCAGTCCAACGAGACCGTCTTGCCTCTGCCGAGAAAATTGTTTTCCTGGACCCCGAAGAAGCCGCTCAGCGAGTTGAGCTGGGAGTATCCCGCACCCATTTTGAAGTTGCCGGTCGTCTTTTCTTCGACACCGATGAGAAGGTTGATATCGCCCTGCTCGTTCACCAGCTCCGTGTTGACCTTCGGCACGCCGTTGAAATAGCCGAGAGAGACGATGTCGCGGAGGCTCCGCTGCACCTTCGTGAGCATGAATCTGTCTCCGGGATATATCGTCATCTCGCGCCTGATGACCGACTCGAACGTCTTCGTGTTTCCCGAGATCTTGATCTCGTTGATCGATGCCGGGTTGTTCTCGACGATCGCGAGGCTCAGGTCTATGCGCTGGCCCCGCATCTTCCGCTCGGGAATCACGCGGCTCCAGATGTGTCCCTGCTCCGCGTAGCGGCTGTTGATGAGGTTCTGGAGCATCTCGATGCGGTCGAGCGCGAAGGGGTCCCCCTCCTTGAGCACCACGTATTTCTTGATCTCGTCATCGGTGACGACCTTGTTTCCCGACCAGGTGAGGGTCCCGAGGGTGTACTGTCTCCCCTCCTTGACCCTGATATAGAGGTCGAGCGCCTTGCCTCCCTTGACCTTCTCCTGTCGCTCCACGCGCACCTCGGTGTCGAGATACCCGCGCGTGCCGTAGAGGTCCTTGATCTTCTTGAGGTCCTCCTCGACGGTGGCGGGCTTGAAATCCCCTCCGCGCCACCATCTGCTCTCCTTGCTGTCCATACTCTTGCGGATCTCGGCGCTCTCGAGAGCGCCGTTTCCGATAACATCGATATGCCGTATCTTGACCTTGCGTCCCTCGGTGATGACGTAGGACACGACGATCGTGTGCTCCTTGCCGACCGGCGTCTTCCTGACGTCCACCCGCGCCTGCGTGTAGCCCTTCTCTGCGTAGAGCGAGAGAATCGCGGAAACGTCCTGCGAGAAGAGGGACGGACGGGCGAAATAGCCCTCCTTGACCGACACCTTCGCCTCGACGTCCTCTCGCTTCAGCTTGTCGGTTCCCTGGATGCGCACTTCCTTCACCCGCGGGTACTCCTCGACGACGAGCGAGACGACGGCCTTGCCGCCCTCGACACGGTAGCCCGCCCGGATATCGGCGAATTGCTTCGTCTGGAAGAGGCGTTTGATTCCGTCCGACGTGCGCTCCTCGCGGTACTCGTCCCCCGGCCGAAGACCGAACACCTGGAGAATCTGTTTTTCGGAGACGAAGAAATTGCCCGACACCTCGATTTTGCCGATCGGCATCGATCGGGCGGCGGACGCGAGGCACAGGAGGAAACAGAGTGTCGCTGCGGTACGCTTCATCACCATTCCATTGTAATGTACACAAAAATACAAAGCGGCGCGAATACTATCATACGAGTCCCCTTTGCACAATCGCAAAAGGGGCCTTCCGGATGATACGAAACTCGCGCTGGAATGGTTCCCCTACGAGCGGACCTTTTTCACCGCCGCGAAGGTGAGTCCCTCCGCGCCGGGCTCGGCCGTGATCTTGAGCTGGTCGCCCCGGGCGATCTCGCCGCTCAGGAGCTTCTCGCTCAGCGGATCTTCGAGGTATCTCTGGATCGCCCGCTTGAGGGGCCGCGCCCCGTGATCGGGGTTGTAGCCTTTTTCGAGAATGAACTCGCGCGCCTCGGTCGTGAGCTCGAACTCGATCGACTGCGCCTCGAGCCGTTTGTAGAGGTCCTTGAGCAGAATCTCGATGATCTTGATGAGGTCGCTCCGCTCGAGCTGACGGAAGACGATGATCTCGTCGAGCCTGTTGAGGAACTCGGGGTTGAACACCTTCCGGAGCTCGTCGAGCACGCTCGCCTTCATCTGCTGGTAGCCCGTGTCACTCCCCTGCGAGATGAAGCCGAGCCCCTTCTTCCCCTTGATCTCCTTCGCGCCGACGTTCGACGTCATGATGAGCACCGTGTTCTTGAAATCGACCCGGCGACCGAAGGAATCGGTGAGACATCCTTCCTCGAGTATCTGAAGCAGGAGATTGAAGACGTCAGGGTGTGCCTTCTCGATCTCGTCGAGGAGGACGACGGAGTACGGCTTGCGGCGCACCTTCTCGGTGAGCTGGCCTCCCTCTTCGTACCCGACGTACCCGGGGGGAGCCCCGATGAGGCGCGATATCGCGAACTTCTCCATGTACTCGGACATGTCGATGCGAAGCAGCGCATCCTCGCTCTCGAAGAGGATCGCCGAGATCGCCCGCGCGAGCTCCGTCTTCCCCACGCCCGTGGGACCGAGGAAGAAGAACGATCCGATCGGGCGGCGCGGGTCGCGGAGCCCGGCCCGGTTGCGCCTGACTGCCGTCGCGATCGCCCGGAGCGCCTCCTCCTGCCCGACGACGCGCTTGCGAAGCTCGTCCTCGATGTGCAGGAGCTTCACCGTCTCCTCCTCCTGGACCTCCGAAACGGGGATGCCCGTCATGTCGGAGATGACCGTCGCAATGTCCCGATCCGTCACGACCGACTCGCTCTCCTGCCGGGACTCGCTCCACTCCCGATGCACGTCCTGAATGTGCTTCCGGATCTCTTTTTCCTGGTCGCGAAAGCTCGCGGCCTTCTCGAACTCCTGGGCCTGGATCGCGGATTCCTTTTCCTTTGAAATCTCTTCGGCGCGCTTCTCGAGATCCCGGAGATTCTCGGGTACGGTCGTCACCGAGAGCCGCGCACGGGCGCCCGCCTCGTCGATCACGTCGATCGCCTTGTCGGGGAGGAACCGCCCCTGGATGTAGCGCTGTGAGAGATACACCGCCTGCCGTATCGCGGGATCGGTGAACTTCGTGCGGTGATGCGCCTCGTACTTGTCGCGGAGCCCCATGATGATGCGGACCGTTTCGTCTTCCGTCGGCGGATTGATGATGATCGGCTGGAAGCGCCGCTCGAGGGCGCCGTCCTTCTCGATGTGCTTGCGGTACTCGTCGAGCGTCGTCGCGCCGATGCACTGGATCTCGCCGCGGGCGAGCGCCGGCTTGAGCATGTTCGAGGCGTCGATCGCTCCCTCTGCGCCCCCGGCGCCCACGATCGTGTGGATCTCGTCGATGAATATGATCACCTGGTCGTTGTCCTTGAGCTCGTTTATGATCGTCTTGAGGCGCTCTTCGAACTGTCCGCGGTACTTCGTGCCGGCCACGATCGAGGCGAGATCGAGCGTCGTGATGCGCTTGTCGCGGAGAAGCTCGGGGGCCTTCCCCTCGACGATCTTCTGGGCGAGCCCTTCGACGATGGCAGTCTTGCCTACCCCCGGCTCGCCGATGAGGACCGGGTTGTTCTTCTTCCTCCGGCAGAGAATCTGTATGACTCTCCCGATCTCCTGGTCCCTGCCGATGATCGGATCGAGCTTGTTGTCGCGGGCGAGCTGCGTGAGATCGCGGCCAAACTGATCGAGTGTCGAGGTCTCCGCCTTCCCACGGGCGGCCTTTTTCGAGCCGGCCGCGCCGCCGCTCCGGGCGAGGCTCTTCATGATCTCCTCGCGGACGCGCTTGCGGTCAACGCCGAGCTCGAGGAGAACCCGCGCCGCCACGCCTTCCCCTTCACGGATGAGGCCGAGGAGAAGATGCTCCGTCCCGACGTAGTTATGCCCGAGAAATCTCGCTTCCTCGACCGCGAGCTCGAGAACCCTCTTCGCCCGTGGCGTGAGCGGAATCTCACCGACCGTGAGCGTCCCTCCGCTCGGCTTCACCATGTTCTCGATCGTCTGCTGTATCTGCTCGGGGTCGACCTCGAGCCTCTGGAGGACCTCCGCGGCGATTCCCTCGCCGAGACGCAAAATGCCGAGAAGAAGGTGTTCCGTCCCGATGTAGTCGTGTTGAAGCCTGTTCGCCTCATCGCGCGCGAGATAGATCACTTTTCGGACACGCTCGGTGAATTTGTCATTCATGTTTTACTTTATAATCCCTTTCTTATCAGCTCATTCTAAACGTGTTACGTCTTGTATCCATTGAGCTTCGCCCTGATGTAATCGGCGCGCGCCCTATCCCGTTCCTCCACCTTCAACACCCTGTCCTGCAGCTTCTGGAGGTGCATCGGCTGAATCATGATGAAAAGTTCATTGAGCATCGTGAGACTGCAATCCGTTATCATCCCGAGACCGATGCCGAGCCGGACGGCCGAAATCAAACCCATTGCTTCCTTTGAAGTTACGAGCCTGGCCGTTTTTAGGATGCCATACGCCCTCCAGATCTTGTCTTCGAGCAAGCTCCGTGCCTTTTTGAGGAGAACGCTCCTCGCTTTTTTCTCGAACTCGAGGACCTTCCTCACATGCCCCTCGAGATTCTTCACGGTATCCTCCTCGGATAGCCCGAGGGTTATGCTGTTTGAGACCTGGAAGAAATTGCCGATGATGTCGCTACCCTCTCCGTAGATTCCGCGCACCGTGAGCCGGATATTTCTCAGTCCGTCGAGCACCTGTCCGATGTCCTTATTGTGAACGAGCCCCGGCAGATGGACCATCGCCGACACCCTGAGCCCCGTACCGACGTTCGTCGGGCAGGCCGTGAGGTAGCCGAGCTCCTCCGAGTAGGCATAGCAGACCCGCTCGTCGATCTCGGTGTCGAGCGTGCCGAGGCGCTCGAACGCCTTCTGGAGCGCGAGCCCCGGCTCGAAAGACTGAATCCTCAGGTGGTCCTCTTCGTTGATCATGACGCCGAGGTCCTCGTCCGGCTGCGCGACGAGGGAGCGATTGAGTGCGTTCTTGACCATCTCGCGGCTTATGAGGCGCCGTTCGGCGAGGAGCACCCGGTCCGGCTCCGACGTATCGTCCATATCGAGAACGAGAGAGCCTTTGAGCGACGGGCAATCCACGAGCGCGGCCTTCACCTCGTCCCGTATCTCGCCGAGAGCCTGCGCACTCGCACCATGGGTGAAGGGTCGCTTCTCGAGATTCCGGGCGATTCTCGCGCGACTCGAGAGCACGAGCTCCCCCTCTTCAGCGTCGCCGGACAACCACCGCGCCGGCTTCTCGATGAGTGCCTTCAACGCTGACACGATTTCTCCCCCCCCTGCTCCGTCTGGGAGAGCCTCCGGATCTCGTCGCGGAGCTCGGCGGCGCGCTCGAACTGCTCGAGCTGCACGGCGAGCTCCAGCTCTTCCTGGAGCTCTCTCACCTTTCTCCGGAGGCTCACCTGCTTGCCGTAGCGCTGCGGCACCTTGCCGAGGTGGCGAGTGTTGCCATGAATGCTCCTCAAGAGCGGTATCAGCTGTTTCTGGAAGAATTCGTAACACTGCGAGCACCCGAGCCGCCCCATGTCCTGGAACGCGGAATAGCTCGTCCCGCAGTTCGGACAGCTGTCGGGGGAAGCACCCTTCTCCGCCGCCGCGAAGGCGGAGTCGAAGAGACCCGCGACGAAATCGGTCATCGCGAAGTTGCTCTTCTTGAGCTCGTCGAAGCCGCGCTCCTCGGCGCACAACGGACATATATGTATCGCACGAACCTTGTTGTTCTCGACGTTCGTGACGTGGATCGTCGCTTCACGCTTCTTACAGAACTGGCACTGCATATCCGCCTTTCTCGATCGGGTGGAGCGTCCCCTCTGCGAGCACGAAGCCCCGGTCGGCCCTCTCGAGCAGCTCCCGCTTGTGTGTCACGATGACGAACGTCTGCTTCTTCGATCTGCTCAGCGCAGAAACGAGGCTGTGAAGGCTCTCGCTCGCCCGGTCGTCAAGGTTCCCGGAAGGCTCATCCGCCAGCACGATTGAGGGCTCGTTTACGAGCGCCCGCGCAACGGCCACCCGCTGTTGTTCCCCCCCCGAAAGCTCGGCGGGGCGATGGTACAGCCTTGCCTCGAGCCCGACCTCCCGCAGGAGCGTGACCGAGCGGGCTTCAGCCTCCTCGCGGTCCCTCCCGCCGATCACCGCCGGCATCATCACGTTTTCGAGCGCGCTGAACTCCGGCAGGAGGTAATGGAACTGGAACACAAAGCCGATATCCCTGTTCCGCAGAAGATCGAGCTCCCGCGGCGAGCATTTCCTGGGATCCCTGCCCCGTATGAGCACGCTCCCCCTGTCCGGCACATCGAGCGTTCCCAGTATGTGGAGCAAGGTGCTCTTCCCGGCGCCCGAGGCCCCGATCACGACGACGACCTCACCGGCCGACACGCTCAGGTCGAGCCCCTTGAGAACCTCGATCGGCGTCTTGGTACCTTCAAAGACGCGCCATACTCCCTGCGCCTCTAGTATTCTATCCTCTTGCATAAATATAACTCCGGGGACGGTAAAAGGCAATACGCCCCACTTCTCCGTAGCCGTGAACAGCATAACTAAAAATACTAATCATATCGTATCGCATCGAGTGGGGGCATACGGCATGCCTCCCAGCTCGGATAGACCGTTGCCACGAAACAGATTGCAAGGGACGCCAGGCTCACCGTCACGATATCCACCCAGTTGACGAGAACCGGGAGCGTGTTGATGAAATAGACGTCCGGCGGAAGGTCTATCCTGATCTCCTTGAGCACCGCGCAGATACTGAGGCCGACGACGACCCCGAGCACCGTGCCCGCCATGCCGATGAGCGTGCCCTGGAACATGAAGATCGACATGACTCCCCGCGACGAGGCGCCCATCGAGCGCAGGATTCCGATCTCGTTGCGTTTTTCCATGATCACCATCGTGAGCATCGCGACGAGGTTGAAGGCCGCGACGAGGATGATGAGCGTGAGCAGGAGAAACATGAGAATCTTTTCGACCTTGATATAGCTGAACAAGTTTCGATTCATCTGGATCCAGTTGTTCGTGCTGTAGGCAGGAGACCTGAGGCTGTCCATGATCCTCGCGTCGATCTTGTCGGCCTTGTAGATGTCCCTGATCCTGACGCCGAGGCCGTGCGTCGCCGCTTCGAAATCGAAGAACTTCTCCGCGTCCCGGAGGTCTATGTAGGCGAAACGCGAATCGAACTCGTAGACCCCCGTTTTGAAGAAGCCGATGACGCGAAATTGCTGCGTCTGGGGATGAATCGCTCCCGCCTTGAACTCCGCCGGCGCCGTCACGAGCGTGAGCACCTCGCCGAGGTAGACGAGAAGCTCGTCCGCGAGATCCTTGCCGAGCACGATGCCGGGCACGTTCTTCCCGTCGTCGAACCCCTTCGCCGCGAAGGAGGTGATCGGCGGTGAAATCGAATCGATAACGGTGGAGACGGCGCGCTCCCTATCGAGATCGAGTCCCTTGACGATGGCCCCCTTCGTCTTGACCCTCACCCCGGGGACGACGTCATAGTAGATGAGTGCCTCCCCCCGTACGAAGGGTGAGGTCGCGACGACCCCCGGCACGCGGCCCACGAGCGTCGTCACCGAGTCCATCTCGGCCCATGCCCCCGGCGTGCGAGCGAACACGAGCACGTGCGTGTTGAATTCGACGATGCGGCTGCGGAGCTCGTTCTCGAAACCGTTCATGAGGGACAGCACGATGATGAGAGTCGCGACCCCGACGAACGTTCCGACGATCGCAATCGCCGTGACGCGCGACACGAATCCCTTGCGACGCCTCGTCCTCAGGTACTTCAAGGCGATCGAGAGCGAATAGTGCATCGGTTTCACCCGTTATCCCGGCCCTCTTCCGGACGCATCTGCGGAAAGAGAATCACGTCACGGATCGAAGCTGAATTCGTGAGCAGCATGACGAGCCGGTCGATGCCGATCCCGAGCCCCCCGGTCGGCGGCATCCCGTACTCGAGCGCCCGGATGTAGTCCTCGTCGATTGGGTGCGTCTCGCGGCCGCCCGCCTCCCACGTGCGCGCAATGGCTTCGAACCGCTCACGTTGGTCCTGGGGGTCGTTGAGTTCGCTGAAGGCGTTGCCGACCTCGTACCCCGCGATGTAGGGCTCGAAGCGTTCGACGACCCCGGGGTCGCTCCGGTGGCGCTTGGCGAGAGGAGAGATCTCCACCGGGTAGTCCATGACGAAGGTCGGCTGAACGAGCCGCGGCTCGACGAGCTCGGAGAAGAGAGAATCGAGGAAATCTCCACGGGATTTCGCCTCTTCGACCTCGAGCCCTCGCGCGAGCGCGATGCGTCTCAACGCACCCGCGTCGGCGCCCCTCACGTCCTCCCCCACCGCCTCCCGCAGCGCGTCGAAATACTTCAGACGGCGCCACGGCGGCGCGAGCTCGATCGTGTGATCTCCATACTGCACCGTCGTGCCTCCGAGGATCTCTCGCGAGAGGGTCGTGAAGAGCTCCTCGACGAAGGCCATCATGTCGGTGTAGTCCCAGAATGCCGCGTAGCACTCGAGCATCGTGAATTCCGGGTTGTGCGAGCGGTCCATGCCCTCGTTGCGGAAATCCTTCGAGAACTCGAAGACCCGCTCCATTCCGCCGACGATGAGACGCTTGAGGTAGAGCTCGTCGGCGATGCGCAGGTAGAGGTCGATGTCGAGCGTGTTGTGGTGCGTGACGAAGGGACGGGCGAGCGCACCGCCGTAGAGGGGCTGAAGGATCGGCGTCTCGACCTCGACGAAACACTTCCCGAGGAGGAACCGGCGCACGGCCTCGACGATGCGCGACCGGATGAAGAACGTGCGGGAGACGTCCTCGTTCACGATGAGATCGACGTAACGCCGGCGGTAGCGGAGCTCCTTGTCCTGGAGCCCGTGCCATTTCTCCGGCAGCGGATTGATCGCCTTGCTCAAAACCTCGAGCTTCGAGACGCGGAGCGTGAGCTCCCCCGTCTTCGTTCTGAAGAGTGTTCCCTCGAGACCGACGATGTCCCCGATATCGACAAGCGTAAATACCTCGAAATCGCGCGGGCTGACCGCGTCGTCACGGACGTAGAACTGGAGCCTCCCGAGCGAGTCCTTGATGTGGCCGAAGGCCGTATGCCCGTGGCCGCGCAGCGCCATGACGCGGCCCGCGAGCGAGATCACCGCGCCCTCGGCGACGAGTTTCGCCTCCTGAGCGACCGCTTCGAGCGTCGAATGCGTCCGCTGGAACCTGTAGGCGTACGGCACGACGCCCATCTCCCGGAGCCGCGCGAGCTTCGCCTTTCGCTGCTCCCGTTCCTGGCCCCCCCCGCCCGCGACACCCGTATCGCTCATATCACTGTTTCCTTTCCTTCCACCGCAGATACGCCTCGATGAACTCGTCGATCTCGCCGTCCATGATCGCCTGCACGTTGCTCGATTGAACCCCCGTCCGGTGATCCTTGACGAGCGTGTACGGCTGGAACACGTAGCTCCGTATCTGGTTTCCCCACGAAATGTCCTTCTTCTCGCCCGCCGCCTTCGCCTTCCGCACTTCCTCTTCCTCGAGGAGCTTCGCGTAGATCCGCGAGCGGAGCACCTTCATTGCCATGTCACGATTCTTGTGCTGGGAGCGTTCGTTCTGGCACTGCACGACGATGCCCGTCGGGAAGTGCGTGATACGGACCGCCGAGGATACCTTGTTGACGTGCTGGCCTCCGGCGCCACTCGCCCGGTACGTGTCGACGCGGATATCGTTCGGCTTTATGTCGACGTCGATCTTGTCCTCGACCTCCGGATATACGAAGACGGAAACGAAGGAGGTATGCCGCCGGTGATTCGAATCGAACGGGGAGATGCGGACGAGCCGGTGGATGCCGCTCTCCGCCTTCATCTTCCCGTACGCGTACTCTCCCGCTATCTCGAGCGTCGCATTCTTGATGCCGGCCTCGTCTCCGGGCTGAAGATCGAGGAGGTGATAGCTGAATCCGCTCCGCTCGAGGTATTTCCGGTAGAGCCTGAGCAGCATCTCCGCCCAGTCCTGGGACTCCGTGCCGCCCGCTCCCGGGTGTATGTTCATGAGGGCGTTACCCCGGTCATTCTCCCCCGAGAGGAGAATCCGGAGCTCGAAATCACCGAGCCGCTTCCGAACGGCGGGAAGCTCGGCCGCGAGCTCGTCGATCATCGAATGGTCGTCCGACCCTTCGTCCATCGAGACGAGCTCCTTGAGCTGCCTGATATCGCTTTCGAGGTTTCTCAGGGGATCGAGCTTCCCCTTGAGCTCTTTGAGCCGCGAGACGTACCCCTCCGAGCGCTCCCTGTCGTCCCAGAAGCCGGCCTTCCCCATCTCTTTCTCGATGAGCGCTACTTCCTTCTGCATTTCCTCCGGGTCAAAGGCAATCGCGCAGCCCCGCAAGCTGCCGCTCCATGCCCAGCATCTGCTCCTCTATCTCCCGGTGCGTGAGTTTCTCTTGCATCGTACCTTCCTCCGATTGGTCGATCGGTTCGCGAGAAATCTCTCGCGGATCCGAACGACGTCGCGTCGCACACGCGCGAGCGGACGGTCCGTGGAGATTACCACGTCTGCCTGTGCCCAACCGCCCTCCAGCCTCCGCTGGCGCTCGATGCGCGCGAGCGCCTCCGCGCGCGAGATACCGTCCCGACGCATGATCCTCGCGAGCCTTGTTCGGCCGGAAGCCCGCGTCGCCACGGCGAAATCGACTTTGAACCTGAATGTATACTGAAAAAGGAGCACGGCATCAAGGACAATGTACGGCGCTCGCGCGCGGCGCCTGCGCACTTCGTCCGTGATGATCCGTTTGACGCGGGGACGGACGATGCGGTTGAGGCGGTCGATATCGCGGTCCCTCGCGAAGACGATCCGCGCGAGCCTCCGTCGCGAGACGTGCCCCCCGGGACCGAGGATCCTCGCGCCGAATGCGGCGACGAGCTTCGTGCGGACCTCCCTCGCGGCGAGCGCACGCCCGGCGAGCTCATCGCAGTCGATGAGCGCGCCGCAGTCCCCCGCCATGAGCCGGGCGACGGTCGTCTTGCCCGAGGCGATGGACCCGGTGACCCCGATGACGGGAACCCTCATCGATGCGCCTCCAGCCAATTGGCTCCGAACCCGATATCGGCGCGGACGGGCACGTCGAGCGCGAGCGCGGACTCCATGTGCTCCCTCACGAGTGTCTCCATCGTCTCGCGCTCACCCGGCGTTACCTCGAAGACGAGCTCGTCATGGACCTGGAGTATCATCCGGCTCCGGAGCCCCCGTCCCGAGATGTCCCGGTCGATGCCGATCATCGCGATCTTGATCATGTCGGCGGCCGTCCCCTGAATCGGCATGTTGACGGCGATTCGCTCCGAGAAGCTCTTCACCCGCTGATCCTCGCTGTCGATCTCCCCGAGGTACCGTCTCCGCCCGAGGAGCGTCTCGGCGAAGCGTTTTCGCCGCGCTTCGGCGATCGCTGCGTCGATGTACCGTTTCACGCCGGGGTACTTCTCGAAGTACTCGTCGATGAACCGCTTCGCTTCGTCGAGCGGTATGCCGAGCTGATTCGAGAGCCCCCGCGGCCCCATGCCGTAGATGACACCGAAGTTGATCGTCTTCGCGCTCGCGCGCATGGCGGCGGTCACCTCCCCCTCCCCCACGTTGAACACGCGCGCCGCGGTCCGCGTATGTATGTCCCCTCCCTCGTGGAAGGTTTCGACGAACCCCGCGTCCCCCGACAGGTGCGCCATGATCCTGAGCTCGATCTGCGAGTAGTCGGCATCCATGAGGAGGTCGCCGCGACGGGGGACAAAGGCGCCCCGGATCAGGCGCCCAAGCTCCGTCCGTATCGGGATATTCTGCAGGTTCGGGTCGCTCGAGGAGAGTCTCCCCGTCGCGGTCACCGTTTGGTTGAAGGAGGTGTGGATGCGCCCGGTCCCGGGATTCACGAGGCGCGGCAGCGCGTCGATGTACGTGCTCTTCATCTTCGAGAGCTGACGGTGCTCGAGTATGCGGAGCGCGATGGGATGGCTCCGGGAAAGCTCGGTGAGCACATCCTCATCGGTCGAGAAGCCCGTTTTGGTCTTTCGAGCCGTTCCGAGGCCGAGCTTCTCGAAGAGAACCCGCTGGAGCTGCCTGTTCGAGTTGATGTTGAACTCTTCCCCCGCGAGCCGGTGTATCTCGCCGGTGAGGCGATCGAGGTCCGCCGTGATCGTTTCAGAGAGCGACGCGAGCCTCGCGGCGTCGATCGCGACCCCTTCCTGCTCCATCCGCTTCAGGACGAGGCAGAGCGGCATCTCAACCTCCCTGAAGAGCTTCTCGAAACCGAGCCCGGTGAGGCTCGGCTCGAAGATCGCCTTGAGGCGCATCGTGTAGTCGGCGTCCTCGCATGAATAGGCGGCGAGCCGTTCGACCGGCACCGTTCTGATATCCTTCGCCCGGTCTCCCCGCGGAAAGAGCTCGCCGTAGGCGATCTTCCGATGCCGAGTGAACTCGAGAGCGAGGTTGTCGAGAGAATGCGACCGCCGCTCGGGGTCGAGACAGTACGAGGCGATCATCGTGTCGAATGAGACCCCTCCCACGGCGATGCCGTGCGCTTCGAGGACGAGACAATCGTACTTGATGTTGTGTCCGATCTTCGCGATTCCTTCATCCGCCAGCACGCCTCCGAGCGCATCACGGACGCGCGCGAGCGGGACTCCCGTGGGGGCGTCCGCCCCGAAAAGCCCCTCTTCCCCCGCGCCTCCCGCGGCGATAGGGACGTACGCCGCCGCCCCTTCCTCCGTGCAGAACGATATCCCGACGAGCACGGCGTTCATCGGATCGACGGAGGTCGTCTCGACGTCGAACACGAATTCCCTCGATCCCTTCAGGTCGCGCGAGAGGGAGGCGAGTCCGCCCTCGTTGACGACCGCGTAGGCCGTGGGCGCCTCCTGCGCCGCTCGCGCCGGGGAACGATCCTTCAGGATCTGGTGAAATTCGAGCCTGAGCATGAGGTCGGCGAACCTCGCCTCGTCCGGCGAGTCGACGGAGAATGCCGCGAGGGAGAATTCGAGCGCAACCTCTCTGAGCGTCACGAGCTCGCGCGAGAGAAGGGCACTCTCTCTCCCCTGCCGCAGCTTCTCCCGGACGTGAACGGGGTTCACTTCGTCGAGCCGCGCGTAGAGCGCATCGAGCGATCCAAAGTCATGGAGCAGCTTGAGGGCCGTCTTCTCACCGATCCCCTTGACCCCCGGGATATTGTCCGAGCTGTCCCCCATGAGCGAGAGAAGATCGACCGTCTGGGCCGGCGCGAGCCCGAAGCGTTCCCGGCAGAATTCGGGGCCGATCTCATCCTCGAGGGCCGTGCCCTTTTCGGGCCGTATTATCGTGATGCGATCCGACAGAAGCTGGAAGAAGTCCTTGTCCCCCGTCACGATCGTCGCGTCGAGCCCCGCCTCGTTCGCCTTGCGCGCAATGGTCGCGATCAGGTCGTCCGCCTCGATCCCCGGCATCCTCATGACCTTCACGCCGAGCGCCTCGGTCACCTCGAATATCCACGGAAGCTCGCGGACCATGTCGTCGGGCATCTCGGGGCGATGTGCCTTGTAGAGCGGGAACTCACGGTGACGCTCCGTCTCCTCGCCGCTGTCAAAGACGACGGCGAGGTAGCGCGGCTCGTATTTCTTGAGAAGCTGGAGCAGCATGCGAGTGAAGCCGAAGGCCGCGCTCGTGTTCTCGCCTTTCGAATTGATGAGAGGATTCCGTATGAAGGCGAAGTGAGCCCGGTACGCGAGCGCGTGCCCGTCCACGATGAAGAGATTCCCGCGAGATTTCATATCACGCTTTCGCGCCGTAGAGGGAATGCGCCGCGATGAACCGCTCGACGGCATCGGGGACCAGGTACCGGATCGATTTCCCCTCCCGGACGAGCTCGCGGATGGACCGCGCCGATATCGCGTTTGCGCCCGTGGTCATGACGATGACCGCCGCTTCGGCCGGGAGCGCCGGGATACGCTCGCGCCCCGGCCGCCGCATGACGAGGATGGTCGCGCGGGAGAAGATCTCATCCGGTTTCCGCCACTCGCCGATCTCCTCGAGACTGTCGCTCCCGATCAAGAGATGGATATCCTCTTTCCCGTAGCCCTGCGCGGCGAAGGTGCGCACCGTCTTGTACGTGTACGAAATCCCCGGGGACGCCTCGACGCGTGAGAGCTCGAACCGCGGATTTCCCTCGATCGCGAGCTTCAGCATGCGGGTCCTCGTCTCGATGCCGGTGATGTGAATGCCGCGTTTGTGGGGCGGTGCCGCGGTCGGGATGAACAGAACGCGCGAGAGCCCCGCAACGTTCACGGCGGTCTGCGCGAGTATGAGGTGCCCCGTATGGATCGGATCGAACGAACCGCCGAAGAGACCGATCTTCTCCCTCTCAGCCGCCATCCGCTTTTCGTGCTCCTCCCACTTGAACATCCACGAGCCTGAGGCGCTTCTCGGCGTCCTGCCGCTCGGGAAAGGCCTCCTTCACGGCGAGCGCCGTACGGTAGTCCCCGGCTGCCCCGGCCGGGTTCTTCCGCGCCTCCTCGATGCGGGCCCGATAGTACAGGCTTCGCGCCGTCCATACCGTCCCCGAATCAAGATCGATGATCTTGTTCAGGTAAATGAGGGAGGCATCATAGGCACGCTTCGAGAAATAGAGCTTCGCGCTGATGAAGTCCTTTTTCCCGAGCCTCGAATGAATGTCGTGGATCGTCGCGCGCGCCTCCGCGACCCGGGGGCTCGTGGGGAACAGCTGAAGAAACCGATCGAGGCGGTCGAGCGCAGCGTAGCTCTTCGTCTGATCGCGTTCGGCCCGCGGGGCCTGCCTGAACGCGCACAATCCCTCGAGAAAGAAGGCGTCGTCAACGTACTCGCTGTAGCCGTAGTCGTTGATGAGAATCTGGTATTCGACCTCGGCGAGAGAGTATTCTCCGTCGAGCCGGTATGATTCAGCGAGCCGGAACTGAGCGTAGTCGTTCCGTTCATCCCCCGCGAAGGTCGCGAGAAAATCCTTGTACTCGATCGCGGAGCGCCCGAACGCTTTCTTCTCGAAGAGCCGGTCCGCGACGGCGATCTTGTCGCTCGCGAGATTCATCTTCTTCGGCGTGTACGGCCCTCCGCACGAGGCGACGAGAATGAGCGCGAGCGCCGCCGTCGCGACACGCGCCCTAGCGGCGCCTCTTCGGCATCTCGAGTTTTTCAATTCTCTCCTTTGCCTTTTCAACGAGCCTCGCGCTCGATCCCGAATTCACGACCTCGCGGTAGTAGCGGACCGCGCCCTTCGCGTCTCCCCGTTTCTCGCTCAGTTCGCCGAGGAGAAAATTCGTCCGCTCCTTCACGAGCGGGCTCCCCGCGACCGGGGCGAGCTCCACGAGAACGGATTCAGCCGCGCTCACCTCCCCTTTGTCGTAGAGAGTCTCCGCCTCCCTGAGGAGGAGACTCTCGAGCTCCCAGACCGCGTTGGAGGCGAGCCTGCTCCGCGGGTAGCGCTCCTGAAACGTCCGGTAGAGCGAGATCGCCTCGCCGGTCTCCCCTTTCTTCTCGTACGCGGATGCCAGCTCGATCATCGCCCCCGCGGCGCCCGGCGCCTCCGGGAACTCCTTGAGATACCGCCTCAGATACACGATCGCCGTGTCGAACTCCCGCCGCTCGAGGTAGAGCTCAGCCGCGACAGAATCGTATTCGCCGAAATCGAGATCGCTCCGGAAGCTCAGCGCGAGCAGCATCATCCGCTTCCCTCGAGCCGCGTCTGACGCCTTGAGACCCGCGACCGCCTCATCCCGGAGGAACTCCGCGACTCTCGCCCCGTATGAGGCGTCCTTCCTCCGGCAGTCCTCGAACGCGCTCTGCGCCTCCGCCTCGCTCCCCGTCTTGAGCCACGCCTTTCCGAACAGGAAGAGGAGCTCGGCGGAAGCCTCTCCACCCATCTTGATATGGTGCCGGATGACGAACACCGCTTCCCGGTAGCGGCCTGCCTCGTACTCCTTCGTAGCCTTGTCGAGAATCGACTCGCGTCCGCACGCGCCCGCCGTGAGGATCACGATCAGGAGGAGCGCCGCGGAGCATCGCGCGCCGCGACAGGAACGCATCGCCACAGCCCTTCCGAGCACCATGCTACTTGTTGCTCTGATTCGAGAAAAAGAGATACACGAGACCGACCACGATCCCTCCGACGATGAGCGGTTCGAACAGCTTCGTCATTTTGAACTCGCTGTGCGGCGGTCTCGTGAAATCGTACTGGGCGTCCTCAACCTCTTTGAGACGCGAGTAGTCGATCGTGTCGTTGTATTCCTTGTGGGTTTCCCGCACCCAGAGAACGTTGCCCGTCGCGACGTCGATGAGCTGCGCGAAAACGTCCGCACGCGCCGAACGGGCGACCTCGCGCGGCCCGAGCCAGAATCTCCTCGAGCTCCGCGGGTACGAAAGCGACAGGTGGATGATCTGGTACGAGAGCCGGTACTTCCCGCTCGCGGTGACATTCGGGCCTTCGACCGCGATTCTGATACCGGCCTCATGGGTCTCCTTCACGAAGGCGTTCTCGAGCATGAAATCCACGGCACCGGCGGATTTCACCTTGTTCAGGAGGAGCGTCTCCCCGTGCTGTTCGGGGCCGAGCCCGGCGATGATGTCCTTTACCACTTCGGACGACACCCTGTCGATGATCTCGAAGTTCGTCAGAATTCCCGGGTGCGGCTCGACGGCGCCCGCCAAGAGGGGATCGATACCGAGAATCCCGATGAGACAGATCGTGCACGTGGCCTTGAGAAAACTCCTGTTCCGCATGATTCTGGACACCTCTTGGCACCTCCGCCGTGTTGGACGCCGCAAGCCGCCTCCGCCGCACGCCTGCAGGATATCGATAACCTTAATAATCATCCCCAATTGCACAAGAAAAATCAATCGAAATCCTGAAGAATCGCCCCCCAGCCTGGAA